>JAEEGL010443728.1_pt1 | contig 25991 bp, 23 predicted proteins | sample 9134231 | NCBI WGS metagenome assembly JAEEGL01 (sample SAMN16246548, study PRJNA631951) | gut metagenome | biome: gut microbiome; feature: rumen; material: fiber-attached | host: Bos | place: Iran: Karaj | collected 2018-10 | reverse complement strand
GATGTTCTTCGAGGCCATGAACTCCTTGGCGGAGTTGGCGGGCTTGGTCATCAGACCGATGGAGAACATGGCCAGCTCGTCGAGCTTGACCTGGTTGCCGTCGAGGGTGAGCTCGCGGATGCAGCGGATGGCGTCCTTCAACACGCCGTGGATGGTACCGGGCGAGAAGGGACAGTCGTGGTTCGACATGTGTTCGACGAGCTTGTCGAGGTCGAAGGTCTGCTGGACCTTTGCACGGGCATACCACTTGCCTCGGGTGAGCGATTTCTCGCGGTTGTCTTGATAGAGCTGATAGATAACTGCCATAATTTTTGTGTTGGTTTTTGATGGTTAGATAATGTTGATGAACTCTTGACGACCGCAAAGTTATAAAACAATTTGCAAATAGCAACATCATACTAAAAAAAGTTTTTGCATTTAACTATGTTTAACGTTTCATCGATACGTCCCCTCCAGCACCCGCAGGAAGTTCTCAGGCTCGATGAGCCAGTCGAACGTCGCCTGGAAGTAGTGCTTGGTGCCGCGCCCGTTGAGGAAGTCGCTCGCTGCCGCCTTGCGCACGACCTCGGCCAGGTCCTTTGTCGAGAATTCACGCCAGATCACCCTCAGCTTGTCCATCCTCTTTGCACTCAGCCGACGCACAGGAGGTATGTTGCTACCTGCTATCAACTCATTGAAAGTCTTAATAAAATTTTGCTGCCAAGCCGACGCCGCATCGAAATTAGCGCTCTTGTCGCTAATTTCTTTGGCAGCTATGCTGCCTTCTTTCTTTTCACTAACGACGGAGGAGTTAGTGTCATTCTCATTCTCATTCTCATTCTCATTCTCATTTTCATTCTCATTATGCATTGCCAAACATGCTGTGGTATTTTTGGCATTTTTATACTTCTCCCAACGTTTTATAGCCCTTTGCCGGTTCTGTTCGCACTTTTGCTCCCACTTCCTTTTGTCGATGCTGATTTGAATACTGATGAAGCCTAGGGCAACCTTGACTTTGGAAGGATATTCTTCGTCATATTTACCCACCCCAAACAATTCTTTGTAAAGGGCTGTGAGCAATATGCCACGTTCCTCCATGTTCAGTAACTCAATGGCTGGCCATTGCCCCTTATATAGAACAAAGGTAGAGCCAACTTCCATTATGTTTTTATCGTTTTCTTTCATAATTGTTTCTTTATAAATTGTTTAGATGATTTGTTTTACGCGTAGGGGCAGACCCCCTCCCTTTCAGGGCCGGTCGGGGGCTTACCCCCCTCCCTTCAGGGAGGGGCTGGGGGTAGGCTCCAAGCATGCTTCCACATACGCTGTATGAATTGTACACTCCAGCTGCGACTGGATCAGCAGGATTCGCTTATACATTCGCCAAGTCAGGTATCGGGGTTCATAGCCGTGGTAGCGATAGCTTTTGCGAATGCGTTCTGATACGTTAACGCCCATATTTCGGTTGCACTCTCTCGCCGAGGGGAAGAGCCACTGCAGGTGGTGCTGCTCGTCGAACAAGCCGACAGGCTTCACCTGACGGCCCAGCACATAGCGACCGTGGCGGGTGTTCTCGCTGGCTGTCACCCACTCGAGGTTCGTGGCGCGGTTGTTGTGCTTGTTGCCGTCCTTGTGGTTCACCTGCATGCCTTTCTTCCAACCTGGGCAGAAGGCCAGCGCAACCTGCTTGTGTGGGTATAGATAACCCTGCTTCGTGTACAAACCAAGATAACCGTTGCGGTTATTCTGCATTTTAAGCACCATTTTCCTCCTTGAGTGCCGCATACGTCCGAGGTTACTCACTTCGTAGCGCACGAACGGATATTGGCAGCGCCGCCACTCTTCGTGGCGAAGTTCTTCATTGGTGAAATGCTGTATTGTCATAGAGTTTCAAAGCTAATTCGTTATCAATATTATAACCAGTTAAAATGTAGTGATAGAGTCTTGCAAATATGCAATAAGTCATTTCAGCACCTTTCTCGAAGCTGTCTTTAACCTTAAAGCTTTCGGAAATTTCAAGGTTAGGCACAAGCGAAGCGTCGTCATAATCTAATATGTAGATGTCCATGTAAATCCAATTGTCACTATATTTCAAGGGCCGAAGCACTCGTACGGAACAAAAGATGCCCAAAGTGCCGCAATAGCTTTGTATTTTTTGAAGATGCTCCAATGAAGCATATAAACGTTTGCTGGTATTTCCGTGTTTATAGGTTCGCATCAGCATGCGGATTTTCCGCATTATTTTACTTTTGTTTTCAATATTATTATTCATAGTTGTGTCTCGGTTAAATCGTTGGGATTTATGTTTGAAAAAACAAAGCTGGTCAGGTGGTTCATGCGTACCGTGCGCCACTCCTGCTTCTCATAGTCGAAGTAGCGGCAGAGCTGCGTGGGTTTGGGCATATCGATGTTTTCTTTTGGCCAGTGCTCGTGAGGGATTAGTGCAAGGTTCAGCGTGCCGATGGCACGACGACGTTGCAGATTTTTCTTGACGTACCAAAACTGCACCCAGCCAGTGGCCAGCAGGCGGATGAAATCCCGCTGCAGTTCAATCAGTTTCACACTGTAGACCTTTGGATTTTGGTCTTCGTAGGCACGCAGCTCGTCGTTGGAGAGCGGGCGGCCAATGCGCTTCATAATTTTTGTCATAGTCACAATTTTTGGTTATACTTCCTCGTAGTTTTCTTCCGTAATCTTCCATCCGCGAGCGCAATCAATCATGCCTTTGTAACGCCTCAATTCCGTAGTCAGGTAGCCGGTGCGCCATGCGGGGTGCTGAAGTAACAACTTATTACCTATTACGTCAAAGTTCTGCTCCACGATGTCGGCAAGCTTCTCAAGCAGTTCAACAGGGTTGTATTGCTGTTCTTTGTACTCGTCTTTCCAATTTACACCAAGGGTGTCATAAGGCTCGGTATAGCCTTCGTCGTCAGTTTCGCCGCCCTCATATTGCACTGTCATAAGCTCGAAAGTCTTTTCGAGTGTAAAAGTTGCGGACACGTTGAAGGCAACGGCTTCAGGTTCCACCTGATTGTATGGTGCGCGAGGGTCGTTCGCTGCACCAGCGGGATAATTATCTGAGTAGCTCATTGTTTTGGTTGTTTTTGGGGTTCATGATTTGTTGATAAGTCGGCATGCTGCTCACGTTTTCAAAGGCTATTTTGATGAGCCGCTTCAGCAGAGGCGAGTCCTGATAGCCCCTCTCGTGCGTCATGTGGTAGAGCGCGGAGTCGAATGGCGGGCGGCGGTTTTCGCTCTGGGCGTAGTGCATGATCCAAAGGGTGATCTCTTGCGTCAGCCCTGTAGTGTCTTCTTTGATGTGCTTCATTGCGTTATTCTTTTAAGGAGTACAGGAGTGCAGGAGTGTAGGAGTGTAGACATTACTCTTTGAGTTGAGCGTGTCTTGGCTCCCTCCCTTTTTGGGGAGGGGCGGGGTGGGGCCAAAAACGATGACAGCCAGATACATCGCAAACATAAAGACGATCACTGCAAAACATGAGAGGACGTCTTCAAGTTCCTCGTCACGTCGTTTTTGTTTCTCTTCATTTGTCATTTCTTTTGTTCTTTTGTTTTTAGGTTGTTTTACTTACCCCGTGGCCACGTGGGTTTCTTGGTTGCAAAATTAGGGAAACAAAAAAGGCATCGGAAAAATTCCAATGCCCGCGACTAGTTTTTGAGAGTTTTATGTAGAGTTTTACCCCTTTTTTGAGAGTTTTTGAGAGTTTTTGGCCGAAAATGGCGTTTTTTTTGAGAGTTTTTGAGAGTTTTTTGAGAGTTTTTCTAAATCTTGACATTTGAGTTCCCTTGTCAAGGGAACGGCGTAAGCAAAGGTAGCTCTGTTTCAAGCACTTACGAGTAAGTGAGAGTTTTTGAGAGTTTTTTGAGAGTTTTTTGAGGGTTTTGAGAGTTTTTTTCTAAATCTTGACAAAACACGGCTTTTCCCGTGAGAGTTTTTGAGAGTTTTTGTAAGTTCGGATGGTTCCTGTGAGAGTTTTTGTAAGTTCGGAGGGCCTCTGTGAGAGTTTTTGTAAGTTTTTGGGTGTTTTTGAGAGTTTTTTGAGAGTTTTTTGAGAGTTTTTTCTCTTCGATACCCAGAAACATAAAAAAAGCCCTCACTCTTCATCGAGCAAGGGCAATAGGTTCTACTCTGCCACCCGGCGTTTCTGGGGGTCTTCTTCCAGCAGCTTCGCCATCTTCTGGGCAATCATCAGATAGTCGACGTATCGCTTTCCCGTGACGGGCGAATTGTCTGGCTTCCATAGTTTCAATTGCTTGGCGAAGCTCATGATATTCAAGCGCTGCATCTCAACGAGGTTTGGCAGTCTGCCATGTTCCGGCACAGCGTCCTGCACCATCATGCAGAACGTGGCGAAGTCTGCGTCGCCCACGACGTCCTTGTCAGCCAGCGCCCTATACACGGCAAACCACTGACGGCCTACTGTCACCATCGGGGCAATGTTGCGGATAGCTTCCGTAACAAACTCGGGCTTCAGTTCCTTCTGCGGCCGTATCTTCAGCTTCGCCTTCTGCACCTTACCCAGGCACGAGCGGTAGGTGGCGCGGGGCCACGCCTTGATCAGCTGGCTGGCCACGCCAACCACTTCCGCACCGGCTGGCAGGGGGAAAGCCTCGTAGTCGGGATTCTGCGGCACCAGCCACACCTGCCCGTCCGAGTCCTTCAGATAGGCCTTCAGCGTATAGTCGTCGTCGATCTTGGCCAGCACGATGTCGCCGTCCTGGGCTTGCCTGCCCTGCATCACGTTCACCATGTCGCCCTCCGAGATGTTCACGTCCTTCATCGAGTCGCCCTTGGCCTTCACCATGAACCCGGGCTGCAGCGACACCGTCTCTTCAGGCATCAGCTTGTATTCTTTCTCCACGTCGCCCACGTCGGCAGGCTTGCCGCAAGGCACGGCATTGTCGTACACCGGCACCGGCGTGTCGCACAGCATCGGGTGCCAGCCCTGTTCCTCCAGTTCGTCGAACAGCTTTTCCAAGCCAAGATTCTTCAAGGTCTCCTTCTTCTTCTGTTCCTTGTTTTCCATTTCGTTTTTCATATTGTTTTCCATATCGTTTTTCATATTGTTTTCCATATCGTTTTGTTTGTTCTCATAGTATCGCGTTAAAGCGCACCCTGTTTCCAGGGCGCGCCTATAGGAATGAGCCAAGTTCGTTACTTTCGTTTTCCTGCGAGATAGCCGACAAAGAAAGCGAAAGCCATGAGTATCAGTACGCTAAAAATGACGTACCATCTCCCCTCCGGCGTAAACCAAGCGGCAGGGAGATATTCATACCAGTGTTCAATCATTATATTCCTCTATTGGGTAAGTTTCATCATATATTTCATTGAGCAAGCGGTCTTTGTATAGCCAATGAGCCCCGGGTGCTATGTGCTTTGTCTTATATCCTTTCAGCTGAGCTGACAAGGCGCTGAGAGAGGTCTCTTCGCCTTCATACCGAATCTTGCGGTCGGAAATGATGGTAACCGTGATTTTTGGATCATCTCTCCAAACAAGCACGTCGCCATCTTGCATGCCCATTTCATGGAAGTTCAGAGGCGGACGCTTTACCTGTGCCTTTATGGTTGCAGCCTTGTCTTCCGGAGTCAGGTCGTTTTCTATCTCATTGGAAACGTCGGAAGTGACATCTTCATGATGGAACAGTTCAAGGATGGCCTTTGCCTGTCCGACGTTGATGCGGAAGAATTCACGGTTGGCATTGATGCGCTGTGGTTCAAAAGCCGTGTGCAGGGCTTTTTCAATTTTGGCGCAGTCGGATTTCTTCACCTTACATGCGAACTGACATTCAAAAGGAAGCGGTACACCAGTCGTATAAAGTTCTTTCATACGCTGGTCGATTTCCTTTTGCGTAGTCATGCCAATCTTCACGAGGCCTGGCATGACGGGGTTTGTGAGCAGATATACTATTCCGTATTCCATATTTTTATTCTTTTATTGTGACTTGACCGTTCATGAGAAGCGGAAGGAGTTCGTCACGTTGCATAGTTAAATTCCATGTGTTTTGTTGGAGATTTCCGACTTCATCATAAATTTTGGTTTGAAGTGCATCAAACTTTTGTAATAATTCCATAGGAGGCATAACTATAAATATATTATCAAAAGTTTGATTTGTAAGATTGTTAATACCAGTACCCGAAGCTATACTCTTTATTTTTGCCTTAAAGTATTCAGAATTAAAAACATTGTAAAGAAGGTTTGAACAATGAGCATGAGGAACAAATTTCGTAAGAAAAGCACCATAGGTTTCTATCGTATCATAATTAAATAACACGCACTTCCCTACATGCTCTTTGCTTCCGCTTGACATGGTCATGATAATATGACCTTTCTTTATCCTTTGCTCATCGGACACGAATGATTCTGGTATATATGCGACATTACTATCATATATTAGTTGGTTGTCTTGAATGTTATTTCCACGGAGTACCAAAACACCATCTTTTTCGTTAACGAGGTCATCTTTTGTATATGAAACGCCTCTATAAGAGTCTGCTATATCATTAACTGTAACAACTATCCAACCTTCAGGAATTTCTCGTTTCAACTTCTCATTCCATATCATCTTGCCGCCACTTGATTTGTATGGTTTTCCTTCTTCATCGGGAAAGTCGAACTGCACAAACCAGTAGTCGTAGAGTTGCGTGGCGAGTGCTTCTAAATTCTTATTTATCGCACGATTTAGGGCGATCTTGCGGTCGATACTATAGATTATTGTGGCTATTTCTTTTTGTATTTCAATATTAGGAAATTCGAATGATAAATTACCAATGTCATTTGGGTTGATTGACGGATAAGAGGATACCGAATTTTCAGCAATAGTTTGTAGATATGATGTCACCCAATCTTGGGTTAACATATAATAAAGAAATCGAGCATTAACAGCATTTTTAATTTCTTTTTTTATATCCAAGGTAATAAAGCCTGTAGAAACTATCAGGTTGTTCTCTGGATTTGACATTATCCCAAAATGTTTCTGGTTCGGGCGAACACATGAGTATATTATAGTATCGTGATGAACTTTCCTTTGAGCTCTGCCTGGTGCCTCTTCCAAAGTGTATTTTTGCAAACTTGCAATAACATTTTGAGTCAAATTACTTGTATCTAGATATAATATTTCTTCTATATCATCATTAGAAGAAATTGTTGATTGGTTGATTAAACAAATGTCCTTTATTTTCAATTTCATATTATCAATTGAATTTAAGTAGTTCAAGCTGTTTTAATAATTCAATTTCTAGTTTGTGGCTTTCCTCAAAGTTTGCCAAAAGTGTGGCCTTGTAATTCGCCACTCGCTTATTAAACTCTTCCTCCGTTATATCCTCATACTCAATCTTAATGTCGAAATACTGACCAGCGGAAAGACTATTTTTCTTCTCTTTTATTTCATCGTAAGAAACTACAACGGAGAAATCGTCTATCGCCTCCTTATTCTGGAATGTGTTTACAATTGTGTCAATCTCTTCAGGCGTTAAACGGTGTTTCTTCAAGCCGTTTTCCTGATAGTCTTCACCCATTTTAGATGCATCAATGAGGATGACGTTTTCAGAGGTTTTCGAGTTGTCAAGGAATAGCACTGAAACATTGGTACCAGTATTTGCGAATACGTTTGAAGGCATAGAAACTGCACCATAAACAATATGTTCGTCAACGATTTTCTTCAATACTTTTGATTCAACTCCACCCTTGGCAGTGAGGAATCCAGTAGGAACAACTATTGCACCCTTTCCGTTTTTCTTTAATGAGTTAACAACGTGCTGAATGAAGCAGGTGTAAATAGCCATCGATTCCTTTTTCTTTTTGGGTACTGACGGCACACCAGCCCAGAAGCGGGCGGGCATGGCCGCAATCCTTTCTCTAGTATCAGAGAAATCCATTTTGAACGGTGGATTGCTGACCACAAAATCAAATGTCTTCAGTGACTGCCTGTCATCTGCCTTATGATAAGGAGATACTAAGGTGTCACCTTGAATGGCGTTGTCGAGCGATGCCACAAGGTTGTTAAGGATAAGGTTTAGCTTTAACATCTTGTTAGAGCGCTGCGAGATATCTTGCGAGAAGATGGTGCAACGGTCTTCTCCGATTTGGTGGGCAAGCGCCATCAACAGTGTGCCGGTACCAGCTGAGGGGTCGTAACATTGAACATTATGCAAGTCGGGGTTGTCGCCGACGAGCAGACGTGCCATGATGGTAGCGATGGCGTGCGGTGTGTAATACTCCGCATATTTGCCGCCGCCAGCGGTATTATAGTCTTTGATGAGGTATTCAAAGATGGCTGCGAAGAAGTCGTATCTTTCTGCGAACACCTCTTCAAAAGAGAACTTGGCGAGACGATCAACGAGTGCCCTGGCAAAAGGTGCACGCTCATTGGTGTCGGTAACAAAGTTCGTCAAAGGCTCAAAGAGCGGTATTTTCGTGTTAGCAGTTGTCTGCGTTGAGAAGATATCGATGTTCTTTTCTGCGATGTCGGTCATCGTGGCATCGAAGATAACATCGAAATCGCCTTTTGCCTGCTGGTTCCAGAGGTTGGCAATCAGATGTTCCGGCTGCAGTCGCGGGACGTCAGGAGAAATGGCTAAAAGCAGCATCTGCCTTTCTCCGTCGGAAAGCTCTGCGTATGCTGTTTCCCATTTCTCAGCCGTTCTGATTTTCTCGGCATAGGGAGAATTGGCACGTTTCAACTCGTAGCCGAACTTATCGTTCAGGTATTTGTATAGGAATACCTGTGTGATGATTTTATACTCGTTGCCATCGTTGCCAAGACCATAGGACTGGCAGGTGGACTTCAGGTCGTCAATCAGGCGGAATGTCTGTTCTTTAATATTTTCCATATATTATGCGTAAGCGTAAGTGTCGTGATATTGTGAGAGGTATTGCTGCGAGATGCGTCTTTCAATGAATTTGTAATCCTCATATTGAGGCTTTAAATTCGGGAAGTGCGCCACTACACAGTCATTGATGAGCATGAGAACGGTTTGCTCGAAATAAGCGTCTTTCTTTAGGATGTCGTTTCGGTCGTAAACCTTGCTATCGACATCCGTCTTGATGGTCTTCAACATGCTAAGAATGTCGTCGTCGTATTGAGAGAAGAGGACGGGCTTGCCTTCGGTTTTCCTTTTTTCGTTTTCCTCCCGAACCCGTTTGTGGACTCTGGCAAATTTCACATCGCCGTTGTATTTGTTCAACAAACGACGGTTTCTTTCTTCCAAGGAACGTAGTTTCTGCAAAATCTCGTCGAGTGCTTTAGTCTGCTCGTTGAATTTAGCCATGGAGTCAACCGTGAAGCCATGCTCCTTGAAGCGTTGCCTGAATGCCTCCTGAATAGTTATATATTCCGGGTCGTCCGTGTCAAAGTTGTTGATAAACGCGTTGACGACCGACTGGAACCTATTATTGAGGTCTTCTTTGGAGCCAATCATCTTCAGTTCCTCCGAGCCTATGTTGGAGAAGTTAAACTCCACATTGAGCATAGCCTTGTTGATTTGGATTTTGGTGTCCTCGGAGGTTTCGAAAGCCTCTTTCTGGTTGATCATGTCGATACGACGATTGACTTCCTGAAGCAACAAGGGGAGTTTCGTAATCTCTACCTTTGCAAACTCTTCTCTCATTTCATCGTCACCAAACGTCCTGACCAAGTTGGCCATGTCTTTCGCCGATGAGAGGGCTTCTCTCAGATTGAGCAGTTGCGACTTGTCTTCTAAAGTAGAGATTTCGTAGGTGAACTCCTCCGCGTTCTCGTAAGAATAATCGAATAGCACCTGCTTGATTTCCTTCATCTTATCGATGATTTCGTCCTTATCCTCAATAACCGAAGCGAATGTGTTTGTTATGCTATGTCCTAAAACATCTACATCATTATAGCGGTTTAGCTCCAACAGGTATGCTTCATTGGTTTGTATGAAGTTCTGCTTGATGTCAGCGAAGTCGATCAGGAAACCATATTTCATGTTTCGATACGGTCTGTTGACACGGGTGATGGCTTGCAGTAAATTGTGGTCCTTCAACTTTCTTCCGAAGTAGAGTCGTTTCAATCTTGGTGCATCAAAGCCCGTAAGCAGCATGTTGTAAACAATCAACATGTCAATAGTCATGTTTTTCTTGAAATCCTTGACAATCTGCTTGCGGGTTTCCTTATCATCTGAATCATGAAGAATCAGTCCAGCCTTCATGTTCAGTTTCTTTTTCCTCGTTTCATTCAGTTCCTCTTGAATTTCGTCAAACAGTTCATAGAGCTTTCTCGCCTGGCCACTCGTTTCGCAGATAATCATTCCGCCCAATGTCTGGTCGCCCTGAATATCGCGGAATTCCTGCAGGTCGTTTATCATGTACCGAAGCAGTTCTCTTACATAGGTCTCATGCTCGATGATATCCGATTTTTTGATGTCTTTCTTTTGCACTAAGACATCCAGTTTCTCAAAAGCCTCGGTAATTTGGTCACGATAGGAGGTCTCAATATCTTCACGGATAATCTTCAAAGTGTATCCGTCTTGGATTGAACGGTCGTAATAGTATGTATGGAGGTAGTCGCCGAAGACCTTGCATGAGGCACGCTCTTCTGCAAGCAACGGCGTGCCAGTCAGTGCTATTTTGATGGAATCAGGATCAGCCTCGAAGAGATTGGCCAAGAAACAGCCTCCGGGCTTATAGCCTCGGTGGGCTTCATCCAAGATGAAAATGCGTTGCAAATTCGTGGCATAAGAATTCAGCCTCACTTTTTCCCTTTCCTCGGCAAAGCGCTGGATGTTGACCACCGTTATCTCTGCCTGCCCTGTCGCTTTTGTGTGTGCTTGGTTGTCACGGAATTGTTCCATCAATTCCTTTCTGGTATTAGCGGTTGAAACCACTAATCCTCTCGCTTCAAATTCTTGGGTGGCTTGTTCAAGCAAGTCCAGGCGGTCAACGATGAAATAGAATTTGGGTACTTTATTCTGCTTGGCATAGAAATCGTTCAGGATGTATGACAAATAGTAAGAAAGTGCGGTTTTCCCGCTTCCTTGCGTGTGCCATATAATACCAGACTTCACTCCCTCTGACAGCTTCTTCCTGACAGCCAATGCTGCGAACATCTGCTGATATCGCATAATGTGCTTTTGGTCCAAAGATTCTATCTTTCCATCGACTTCCCTTTCCATTTTGACGTATGCAATGCCATATTTCAAAAGGAAGAGCAAACGCTCTTTTGAACACATCGAAGTGATAATGCGGTTCGTAGGCGTGTTTATCTTCAAATTAGATTGATACTCTACATGAGTATGAATCACTTGGCAGTTGAAGTCTTCAAGGATTCTTTTCTCTTGAACAGCATCGATGGGTTCGTATGGGAAATCTTTTATGAATGGTGCAGTTTCTGCGTTGCCTATGTTTTCTTCTCTAAAACAATTGAAAGGAGCAGACTTTCTTGCAGCTGTGCAATAGAAAGCGCCTTCAATGGGTACGATGCCACCTTTGGTGTCGTACTCCATATTGTTAGAGAAAATCATCAACTGGGTAATATTGATGAAACGGCGGAATTTCTTGTTTGGGAATCGTTGCAAAGACATTCTGTTAGCTTCAGCAACCATTCCTCCATGGTTGTTCGGCTTTTTCACCTCGATAAATACGAGGGGAAGACCGTTGATAAACAGCGTGATGTCCGGTCTGAAGTTGTCTTCGCCATTGCGGCAGGTAAATTCAGCCGTGAAATGGAAGGTGTTGTTCTCTGGATTATCAAAGTCGATTAGCTTTGTCGGAGAAATGGTTGTCAGGCGTTTATAGAATGAACGACCTAAATCATCATTGTTCAGCTCCAGTCTGATATCTTTGAGTGTTTGAGCGACAAGCCCTTCTTGCCCTGGGTTTAACTTCTCGAACTGTTCCTTGAAAACATTCAAGAGAATGTTTGTGTCAGGGTCGTAAGTGGAACCTGCGGTTTCCTCAGAGATTTTTCCAAAATAATTATAACCTAATCTTGTCAGATGGACAAGAGCTGGCATTTGGACTCTGGTTGCTTCGCTAAAATCTTTCATTCTGCTTTTGGTTTTGGCTTTTAGTCATTATCCACAAGGAATCGCATGACTTAATTTAGGCATATAATTTCGCAAAGGTACAATATTTTTCGCGACTGACCAAAAAGTTTGTCGTGCAAAATTGAAGCGAGTAAAAATATAGAACGAAATCTGCTTCGCAATTCTACTAAAAAAAATATTCTCCACTTGGCGATTGCCAGGCGGAGAATTTTGATTTTGGCGATTTGAGTTTCGCTTCGGTTTCCTGATGACAAGTTTCTTCTGCGAATGAGCTGCCAAATTAAGCGAATTTAAGGCGGACTTTAGCCGACGGGAAATAACATTCGTTAAGGGTTTGGGGAGAATTAAGGAAATTAGCAACACTTTTTAACGTCTTAATTAACTCCTTATTTGCTTAAATAGGCCTAAATAACGAAATAAGGGGCATCTGTAACGGCCTTAAATTCTTAAATAACGATTTAAGCGACCTTAAAGTGAGATGATGATGGTGCTGGCTTTTCCTTATTTCGGTTGCCGGTTACCTTCTCTCGTCCTTACGGAACAATACCCATCGGAAGGCATTGGTGAAGAGGAGGTTTTGTCGTGGCAGGCATCCTGCGTTATATGCTACTCACCTTCGCCAGCCACAAATGTGGCAGTCCGACGAGGGTGCTGCTTCACGACTGCGGCCTCCAACTGTGTGTGGTAGGATGGATTATAGTGTTCGCCGTTATTCTCTATCGGTAAACGATGGGAGGTGTTTTTTCTGGGTGTTGGGTGTTGGTGTTGGGTGTTGGTGTTGGGTGGTGATGGAGTTGTGTGTTGGGAGTAGGGCGATGATGGGATGTCGTGGTGGGCAGGTGTTTTGGGGGCGGCGGGCAGACACGGGAGTCTGCCCCTACATACCATCAATGCCTGTTACCTGTTACCTGCTACCTATTACCTATTACCTATTACCTATTACCTGGTCTCTCCTCCTGCCTGGCGGTAGAGGAGTAGCTTGTGCTGCAGGTCAGCATAGGCCTCGGTGTGGCGGTCGCAAGCCTGCTGGTAGAGGAGCTGGGCTTCAAGCAGGTCGGCCATGCGGGCGGTGCCGACGCGGTAGTAGTCGCGGTTCAGGCGCAGGTTCTCGCTGGCTTGGTCGATGCCCTGACGGGCGAGGGTGAGCTGCTGCTGGGCCTCTGCGACGTCGTTAGCCGTTTTCTGTAGGCGAATGGCCAGCAGCTGGGCGTTGTCGTCGAGTTGCTCCTGTGCCTTTTGCAGCTGCAGCTTCTGGCGCTTCACGGAGTGCGAGCCGCCCCACCAGTCGCTGATGGGAACGCTGACGGTGGCGAACACCATGGCGAAGGTGCGGTTGTTGTCGAGCAGGTTATGGTAGTTGTAGCCTGCTCCCACGGCCACACTTGGCAGTTGCTTGCCCACGGCCATCTTCTTCTGCAGCTCGGCAGCCTCCACCTGCTTCTGCAGGAGGGCGTATTCGGGGAGAAGGCCCACCCCTTCCCTCCCCAAGGGAGGGAGTCCTGGAATATCTTGCTGCGAAAGGTCGGGTTCATCGATTTCGAAAGTGTAACGGTTCCCCTCTCCCTTTGGGGAGAGTCTGCTGGGCTCAATGCCTGCATACTGTCCCAACGTCATCTTCACGAGGTCGATGGCATTCTGGAGCTTCAGCTTCTGGCTCTGGATGTCGTTCTGGCGGAGCTCCACCTGCAGGAGGTCGTTGCGCATGGCCACACCGGCACGCACGGCCACATCGACATCCTTGTGGATGTCGGCCAAGAGCGTGTCGACAGCGGCAAGGGTGCGCTGTTTCTCATGGAGCGACACCAGTTGCCAGTAGTATTGGCTGACGGTACGCTCCACTTCCTGTTCGGCCAGCTGCAGCTGGAGCTCGCTGACTTCCTCGCCAACGCGTGCCAGGCGGTTGCCGTTGATGATCTGTCCACCGGCAAAGACGGGCTGCATGGCGGTGACGGAGGCGATGGTGCCATTTTTCATCATCGTCATGTCCATGGGACCGGCCAGTGCGGCGAGGGCTTCGGGCGGGAAAGCCTGTGCCAGTGCGGCGCCCAGCTCGGGCGCAATCATCTGCTGCGGGTCGAGCGTCATCTTCGCCATGCTGCGATTGGCATTGAACGTGGCGGCGGTGGCGCTGACGTTGGGGAAATACTTCGTGAAGGCCTCGCGCCGCTGCTCTTGTGCCGCCTCGATGTCGTGGTGGGCCGACCGCGTGGCGATGTTGTTCTGCAGCGCCGAGTCGGTGAGTTGGCGGAGGGTGAGGGGAGTGGATACCTGCGCCGACAGCGGCAGATGGGCTATGACGAGGATGGCGATGATCAATCTTTTCATATTCTTTTCTCTTTTCGGGCAGACACGGGAGTCTGCCCCTACGGTTTTTATGATGTCTTTTCGGGCAGACACGGGAGTCTGCCCCTACGTTTTTTATGTCTTTGCGGGCAGACACGGGAGTCTGCCCCTACGTTTTTTATGTCTTTTCGGGCAGACACGGGAGTCGGCCCCTACGTTTTTTATGTCTTTTCGGGCAGACACGGGGGTCAGCCCCTACGGTTTTTATGTCTTTTCGGGCAGACACGGGGGTCAGCCCCTACGGTTTTTATGATGTCTTTTCGGGCAGAAACGGGAGTCGGCCCCTACGTTTTTTATGTCTTTTCGGGCAGACACGGGCGTCTGCCCCTACGTTTTTACTTTTTCCCGTTATTGCTGATTTTCCAATATGCCACGTTCATGACGGTGACCACAAGGATGAGGGCACCGATGCCACCGGCGAAGATGGTTACGCCCACGGGCATCCAGAACGATGAGCCGGCAATAATCATCGGTATGACACCCACGGCTGTCGTGGCGGTGGTCAGGAAGATGGGCACCATGCGGCGACGACCAGCATCGTAGGCGGCTTGGCGCACACGGTCGTCATTGGTCGGGGGCTCGTCGCCTTCGTGTTGGGGTTGAGTATTCAGGAGGTTGTCGGCATGCTCATAGATGAGAATCTCGTTGCGCATGATCATGCCCATGAGCGTGATGAGACCGAATATGCTGGTAAGGCCTATGGTCCGGTTCATGATGCCTAGGCCGATGAGTGTGCCGGGGAGCATCAGGCCAAGGGCTGCCATGCAGAGCGTCGTGATGCCGAAGCGCTTGAAGTTGAACAGCAGGAAGAAGAAAATGATGATCATCGCGATGATGATGCCATTGTAGATCTGTGGCATGTTCAGGTCGTTGTACTCGAGTTCGCCACCTACTTCGGCGCGCACGCCATCGGGCAGCTGCAGCGATTCCTGCAATTTGGCCAGACGGGCTTCGACGGGTGCCGCATAGACACCGCGCTGGAACTCGGCCATGACGGTCAGGCAACGCTCGCCCGAGCGGTGCATGATGCGACTCTCGCTCCACTTGGGGGTGACGTTGGCAACCTGGCGGAGAGGAGTCCCGCCCCCAACTCCTCCCTGAAGGGAGGGAAGAGCCTGCCGGGATGCATCTTCTCCGAGGGAGGAGAGCATGGATAGCGGCGAGGTGACGGGCAGATTCTCGACATCGGAAATGGTGAGCGAGGTGGTGTCGCGCACGACGATGGGGAGTTCGTAGTCGTTCTCCCAGATGCTGCCCACGCGTAGGTCGCCCGTCTGTGAGGTCAGCGAGAGGGCTGTTGTAGTGCGGTTGATGCCGAGCTGTGCTGCTGCGACGGGGTCGAGCTCGACGTTGATGAGCGGGAAGGGCTGCAGGAAGTCGCTGTGCACCCATTCCAGCTCAGGCATCTGGCGCATTTCGGCCATCATGCGCTCGGCTGCCACGTGCAGGGAGTCGAGGTTGTCGCCATAGAAGCGGAACTCCAACTCGGGTACTTCCAGCAGGTCGAGGCGCTTAAACTTTACGTAGGCCTCAGGGAATGCCTCGGAGAGCTTTGGCTGATAGTCGGCCAGGAGGTCGAGGGTGGCCTGCTGCGAGGTGGTGTTGACGATGAACTGGGCAAAGTTGCGGCCCGCCATCTGCGGGGCGTACGTGGTCTGGAAGCGTGGCGAGGAGCATCCGATGAACGATGTGATGCCCGTGATGCGCTGGTCCTTTTCGATGGCATGGCGCACGCTGTCGGCAACGAGCCGCGTGTCCTGCAATCCCTTACCGTCGGGCAAGAATATCTCAACGGCGAATTGGTCGCGGTCGGCAAAGGGGAAGAGGCGTATCTTCAGCGTGGGGAGGATGAGCAGTGAGGCGGTGATGACGGCCAGACATGCGGCGATGGTGCCCCATGGATGGCGGAACGTCACTGCCAAGACGCGGTCGTAAATAGATTGTACGCGGTCTGTAAGTCGCTTTCCTTCTTTCTCGGTGGAAGGTCTTCCTATCACCTTCACGCACAGGAACGGGATGACGGTCACGGCCAGCAGGAGTGACACCATGAGGTTGATGGTGATGGTCCATGGGAAGTCCTCGAGGGCATCGAGGAAGGCACCCTTGAACGTGAGGAGGAAGGGGTAGAAGATGGCGCAGATGCAGATGGTGGCAAGCATCATCGGCATGAAGTATTGGTTGACCGACATGATGGCTGCCTGCTTGGGTTCGATGCCCTTGCGGGCATATTCCAGATAGCCGTCGATGACCACGATGGAGTTGTCGACGATCATTCCGAGCACCACGATGAGGCCTGCCAGCGTGACGATGTTCAGCGGGATGTTGGCAAAATACATGATGGCCACGGAGATGAACGTGCTGAGCGGAATGGTGATGGCAGCGACGATGGCCGACCGCAAGGGGAAGAGCACCATCATGACGAGGATGATGACAGCCATGGACAGCAGCAGGTCGCGCAGGAAGTCGCGAATGCTGTCGCCGACGACCTTCGGTTGGTCGGCAATGCGTGTCAGGGTGACGTCGTCGGGCAACTCGGTGTCGCGGAACTCGTCGAGCACCCGATCGACATCGTCGCCATAAGCCATGATGTTGTTGCCCGAGATCATCTCCAGCGAGAGCAGCACGCAGGGATGACCATTCTGCTCGATGTAGCTCGCCGAAGTGTCGTATTCGCGCTTGATGGTGGCGATGTCGCGGATGCGTACCACCTTGCCCGTGAGCGGGTCGCTGTAGATGATCTGATTGGCCACCTCGGCTTCGCTGTTCTGCGTGGGCTCAACGTGGATGATGGTCTGCTGGTGGTCGCTCACGAGGCTGCCTGCCATCGTGGTGAGCCCTTGCGACTGCAGGGCCGTCATGAGTGCCTGCTGACCGATGCCGAACGCCTGCAGACGCTGGCGGTCGATGTAGAGGCTCACCTGCTCCTTGTGTTCGCCGTAGAGGCGCACATTGGCCACGGAGGGTATCTTGCGCAACTTGTCGGAGAGGCGGTCGCTATAGTCCTGCAACTCGCGGTAGCTGCGTTCCTTGCTCTCGATGGCGATGAGCAGGGCCGAGGTGTTGCCAAAGTCGTCGTTGGCCACCAGTGCCAGCACGCCCGAGGGCAGGCTTTGCTTGTAGAGCGCAAGGCCATGCTTGATTTTCGACCACACCTCGTCCTTGTTGTTCACCTCGTCGTTCAGGTTGACAAGCACCATTGCCATGCCGTTCTGCGACGTCGATGTGGTCTTGGTGCGGTTCACCTCGCCATAGGTGAAGAGATAGCGCTCGAGCGGGCGCGTCACCTGCTGTTCGACTTCCTCGCTGGTGGCACCAGGATAGACGGCCACCACCACGCCTTGGCGGATGGTGAAGGGTGGAAACTCGTCCTTGGGCATCACCCACATGCCGTAGATGCCGATGCCAAAGAAGATGGCAACCAGCAGGAGCGTAATCTTATAGTTATCGAGTGGCCAGGATATCCACTTGGTATTCTTCATGCTTCGCAATTTGAAAATTCTTTCTCCGCTTCGCTATGAAAGCGTCCCAAAGGGCCGAGCGGAGAATTGAAAATTGAAAAATAAACTCCCAGTTGTAGGGGCAGACTCCCGTGTCTGCCCGTTTTTCGGTGTCTTGCCTGCGGCTTGGGGATGTCGGGCAGACACGGGAGTCTGCCCCTACACGTTACTGTTTCGTACCCTCCCTTCTTGCTCCGCTGCGCTCGTCGAAGAACTACTCTCAACCGCGCGTAGGCGCCTAGAACTTCACTTCCGTTCCTTCACTCAGTTTCTGATAGCCTTCGGTGACGACGCGCTGACTGGCCGTGATGCCACTGAGGATGCTGATGCGATTGCCTTGCGTGGCGCCCACGGTGACAGCCGTGCGATGAGCTTTCTTCTGGTTATCGACCGTCCACACGAACAACGACCCGTCGGGGCGACGCTGAACGGACGTGATGGGCAGGTAGAACCCACCCCCTTCCCCTCCCGAGGGGAGGGGCGATTGATTAGCCTTTGTATCCGGAGTTATACTGGTTGTGCCGCCATCAGAAGGAGTATCTAAGCTCCCTCCCCTCGGGAGGGCTGGGGTGGGTTTTGGGGTGGCGGCCTTTTGGGTCCTCATCCTCACCTGTGCCACCATGCCTGGCAGAAGCTTGCGGTCGCCGTTAGGAACATTGATGCGGATGTCGTAGGTGTGCGTCATGGCATCGGCCACTACGCCCTTCTCAATACGCCCGCCACTGACCTTCTTGCCAGCAGCCTCGACGATGATCATCGAAGGCGTGTGAGGCGTGATGGCGTTCATCTCGGCTTCCGGTACCGATGCCCGCACCTTCACGCGCGAAACATCCATGATGGTCACAACTGCTTGCGAGGGCATGGCCGTCTCGCCTGCCTTTACCTGCTGGCGTCCGATGATGCCACTGACGGGAGCCACGAGCCGGCAGTCGGCGAGGTTCTTCCTGGCCACAGCCAGCTGCGACCGCGCCTGTGCCACCTTGCTCTGGATTTCCACCCACTGCGCCTCGGGCAACGACCCTGCATCGTGCAGCATACCGTAACGCTTGAGCGCGTCCTCGGCTTGCGCCATTTGTGCCTCGGCACCCGTCAGCACGTTGCGTGCCTGTGTGTCGTCCATCACGGCCAAGAGCTGGCCACGCCCGACGGATTGTCCTTCGCTGACGAGCACGCGTTTCACCACGCCCATGCCCGTGAAGCTCACGGCGGTGGCTTCGTTCTCTTCGACGATGCCCACGTAGGTCTGGTCCGACATCTGGCCACCTGCCACCACCACTTCGGTCTTCACCTGCGTGGGCGGCTTTGGCTTACTTTCGTTCTTGCTTCCACATGCGGTGCCGACAACAGCCATTGCCAGCAGCAATAATGCACTATTGATTTTCATTGTCAAAATGTTGTTTTCTTATGTCTTGTAGGTTTTCGAACGCGTCAGTGTGTTCGAAACGAGTGCAAAGATGGCAAATAATTCTTAGATTTCGATGTTCTTTTATTCCTTTTTTAGTGCAAATAAGGTATAAAGTAGAATTTTTGAACGAAAATAGGGCAATAACGAACATTGTTGTTTCAGCTTTTTTTTACATCTTTGCAACCGAAAAGCGAGGATGTGGACATCCGAAACTTACATTATTTAATATATATACGCGTAGAGATGAGAGAAATGGAACAATACTTGAGCAAGATTGCAGAGGCTCAGCAAGATTTCAAGGCCGATGTTCAAGTGGGGTATTTCGACGATGATATCATCATGATTGACAACGTGAAGCTCTTTTCAGAGCCCAGTGCCACACGAATGCAGATGAACGTCATCGCCATCTGCGAGAAAGGTCGTGTGCAGCTGGAACTGAATGGCGAGCCAATTACCTTCGGTGCCAATCAGGTTGTGATGTGCCCGCCGGGCACGGTGTTTACCAACATGCTGCTGAGCCCCGACTTCGCGTTTAAGGCAGTGTTCCTGACCGACCGCATCCTGCACGATTTCTTGCGCGAAAAAATGAACATCTGGACGGAAATGCTCTACATTAACCGCCAGCACGTGGTGTCAATATCGCCTGACGACATTGAGTTCCTTTCGCTTTTCTACAGCATGCTAAACATCACCATCAACCTGCATGGCGATAATCCCTACAAGAGGGAAGTGGTACAGTCGTTGGTCAGGGCGGCCGTGCTGGGCATGTGTGGGGCTCTGGAGATGATGAAGCGCGAGCGTAGCGGCACGGATGAAGGTGCGACGGCCGAGGTTCAGCCAACCGCTGAAGGCTATGCTGGCAGACGAGGCGAGCACCGCAATTCGTCGCAGGGAATCTTCCAGCGATTCCTCTCGATGCTAAACAGGGAACCGTGTGGGCATCGCTCCGTTCAGTCGTTTGCCGACGAACTGTGCATCACGCCGAAGTACCTCTCGGCCGTGTGCAAGCGCAATTCGGGAAAGACGGCCAACGCGTGGATCACGGAGCACCTGATGGAGGACATTCGCTACTACCTGCGCCAGACTGACTTGAGCATCAAGGAGGTGTGTAGCGTGCTTGGCTTCCCCAATGCCTCGTTTTTCGGCAAGTATGTGAAGGAACATTTCGGCGTGACGCCCACGCAGCTGCGCCAGCAGTGAGGCGCATTCCTCCTGACACGCTTTTGCATAGGTTTGGCAATGATATAGTACCATTCGCCCCAAAGGGGCCGCATCTCGCGACTTCGGAGAAGTTGCAATTTCAGAAACCCCAGGTCTACTGACCTGGGGATAATCGCAGCCAGAAACATGAAAACGACTTCGGAGATGTCGCACCAAATGAAACGAACCAATCGTATAGAGCTGCCAACTCATGAAGATATTTACGTGCGACATCTTCGAAGTCGTCTTCCTCATCACATGACCCTCTGTCCCCAGGTCAGTAGACCTGGGGTTTCTGAAATTTGGACCTCTCCGAGGTCGCATTTATTTTGAAGGTGGGTAAACTGCTATATCATTCCCAAAGAAAAAAGCATTGACTTGAGTGGTCCAAGTCAATGCTTTTGTTTGTTTAGGCCATGCCTTTGCATCGCCATCGGGCAAGGATGCCACTTCGTCAGAGCGTCTGCAGGTAGCGCTCGGCTTCGAGGGCGGCCTTGCAACCGCTTCCAGCGGCCACGATGGCCTGCCGATAGACGGGGTCGGCACAGTCGCCAGCGGCAAACACGCCGGGCAGTGCCTTCGTAGGATCGGCTGCAGAAGCCACGCGAGGCGTTCCATCGATGGTGCGGATGTAGCCCGTCTCGTCGAGAGCCACGAACTCGCGGAATACGTCGGTGTTGGGCTTATGGCCGATAGCCAGGAAGAAGCCATCGATGGGCAAGTCGTAGCGCTCCTCATCGGGTTCGCCCTTGCGGCGCACCACGTGAGCACCCTCCACGCCGTCTTCGCCATAAAGGCCCAGCGTGTTGTGCTCGAAGAGCACTTCAATCTTCTCGTTGTCGAACACACGCTTCTGCATCACGTCGCTGGCGCGCAGGAACGGCTTGCGCACAATCATGTAGACTTTCTTGCAAAGCTGTGCCAGGTAGATGGCTTCCTCGCATGCTGTGTCGCCACCGCCAACGACGGCCACGGTCTTCTTGCGGTAGAAGAACCCGTCGCAGGTGGCACATGCCGACACTCCCTGGCCGTTGTACTTCTTCTCGTCGTCGAGGCCAAGGTATTTGGCTGAGGCGCCTGTGGCTATGATGATGGTGTCGGCTTCGACCTCAACGCCGCGATCGGTGGTCACGACGTAGGGGCGCTTCGAGAAATCGACCTTTTCGATAATGCCGTCGCGCATGTCGCAACCGAAGCGCTCGGCTTGTTGGCGCAGCTGCATCATCATCTCATTGCCATCGACACCCTCTGGATAGCCGGGGAAGTTCTCCACGGTAGTGGTCTGCGTGAGCTGTCCACCCATCTGCAAACCGCAGTAGAGCACTGGCGAAAGGTTGGCCCGACCCGCATAGATGGCGGCTGTATAACCGGCAGGACCGCTGCCGACGATGAGGCATTTCTGATGTTCCATAGTCAATTGAAAAGAGAGAATGGAGGGGTTGGACTCCATTCTCAAACGTTATTTGTTATTTCAGCAATTCTATGATTTGTTTCTCGATGTTCTCAACCTTCTCGGTAGGCTCGAAGCGGGCAACCACCTGGCCTTTCTTATTGATGAGGAACTTCGTGAAATTCCACTTGATGTCGGGCTTCTCCTTGTAGTCGGGATCAGCCTTCGAGAGCATGTCGTCAAGAATGTGAGCAATGGGGTGCTCCATATCCCAGCCGGCGAATCCCTTCTGCTCCTTCAGGAACTTGAACAGGGGGTCGGCGTCGTCGCCGTTCACCTTCACCTTCTTGAAGCGCGGGAAGTCGGTGCCGAAGGTCAGCTTGCAGAATTCATGAATGCTTTCGTCGGTGCCTGGTGCCTGCTGGCCGAACTGGTTGCAGGGGAAGTCGAGTACCTCGAAGCCTTGTGAGTGGTGCTTTCTGTAGAGGTTTTCCAGCTCTTCGTACTGCGGTGTGAAGCCACACTTCGTGGCAGTGTTCACGATGAGCAGCACTTCGTTCTGATACTCTTTCAGCGAAACGTCTTTGCCTTTTCTGTCCTTTACGGCGAAATCATAAACAGTTTTCATTTTTTTTCTGTGTTGTTAAATGGGTTATAATACTCTTTCTGCAAAGATACGAAAAAAGATGAAAGTGAGAAATGAAAAATGAAAGATTTAATGTTTATTAGGGATTCGGGCTGCAATGGTAGGGATTTTCCTATGAAAGAATATGGAAAAACGTTTTGTCGTCACGTCGAAAAACACTATCTTTGCAACAGAAATCGAGACAAACGGTCCCGATGGAGAGACAAAACAACATATTCAAGAACAAATAACAAACGTATAGGAGACTACCACTATGAAGAAGATCTGGACAAAAACGCTGGCAATGGCACTGGTGGCCATGCTCAGCATGTCGCTCGCCAGTTGCGACTGGGACGATGACGACTACATCGCTTACACCCTTGAAGGCACATGGCAAGGCAATATGTATATGTCGTCTGAATGGGACGGCCGTACCTACGATGCCACCAGCAGCGAAATATGCTTCCTGCGCGATCCTTACTACTACTCGTCGGGTTCGGGCTACTGGGTGGATTACTATCGCAACGCTCCCTGGGGCCGCGACTATGTGGCTAACCACATTGACTGGACTGTCAGGAACGGTGTTATTGAAGTTTACTTCCGCGAGGAGGGCGCCACGCTCTGGATTGAGCACTACAGGCTCTCAGACAACTACTTCAGCGGCACTATCTACGATGGTGAGAGCCGTGTGGACTTCCGCCTGCGCCATGTAGATTCACCCAACTGGAACAATTACTACTATGGCTGGGACTACTATGATGACTACTACTACGCCAAGCCCAACGGCCTCGAGGCTGATACCGAGGTGGCTACGCAAGCCGTAGGCAAACGCATCCTTAGAACAAAATAAGCTGACTTGCAAATACGAAAGAGGGACGCACTAAATGGTGCGTCCCTCATTTGTTTATTCAAGGTTCCATGCTCGCCGAACCTGCTCCTGCGGCAACGACTCGACAACGTTCTCGAACTTATCGGGCAGGTTGCAGAAGAAGTCTATGCCGGTCAGCTGTTCCAGTTCGTCGATGTTCACCACGTAGGGGCGCAGGTCGGCGGTGCTGTTCGACTTATGCTGAATCCAGAAGCCCAGGGCACGATAGCCGCCCGATGTGCTGTTGCTGCCTTTCTTGCAGAGCAAGGCCATGAAGAAGAACTTTGGAACGGGGATCTTGTTCTGGCCACGGCCGATGGTGGTGATAATCTGATCGCTACGGTCAATGGTACCACCCTTCACCACGTAGAGCGTGTCGCGGAAACTGTTGGAGTTCCATCGGCGCACCTGAGCCTCCATCGTTGCCCAAACCTTCGAATTAAAGCCATTCACCTGCGGCTGCATGTTGGTCATGTAGAACGTCTGCATGTTGGCCTTGTTGTTGTAGGAATAGGCACGGTCGGCAGAAGCGATGATATGGCCGTGGTCATAGCCGGTGCCCCAATAGGGGTCTTCCGTGAAGTGGTAGCGTGCAGGCAGGTCAGGATCGTTAGGATACTCGCTGAAATCGCTGCTCGTGTCGCGAGGCTTGCGGTCGGTGGCATTGCTGGTGTTGCCCGCGTGCATCTGGTAGCACGACCAACGCTGAGCGCGCAGCGAACCTTCAGCATTCCATCCGGCAGGACGCAGGTCGCTGTCCCATTCAACGCAATAGTTCACGCCGAACGATGCTTGGTGGACAATCACTATGTTATTGCTCCCACCCTTGAGCTTAGGGAACTCAAGGCGTGCATAGACGCTGTTCTTCGATGCGTCGTTGCAGTTGGCATTGGCCGATGGGGTGGGAGTGGGCGTTCCTCCTCCGCCGCTTTCGTCGTCGTCGCCACCGCAACTTGCCATGGCCAGCACAGCCATGAGCATCAGGACGAAGTGCTTTAGATTCGTTTTTGTCATCATTGGGCTTGTGTAGTCGTAGGGTTTGTCTATTCGTGAAACTAAAAAAAGTGCCATCGGCCGCATATGCAACTACGGCGCGAAAGCACTTTTATTATATCGTTACTGGTGGTATTACTTCTTAATCTTACCGTAGCGGCTCATGAAGCGGTCAACGCGACCGGCAGTGTCAACGAGCGTGCTCTTACCCGTGTAGAAGGGGTGAGAGGTGTTAGAGATTTCGACTTTTACCACAGGGTAAGTTTCGCCTTCGAATTCCACGGTGTCGTTTGTTTTTGCAGTGGACTTCGTAAGGAACATATCGCCGTTGGACATGTCACGGAACACGACGGGGCGATAGTTTTCGGGATGAATACCTTTTTTCATTGTTTCGTTTATTGTTTGTTATTAAATATGTATTTTCAGTCGCTGATGCGGATTCGCCAAGGCGCAATCACACATTACGGGCTGCAAAGGTACAAAGTTTTCTCCGATTGTGCAAATTTTTGTTGCTTATTTTGCTCTTCTCCATGCTTTTTTATGCTTTTGCAGGCAAACAGGCATCCTTCATGGTTAAAAAATAAAAGGAATGATATATGTGACCTATAGGAGGTAGAACTTGAAAAAACGGAAAAGCACAGGAAACTTACCCAGCAATAGTATGTTATGGGACCTCGGAGAGGTCCAAATTTAAGAAACCCCAGGTCTACTGACCTGGGGATAGAGGATCATGCGATGAGGAATACGACTTCGAAGATGTCGCACGTAAATATCTTCATGATTTGGCAACTCTATACGATTGGTTTGTTTCATTTGGTGCGACATCTCCGAAGTCGTTTTTTATGTTTCGGGTTGCATTTGTCCCCAGGTCAGTGGACCTGAATTTCTTGCTCCGACAAGCTACGCAAGCGTCCCATAGGGCCGAGCGCTGATATTATGACCTCTCCGAGGTCGCGAGATACCGCCCCTGCGGGGCGTCTTTGTGACATCTGCTATATTATTCCCAAAATAAAAGGAATCGGGCGGCGATGTGAGTCGCCACCCGATTCTTATGAGTGATGAGCCTATGGCTCCTTATTGAGCGTAGGTGATTTCAATCGTCTGCACGCGCAGCTGGTCGCCACCCTTAGCTTCGCTGTGCTCGTTACAGATGGTGAACGTTGTACCGCTGGCCGAACCGTAAAGCGTACTATTGCCCGTGTAGTTCGTGTTGTTGTAAGTGTCGCAATTCAGCACAACCTTGGCCACGGCCTTACCGCTGATGGTGATGGTGTTCTTTGCATAGACGCGAACACCCTTTGTAGCCTCATAGTAGGCAGGCGTGTTGCTACCCTCGCCCTTTGCGAAGGTGATCTTCGTGCCATCGCTGAGCGTGATGGTTGCGGGATCTACGGCCTTACCGCTCTCCCAGCCCTGTGCATTCAGATCAACGGTGACCTTGTCGCCTTCAGTTGCACCGGCAACTACCAGCGTAACCACTGCACCATCGACGGTCTTCGTGACGTTGCCGGCAGGCGTTTCACCGCCTCCGCCGCCACCTTCGGTCTTGCCGTTGAGCGAGTAGAGGTAGGCCTTGCCTGCCACTGTTTCAGGCGTGTTACCGCGGTAGTTCATCAGTTGACCACACACGATGACCTCATCGCCGACCTTAATGTCGGTCTGGCCTGCG
>JAEEGL017339185.1_pt1 | contig 25993 bp, 22 predicted proteins | sample 9134231 | NCBI WGS metagenome assembly JAEEGL01 (sample SAMN16246548, study PRJNA631951) | gut metagenome | biome: gut microbiome; feature: rumen; material: fiber-attached | host: Bos | place: Iran: Karaj | collected 2018-10 | reverse complement strand
TCTTTCGATTCTGACCTGCTTTTGGTTTTTCCAGTCTGTCACAAGACCCTTTACCTTTACAAGCTCGCCCTCTTTGAGGTCCTTTAAGGCTGTGGCCTCGTCCTCGGGGAGATCCCACTTTTTTGCAGTAATTTCACCGGTGCGGTCCATCAGCATGATGTCCAAATAGCTGCAGCCTCTGGAATCCTGCTTTACTCCCGTGGCCTTTATCATATAAAACTCGGTGACCTTCATATCCACCTGTAAATCCGCTACATATATTTCTTTCATTAATTCCCTATTCCTTTCTTATCCTATTCCCTTCCCCAAGCGACATTCTAATTATAACACAACCGATGTCCCAAATAAAGGATAAAAGGGGGACATAGCACTATGTCCCCCAAACGCATTTTTATTTGCTACTTTATTTTCTACTTTATTTGCCACTTTTTGAATAGAAATTAAGATTCGAATTACACACAAAACCCCGAAGGCATGCCCTCGGGGGTGCGTTTTCTTAATCCTTTTCGCGGAGCGCCGCCTGCAACTTTTCCTTGAAGCCCTTCCATTTCCTGCTGACCGCAGATTCTTCCGCCCCGAATCGGTCTGCGATGTCCTTTGCCATAAGCGGCTTCCTATGGCTCATCACCTTCTCAAAAGTCTCCTTCTCGAAAAACCTCTTACTCTTTATGGCCTCCGCCACATCATCATTTACCAATGTCATAAGCGCAATGCTGTTGGTAAGCAGCACCGCCACCATTGGCTTTTGCCTCTCCTGCAAGCCCTCGAAAGTCTCCTCCGCTATGTCCAAAATTCTCAGCACGCTCACGCGCTGCAGAGAGGCACTATCCACTCTTTCTCCGCTATCAAGCGTATCCAGTAAGCTAAACTCCTCCTCGTCACCGGCCATGCCTTCTATGCTGACTGTTCTGCTAAGCACCATGCGGTGAAGCTCACGAGCTTCCGCTTCCGTTATGCCCATCACTTCCATCACAGCCTGCACGAAGTCCTGCGTGTCACAATCTATCCCCTTGGAGCGGGCAAGCCTTACATAATTTCTATAGGCTCTAAACTGCGCATCCGTGAAGCGCATGCCACCAAATTCATCTTCAAACAACTCTTTTCCCAATGCATGGCCGGCATTCTCTTTCCATGTACTCAAAAAATAGAACAGGAATTCCACCTCTCCCGTGTAGTTTCGGATGCAGGCCTGCGCAGTCTCTGTTATTTCTACAGCATGGTTCTTGGCAAACTCCTTTTTCTCTGCGCTGCCTGTCTCCGCCAAGTAGAGATAAAGATACTCCACCATTTTCAGCACTTCACGCTTGTAAGCGACACTTTCCTTTTCCCTATCAAGTTCAAACAGCGGTGAACAGTTTATTAAGTTTTCATATACGGCTTTTTTATTTTCCACCGTAATACCTCCTGTTTCGCTCTAGAGTGAAAGCAGCGTTTTCAGCATCTTGCGCGCCTTTTCCGGATCATCGCAATTAATCATGTCTGTCACCGAGCTTAAGCAATAGAGCGGAATCATATCGCAAATGAGAGAATCTACGACCCGGTTGTCCTCAAACTGAGCCTGGCCGTAGATGATATTATCGATCTCGCATTTTAAGAATTTCTCCGCAAATCTCAGGGCAGTGAATATAACAATCGGCAGGTCCTTTGGCCCGTAAGTCACATCTGCCAGAATGTGAGCGTCGGTTTCGATCTCATCCACAATTTTTCCCATCAGCTCATCGTGGATTTCCTTATCCTGCGCAAAAGCTGTCTCTATTGTTGTGAATTCTACCTTTGCTCCGGTGCGCTCGCAGATCTCCGCAATTTCTCCGCGGTAATCCGCTGTATTCTTTTCGTAAAAATTGTTCTTGTCCTTTTTGATTAAAAGAACGATTTTCAACTCGTCATCCGCAGTAGCGGTTTCGGAGAGAAACGAATTAATTGGATATCTGTACGGTTTGTCCGATGTAGGCAGCGACAAGTCAGTTGTTCTGTATACCACATTGTCGACGTCTTTTTTCATCGGGATGTTACAAATAATAATCTTTTTCATGTACTGTGTCCCTTTCAATTTTAATTTATAATATATGAAATTTTCAGTTGTACTTATATATAGAGAGCTTTTCGCTCGAAGTTGACACTTTTTAAAATATTTTTCGGCACCAAAAAGAGATTTATCTGCCTTTCTTGGCCTCCCCAAAAACCGCCTCATTCCATCTTCAAAAGTACAATACTATAATAACACACTTTGAAAGTGTTTACACGCAAAAACAGTTCTTATATTCTCTATTCATATTTTCCACTAACTATGCTAAACTGATATTATTATATTGGGAGGCTTTATATGCAACTTAATCTCACATTTACTGCAAAAAGACCGCTTGCGCTGCCGCTAGGACACCACGCCGCGCTGCAGGGTTTCATATATAATTTACTGAGACAAAGCCCGGAATACTCCGAATTTCTGCACGACATCGGCTATGGCGACGGCCCGCACGCATTCAAGCTCTTTGTTTTCAGCACACTGCGTGGTAGGCACGCCATCTCTGACGGTAAAATCATCTTCACCGACAAGATGTACCTCGATATCCGCAGCCCAAAGCAAGCGTTTTGTAGAACTATTTTTAGCGCCCTCTTTTCAAAAGAAGAATTCGAACTCGCCCACCAGCCTATCAGGCTGGAAAACTGCGTTTCATCGAACAAGCCGATTACTTCCGACAGCATCGACATTCAGATGCTCTCTCCGCTCACTCTCAGCACCACATACATGGAAGGTGACCACAAAAAAACACACTTCATATCACCAATAGACGATGATTTTGCTGATGCACTCAATCACAACTTAAGAAGCAAATATGAAGCAGCCTTTCAAAAAGCCACAAACGAATCTGTAGAGCTTGTCCCTCTGGATTTCGGCAGAACAAAGAAGTATATAACCAAATTCAACAACCACATCTACATCAATGCTTGGAACGGCAAATACCGACTCTCCGGATCGCCGGAAATCTTATCGTTTTTGTACGATGTCGGACTTGGTAGCCGAAACTCCCAGGGCTTTGGCATGTTTGAAGAATTGTAGCATTACCAATACCTTTGAAATAGTTCCGCGTCTGCATGCAGGTGTACGCCCACGTTTTCTATCCCATAGACTAATCCCTGACCCATCTTCATCTTAACTTTTCTGCCATCATCAGAGACATAGCTTTCTTCGTCCTTGCTACCGTCTTCATGAAAGGTAATACGTGCTTTGTGCCCCTTGATCCTATCTACAATTTTAACCTCTGTGTGATCCAAATATCCATTCTCGTCAAAAAAGTATATGTCCTGTACGCGAAGCTTTGAAGTGCCGTTTTCGCCTTTAAAGTCCCTTCTCCAATATTTGAAAGCCATCTCGTTTTTGTCGTAGAATTCGTTCTCCTCGAAGAAATATACTTCTGCAGGAATTCTTGTGGTGTCCATTGCAGTATAAAGACTATGCACATATACACTCGGAGCCATACAAAGCTTGTAGTATGAAGTCTTTAACTTTAAAGCCTCCTCTGTCCTCGGGATACAAAAAAGAAGCCCTATAAGGCAGAAGAAAATCATAATGTCTATAATAACTAACTTTCTTGAACGACTCATTGTACCCTATTTTGCTATGTTACCGATTCGAAATCCCTGTAATGTAACTCACAAAACAGGCAAAATCGCCCAGTCGCTTGCGTTCTTCGCCCAGCTCCATGCGCCAAGAAATATCTTGTCCCTCTTTTTCAGCGATTTTCGAAATGAGATTCAATGACGTGATAAACCCATCGTGAGTCATTGTCCTGCTTTTGTCTGTCTCCATTCTTTCCTCACGGCTCATAAGCTCCCAATCATTGCGAACCTTCGTATATTCCGCCGCACCCTTCAAAAGGTCATTCCAGAACTCGGTTTTATCTGCAAAACTGCAAGCCTCTATACTCGCCGTCATCCGTTCATAGATATCCAGCGCATCCTCGATTGTCAGTACATCCCCCGCCGGGTGATTCAGATAGTTTTTATATGTATTCATAGCCTACAAAATTCCTTCCTACTTTGCGTTTGCTTCACCTTATTAAGCGAATTCTATAAAATATGGCTTATTCAGTTCGATGCTTTGCTTAATATCTATCTTATCTGGATTTATGGCAACCATTTGCTTGGCCATTTCTGGATACAAGCTTATGCAATCAGTGGTAAAATCCCACTTTTCCCAGAGGTGCATAGGTGAGAACACTTTTATATCTGCTATTTCAAGATAGTGCCTTACAGTTCGCATTCCATAATCACTCCATCTCGGATCCATTGGAAGCATTGCATATGAAATAGGACCCACTTCACTCAAAGGGTGCGTATACTCTTTGAATGTGCGTTCATTTGAAGGAACCACCATATTATATTTATCTAATGTGGCATCGCTACCCTGTTGTTTAAACTCATTAAAACTCAAATGTGGTCTCCAAAATAGGTCTCCTGCATGGAAAAAGGTGTGTTCTCCCGCTTTTACGACAAAGGCAACACCCAAGTCTGTGGAATACAGGCTACTCACCGACCCAAAATCAGTTATGAGGCGTTGCTCACCTTTGAAACATGAAAGGACATCTTCGACCGAAGGCGAAATTTTATCAAGAAAACCTTGTGTCTGCGTTTCATCCCTATCATATCCAAGATAAATCTCTGGGACATCATATTCTTCCATAAGGGTAAATATCCTCGGATTATAATGATCAAGGTGAAGGTGCGAGATAAAAATATAGACCGGCTTTTCTTTGTTTAATTGTGGCATGCTAGAGCGGTACCAATCGAAGACAAATGTTTCCTCTTGCGTCTCGATTATAAACCCACTTTGCCCACCATACCAGCACTTTATCGCGTTATCTTTCAAAACTGACTCACCAACCGGCAAATCATAATATATCTTTGAGAAGACATCATTGCCATCATCATATTCTAAGTCATATGGCAATCCTACCGACATGCACATAAACCGTCCTACTCTTTTACCTTCTCTCCATTCACCTATTAACTTATCCCTTAGGTCATAGTCGCGATTGTCAAATAAGTATTCAGCGGTCTTTTTGTAAGTCATTGTCCCCTCACCATGATATTTCCCCTGCAAAAAGTTCCCGTTGTACTCACCCTCAGGGAACACAAATCGACCATATCCATCCGGTTTCCCATTCAGGATTTCTCCGTCATATTCTCTGTCATTGTTATACGCTATTTTTCCTTTACTTCTTTCTGCCATATTCTGTCCTCTGTTCAAGCTCCATTTTATAGCTATATAATACCACACTATTTACAATTAGTTAAGGAAAGCATTGTGGTCTTGATCTGCAAAAATGCAATTATCTGTAATATAGCACCCGCAAATCTTTGCGATAATCATAAGGTCCTTCGTCAGTTTTTCCAATGGTGCATATTTCGGAGATACCCAAAGCCACTCTTTTACATTGCTACTAAGTAGTGTTTCAAAAATCTCATTCATATACTCGTAGCATATCTCTATCACTTTACAATCTGCCTCAGTTTCCAATATGCTATTAATAATACCATCAGCTCGACTATTATCGCCACCCTTATTTACAACTTTGGCAATCAATGCAGCTCTTATGATTGGAGCATCCGATTCTTCTATCGTAATCCTTCCTTTTACAAGTGTGCCCCTTTCGTCTGCACTAAAATTTTGTCGCGATTTCGAAGAATTAAGTGTCTCCGCCTGTTTTCCAAAAATGTTCATTTATGCTTTAGCCTCCTCATCTAAATTATTTTTTAATCAAGGATATCTCATGCCACACAATGGGGGAGAGAGGGTGGAACCCCCATCGTGTGGCCCGGCCGACTTGCCTTAAATCAGCCGTCATCCATTAGTTATTTTGCGTAAATTGCCGCATTCCCTACACAGAGAGTTATGTTATAGGAATCAAACTGTATTTTAAGATCATTCACACCCCTTAGATCGACATCGAACGAAACAGGTCTAGAAACCTTTGTCATCTCCGGTGATGTGTACAGAACTTTCCCATCACCAATAATTTGAAATGTCCCGTGTCCATCATAGGTCTCACCTTTTGGTATGTATACAACTCCTTTGAACCTATCATATTTTGCATCGAGTAAAAATTCCATTTTCCGAGTTGACGTCCACCTATGCGTGCCGCAGTCAAAGAATGTGTTATACTGGTTTCCATAATTATCAATGTAACTGCCACAGCTTTGCGATAAACTATCAGAAATATTTGTGAGCTCCGTTAATTGAACCTCTTTCATATTGTCAGTGTCTGTGCCCGTAATATCGTTTGATTGCTCCTCAGTGTTGAGTTCTGAATTCGGGGTAAGCATTCCAGCCCCCGTATTATCGTTAGCACCTGCATTTATGCCCGTAGAGGGATCACAAACCGCTGTTTCGCCTGCATTTGATTCCGTATTTTCTTTGCTATCTTCCACAGGATTGGTAACAATTGGGGTCTTTACTTCCACGGTAACAATAGCTTTTTTTAGATTTTCATCCTTAAAACCAACTATCGCACGACCGGCAGCTAAGGCTGTTATGGTATTCTCGTTGATGCCTATCAAATTTTTACCTGCCATTATATATGGCATCATGTTTGTATAGAGAGTCTTTGTTCCGTCACTCATCTGCGCAACAGCTACTATCTCAAAGCTTTCTCCTATTTCTAATTTTGCGTTTTCATCAAGCAGGGTCACAGCCTCAACCTTGATAGGCTGCTCATGAAAGCCATGTTTTGATCCGCGAGACAAGATTGTCGCAAATTCGGCTCTAGTAAGTGGCGACTGGCCTCTAATTGTGCCATCTTTAAACCCCTCAATGAGATTCTCTGCAAGGGCTATAGACATTACATCTTTAATGCTGTCAGAAATAGAGTTTTGATCGTTAAACATATAAAGTAAGGATCTATCAGGGAAGGTTATGCTATTCTCACAGCCAAGCGCTTTTACAAGTGCATATACTGTATCTTCACGGGTTATAGGCTTGTTTGGATTAAACGGCTGTTTCCCTTGAATTGTAGTGTGAACCGGCAAAAGTTCCTTTCCCGCTTCGAGATATGGCGCATACCAATCGCTCACCTTAACATCATAAAAGCTGGTCTGCGTGGCAGGCTGTATCTCTAATCCCAGAAACTCTGCAAAGACTTTCACAGCTTCAGCTCTTGTTATAGAAGCATTCGGTCGGAAAGTGCCATCAGGATACCCCGAAAACCATCCTTTATTTTTGCATGCTGTGATATCATCATAGGCCCAGTGCGATGTGGTTACATCTGAATACAGCGAATCGTTATGGTTGTTGGAGTAATTGGTAGGCAGTCCTCCGCAGATTTTACCACCTTCCTCAGTGGCCATTACCGGCACTGTTAGGATGGTCATTGCAATAACAAATGTTAATAATGTGGATAAAAGTTTTTTCATGATTAACTCCTTTTGCCCGTAAGGTCGGTAGCACATCCGTGTATTGAAATATAGTTTATGACTAAATTATACCTATGCCGCTTTTAACAGCCTTTGTAACATAATGGCGACTTCACCTCTGGTAAGTGATGCTTGCGGGTTGTCGACACTATCTACAATGCCATTTGCAAGCGCCCAGTCAACCGATTCGTAAGCATAATCAGAGACACCCTCCAATTGTCGCCCTGTCGTTTCTTTATATGTGTTTGCATTAATAGAATTCGCAAAACGTTTCAATATTACTGCCATCTGCTCAAGGTTTATGTTCTGACTTCCGCGGAAGGTTTGATCAGGATACCCTGAGATTATGCCGCGAACCGCATTATCTATGGCTGCATCATAATAGTAGTCATTAGAAGAAACATCTTTAAATCTAGGGATTTGTCCGCCGGCAGTGCATTCACCAGTATATCGGTAAATCATAGTCGCTATTTGTGCACGAGTGATAGGCGAACTTGGAGAAAATGTGCTTCTGCTAGTCCCAGAAATCAGACCCATGTTTGACAGTTCCCAAGCTGCATCGTAACAAGCTAAACTTTGTGTGTCGCGGAACGGAGAAACAGGCTCAAAATCTGCAGCCGTAGGAATGTAGTCATCATCGGCAACTTCTGTAAGATGCGTGTCATTGCTCAGAATATGGCTTTGAGAGAAATCACCTCCAAGCCCTTTCAAAAAGTATCTCCAGCGTTCTGGTGAATCACCTGCATCCCAAGTAACATCAACCTGATACCATTCCCCATTGAGCTTTACAAAGTTCCACGCATGATTTCCCCAACCGTTTCTACCATTCGCGGTTCCGGAAACATACTCAACTGGTAGACCAACATATTTGCACATTGCGTAGAAAAGTCTCGAGTATCCCGCACAGACGGCTTTACCATTCATCAGGGCAGCGTATGCTGTATATGGTATCTGACTTTGTATGTGGCCATTCGTGCGAAGAAAGGCATATGCGTCTTCATCGTACACAACATTATTGCAAATGAATTCATAAATTGTTCTGTACTTTTTGTAATCACTAAGCTGCCACAGATTCATACCTTCGATTGCTGCTGAAAGCTTAGCATTAAATTTTCGCTCCTGCTCAAAAGTTGTTGTATAGTCAATATTTAAGAATTTAACTTGGAATTTGTTGTTTCCCAAAGTACATATTTGGCCGCTGCAATATGGCCAATCATCATTAAAGGTTACACTATAATGGTATGCCTCTCCGTCGCAATCCTTCGCGGCCGGCTCATAGATATAGTCATATATAGCTAAACCTTGGCTTAGGTCTATATTGGACTTTACATAAACGGTTATGTTCGGTTTGTGCTGCAAAAAGCCCTCGTGTACAGCGGCGACAGCCTGTTCTAAAGTTAGGTAAGTTACAGAACTGGCAACGCTTGCAGTAAGTGGTGTAAAGCATGTGCTAACCAGCACTATTACCAGCAACAGAATTAGCATGCAATTGGATTTTAATCTTCTCCTGTTCTTTGTTATCATTTTCTTGCCTCCCTTTCTTTTATCGATTCTAATTGAGCAACATTTTTGTTTCTTTGCTAAGCTTTGTTGCAACGTATGCCGCCACCTAGTCCTTGGCTGTCTCGTGTCGTCGCTCGACTTCCCCGAACATCTTTGGCCGACATATTTCTGTATCAAGTTGTCAAGGGGTCAAAGACATAGCACGGCTTGCTATACTCTCCATAACGTTATTTCTTACTTCATGTGAACGATTACATCAAACGAGACTTGGCCGTCATACTCATAGCCGCCCGGAATTTTGCCATCAAGCTCACTGTAGCCAAGCATTACACCTTCCGTAATTATTTCATCCGAAAGATTAAATGCACCTAATGCATTTATAAACTTAGCAGAGCCGGATAAATATTCAATGTAGAATTCTTTCGTCGAGTAGAATGTTACTCCATCCCAATATCGATTCGGTTTTGCATTTGAGCAGCTTATGTAGCCGGTGACTCCTTGAACTTTATGCAATTCTGTAGGAAGAGAAAACGATACTCTAACATCCTCTGCTATTGCCGCTTCGCCCGATGGGTTATCATTATGTAAATAGAGGCGAATTCCATATATACCACCATCAGTAACATGGATTACTTCGGACTTCCAGGATTGTTGACTCCCTACAGGCTTTGCCGCGACAAAATTCTTTTCATCACCAATTTTTGAATCGGAAATTGAGTTGAAAACAATCCTATCTTCAAGAATTCCCGATTCAATTTCTAAAGTCGAATAACTTTCTCGGCCATTTGTAGAATCACCCCAGCCACTAATAGATATCTGTTTTTCGGGTTGTTGCGCTGAGTCATTGCGAAATTCGACTATTCCATATTCAAGTAATATGGCTATCAATAAGATAATTGAGAGTAGGATGCACAATGCCATTTTAACGATATAATTTTTTGTGATGGGTCTCTTTTCTTTCATAATTTTTTCCTTTCTTTCCGCTATAACAATAGGTTTGTTTTCTCCTTTCTGCAGCAATTATATAAAAACCAGTGCTTCAGAATGGAAACTCAATGCTCTCACTGTTTGCCATTTTTCCAATACTATGGCTTCTGTCTTCGCTCAATCGTAGCATCTTTTCAAACTCAACTTCATCAGCTAAAAGCTGCTCGTCATCTCCTTTTAGAGTCTCTTTTTCTTCGGCGATTTCATCTAGAATCACCTCACAGATATGTTTTAGGCGTTTCTCTGCATTTGTTCGCAAATGTGTCAGTGCCGCGGACCGTTCACGCGAATTCTCCAGCTCCGCAAGATATATGGCGTATTTCTGATAGGTCCTGGCAAAAAGCTTTCTGGCATTTCCATTGGGGATGGCCTCCCTGTAGAGCCAGTTTATTGGCTCCCAAACATCCGTACCCGGAAAATGGAATTCGGCCCAATCATCCCACGACGCATATTTTTCGGCATTTTCACTGTTAATCATATTGCCGACATTCTGTTTCGTGTACGCAAGCAGCCACTTAAGGCGGTCCTGTAACTTATTCCACTCCTTAGAGAACATATGGAGCACACAGAAATACAGGTCTAATTTTTGAGCATACTCAATTATGTTGTATTCGTATCGACTATCATATGTTGTTCGGTAACCTCCTCGGTAATCGGCCGGGGCAATTTTCTCAATCAGTTCTTCCGACCGATATAGGATCTTCTCAATAGACCCTAAGCTTTCAGTCCAGTCTTTGTCATGCTGTTCCAGTGGGAATAGGCAAGTTTCAATCCCAATATCGATGCACCGGATAATTTCATACGGCGTAGCTTCAAAGACATAAGTATCACAATCATACATGTGATCAAGAAGGTATTTTATCACTGGCCTCGTGCAGTAGTTACCTGTGCCGTGAACTTCCGCAAGGCACATATATTTCAGTTCTTCCGGGATGCCTTTCCAGTAATTGTTTCTTTCTTTCTTGTTCATAGATTTCACCTCGCATTATGCAGTTAATTGACGTTCATACAAATACTCATCTACCACAGTTAAGAGATGCTTTAAAACTCGCTCGTGTTTAGCGGAGTTGTCTCTGCTTATGCAGCATGAATATTTCGAGTTAACTTTGTGGGGTCTTAACCGCTTCAGCTCACTTATTTTGATTCCATTTTTCAAAATGCTGAAAAGTTGAGCGTTATGGCGATGCCACATTAGAAATTCCATCTGCCCTGAAAAGTCCAGATAGACATTAAAACCATCCTTGTTTTCACAGTTTAATGCAACAATTTTTAAATTTTTCATTTTAATTCTTGTATGATATATACGAAGCTGTAAATCATACTTTCCTCCTAAAACAAATCTAGGTTCATTACCGCGTCGACTATGCCCCTGACAAAAAGACACACTTCCCCCAACACTCCGGTATCTCCCGAAAAAATGCCATATACGAGCATGCCAACAATGCCGAGGCCAGCGGCCTTGGCTGCAAAGCGCACGAATTCTATAACTATACCGCTAATCATCATTAAAGCAGCGCCGATGGCGATAAATGTAATCAAACTGTCAAGCATATCTTATTCCTCCTTTTTCTAATCCACTTGTTTTCCTTTCAGTTATATATAGAGGCAAAAACTCGCGCACTTAACATTTTATTTGAAATCCACATAAAAAAAGCAGGGCTCCAAGCTCTGCTTCTCTTTATATTATCCTAAAAAATCTACCGCTCTTTATCCTTTTTCAAGGTTTTCTGCGCCCGCAAGAAATAGTACAATGACGCACAGAACACCGTCGCGCAAATTACACCCACGACAGCAAGTGCCAGAACTTTGTGCCCGCTCAAATTTCCCGCAGAAAATCCGGCAATAAAGCTGTACCCATCGGCTACCGCAGAGAGCGTCGCCAAAATCGTCAAAAGTCCCAATCCTATCTGGAATCGATTTCCCGCTTCCCTTTGCCGCTTTTCCTCAACCATCCTTTCGGTACGATTCTGCCGTGCCAACTCTTCTTTTTTCTGCCTAATCGACTCTTTTTGAAGCTCATTCAGGCCCGCCATTCCGGCAGTTACGCTCTTTACATCTTCTTTTATTCGAATACGATTGCAAACAAAATTGTAAAAATCGTTCTGCTGCTGCACATGGCTGACGGACGTCGCCACACTTTTTACCAAGAAAAGATTTATCTTTGTGCAAATCTCCGAAATCCTATCCGAAAGCTTTTCGGAGTCCTCGGATACAACGGTATACACCTTTGAATCGTTCGGCAATAACTGCGATGTGTAAACCGCATATTTCATCAACGAGAACGATTGATATATAGTCCTAATATACATTAGGAAATAATCGTTTATAACCTTCTCATAAAAAAGACCCGAGAAGAAACGCTTATTGTCATCTCCCGCCCAAGCAAAATATCCACAGCCCTCTTTCGACGCCGACCAGATGACATTTCTGAATGGCATGCTTATTTTATTCTCAAGCCGGTCACCTATTTCATACGACTCCTTGTAGCCGCACGATAAGTAGAAGGCGGTTCGTTTGGCATCTTCTTCTGCCTCCCACCCTTCCGGTCGCTCGAACGCCGCATAAGCGAAGATCAGCGCCTTGTCCGGGCAGCGCTCAGGCAATGCTTTATAGAGTTCATTCTTCATCTTCGGACAAAGCTCGGCTACGGCACCTGCGTAAGAGTTCTTCCTCGCCGCTTGAAACGATATATTCAAAAAAGCCAATCTTTCCGCAATCCAGTTACCAAACATAAACGGAAATACCGGCTCTGTTTTTAACTCATCGGGCAGAGAAATCATTAAAGAATCAATCCACAAGTGATTAGGGCGGTGATTCAATTCCTTAAAAATGTTCTGAAATGCAATAAATGATACAGAATCCGCAACCTTTTGCAAATCGAAGCCTATCTCATACCATAAGAATCCGATACCGCTCCTAAAAAGGTAAAGCCCCATATCTTGAACAGCTATGTCAATCGCGGTGTTTTCGTCATATGTGAATGAGTGCGAAAACTTCAGGTTAAATGGGTTTTCTTTGAATACCGGATAGTTCCAATAGCATCCGGCTTTTTCTATTCCCTTGGAAAGGTCACTGTCCTTCGGCACCACAAACTCGTCTATGATGTAATCATAAACATCCTGCTCGCCGCTGCGTAGCGACTGCCTTTCCCATGAGCACTCGGCACCGCTGTTACCGCGCCCTAAAAAAGCATACGGGTTGTCTCTATACCCGTCAACCTTTTCGCATATCTCCTCAAATACATTCCCTGCTATATCGAATTCGAAGGGTACGATATATCTGTTCCTTGTTCTAATTATCTTGTATGTTTTCATTTTCGTCACAATACTGTAGCAGTGGGTATCCCATGGCATTAGCATATGCATCCCCCTGCTTACTTAGTTTCTCTTGGCAATCACTCATAGAAATGCACAATTGCGTCTTTTTGCAAGCTACAATTTGCTTTTCCGCAAAACCAAATAAGGCAACATTGCTATCCGAAATATCTATTTGTTCAAGAAACGCCTCGAAAATTAGTTTTACTCCCTTATCATCACAGTCGCATAGGATAATTTGAATATTTTTATAGCTATTAGGTATTCTCGCTTTTAAGTACTCTTCCAAAAAATACGCTTTTTCAACGACAGGGTAATCTTCCCTTTTCATGCCCTGAAAGAAGCTATCACGAACTTCGTCTCTCATACGGTATACATCATAGCAAGTCTTGCTTGCTGATGATTTAAGCAGTGATCGGTAAAAACTATCATTAGACTTTCCGCCAAAGTCTATAACGATTCTGCAATTATCGCTACTGCTCTTAGTTTTTGGAAATCTATTGCGCGCAAACAAGTTACAGTACTCTTCATAATTCCTATCATACTCGTTTTTAAGTTTTGTCAAATCATTTCTGAATCTGTTAATAGCATCTCTGATTTCTACCGGCGAAACGTCTTGTGAATTCTCGAGGCTATGGGCAAACACATTCCTTATAACTTTATATGTAGGTAACTTTCTCCCAAGCGAACATACAACATTTTCTAATGAGGAACGCGAACCCACCGGCTTATTGGCTAACCTCTCGGCAACGTCGATAAAATACTTTTCGGCATTTTCTCTATACTTTCTTTCTCCACCTTCAGTTAATCCTCTGGCCTTCATAAACGCCGGTGTATTAATATCTCTCAAAGCCTCTAACCCTGTCGCAAGTCCGAGTCCCATACGGTTCTGATTGAAGAACCACCACGAAAGCATAAACTTCAAGTCTGCATCGGAAAAAGCTGAAAAAGGTGCTTCGCTACCCATCTTGAACTTTTCCTGCAAGACGGTCTTTATCATTTCCCTTACTCCTGTATAACGGTTCTCGGAAGCCGGACGGTCTACAACACTTTCAAGCTTACTCAGAGAAGACCGTATATTCCCGAAAGCGTTTAATTGTGTGGCTAAGTCAAAATCTCTCAGTATACTCCTAAGTTCATCCTTTCTGCTGGTCAACGCCAACAGCGATATTGCGTTGCCCGTATTTTTAAACTCTGTAACCCCGTTCGTCAGGTTCAGCACGTCCACTAAATCTTTTAAGTCGACAATCGGCGCCTTTCCGCCCAATTCGTGGCTGGCATCAATGTTTCCATAGTAGATGTGGCTGATTATAATGTCATACTTTGTAACATTCTTTATGTAATTGAAGATAACAAGGTTATAGACAGGTAACGATCTGAAAGAATGGGTAATATCAAAGGCAACTTCATATGCAGTGTCTTCGCTGAGATAATTCTCTATGCTTTTTAAGATGCTGTAGTTTTCCTTTAGCTCATCGCTGTTAATTCCATATTTCGTCAACAGGATATGCACCTCGGGAGCCGAAGCTTTGTATTTATCCGAATATTTCCCCCAGTTTTTTATCCCTGCAAAGATATCGGTTATCTCCTTTTGGAATAATCTTAGTGTCTCACTGTCTGTGGTGATGCCATTCGCGGTTTCGATTTCCACCAATCTTTTGTAATTGGCATCGTTGCGGTATGAATCGTCTTCATTATCTTTGGTTGTTGCAGTAGCATAGAATTGATGCCAAACAGACTTCACGGTGCCCAAGATAAAAATTGAGTCCGGCTCAAAATAATCGATTATCGGCTCCGCCACGAAGCTGGTTTCCTTTTCCACACCTTGCTTCTGATAGGGTTTCCCCTCAATGGTGTATTGGGTCATTTTATAACCGGCTTTTTCTGTAGCTTCGTCCAAATTGCCCGTACCAAGGGTCAATATCAGTATCTTTTTTCTTTCCACAATTATATCTCCCACAATGTGTTATCTGCTTTCAGTGGCGTCATTCCCTACGCGGAAAGCGCCCTTTCATAACACTACCATAATTTGGGTTTTGTCGCAATTCTTTTAGGTAAGGCGCGACGAAATCAACGATGTTAATCTCGAAGCGAAAAAGTTGTTTCAATTCCTTTTAGGTAAGGCGCGACACGCCATTTAGAGACGATATTTTCACGATAGCGAATATGCTATGTGTTTCAATTCCTTTTAGGTAAGGCGCGACTGACGACCAAATGTACACGAATCCTTATACAGTTGAGTTTCAATTCCTTTTAGGTAAGGCGCGACAAGTTAAGGTTACTGGCGGACTTGATGATCAGATGTACATGAAGTTTCAATTCCTTTTAGGTAAGGCGCGACAGTTGGCCTTTTCGCAGATAACGATAAGATCAAGGAAATCGTTTCAATTCCTTTTAGGTAAGGCGCAACGGTGGCGGCAGCAAATACCGAAAAGATAAGTGAAAAAGGTTTCAATTCCTTTTAGGTAAGGCGCAACTCGTCAGATCAGGAAGAAATGCTCCAAGCACTCTCGTTTCAATTCCTTTTAGGTAAGGCGCAACAGAAAATGAAGCCGAAATCAAAGAAATCGCGGAAAAGTTTCAATTCCTTTTAGGTAAGGCGCAACGTGTTTCCGCAGGGCTTACGAAGACCAACAAGGGAAGCTGTTTCGGATGGTTTCAATTCCTTTTAGGTAAGGCGCAACAGAGAAATTTCATTTCAACCGTTATTGCAATGCTTGAAGTAAGGTTTCAATTCCTTTTAGGTAAGGCGCAACGTTGAAGAGCCAAACAGCGCAAATGTGCTTATATCGTTTCAATTCCTTTTAGGTAAGGCGCAACAAATGAGTAGATTTGACACAAATGCAACAGTTAGAGGCCTTAAGGTTTCAATTCCTTTTAGGTAAGGCGCGACCTCCCAAGACACAGAACGAGTGCAGAGAGCCTTTCGTTTCAATTCCTTTTAGGTAAGGCGCGACACCGATTTTATCGAGGGCATTAACGCGGTCAATGAGTTTCAATTCCTTTTAGGTAAGGCGCGACTATTAAGGACGGTGTGAAAAACATAGAAGAGCTCGCGATGAAGCGTTTCAATTCCTTTTAGGTAAGGCGCGACACACGACTTCAAAAGCGAGACTTGGGCTGTCTCACCAAAGTTTCAATTCCTTTTAGGTAAGGCGCGACTTTCTGAAGAAGAGCTTAAAGCGAGCCAGGAAGCGTTTCAATTCCTTTTAGGTAAGGCGCGACTTATACGGACACAGATAAACAAGGCGCTCCCTGTTAAGCGCGTTTCAATTCCTTTTAGGTAAGGCGCGACCTAAAATCAGGGTTTATCCCAAAAGAACTGTTTCGTTTCAATTCCTTTTAGGTAAGGCGCGACGGCAGAATACGAGGAGTATTCGAAAGAAAAGGCAGGTTTCAATTCCTTTTAGGTAAGGCGCGACATACGCTAAGATGCGGTCGAAGAAAATCTTGGCGCAGAGCCTTGTGTTTCAATTCCTTTTAGGTAAGGCGCGACGGAAAAGAAGCAGTTTATTGAAACAATTAAGGCTAGTTTCAATTCCTTTTAGGTAAGGCGCGACAACTGTAAAATGCCACAGTTGCGAAGTAAAAATCACGCTTTTTAAGCGCTTCCAGGCAGTTCTCCGACAAAAAGTCGGTCTACCTCGTTAAAGGCGGTCGCCGGATGGCTTGATTTTAGGCATTTTAGAAAATCCGGGCACAGAGGTCGACCTTGACCGCTTTTTTCATTATAATTCATATTAAAATCTTTGTCATCCCCACTTTTTATTGCATTTTAAGGCACAATCATCTTTCTGTTGCAGAGCAAAACCATAGGGTTTTCAATGTGTCCCGTCTTATGCGGCTTTTTGTTGGGGTTGACTGACTTTTTATTGATACTTGTAAGGCTTGTACTTCTCGTCATACATAACAAAACGATATATTTTCTGTACTTCCTTCCTGATACGAGTTTCGTAACTCAGAGGGAAATTGTCAACCGTCTGCTTCTCGTATATCTTTTCATCGAGAGTGTTAATGAAAAGCCTCTTACCGGCTTCGTTCAGATATATTCCACCGTTTTCCTGTTTTTCAAAATGCTCTTCAACATTTATCATGCGCAGGTTGATTAGCGAGAAAATAGCTCTGTCCACTATGAGCGGCTTGAAAATATCGGCTATATCGAGATTGAGCGACTGATTCCTAGTATTTGTGGAATGCACAAAGCCCACCTTTATGTCAAGAGAGGTCTTATTAATCTCGGTAGCAACGCGATTATACATGTACACATTTCCAAAGCTGATCATTGCATTAAGCACATCCTTTGGCGGGCGTTTCGTTCTGGTCGTAAAACGGAAAGCTTCGTCCTCCGTAATCTCGTTAAACATCTGATAGTAGAGCTCACGTGCACGAGCCTCTACGAGCATCATGTCATTAACGCTTTTGCAATTATTTATCTCAGTAATATATTCCGAGAGCTTGTCTACCGCATCCTTGATGGCATCGCGAGAAGTATTACTTTGTTGAAGGCACCGGACGGTTTCAATTCCTTTTAGGCAAGGCGCGACGAGGACTAAAATGGCAGATATAGAGTTAGTAATTAGAATACCGTTTCAATTCCTTTTAGGTAAGGCGCGACAATCTGATTTTAATCGGAAGACTCACAAAGGATGTACAGTTTCAATTCCTTTTAGGTAAAGCTCTACATGCCGACAAGGGTACAGGATATGGAGGAATAGATGTGTTTCAATTCCTTTTAGGTAAAGCTCTACAACTGTAAATAGTTGCAGTTTAAAAATAAAAACCCGCAGTTCAAGGCATTTGGGCGTGTTCACGCTCTAAAAAGTCGGTCAACCTCTTGAAAGGCATGCTTCATAACGCTTGATTTTAAGGCATTTCTTAAAAATGCTCCGCAAGCACCGGGGTTGACCGACTTTTTATTGATACTTGTAAGGCTTGTACTTCTCGTCGTACATAACAAAACGATATATTTTCTGCACTTCCTTCCTGATACGAGTCTCATAACTCAAAGGGAAATTGTCGACCATCTGCTTCTCGTATATCTTTTCATCAAGAGTGTTGATGAAAAGGCGTTTGCCTTGTTGTTGATGATTTCTACTTCCCGCACCATTCCGGGCTCGTAGGCGTCTTTCTTTAGCATGTCGAGTATGTCGTCGCCATTCACTTCCCAGAACTCGCGCAGCTGCGACAGTGGCATTCCGTCCACGCCGCAGCCGTCACGTTTGGTTTCGAGCTCCTGCATCACCTCTTCAATTGCGTCTTTTGAAAATATGTCGTCAAAAGATATTGTCGTCATAATTATTCGCACCAATCTTCTCTTTGGAAGTGTACTTCAGAGACTCAAACTCGTATATACAGATGCTGTCTGCATCTACATCTATCAATTTCTTCAGTTCTTGTTTCAGTCGATCAAGCTTTGCCTTGGTGATTACTCCCTCGAAGACCGATTTCTGCTCGTGTGTCAGGTACCGGCGACAAGTTTTCATTACCTTGGCATCACGCTTCGCATTGACATCGTAGGTTAGGATAACGAACATGATGGTTTACCTATTTTTGTTGTTATAGCCGCCTTTGTTCTTGAAACCGCCTTTACTGCCGCTAAAATTTGTCTTACCACCATCGCGGTTATTACCTCTGTTCTGGTTATTTCCGCGGTTTCCATATTCAGCCTCGTTAAACTTGTAATATTGTAACGCTTTTGAACTATCATTCTGCATTCCAATTTCCGGCAATGCTTTTCTCGGCTCTTTTCCCAGCTGGAAGTTTTCCGTAAACCACTGATGAGATGCATGATCATTTTTACCATCATTATCGTATGGCAAACCGTTATCCTTAACAATCTGCGGATAGGTTACAGGGAACTTGCATTCGCCCATATCGGCTATTTTGAGAATCTGCTCCACCTGAGGCTTAGACGCTTTTAGCAATTTAATTTCATCTGCCGTTTTTAGTGCAGGTGCGACACTTTGCCTTACTTCATAGCGCCCATCGGTAAAGCTACGTTCAAGTGTGGATTTTACGACAATCTTTACACTTCCCAGTCCTATCGGCTTGCCATGGCCTATCTTGTGGTATTCCGTACTTCCTTCGTTGTTCTCGCCGAAAGTTAAAATCCAAATCAAGGATTCCAGCTCATCCTCTGTCAATTTGTCATAATATACACGGAAGCTGAACCTACTACCTTCCTTCATGATTTCTGCCGTTGCATTTCTCTTTGTTTTTTCAGGCACATTGTTCCTATCCTTTGGCGCAATATAATACTTTCCATTCGTATTATGCCAATAAAACTTTCTGCCGCGAAGCTCGTAGTTCGGGCTATCATAAGACCACTTGGGATCTCCATCTTGTTGCTTTCTCCTAAGATAAAACGGCATGTACGAAGTCTTCGGACCGGCTAGTTCTCTCAGAACGACAGTTTCACCATTTTGAGGGTTTTCCATCTTCGCATCTGAAAATCTAACCCTAGAGGCGGCGCTACCGGCTTCATCATTCGAAATAAGGCCGAAAAGTCTACATGTAGGACAAGCTTTGCTCCGGTTTTGGCAAGATTTATAATGGCCCAACATGTCGCCCATTGTTTTTGAGTAGGCTGCTCTGCCTATATTGGCTACGGACAGATGAACCCTTTCGATCGGTCCCTCACTTGGGAATGGCATGTACCAAATCGGATAGTAACCGCCTTTTGGTAACTTTTCAATTTCCCTGCCTTCACCTTTATAGAAGGAGTTCTTCCCATCACATTTATTGTTAATGGTCGGATCGTTATAGGCTTTTATTATGTCTTTTAACGAATCAACGGCTTTATTAAGAATGCTGCTATCCTTGAACACTTCCTCGACTTTCTCATAAAAGACGCTTTCAAAATGTTTCTTCTTTTTCGCAGGACGCTCATCTCCAAAGGGCTCACCTATGCACATGTAACCTTCTTTAAGGGAGTTTGTTGCATCATTTTCAAGACGCAAGTCCGCGATTAATATACTGTTTGTTTTATGTCTTCCGCTTACAAACGGGATTTCACCATATTCGCCCGTAAGTGGCTTAAAATAAACCTTTTGGGCATGCTTGTATTTTGCTTTGTCTCCCTTGACCTCACTCTTTCGCACCTTGAAAAGGCCTTCTTCATCATAAGGATTGTAGGAAGTTCTCTCTTCATCTTCGACGGCAAAAATGTACCTTGTAGCAGAATAAAGGCGATATTCCACTTTCCCGTCCGCAGTTACATCCTTGCGTAGTAATCCCGGGTACATTGCATTCTTTGACCTGTAGGTAATTCTTGCGCTTTCGTCTACTGTAGACATACACGAATTTGTAGCCGCTTCATATGCACTTCTGACAGTACCGCGGATTGAGCTACCCGGAATCATAGGTTTTTCGTCAGCGCCGCGCATAAAAGGTAATATTTGATGTTCTCCTTCCTTTTCTGCTTTTGCGGTATCGGGAACGCATAAAGGCGTTTTCGCTATAATTTCGCAATCAAGGAATCCCGTCAGCTGCCCGTTTTGTGGAGTTGCGACAAGATTTGGTGCACCATCGAAATTTATCGACACAAAATTATATGGATTAATAAAGTATTTATTCTCCCCTTCATACTTTAAGTATTTGGGAGCTCTTTGAGATTTTCTATAATTATCTGCCATTTATCTTCCCTCCACAAATTCTACTGCGCGCCAATCAGCTATGCGAGCCTGACCGGTTTCTTCGTATTTTCCAATATAGTAGCGAATTCTAAGCTTCGCATCCTTTTTGCTCTCCAACGGCAAATTGTAAGCCCCGCCACCTGTGGCATATACTGTATTTCCGCTTCCAAGTCTTTTGTCATCTATGTCCAAATACTGAAGCTCATCAAAAGTTTCCGCCTCGGACTCGTCCGAAAGCATGCGGAATCTTAGGTCTGCTCCCATCTCGGCCCTTGAGATTTTCATCTCGCAGCTTTGGTTAAATATGCGAATTTCCAGCACTTTGTTCTCGGATTTCTCAATATCTCCGGTCAATGCGCATGGCCAGCTATCTACAATATATTTATCTGTCAAAGCCGCAATAATCCAGCCATCCGAAATCTTTTCTGCAGCTTCTTTAAGGAATCTTTCTAATGTGTATTTTTCCATCCTAAAACGCCTCCTTAACTGCACTCAGAATAATCTCATAAGCGTCTTTTGCCTGCGGAGAATCAACCTTTGGAACGTCTTTGCCGTTTACAGCTTCGATTTCGAAGAGCCCGCGGCCGATTGATGCTTCCCCACCTACAGCCATAAAACCAAAATGTAAATCTGTGAGGGCTGCAGCCAAGGCCTCTTTTTCCTTGTCGTCCATGGTTTTACCTTTACGTGCCCTCCAGCTTATTTTAAGTTCTGTTGTGCCGCCGTAATAGGTTCTTTCCGTAAACAGCGCACCGTCTTTTGTGCCTCCCGAGAATCGGTCTATCGCATTACGAGATAAAACCTTTTCCTTGGCATCTTTTATGGTGGATTCGCCGAATCTGATGCAGGATACGGCCTTTTCATCATCTCCGTCGCCTTCAACATAGCCGAAAATGCTGCCTTTACCTCTTTGTATGCCGAACTCTTCCATACGATGGCGGAAAGCTCCTGCCCAAGAAGTCCCCGGAATTACAGGTGTTGCATCATTTAATGTCATCTGCTCAAAGTCCGGTTCCGTTTTGGCTTCTGTTGACACCTTAGTAGTGTAGTGGCGTATGGAAATTCCGCTCTTTTGGTGAAGCTTTACAGTCAGTCCGGTTGTGTTGCCTGCGGTCGCTTCCGTAAATGGCTCCCACTTGTCGTAATCGAACATGTCAAAATCAAGCCATGCCGACAGTCCGGCGCTTTCATTTAATGCAAATTCAGCCTTTTCAATCTTGTTGAGTTTAATTTCTCCGTATCCGCGCATAGTTTTTGCACCAAAGCAAATCTCGCCGTTAAAAATCTTCGCAATTTTTTCCAAGAAATCTTCGTTGTAAGCTTCATCAAAGTCCTGCTCAAGGTATGTCACGAATTTTATTTTTTCACCCGGTTCGAGAACCTCCATGTCAAATTTTGCGCCCTTTTTAGCTGTTTTGTATTCGTCAAGAGCTACGCTGTCTCTGACCGTAATGTGCTTTTCGATTTCGCCCTTTTGGATATCATGCGGAATAATAGCATCGTAGAATATTACTCTGCTGTTCTCGTTTACAGCGTTCTTTCCGTCTTTGCCCTTTATTCGCACATCTCCCAAATAAAAGCTAATGGAATCTCCTTTTTCCTCTGTTTCCTTCAATTTTTCGCGAATTACGCCGGCTATGGAAGATGCCGGAATGTACGGTCTACCGTGAGAGTCTTTAACGAGATCTTTGTCTGTGAATTCGCTTTCACCTGAGCCAAGCATCAAAGGAGAACTTGGTTGAAACTCTATTCGGCAATACTTTTTCTTTAATATCTTGTCCATGCTAGTCCCTCCCTTGATACTTTCTGTCTGTCAAAATAGCCATCAGATAACGACCCCAGCGCTGTTTCTTTTCCCTTTCTTTTTCTGCAGAATTAACTACGCCACAGGCCCGAAGAGCGTCTTGGAGTTCTTGGTCATCTGCGGAATTCATGAACTCGTTAGCCTTCTTTAAAAGCCTCTTGCCTTCTTCCTTTGTCCCGTCGCTCTTGATGGATCCAACTCGCTTTTCGAACTCCGCAAAAGCATCCTCCGAGTTCCCGGATTTTTCGGCTAAACTTTCTTTAAGCATCAAAGTCATCCTGCCCGCTGCAGTGTTGCTGACCTGAAGCTTTTTATCTCCGATTGCTTCGTTTATTTTTCTTTCCAACCACCTATCATATATAATCGGAAGAACCAATCTCTTTGTTTCTTCCTTTATTGCGGCGTTTTCCTTGCATGCAGCCATTCTACTTGCTTGTAGCTTTGGTGCATTATATGTGTACCCCTTTGCCTCGTCTACACAAACCTGACCATATCCTTCAAGCTGCCGTCCGCCAATGCCATGAATTCCCTTTGCCAGATGTTCTCCGGTCTTAAACACCAAAAAGCTTCCGGCCTTTATTACAGGAACAGCCGGTTTTCTGAGATTCCAAACGCCGAGGTATCCTGTTACAAGGCCCGTAGTGATACCGGACATGTATTCCTCGCTTTCGGAAGCCCCCTTAATTCTAAGTTCCTCTCCCACAATGCCTATAACATCATCCTTAAAGACTGTAGGATTACCGGCATTGTCATACAAGATCGTGTCTGAAAGGAAAGTAACGAGGACATCACCGGTTAAATCTTTCTCTCCCTCTTCGCCTTTTCCAATTTCGATAGGCACCAATCTGCATTTACCATACTGCGCTGCCTTTGATTTTCCAAAATACAAGTCTCCGTTCTGCAGTAAACCGCAGATGGTTTCTTTCTTTTCAATCGGCGCTGTTATCGAGCCCGCAAACATTTGGTTTTCACGAATTACTTCAAGTGAGTAAAGTATTCCTTCTTCTCCGTTTTCAGTATCGTGAACATTGCGATGACTGTGGTGGTATGCCACGTCTTTCTCGACTTCCGCTACTCTTATAGTTTTGTCATCCGATATAGCCACAAACTTCCCTTTGAGTTTCTTTGGCTGATTTCCCGGCGCAACAGGAGCCGGTTTCAAGGTAAATACATATTCTTTGGTCTTTTTAAGGCGATTCAGGTAATCAGGTGCCGGATAATATACGCTTTCCCCATCATAAGGATAGAGATTTGAATACCTTACCATACCGTTTAAGAACAAATCCTTGAACTCTTGGTCCTCCGGATTCTTTCCGGATTTCAAATACCTTCCCGCCAAAGTTCCCAGAACCTGCTGTCCAGGTATGTAGTTTTCGCTTTCATCTTCGGATGAAGCGCTTATCATAAGCGGCTGCATGTTCTCTACCGCAAAGTTTATGCGACACAACCCTTTACCTAAATCTTCTACACGGAAAAGGTCAACCGCCTTGTTCCCACCATTTTCGGTTTCTGCCTTTTCAAGCGTCATCTTAACGTTTCCAAGACCGCGGTTGCGCTTCAGCCCCAAATGTCTTGTCGCACAGATTGTATCTCTTAATATTTCTTCGTGTTCCTCTTCAAAGCAGACGTCTGCTTCAAAAACCAGATTCTCACCACCAATAGGGGATTTTTGATTCACTACTCTGGTATAGCGAAGGGAGCCCTTTTCGGCAACGCCCTCTTCCATCCTGGTCTGTCCAACTATGTGCGAGAACCTGCCGAGTATTTCTTGGGTCGAAAACTCCGGACGATTCTGCTTCTGGGCAAAGCAAATGTCTCTAGAAATTTCCGACGCCTTTTCAATGTGCGCGTTACCAATCTTCAGGCTGCTTCCGAAGTCTTCTCCGGTCTTTCCGAAAAGTTCTTCGATTTTTCCTGCGTCGTATTTCGCATACAGAAGTTGTTCCGCAGTTTCACGCAAGCACCCTCTCAATCTGCGTCCCGGAATATAAGGCAGACCATGCTCGTCGTAGCAGCTGTCGCTATCGACAATACCGGCGTAGGAATATCCTGAACCTGCGCATAGATCTGACTTTAGTTCTATTCTGATTTTACCGTTTTTTATGTTACTCATCAGTCTTTCCTCCGCTTCTTTCTGCCTTTTCGCTCAAAATATCGCCGCCCCAAAGGTCGTGGACAATCGACAAATCATACAAGATTCCGCGTGTACCAAAATCATCTTTTTTCAGCCTTTCGTCGAGGCGCGTTTTAGCTTCCTTCCACTCCTTTTTATCCGAATCGCTCGCGTGGCCGTACATTCTGTTTATTTCCATGGTCGTCGCTACGCTGCCGCTCTTCGCTGCGTCAGCAAGCCCTTTGATGTTTGATCTTGCGAACTTTTGCACGAACTTAAAGGTGCCTTGGATGTCTTCCACAAAACTTGTGACATTTTCGCAAGCACCGCCCTTGTTCCACAACATCCACGGTCTGCTACTGCCTATGCCTTCCATCTCTTTTTCGCGTATCTTCTCAAGAGATGTGCCTATGGCACCCTGACAGATATGGAAATCGATAAACGATGCCTCCGTAAGATCTGTAGCCTTCATTTTCTGCTTTCCTGATTCGCAAGCCTCTTCTGCAATGCGATATGCTTCCGCATAAGGAGCATGGCTGTGGAACACTGCAATTCCGGCGCAAGCCGATGCGTTGTCCTCTTTTTTCAGATATTCCAAATACTTTTTCGCGCATCCGAAGGCATCCCTTGCCTTTACGATGAAGTTTATTTCATCTCCGGCAGACACTACTATTCGGTAAGCATTCTTTTCGTCAAGTGCATGCTCGATACCCTTTTCGACATAGGTCATTTGAATCTTTTTAGAAAACGCTCTGAGCGTACGAATGGATTCCTCGTAGTCTGCACCCTTTCCTTTCAGGGCTTCTTGAACCTTCGCTCCCATATTATTGCCGTCAATATAGACTACAGCCAATTGGGAATCGACGCCTTTTTCCAACACCAACGCGTCTAGGTTATCTTCATTCTTGTAGTAGAAATCTCTTTCCTTTTCGGAAATGCTCACAGCTTCGCCCTTTTTGATCTTTTCCATCTCGCTGTGGAATTTCACCAGTTTTGCGGCGCTTTCCTTGGTAAGCTTTCCGCGCAAGCCTTTGCTCTCTATTGTTTTGCGCCTCTTTTCCGATAAGGTATCAGGAAGTTCTATATCCACATATGGGCGAGTTGTTTTCCTATCAACCTGAACGATTGGAAGGCATGCCCACGGCTCGATGTTGCTCTCCATGGCTTCGGCCTTGCGGTGCTTTTCGTAGAGCTTTGCTCTGTCTCTTTGAAAATCCGAAAAGTCTTC
>JAEEGL012345375.1_pt1 | contig 25993 bp, 21 predicted proteins | sample 9134231 | NCBI WGS metagenome assembly JAEEGL01 (sample SAMN16246548, study PRJNA631951) | gut metagenome | biome: gut microbiome; feature: rumen; material: fiber-attached | host: Bos | place: Iran: Karaj | collected 2018-10 | reverse complement strand
TTTTACTGCAACTCATACGATCCTCTTGGACGACAATGGAAATGAGCGACCGGAGACGAAAAAAGAAATTAGAGACGAGAATAACGTACCGGCTCCTATAGTAAAGAACGATATTCCTACACCTCATGTCAACGTAAAACAACTGACACTGGACAGCCACGACACCAGATGGACTGTTTATACGGAGACAAGTGTATATCCGCCGATTGATCAGGTCAAAGAGTTATTTAACATCATTAATGTGTCAGAGGTTGTAGCTGGATCTACTGACAATATGATAATCAGCAGTTCGCAGATGATGTTTGCACCGGGAACAGGAACAGTTCCGGAGACTTTCTTACTAAAGGATGCAATCACAGTTTCCGATGCGGACTGGAACGATCTAATGGGTCTTGAGGGCGGAGATGGAATGGTCGATATTCCATACAGTGCTTATGGACATGAGCCAGGAGTTATCCGACTGACTCTGACCAAGGAAGGAGAAAAAGCAAACTACTCGGAGCACACAACCAGCAGCAGCCCTAATGCTGTGGAAAGATATGTCCTGACTGCTCGGTATATACCATATACTGTTGAAGTAATGCAGGCAAACGATGCGGATGGCGGAGATTACCATACTACCTCAGGAAGAGAACCGGGTACAGTACAGCAGGATGGCAGGAAGAGCATTAACACGCATATAATTGACCTGTTTACACGAGGAATCTCAATAACTAAAATGGATGAATCCTTTAGAAACGGGCTTCCGGGTGCAGAGTTTATGGTTTATCGTCCGGCGACGGCAGAGGAAATCAGCTCAAGTGATCCGGAAATAAAAGCTAAGTTGAAGACTTTTGATGGCGATAGTGTTACCTATTTTGCAGATCATGAGCTTGATTTTGACGAACACGGCGTAACTTATAAAAACGGTGTCAAGGCTTATGGTGCGACAACTAAGTATTATCTAGTCGAGACAAAAGCTCCTGCTGGTTATATCCTGCTTGAGGATCCGATTCCTGTAGAACTCAAGATTACTGATCTATATACCTTGATGCCTGTTGAGGAAGGGGATACTCCGACAACACAGACCGCGAAGCCCGCGTCTGGTCTATTCAACTGGGAGCAGAAAGCCACACTAAAGTTGCTCGGAGATTCCGGATTTATACGTACTACGGCAGCATACGATCCGAATGACACAAGCACTGATCTGACTCATACGGGCATCGAGCCGACTTCCATCTATGAAGTGATGTACTATCGAATTGCCAACACAGCAGGTGTTGAACTGCCCAGCACCGGCAGCAGAGGCACTAGCTTGTACTATATTCTCGGTATCATGCTCCTGGCTCTCGCGGGTGCGGGAACCATAATCAGCAGTAAGAGAAGAATGATGGTATAAGTACCGCAAAAAGAGCCAGCCTTGATCGGCTGGCTCTTTTTGCGGCCTTCAACAGGAAACCCGGTCACGATTTTCCGAAATCAAACCCCCAGGATTTTTCGAGCTCTTTCAGACGGAAGAAGCTTTCCTTCGGTTCAAAGGCCTCGGTAAAGAGACCGGATGCAGGCACATAACCGGGATCCGCCATGCTCCACATGGTGATCGCTTCCACCTCCGGATGGGAGTAGGTGACGGTATAAAACTGTTCGATCCAGTCCGCCTGAAGGCGTTCGTTCCAGCCAAGCTCATGCCAGATGCCATAGTACATGTATTCCAGGCAGTAAATATCTCCGGGTGTCGTATCCGGCCGGATTTCCGTCGTGAAGGACGGCACGCCGAGCTCCGTGAGATGCAGCTTTCTGCCAAATGCGGAGAAACGGTCGTAGAGCTTGTCGATGGCCAGCATGTCCCTCGCGGGGTTGTACAGCTGCATGCCAATGGCATCATAATCGGTTCCCAGTTCCTCCACGCGGCGGATTGCGGTGTAAGGGACCAGGTTGCGCTCCCAGGATGGCCCCCACTGAGTGCGGCCGTCCGCAGCGTTCTCTCCGAACATGAAGCAGGTATTGATTACGATTTTCGCGTCGGGATCGGCTTCACGGATACAGTCCACGCAGTATTTCGTGATGTCTGTCTGCTGGTCCTGGGTCAGGTTGTAGGCGTTGCACCAGTCGTGGTTCTCGTTAATCGCGTCGTAAAACTTCGTCCGCCCCCGGAAATGGCTCACAGCTTCGGTGATTGTGCGCCGGATCTCTCTCTTCATCGACCCGTCCTCATAGCGAAGGGATTTAGTCCACTCCGGCATGCCGGCTGTATGGGCCCACCAGAGCGGATGCCCCTTGGTGGTGATCCCGGCTGCCGAGAAGGCGTCCTGGAGATGGTCAAGATAGCGGAAATCCGGACGGCCGTATTCCGGCTCGCGCTCGGCGAGATAGAAGGGGAGAGTTGCATAGTTGAACACGCTCTCGAAGTTTTCTTTCATGCTCGGAAGACCAGGATAGAGGATTTCCTTCCTGCCGCGCTTTCCTTCCCCCCATCCGTCGTAGGGATAGCTGAAGCCGCCTGCGCCGAAGAGCATCTCGTCCCGTTTCCCGTTTCTTATGATCCTTGCCCTGGCCCGTTCCACTGCAGCAAGCTCGCCGCTCCAGAGTCCGGCTCCCAGGGAAGCCATGTTGTATGCCGGCGCCTTCTGCGGGTTTGCCTCGCCCAGTGCCAGCAGTGTTTTCGCATCGCGGAGAAGGGAGAGGCATTTCGGGCTTGGCGCAAACTCCTTTCCGTCGATGACCTTCTGCACCTCGTGAACACGGCTTAGTGCGGCGTCGCGGATGAAATCTACCGAATCGCCGTCTTTGTAGCCTTCGCCACAGTTGTCGCTTACGACCCACATCCCGGAGCCGTAGCCGGGGATCATTAGTTTTGCCTGCAGAATCACCGGGCTTTCCGGAATGGAAAGTTCGATGGTTCCGTCTCCCTTTACCGAACTGATCCTTCGATAAGGCACATAGTCCATATCGCTTGCGTAGAGTGAGATGAGCTCATTTCTTGATGCGTGTGTTCCGTTTTCCTTAAGAATTCTTACGGTGAGCATTCTGCGTTCCTTTCCGGCATCTGAAGGTTGTTGACGGCTCTGGGAATGGTGACAATATAATAATATAGTAATCTTGCCGGAGATTGTTCACGAATTTATCGGCGGTTTATTTGATATTTTTTTACGAAATAGAAGCACCTGAGCGGAGGCAGAAAAGACGTCAGATGAGAACGGTATTCCGTATGAGCAGCATCAAATCTCCGGAGGAGTTCGCCGATACTCTCCGGAAGTCAGGAATGAGGCTGCCTTTAGAGAGCAGTATGAGAAGCCTTCGTGAGCCGCTTATTCTGGGAGGCAAAACTGTACCGAACCGGATCTGCATTCAGCCGCTGGAGGGTTTTGACAGCAGGGAAGACGGTGCTCCGACAGATTTGGTTTACCGGAGATACCGGCGCTTCGCAGGGAGCGGGGCGGGACTTGTCTGGTTTGAGTCGGAAGCGGTCGCGGACGATGGGAAGAGCAATCCGCATCAGATGATGCTCCGGCCGGAGACGGTTTCGGAATTCGGAGCTCTTCTTGAGGAGATGGACCGGATTTCCCTGGATCAGTTTGGGTATAAACAATATAAGGTTCTGCAGCTCAATCACTCCGGGAGGAGCTCAAGAGGTGAGGACTGGTCGAGGAGACCGGTGGCGGGAAAACTCAGAAAAACAGATGCGGATAAGAGTATCGTGGCCACGGATGAGCGGATAAACCGGCTGATTGAGGAGATGGCTGATCATGCTGTGATGGCGAAGGAAGCAGGTTTTGACGCGGTTGACGTGAAGGCATGCCACGGTTATTTCCTGGGTGAGCTGCTGGGAGCTTATGAGAGGAAGGGCGAATTCGGCGGCAGTTTTGAGAACAGGACGAAGGCTCTGCTGGCCATTGTGGACAGAATCAGAGAGCGCGCCAGGGACAGCCTTGCTATTGCGGTGAGGCTTAATGCTTTTGACAGCGAGCCTTATCCGGAGGGCTGGGGATTGAGAGATGAAAACGGCGTCCTGATACCGGATCTTGAGGAGCCGGTGAGGCTGTGCCGTATGCTGAGAGACAGGGGAGTGGCGCTCATTGATATTACCGCGTCTCACCCGGGACAGCGGGTTTTCGGAGGAATCGGGAAAAGTGCTGCTGTCCCGGTCTCTTCGGGGGAGGAGCCGGGGCAGCGTGCACCGGAATTCCCGTCCGGACAGTTCACGGGAGCTTATGACATGCTCATGGCGGCAAGAGAGATAAAGGCACTAGTACCCGGCGTGAGTTTTGTCTGTACGGGGCTTAGCCAGTTCCGGAAGTTCGGCCCGGCGGTCGGGGCAGGAGGCATACGGGACGGATGGTTTGATTTCGCGGGATTCGGCAGACAGGCGCTTGCATACCCGGAATTCGCCAGGACCGCGCTGTCGGGGAAGCTTCCCGATGATGACAGGTGCTGTGTGCTCTGCAATTACTGCTTCCGCCTGATGGATCCCGGCTTCTCGGCGACCGGCTGCGTGGTGAGGGATCCGGTGCCTTACGCCTCGTTCTACAGGGAATGTCTGGAAAACGGGAGATTGAAGAAAGGGTAAGAGTATGCTTCTTTATCACACAGGTTATCAGGAGATACGGAATCAACGGATAAACAATGATGATATGCCGGGCAATAAGGTATAATAAACCTGTAACTGCACAATTGTCTCAGCATGATTATTGTCAGGAGGGAAAAGAATGAGTCTTTGGAAAAAACTGGCCGGGATCGGACTTGCTGCGGCCCTTTCGCTCACTACAGCCTTCGGGGTCATTTCGTCGATGCCGGTGATGGCGGAAGAGACAAAGGAAGAAGAGGCTGAGCCGGAAACTGAGGCAGGCGAGGAAGAGACCGAGCCGGAAGTGGAGAAGAACGGTGAGATTTATATACTCTTCACCAGCGATATTCACTGCGGGATCGACCAGGGCTTCGGTTTTGCGGGTCTGAAGCAGGTCATGGACCGTCTGGAAAGCCAGGGGTATACTGTAATTCTTGCGGACGACGGCGATGCGATTCAGGGAGAGGTTCTTGGAATCCTGACCAAGGGCGAGGCGATGATCGACCTGATGAATGAGGTTGGGTATGACGTCTCCATTCCCGGAAACCACGAATTTGACTATGGAATGGACCGGTTCCTGGAGCTTGCGAAGATGGCGGATCATCCTTACATCAGCTGCAATTTCGTGAAGGACGGTGAGCTGGTTTTTGATCCCTACACCATCATTGAAGAACAGGGGATAAAGATCGCTTTTGTCGGCATTACGACTCCTACGACCGTTTCCTCTTCCACGCCGAAGTACTTCCAGGATGAGGACGGCAATTTCATCTACGGCTTCCTGCAGGACAAAACGGGCGAGAGCGTATATGAAGCGGTGCAGGATGCGGTGGACAGCGCCAGGGAAGAGGGCGCGGATTATGTTTACGTCCTCGGGCACTGCGGCAACGAAGCAAACTGCGCGCCCTGGAATTATGTCGACATTATTTCCAACACGAGCGGGATCGACGTCTTTCTTGACGGACATTCGCACGATACCGATCAGGTGGTGATGAAGAACAAGGACGGTGAGGACGTCGTCCGTTCTGCCTGCGGGACAAAGATGTCATGCATCGGCTACAGTCACATCGTTCCTGAGGAGGGAATCGTGGATACCGGCATCTGGAGCTGGCCGAACAAGGTGAGTGCTCCCGAACTGCTGGGGATTCAGAATGAGGTCAGCGTGAAGGTCGACGAAATGTTCGGCTCAATCGACGCAATGCTGAATGACGTTGTTGCGGAGTCGGAAGTAGAGCTTACGATTTATGATCCAGTGGAGGTGCTGGACAACGGCCAGCCGGTTCGTGTCATCCGTCGCGCCGAGACGAATCTCGGCGACTTCTGTGCGGATGCGTTCCGTGTTCAGACAGATGCGGACATAGCGATTGTCAACGGAGGCGGAATCCGGGTCAGCATCGGAAAGGGCGACGTTACTTACGGAGATATTATCCGCGTAATGCCTTTCCTCAACGGAGTTTGTGTGATCGAGGCGACGGGCCAGCAGATCCTTGATGCTCTGGAATGGGGCGCGAGAGCGATTCCGGGCGAATTCGGCGGTTTCTTCCAGGTATCCGGTCTCCGCTATACTGTTGACGTAAATGTGGAAAGTGCCTGTGAAGAGGACGAGATTGGCATGTTCAGCGGCTTCAGCGGCGAGGAACGCAGAGTCAGCGATGTTTATGTAGGCGACGAGCCCATCGATCCGGAGAAGATTTATACGGTTGCGGGTACGAACTATGTGCTGCTTAACAGCGGTGACGGAAACACCGCATTTAGCGGATGCACTGTCCTGCAGGACAATACAAGCATCGACAGCGAAGCTCTGATCGATTACATCAAGACTGCCCTCGGCGGAGTGATCGGTGAGGAATACGCGGATCCTTACGGTGAAGGCAGGATTACGATAATTGACTTCGCGGAAGAAGAGGATGCGGAAGACTGAGTATAATACCTGAGGCTGATGCCGCTCTGCGGATTTCCACAGCAGTTTCGGACAGTGAAAACTGTTCAGTCAGAAAACTTAACACTTGATTTGCTTATCCGGATCCGGCGGTAAACCGCCGGATCCTTTTTCGGAAGGTTCTGTGCCTGTTTTGTATCGTGGAAAGGGGTAGCATTTCCAGGTTAGAATATGAGTGAATACAGCCAATAATCAGAGACCAGACATTCAGAAAAATAAAAGGTTTAACAAACCTCTGTTTTTCGATATAATATATAAGCCATTTTTCGCAAATTTACAGATTCTCTGTTTTGTTCGAATTCTAAGTGCTGAGGCTATGGGAAGAAGAAACTTAAGCAAACTGAACAGGAAAGAACTCGTCCAGGTCATGATGGAGCTGAACGATGAGAACGAGCAGCTGCGGGAGCAGGTGGCCTATGCGGAAGCCTACGGCGTTGATACGCCGGAGGAACTGAAGGAGTCCCTTACGCGGATCACGGAAAGAGACCTGAACGAGGAGACCGAGAGGATCGACTTCCGCACGAGGTACTTAAGAACCGTGCTGAGCACCTTCAACGTGCTGATCGTCGTCGCAGCGATCGCGGTGCTGCTTGCGTCCTTCATCCTCCCGACCTTCCAGATCTATGGTTCCTCCATGACGCCCACGCTGCATGAGGGGGACATCGTGATCGCGCTCAAGAACTCCGACATGAAGAAGGGGGATCTGATCGCGTTCTACTACAACAACAAGATCCTGGTGAAGCGCGTCATTGCGGCCGCCGGCGAGTGGGTCGACATCGATGAGAACGGAAACGTCTGGGTGAACAGCCAGCCGCTGGATGAGCCCTATGTCTCGGAGAAGGCGCTGGGCGACTGCGACCTGGAGTTCCCTTATCAGGTTCCGGAGGGAAGGGTTTTCGTGATGGGCGACCACAGAAGCGTCTCCGTTGATTCCCGGAACTCCGAGATCGGCTGCGTCTCGACGGAGCAGATCGCCGGTGAGCTCGCCTTCCGGGTCTGGCCGTTAAAGAGTTTCAAGGTATACTAAGCACCGGTTCGCCGCCCGGAAGGGACGCGAGCTATTAGACGGGTTATATTCATCGCCGCAATGAAGCTTAAGCGAAGACACACCACCATTCTTCTGATGGTCATCTTCATATTTGGAGTCGCGCTGATCCTGTATCCGACAATTTCGGACTACTGGAACTCGTTCCACGCGTCCCGCGCGATCGCGGGCTACGCCGAACAGGTCAGCCAGATTGACACGAGTGTCAGCGAGAAAGTTTTCGCTGAGGCTTCGGCGTACAATGCGACTCTGCAGAACAAGGCGGAGCGCTTCCGCTTTACCGAAGAGGACGCTGCGGTTTATAACAAGCTGCTCAATGTCACCGGGACGGGAATTATGGGCTACATCGATATTCCCTCCATCAAGGTGGAGCTTCCCGTTTATCACGGGACTGACGACGCGGTGCTGCAGATCGCCATCGGCCATATCGAGGGAACATCGCTCCCTGTCGGCGGCAAGGGAACACACTCGGTGCTTTCCGGCCACCGCGGACTGCCCTCGGCGAAGCTCTTCACCGACATCGACCAGCTGGAGGTCGGGGATGAGTTTTTCCTGCAGATCGTCGACCAGACACTGGCGTATGAGGTGGATCAGATTCACATCGTGCTTCCCAGCGAGATGAGCGACCTTTACATTGACCCCGAACAGGACTACTGCACACTGGTAACCTGCACTCCGTACGGAATCAACACGCACCGTCTTCTGGTGCGCGGACACCGCATCGAATTTGAGGGAAAGAAGAGCAGAATCCGCGTGACCAACGAAGCACTGCAGATCTCGCCCAACGTGATGGCGGCGATATTCGGAACGATCATCCTTATTTTCGTCGTAGTTATTTTCTACATCGCGACCTCCGGAAGATATAAGGAGGAGGAGCGCTTGGAAGAGGAGAAGCTCGAGGAGGAGAAGATCAGGTCGGAGGAAGAACTGATTGATTATCTGCTCCGGACGTGATGTTTTACCGCGGAAATCGCGAAAAACAGGCAAAACCCGCTTTTTCCCCTTGATTTTTCCCGATTCGGGTGCTATTTTAGCAATGTAGCATATGGACAGTATTGAAGTGGACCCCTCAAAGGTCCACTTTTTTGCGGGCATGCCGGTTGAACAGAACCCGGAAGGCCCGCCGGCGAAAGGCAGTTAAATGGCGAAGAAATCCGCTGCAGCAACGAACAAGGCCCGCTACGAGCAGATCGCCGAGGAACTTGCAGCCCCGATCACCGAAGAAGCGGGAGTGTATATTTACGACGTCGATTATCACAAGGAGGGGGAGGATTATCTCCTCTGTGTCTATATTGATAAGGAAGGCGGCGTGACGATAGACGACTGCGAGACGGTGAGCCGGGCGCTGTCCGACGTGCTGGACGAGAAGGATCCGATCCCTGACGCATACACGCTTATTGTATCGAGCCCGGGACTCGGAAGAACCCTCACCAAAGACCGCCATTTCGCGAACAGCATCGGCGAAGAGACAGAGATCAAGCTGTACAAGCCGCTGGAAGGCACGAAGCAGAAGGAATTTGTCGGAATACTGGTGGATGGGGACAGCAATGCGGTCACCATCGAGACCGAAGAGGGAGAGCGGATGGTCTTCCCGAGGAAGGACATCGCTGTGGCCCGCCTGACCATCGATTTCTGACGTAGCGCTTTCCGTAACAAGAAAATGGAGAAGAACCATGAGCAATGATTTAAAAGAGGCAATGCGTGCCCTGGAAAAGGAAAAGAACATAAGCAGTGACGTTCTTTTCGAAGCCATCGAGAATGCGCTTATGTCCGCGTGCCGCAATCAGTTCGGCCGCACAGACAACATCACGGTCGAGATTGACCGCGAGAATTTCGGCTATCAGGTCTATGCGACGAAGGAGGTCGTGGAGACCGAGGACGACGTGATGGATCCGCTTCTCGAGATTGCTCTTGACAAGGCGCAGAAGATCGATCCGGACGCACAGGTCGGCCATCTTGTGAAGGATCCGATCGATTCCAAGACTCTTGGCCGCATTTCCACGGCGAACGCCAAGAACGTCATCACCCAGAAGATCCGCGAGGAGGAGCGCAGCGCGGTTTACAACTATTACTACGCTCTTCAGAAGGATATCGTGACCGGCATTATCCAGCGCCGCATCGGCAACAACTTCAGCGTGAATCTGGGCCGCGCCGACGGACTTCTCCCGGAGAACGAGCAGGTCCCCAGTGAGCACTTAAGGCCCACGGACCGCGTTAAGGTATATATTGTCGAGGTGCGCAGCACCCAGAAAGATTCCAAGGTGCCCGGCGTTCCGCGCATTCTTGTTTCCCGCACGCACCCCGAGCTGGTCAAGCGTCTCTTCGAGCAGGAGGTCGCCGAGATCCGCGACGGCACGGTCGAGATCATGAGCATCGCCCGTGAGGCCGGAAGCCGCACCAAGATCGCGGTGTGGTCCAACAACCCCAATGTGGATCCCGTCGGCGCCTGCGTCGGCGTCAACGGCACCCGCGTGAACAACATTGTTGATGAGCTGCGCGGCGAGAAGATCGACATCGTCAACTGGGACGAGAATCCCGGCAACTTCATCCAGAACGCGCTGTCTCCTGCGCGCATCGTCGCGGTCTACGCGGATCCCGATGCCCGCACGGCCAAGGTCGTCGTTCCGGATTACCAGCTCTCGCTCGCCATCGGCCGCGAGGGCCAGAACGAGCGTCTTGCCGCAAAACTGACGAACTACAAGATCGATATCAAGAGCGAGACCCAGGCGAAGGACACCCCCGGCTTCCGTATGGAGGACTATATGGACAGCGAGGGCTACGAGGAGACCGACGGCTACTACGACGAGAACGGCGAGTTCATCCCGCTCAGCGAGGGCCAGGTCTACTACGATGAGAACGGCAATCCCATCGAATATGTGGATGAGAACGGCAATCCCATCGAGTACGTGGACGAGAACGGCAACCCCATCGAATATGTGGATGAGGACGGCAACCCGATCGAGTATGTGGACGAGAACGGCAACCCCATTGAGTACGTCGACGAGGACGGCAATCCCATCGAGTATGTGGATGAGGATGGCAATCCGGTGAATATCGACGGCACCGATGCGGAATAAACCGGAGAATACAGCTGTCCGATTTATGGAGTGAGGAGAGCAATGCCCAGGAAGATACCGATGCGCCAGTGCGTCGGATGCGGGGAGAGCAGACCGAAGAAGGAGCTGATCCGCATCGTGTGCAATAAGGAAGGGGAGATCCGCGTGGATGTCACCGGAAGGATGCAGGGGCGCGGGGCATATATCTGCCCAAGGCAGGAGTGCCTGAACAAAGCGGCGAAGAGAAGCGCGCTTAACCGCGCGTTCGAGCGCCCGGTGGATCCGGCGGTATTTGAGGCGCTGAAAGAGGAACTGTCGAAGCTGGAAGCTCCCCCGGAAGCCGGGAGATAAGATGCAGGACAGAGTTTTATCCATGCTTGGGCTCGCTGCGCACGCAGGGGCTGTGGACAGCGGCGGATTCGCCGTGGAGAAGGCAGTTAAAAGCATGAAGGCGGAGCTGGTGATCCTCTCCGCGGACGCGCAGAAGAACACGGTGAAGCAGTTCACCAATATGTGTGAGTTTTACAAGGTGCCGCTTCGGTACTACGGCACCAAAGATTCGCTCGGCCATGCGATCGGCCGCGGGGAGCGCTCCTCCGTCGCGGTGAAAAATAAAGGATTCGCCGGGAGTTTGCTAAAACTCCTGGACAGCGATCCGGCAAACGGCGGAAATCGTGCAGATGAGAGAGGTAGGAATGGCGAAGACGAAAATCAGTGAATTAGAGAAGCAGTTAGGCAGGGATCGGAAGGAGATCATCGCTTTTCTGAACGAGCAGGGCATTGAGGCCAAGACCGCGAGTTCCAGCGTTGATGACGATGCTGTCGCACTGGTTTCCAGGCATTTTGCCTCCGGCAGGGCCGGCTCTGCACCGAAGAAACCGGAAGCAGCAGCGGAACAGGCGGCAAAGAGTGATACACATTCCGGGGGGAAGATAGTGAAGGAAGACACACCGAAGACGGACAACACGGCGAGGAACGACACGGAGAAGGCAAAACCCGCGGGTGAGGCGAAGCCTGTAACCAAAACTGTTCAGCGGGTGGTGATCACGGGCGGACAGGGGCGTCCGCAGGTGATTCAGCGCCCTGCCGGTGATGCGCCGAAGAAGAAAAAGGTTATTATTGTGACGGCCAACGGCCAGAGCGCGGGCAACAATTACACCGGCGGCCAGCCCAGGACTTCCCAGGGGGGAAGAAACGCCCAGCCTGCGCAAAGAAGCGCCGGGGCGAACCGGGGTACTCAGGACCGCGGCGGCAGGGGAGGCACGTTCAGCGTCGCCCCCGCGCACAGAATTATCAAGCCCAAGACCGCTCCTACCCAGATGGAAGTGGATTATCACAAGCCGGAGCCCCAGCCCAGGGTCAGGCCTGCGGCCGCTCCTGTGCCTGAGGTGAAGGAAGCTGCCGCTGCACCCGAGGAAGTAAAGGAAGAGATCCTGGAGACGGCTGCACCCGAGGTTAAGGAGATTGTGAAGCCGGAGACGGAAGCTGCTGTGGCCGCTCCCGCCGCGGAAGTGAGTGCCGCGGAGAAGCCCGCTCCCGAGGCGGCTGCGGAGAAGGCGGAGGAGAAACCCGCGGAAGCCGCAGCACCGGCAAAGGAGGAAGCTCCCGTTCAGACGGAAGCGCCTGCCGCGAAGGCGGAGCCTGCGGAAGCCGCGGCGCCGGTAAAGGAAGCAAAGGAAAATGCCGGTGAGGCACCCGCGCGCAAAGAAGCGCCCGCTGCCAGAGACGGCGGTGCAAGGGATGGCGCGAACAAACCGGCGCAGGGCCAGGCAAGAGGCGGCCAGGCAAGGCCGGTGAGGAAGGTCACGCCGATCTCTCCCGAGGAGATCGCCCGCAGGGCGGCGAACGCCGCTGCCAGAAACGGCAATGCCGGGCGGCCGAATATTATCAGAAATGACAATAACAACCGCGGCGCGCGCCAGGGCGGATACAGCTCTGACCGCACGGGCGGAAGAGGCGGATTCGGTGCACAGGGCGGAAGACCTGGCCAGGGCACAGCTCCGCGTACCGGATTCCAGGGCCAGGGCGGCCAGCGGACCGGCGGCGGGGCCAACAGCCAGGGAGCACCGGGCTTCAGGGGCGGCCAGAATGCCGGAGGACCCGGCAGACGTCCCGCGGGCGCGGGCAGACCGGGAGCAGCTCCGGCGGCCCCTGCCTTCGGCCAGGGCAATGACGCCAAGGGAAGAGGCGGAAGCCGCCGCGGCCAGAATGCGGGAAGAGACCGCAGGAACGGCCGTGACAGCATGTACACCGACGGCGTCCAGAACAACAAGAACCGCGCAGGAAGGTTTATCCGCCCGGAGAAGAAGGAAGAGGTCGTTGAGGAGCAGATCAAGACGATCACCGTCCCCGAGAAGATTATTCTCCGCGACCTGGCGGACAAGATGCATCTTCGCCCCGCGGATATCATCAAGAAACTTTTCCTCCAGGGCCAGATCCTTACGCCCAACAGCGAGCTGAGCTATGAGGAAGCGGAGAAGATCGCCGTCGATTACGACATCCTCTGCGAGAAGGAAGAGGCAGTGGACGTGATTGAGGAGCTGCTTCGCGAGGATGAGGAGGACGAGGAGAACATGGTTTCCCGCCCGCCGGTCATCTGCGTGATGGGCCATGTTGACCACGGCAAGACCTCCCTCCTGGATGCGATCCGCAAAACTCACGTCACCGCGAGGGAAGCCGGCGGAATCACCCAGGCAATCGGTGCGTACACCGTTTCTATCGACGGCCGCAGCATCACTTTCCTGGATACGCCCGGACATGAGGCGTTCACCGCGATGCGTATGCGCGGAGCGAATTCCACGGATATCGCTGTCCTTGTCGTCGCGGCAGATGACGGCGTAATGCCGCAGACCATAGAGGCAATCAACCACGCGAAGGCTGCCGGAATCGAGATCATCGTCGCGGTGAACAAGATCGACAAGCCTGAAGCCAACGTGGAGAGAGTCAAGCAGGAGCTCACGGAGTACGAGCTGGTTTCCACCGACTGGGGCGGCCAGACGGAGTTTGTCCCCGTATCCGCCAAGACAGGAGAGGGCCTGGACGACCTTCTGGAGACCATCCTCCTCACCGCGGACATCCTGGAGCTCAAAGCCAATCCCGACCGCAGCGCCAGAGGCCTTGTTCTGGAGGCGCTGCTCGACAAGGGCCGCGGTCCTGTTGCCAACGTGCTGATCCAGAAGGGCACGCTCCATGTCGGAGATTTCATCTCCGCAGGCGCAAGCTCCGGCAAGGTCCGCGCGATGATTGACGACAAGGGACGCCGCGTTAAGGAAGCCGGGCCCTCCACACCTGTGGAAATCCTGGGTCTCTCGGATGTCCCGAGCGCGGGCGAGGTTCTCGTCGCTCACGAGGATGACAAGACCGCCAAGGCCTACGCGGAGACCTACCGCAACCAGCATAAGGAAAGCCTGTTGGAGGAGACGAGAATGCGCATGAGTCTGGATGACCTGTTCAGCCAGATGAAGGAAGGCAATCTCAAGGAATTTGATATCATCATCAAGGCAGACGTCCAGGGTTCCGTTGAGGCTCTGAAGCAGAGTCTCGCAAAACTCTCCAACGACGAAGTGGTTGTCAAGTGCATCCACAGCGGTGTTGGTGCGATCTCCGAGTCCGACGTCTCGCTTGCGAGTGCATCCAATGCGGTCATCATCGGCTTCAACGTGAGGCCCGATCCCATGGCCAAGGCCATCGCGGAGCGCGAGGGCGTCGACGTGCGTCTCTACAGTGTCATTTACGAGGCGATCGACGCGGTGGAAGCTGCGATGAAGGGCATGCTTGCTCCTGTGTACGAGGAGAAGATCATCGGACATGCGGAGATAAGGCAGATCTTCAGAGCGTCCCAGATCGGCAATATCGGCGGTTCCTCGGTCACGGACGGCATCATCCAGCGCGGCTGCAAGGTCCGCATTACCCGCGACGGGGAGCAGATCTTCGAGGGCGGCTTAAAGAGCTTAAAGCGCTTCAAGGATGACGTCAGGGAGGTCCGCGAGGGCTTCGAGTGCGGCCTTGTTTTCGACGGCTTCGACCAGATCAATGTCGGCGACCGCGTGGAAGCCTACGTCATGGTCGAGAAGCCCAGAGAGTAAAATTGCCGCATCCGGCAAAAAACGCATTCGCGTCTTTGCCTCTGCGAGGACAGATATGAGAAAGAACAGCATCAAGAACAGAAGAATCAATGACGAGGTGCGGCGATCCCTTTCGGAGATCATCCGCACTGAGGTCCACGATCCGGGAATCAGCCCTTTCGTGAGCGTCGTGCTCGCGGAGGTGGCGCCGGACTTAAAGACCTGCCGCGTGTACGTCAGCGTGCTCGGCGACGAGGAATCCGGGAGGGAGACTCTCGCCGGGCTGAAGCGCGCCTCAGGGTTCATCCGCTCGGCGCTTGCGCATGACATCAACCTGCGCAACACCCCGGAACTGACCTTTATCCTGGACAGCTCCATCGCCTACGGCGTGGACATGTCCAGGCGCATCGACGACGTCATCGCGAGGGACAACGAGGTAATCGCCGCGAGAAACGAGCTTGAGGGCGGCGGGGAAGAAGAACAGGAAGAACTGTCGGAGGAGCCGGAGGATTCCGGCGGGGAAGACGGCGTCGAGTGGTTCGACGAGGAAGAATAAGCACTTGTCTCAGAGATTCCGGCTTCCGGAATCTCTGTTGCTGTCCGGGAAGGACTATATCAGGAAAGAGAGTGTATGGATTTAATCAGGGAATTACAGGGAGCGAAAACAGTCGGAATAGCCGGTCATGTGAATCCGGACGGCGATGCGGTGGGGTCGGCGATGGCCTTAAGGCTTTACATCATGAAACGCATGCCCGGGACGAGGGTGGACATGTTCTCGGAGCCCATTTACGGCGCATTGAAACGGCTCATCCCTTCGTCGGACGAGATCAATACCGCCTTTGAGACTGATGTGGAGCGCTATGACGTATTCATCGCGGTAGATGCCGGAACCGGCCGTCTCGGCGGCGCGGAGGCCTTTTTCGGGCGCGCGGGAAAGCGCCTCAATATCGACCATCACGTCTCCAGCGGGTCGGGAAGCGGCGACGTCAATCTCGTCCGCGCGGAAGCCAGCAGCACCTGCGAGCTTGTCTACACGCTCCTTGAGGAGGAGTATATCGACGAGCCGATCGCCCGCGCACTCTACATCGGCATTGTCACGGACACCGGAGTCTTCAAGTACTCCAATACGGGGACGGAGACCATGCGCATCGCCGGCGAACTCCTGAAGTACGGATTTGACCACACAAAACTGATCAACGAGGTCTTCTTCGGCAAAACTTACGTGCAGCACCAGATTCTCGGCAGGGCGCTCCTGGAGAGCATGCTGATCCGCGGGGGAACCTGCATCATCAGTGTCCTTGACCGGAAGACACTCGACTTCTACAAGGCCACCCCCTCGGACACGGATGGGATCGCAAGCCAGCTGATGCTGACCGAGGGCGTGCAGTGCGCAATCTTCATGTATGAAACCTCTCCTTTGACCTACAGGGTGAGCCTGAGGTCCAACGGCGAGGTGAACGTGGCCAAAATTGCCGCTTTCTACGGCGGCGGAGGTCACGAGCGCGCCGCGGGGTGCACGGTCAACGCGCCATGGCATGATATCGTCAACAACATCTCGGACAGCATCGAGATGCAGCTTTACGGGCGCTGATATGGACGGAATTATTGTTGTCCGAAAGGAGAGGGGATACACGTCGAACGACGTGGTCGCCAAGCTCCGCGGCATCCTGAGAATGAAGAAGATCGGGCACACCGGGACACTTGATCCAGAGGCGGAGGGAGTGCTTCCGGTCTGCCTCGGACAGGCGACGAAGCTTGTGGACCTCATCGCTGACGTAGACAAGGAGTACAGGGCGGTTTTAAGGCTCGGCATTGTGACCGACACCCAGGATCTCGCTTCCAATGCCACCGTGCTTTCGGAGCTCTCCCCGGAGGAAGTCCGGGAGAAGGTGACCAGGGAGGATGCCCTCCGGGCAGTCCGAAGTTTTGAAGGGGAATACGACCAGGTCCCACCGATGTACTCAGCCTTAAAGCAGGACGGGAGGAAGCTCTATGAGCTCGCCCGCGAGGGCATGGTGGTCGAGCGCAGGGCAAGGAGGGTGATGATCTTCGGGATTGAGCCGGAGAAGATTGACCTGCCGGAGCTGACCATCCTGGTGCGGTGCTCGAAGGGGACCTACATCCGGACCCTCTGCAGCGACATAGGGGAAAGGCTCGGCGTCGGCGGAGCGATGGCTTCTCTGGTCCGCACCAGGGTCGGGAGTTTTGCGGAAGAAGATGCACTGACCCTCGGGGAGATCGGGGATCTCGCGAGAACCAGGGACGGCATACGGACGGAGGAGGTTCTCTGGGACCGGCTTCCGGTCAGGCCGCTGGAAAGTTTTTTCGCGGACTGCCCCGCGCTTTCCGTGAAGGAGGACGCGGACCGGCTCCTTAAGAACGGCAATCCTCTGAAGACGGAGAACCTTTCCGGGGACTTCGTTCCCGCCGGCGGGCAAAGAGTGCGGATGTGCGATTCCGCGGGTAAATTCTGCGGGCTCTACCGGTATCAGCCGGAAAAGCGGATGTTTTTCCCGGAGAAAATGTTTCTTGGACTTTAGTTAGGCGGCGTACGTGAAGATTATTGCGGATACGGTTCATTTCTATATAGATGAGCCCGCGGCTGTGGCGATCGGCAAGTTTGACGGGGTGCATCTTGGCCACCGGAAGCTGATTGAAGCGCTGAAGCAGCAGAAGGGCCTGGCTGCCGTCGTGTTTACCTTTGATCCCTCTCCTGCGGTGTTCTTCGGCGCCGCGGACAAGGAACTCAGCACCAGGGAGGAGAAGCGGGCCCTGTTCGGGTCGCTCGGCGTGGACTACCTCGTGGAGTTTCCCCTGACGAAGGAGACCGCGGCGATCCCGCCGGAGCACTTCATCCGGGACATTCTCTCGGAGAGGCTTCAGTGCCGCTTCGTCGCCGCGGGAAGCGACCTGTCCTTCGGCGCAGGGGGAAAGGGAAACTTTGCGCTCCTGGAGCGCCTCGCGGTACCCTGCGGCTACCGTTCCCTCTGTATCGAGAAGGTCAGCGTGGACGGCACGGAGGTGAGTTCCACGAAGATCCGTGAGCTGATCACGGAGGGAAAGGTCGCCGAGGCAGGGAAGATGCTCGGTGCGCCTTATCAGATCCAGGGCAGAATTGTCGAAGGCAACCGGATCGGAAGGACGATAGGCGTCCCGACGATCAACCAGGTCCCACCGCAGGACAAGCTGCTTCCGCCCTTCGGCGTTTACTACAGCGACGTGGAGATCGGGGGAGAGCTTTATCACGGCATGACCAACATCGGCGTCAAGCCGACCATCGGCGAGGACCGCTTCAGGGAGGGATCCGCGAGACTTACCGCGGAGACCTATCTCTATGATTTTGACGGCGATCTCTACGGGATGGAGGCGAGGACCATGCTCCGGGAGTTCCGGCGCCCGGAGCGGAAATTCGGTTCGCTGGAGGAACTCCGGCACGCGATGGACGAGGATATACGGGCCGGAGAGCAATTATTTGCTTGCCTTTAGTTTTGACTCGTGATAAGATGCAATGTGTTGCGCGGTTTTATGCGCATTCACTATGTTTCTGCTTTGGCAGGGACAGGAAAACCTGCGCATAAGCGCGGTATAACTTACCCGCACTGGGGTTCCGGACACTCCGACCGTTTCCCGGTGCGCGGCGGATAGCCTTAACGGCAGAAGGAGAGTACCATGATTTCAGCAGAGAAGAAAAACGAGATTATCAAGCAGTTCGCGCGCAGCGAGGGCGACACCGGTTCACCCGAGGTGCAGATTGCCGTTCTTACCGAGCGCATCCGCGAGCTCACCGAGCACATGAAGAAGAACCCCAAGGATTTCCATTCCAACCGCGGCCTTCTGAAGATGGTCGGCAAGCGCAGAAGCATGCTGGCTTATCTGCGCGACATGGATATCGAGCGCTACCGCGAACTGATCGCAAAACTCGGTCTCCGCAAGTAATACCATAAACCCTGTAAAGAAGAGGCGGTGTGCGACCACTTCGGTCTGCACCGCCTTTCGGTGTGTCAGGCACCTTGTGCGGGCAGGCCGGAGAAGGAAAGAAACAAGCAGCGGGAAAACCTGCGGGAATCCGGGATCCCGGGAGACCGCGGGGCGGGAAGCCCGCTGTGAGCCGAAGAAGAAGGAGAAAGAAGAGAAATGTACAAGACCTATTCCATGGAACTGGCAGGCCGTACGCTGTCCATTGATATCGGCAGGGTAGGCAAACAGGCCAACGGATGCGCGTTCATGCACTACGGCGACACCACCGTGCTGTGCACCGCGACCGAGTCCGCCAAGCCGCGCGACGGGATCGATTTCTTCCCGCTGAGCGTGGAGTATACCGAGAAGTATTACGCTGTGGGACAGTTCCCCGGCGGATACAACAAGCGCGAGGGCAGGCCCTCCGAGAACGCGATCCTTACGAGCCGCGTCATCGACCGCCCCATGCGCCCGCTGTTCCCCAAGGACATGCGCAATGACGTCACCCTGGAGTGCCTCGTCATGAGCGTCGACCCGGAGTGCCGTCCCGAGCTGGTTGCCATGCTCGGCGCTGCCATCGCGACCTCCATTTCCGATATTCCGTTTGCAGGCCCCTGCGCTACCACGCAGGTGGGTCTTGTCGACGGCCGCGTGATCATCAACCCTTCCCAGAAGGAGTGGGATAACGGTGATCTGCAGCTTACCGTTGCTTCCACCCAGGACAAAGTCATCATGATCGAGGCCGGTGCGAACGAGGTCCCCGAGAAGGACATGATCAGCTACATTTATCAGGCGGACGCCGTCAACAAGCAGATCATCGCCTTCATCAACCAGATCGTCGCCGAGGTTGGCAAGCCGAAGCAGGAGTACACCTCCGTCGCGATCCCCGAGGAGCTCTTCGAGGCCATGAAGCAGGTTGTCTCCCCCGAGGAGATGGAGACCATCGTCTTCACCGACGACAAGCAGACCCGTGAGAAGGGCATTGCCGAGGCGACGAAGAAGATGGAGGAGGCCTTCGCGGACAACGAGGCATTCCTTGCCCAGCTTGATGAGGCGGTCTACCAGTATGAGAAGAAGACCGTCCGCAAGATGATCCTTAAGGATCAGAAGCGCCCCGACGGCCGTGCGATTACTCAGATCCGCCCGCTGGCCGCCGAAGTTGATATTATTCCGAGAGTGCACGGCTCCGCGATGTTCACCCGCGGCCAGACCCAGATCTGCGACGTTGTCACCCTGGCGCCCCTCTCCGAGGCACAGCGCATCGAGGGCCTTGACGCCAACGTCACCGAGAAGCGTTACGTGCACCACTACAATTTCCCCGCGTACTCCGTCGGCGAGACCAAGGTCAGCCGCGGACCGGGACGCCGCGAGATCGGTCACGGCGCTCTGGCGGAAAAGGCACTGATTCCTGTGCTTCCTTCCATCGAGGAGTTCCCTTACGCAATCCGTGCCGTGTCCGAGACCTTTGAGTCCAACGGCTCCACCTCCATGGCTTCCACCTGTGCCTCCTGCATGGCCCTTATGGCCGCGGGCGTACCGATCAAGAAGCAGGTCGCGGGCATTTCCTGCGGTCTGGTGACCGGCGACACGGATGACGAGTTCGTCCTTCTTACCGATATCCAGGGTCTTGAGGACTTCTTCGGCGACATGGACTTCAAGGTCACCGGAACGCACGACGGCATCACCGCTATCCAGATGGATATCAAGATCCACGGCCTGACCCGCCCGATCGTTGAGGGCGCGATCCAGCGCTGCAAGGACGCGAGAGAGTACATCATGGCCAACGTCATGACCCCTGCCATCGCGGAGCCCCGTCCCGAGGTCGGCGAGTTCGCGCCGAAGATCATCTTCACGCAGATCGATCCCGAGAAGATCGGTGATGTTGTCGGCCAGAAGGGCAAGACCATCAATGAGATCATCAAGCGCACCGGCGTCCAGATCGATATCGAGGACGACGGCAAGGTCAGCATCGCCGGCACGGACAAGGTTCAGCTCGAGGCGGCGAAGAACATGATCGACATCATCGTCACCGAGTACGAGGAAGGCCAGATCCTCGAGGGCACGGTCGTGAGCATGAAGGAGTTCGGTGCATTTGTCGAATTCGCTCCCGGCAAGGAGGGAATGGTTCACATCTCCCGCATCGCCGATCACCGCATCGCGAAGGTAGAGGATGTCTTAAGCCTCGGCCAGCACGTGACGGTCAAGTGCCTCGGCAAGGACCGCATGGGCCGCATGAGCTTCTCCATCAAGGACGCTCCTCAGCATCAGTAACGAACTTCTTATAAGACCCGGCACTTCAGGCGATGAAATCCTCATCGCCTGAAGCTGTTGGGTCTTTTTATGTGTAATTGGGCCACTTGAGTATTGATGCACATAAGGGTCTCGCATCACCCGGATGATTTCCGGGTGATGCGGGAGCCGTAAGGAAGGGAGCAACAGCAATGGACACAATAGCCCAGGAAATCGCCCGCAGGCGCACATTCGCCATTATTTCGCACCCCGACGCGGGCAAAACTACACTGACCGAGAAATTCCTTCTCTACAGCGGAACCATTAATACCGCGGGTTCCGTCAAGGGAAAGGCAACAGCGAAGCACGCGGTCTCCGACTGGATGGAGATCGAGAAGCAGCGCGGTATTTCCGTCACAAGTTCCGTGCTGCAGTTTGATTATGAGGATTACTGCGTCAATCTTCTGGATACGCCCGGCCACCAGGATTTCTCGGAGGACACCTACCGCACACTGATGGCCGCCGACTGCGCGGTCATGGTGATTGACGGATCGAAGGGCGTCGAGCCGCAGACAAGGAAGCTCTTCAAGGTCTGCGCGATGCGGCACATCCCGATCTTTACCTTTATCAACAAGATGGACAGGGACGCCCTGGACACCTTTGATCTCCTGGATGACATCGAGAAAAACCTCGGTGTTGCCACCTGCCCGGTCAACTGGCCCATCGGTTCCGGAAAGAATTTCAAGGGCATCTATGACCGTGATTCGGGCGAAGTGGTCATCTACTCCGATACCTTAAAGGGAACGAAGGAGGGAACCGAGACAAGGATCTCCTTAAGCGATGACGCCGCAATCACGGCAGCTGTCACGGAAGAGGCGAAGGAGAAGCTGGAGAGTGAGATCGAGCTCCTGGACGGCGCAAGCGCGGAGTTTGACCTTGAGCTTATCCGGGCGGGCGAGTTGACCCCGGTGTTCTTCGGGTCTGCCCTGCAGAATTTCGGCGTGGAAATCTTTCTTAAGCACTTCCTGGATATGGCGCTTCCGCCGACGGCGCGTATGAGCGACGCCGGTCCCATCGATCCTGTGGAGCATGATTTCTCCGCCTTCGTCTTCAAGATTCAGGCCAACATGAACAAGGCCCACCGGGACAGGATCGCCTTCATGCGCATTTGCTCGGGACGCTATGAGGCAGGCATGGAGGTCCGCCACGTCCAGTCCGGAAGGGTGCAGAGGCTCTCCCAGCCCCAGCAGCTCATGGCTGACGACCGCAAGATCCTCTCCGAGGCCTTTGCCGGCGACATCATGGGCGTCTTCGACCCTGGGATCTACGCCATCGGCGATACGCTCTGCGTTCCCAAGGAAAACTTCCGCTATGAGGGAATTCCCACCTTCGCGCCGGAGCATTTCGCAAGGGTACGGCAGGTGGACACGATGAAGCGCGACCAGTTCGTCAAGGGTGTCAACCAGATCGCCCAGGAGGGCGCGATCCAGATCTTCCAGGAGTACAACACCGGTATGGAGGAAATAATCGCCGGCGTCGTCGGAGTTCTGCAGTTCGACGTGCTGAAGTTCCGCTTAAAGAGCGAGTACAACGTGGAGATCTATCTGGACATGCTGCCCTACGAGCACATCCGCTGGGTGAAGAACAGGGATATCGATGTCCAGTCCATCGTCGGGACCTCCGACATGAAGCGCATCAGGGATCTGAAGGGGAATCCGCTGCTGATTTTCGTCAATCCCTGGTCTGTGCAGATGGTGCTGGACCGCAACAAGGGTCTGGTGCTGGAGGAGTTTTCACGCGACTGACCCTTACTGGGCAAACAGTTCAAACAATGCTAAAATGGAAGGAAGAGATCCGGCCCGTGAACCGGCCGGATCTTCCTGTGTGAGAGCTTGACGGCAGCGGTCCCGGATCCCGGAAACGGCAGGCGGCGGGGCGGTATATAGTGACGTTCAGGAGGTAATCATGGCTAAGGAACAACAGGAAGTTGAAAAAAAGGAATATATGCAGGCGGAGATCCCCGGTACCGAAGTAGGGGAGGAGTCGATAGGTACCATCAAGATTGCGGATGACGTGGTGACGATGATCGCCGGCTACGCGGTCCAGGAAGTGGAGGGCGTCGCCTCCATGGTCGGCGGTTCCTCCGGCGGGTTCTTCGGCAGCAAGTCGGCGATGAAGAATCTCTCCCGCGGGGTCAAGGTGGACCTGAACGAGAAGGACTGCAAGGTGGACATCTCGATCAAGGTGAAATTCGGATACAACATCCCCGCGGTCAGCAGCCAGATTCAGTCAAGGGTCAAGCAGTCGATCGAGAGCATGACCGGCCTCAACGTGACTGACGTGAACATGCATATCGCCGGGATCACCATGACTGAGGACGAGGGCGAGGAGTAACCATGTATAGAAGAAGTCTGCGGGAACAGAGCTTCAAATTGCTGTTCCGGTATGAATTCAATCCGCCGGAGGAGATGGGGACCCAGGAGGAACTCTTCTTCGCCAGCGATGACCAGACCTACACGGCTGAGGACGAGGAATTCATCAGAAACCGCGTAAATGCGGTGATCGATCGGATTCCGGAGATTGACAGCGCAATAAGCGGGGTCATGGAGGGCTGGGAGATCAGCCGGATCGGCCGCGTGGAGCTCACGATACTCAGGCTCGCAGTCTATGAGATGAAGAATGACGATTCGGTTCCCGAGGGCGTCGCGGTCAACGAGGCGGTGGAGCTTGCGAGGAAATTCGGACAGGAGAGCGCTCCTGCCTTCGTCAATGCGGTTCTGTCAAAACTGACGGCGGACGGCGCGGAGAGGGCCGGACAGCAGATTAAAATCTCCAGGGAGGCGAAAGCCCTGGGCTCGAAGAAGGCTAAATCGGCGGGGGATGCGAAGGAAGCACCGGCGACCATCGTCGTGGCGAAGCGCAGGAAGACGACTTCATGAGAAATGCGTACTCCGTTTCGCAGGTCAATACGTATATCAAAAATATGTTCCGGCAGGATTACCTGCTTAGCTCGCTGCTCGTGCGCGGAGAAGTGAGCAACTGCAAGTATCATTCCTCCGGACATATTTATTTTACGCTGAAGGACAGCCAGGGGACACTGGCCTGCGTCATGTTCGCCGGCTCCAGGAGGGGACTGACCTTCCAGATGAGGGAGGGCGACGCGGTGATCGTCCAGGGGACGGTCGATGTCTACGAGCGGGACGGGAAGTACCAGCTTTACGCCAGACAGATCATCCGCGACGGGACCGGTGCCCTGAACGAGCGGTACGAGCAGCTGAAGAAGCAGCTGGAGGAGGAAGGGCTCTTCGACGAGATGTACAAGCAGCCCATCCCGAAGTACATCCGCACGCTTGGAGTGGTGACAGCGCCGACCGGGGCCGCGGTCCAGGATATTATGAACATCGCCTTAAGGCGCAATCCCTGGCTGCGCATTATCCTTTTCCCCGCGATTGTGCAGGGAGATGCCGCGAAGAACAGTATCATCGCCGGAATCCGCGCGTTTAATTCCATGCCGGAGAAGGAGCGGCCCGAGGTAATCATCATCGGCCGGGGCGGAGGATCGCTGGAGGATCTCTGGGCTTTCAACGAGGAGGCCGTGGCGAGAGCGGTCTTCGACAGTGAGATTCCGATAATCTCCGCTGTCGGGCACGAGACGGACACGGTGATCACGGACTATGTGGCGGACTTAAGGGCGCCGACGCCCAGTGCCGCAGCGGAGCTGGCGGTGGATGAGACCGAGAGGCTCCTGGGGACGCTGGAACAGTACAGGCAGTCCCTGACATCGGCGATGGAAGCCCGCACGGAGAGAGTAAGGATGCGCCTTCGAAGCAGTGAGCTGCTGCTTTCAAGGCTGTCCCCCTCGTATCGCATCCGGGAGCAGAGAATGCGCCTCACCCAGGCGGAGGATGCCCTGGGAGAGAGAATGCGCCGCATTGTTGAGGACAGAAGGCACCGCGCGGAAAAGGCGGCGCTGATGCTTGATGCGCTCTCCCCCTTAAAGAGGCTCTCCGGCGGCTACGGCTATGTGACCGGCGGGGACGGAAGGCCGCTCACCCGGATCTCCGGGGTAAGAGCCGGGGACAGCATTGCGGTGAGGCTCAGGGACGGCCGGATCGGCGCGAAGGTGACTGAGGCTGTTCCTGATGTGGAGTGATGGAGATTAACGCGGATAAGGAGAACCCGGATGGCGGAGGAAGTAAAGAGCACCGGCGGTAATGCGCAGGAAGAGGCCAAGAAGGAAATCACGATCGAGGAAGGCTTAAGGCAGCTGGACGGGCTTCTGGAGAAGCTGAAGGAGGAAGAACTGCCCATCGAGGAATCCTTCGCCCTCTACGAACAGGGAATAAAACTGGTGAGAGAGGTGACAGGCCGCATCGACCGGGTGGAGAAGAAGGTCCAGCTGCTCTCGGAGAGCGGGCAGACGGAGGATTGGGAGGATTAGGATGAGTGCTCAGTTATCTCATGAGTTTTTCGATGAGCTGAAGGAGAAGACCGCGAGGGTCAACGCCCTGATCGAGCCCTTTTACCCGGAGAAGGGAAGCTTCAACGCCGAGGTCGTAGAGGCGATGAATTACAGCTTAAGGGCAGGGGGCAAACGCTTAAGGCCCATGTTCATCCTCGAGACCCTGAGCATGTACGGCGGGGATGTCCGCAGGGCTGCGCCCTTCATGGCTGCGCTGGAGATGATTCACACCTACTCGCTGGTTCATGACGACCTCCCGGAGATGGACAACGATGAATACCGCAGGGGACTGAAGACTACCTGGGCGGTCTACGGGCAGGGCATGGCGGTGCTCGCCGGGGACGGACTGCTTAATTACGCTTATGAGACGGCAGCAGGAGCCCTTGCGGCAGCGGAAGACGAGATTGGGTTAAGAAGAGCGGCGAGGGCACTTTTGATACTTGCGGGCAATGCCGGGATCAGCGGAATGGTCGGAGGACAGTGTGCGGACCTGATGTCCGAGGCGGGGAGGAGACCGGAATCTCCTGAGCTGCTCCGGTATATCCACACCAATAAAACCGCGAGGATGATCGCCAGCGGACTGACTATCGGGGCGGTGCTTGCCGGCGCGCCGGACGAGGATGTCCGGAAGCTGGACAGCATAGCCGACGCGGTGGGCATCGCCTTCCAGATCCGGGACGACCTTCTGGACGTGGAGGGGG
>JAEEGL014470649.1_pt1 | contig 25996 bp, 19 predicted proteins | sample 9134231 | NCBI WGS metagenome assembly JAEEGL01 (sample SAMN16246548, study PRJNA631951) | gut metagenome | biome: gut microbiome; feature: rumen; material: fiber-attached | host: Bos | place: Iran: Karaj | collected 2018-10 | reverse complement strand
CGTTTCCCAGATGGTATATTGCCGTCCGTCGGAATGCTTGGTCAGATTACTGGATTTCGACAGCTTTTGTGTGTTGAGGAAATAGATATGCCCGTCTTCAAGCATTTCCGCGTCGAAGGAGTCATCGCTTATGGTGACGCACTGATTCAACGCGATTTTATCGGCCTTCAAATCGATCTTCAGCTTGGACTGCTCGTTGAGCTGCGGCGAATCCGAAAGCCAGATAAAGATCGCGTCGCTCTGATCGGGATATACTTCGTCGCCGTAATAAACGGCCTCGATCAGCGCCGACATAACAATGGTTTTACCGGCACCTGTCGGCGCAGTATAGGAAACCACCTGTGGGGTATGAGTGCTGAGGTAATTGCCCAGCGCCGTCGCAACGCTCTGGCGCAGTTTGGCAAGCGCCACTTTTTGGAACGGGAATAATTCAACTTTCATGGTCACTTACCTCCTTACCGAGTTGATGCGGAAATTATCCAGATAATCGCGGTAGAGCTGGAAACTCTCTTTTACGTTCAACCCTGCGATCATATCGCGGTAACCGGATTCCGAATCGGTGATGATATAGACCGTCTCGATCTCCTGGTGCTCGTCCAGTTTTGCGGCGAACTCCATATACGCTTTTTCGTCCACCAGCACGGCGAATTTATTCTCCGGCAATATCAGCATATCCGGCACGGTTGCTTCAACAGTCGGTCATTTGCCGATCGCGCCCGCCTTCATCCACAGCGTCGGCAGCATTTCCTTGAACTGCATGCCGAGCGAAACTTTAGTTTTATCGAGGAAACCGAGCTTGAAGAACGCCGCATTGGCTTTGAAGCCGTCCGCCATGGGCAGATCGCTGCCGAGATAATTTCCCTTGAGCGGGTTTCCGTTTATATCGTGTCCCTCGATGGAGCAGACCGTCCGCGGCCAGGTCACATAGCGGGCAATGCCAAGTTTTTCCCATTCTTCGTCACCGGGCTTGAGGCCCTTTGCCGTCATTTCCTTTGCTTCCGCGTCGGAGACCTCGTTGTTGGTGACAAGAATACACCGCCGATGTCCGCCGTCCTCCGCGTTCAGCAGATTGACCGCGTGAAGTGTAGTGCCGGAACCTGCGAAGAAGTCAACGATAAGGGCGTTGGGTTTGTTGGCAACAAAGAAGCGGATTGTATCATGTTCTGCATAAAGCGACTTCGGAAATGAAAATTTTTGTTCTCCAATAAACTTTGATAATAGCGCTGTGCCGTATGCGCTGGCATCATGCGATTTCATTAACCACATTGATTTTGGTCTTCTATTTGCAATCCTTTTTGGAACGATTATTATTGCTCCAGTTTCTCTATCTCTTCCTTTGGTTTCAAGTTCACCAGATAGAACTCTATTTCGATCACCATCTTTTAAGTATTTTATTGAACAGGTTCCTTTTTCGACATCATATTTGCTTAAAAAAGCCGTACCTTCTTCAAGCTGTTCCCTTATCCGTTCTGGTTTAACCTGCCATCTTCCTTCACGACCTTGCGGATCGAGTGGCCACGCTGCAAAACATCCTTCTGGAACCGCAACTGTTTTTCGATCCTGATCCAGCGGAATTGAATCCCCCACTTTAAATATCGTGCCATTGGAAATGCTAATAAAGAACGGATAAAATCCGCCTGGGCTATTTTCTCTTTTCCAACCATCACTTCCTCTTCGCCTTAACCCTTGCCATGTTACTGTTACTTCGGTGATTTCATCTGGGTTGTCGTATAGCATGTCTACATAACCGTTTTGTGGGATCGCATCTCCGATCATTAGGAAAAAAATATACTCATCAACTCTTGAAAACTGAGTTTCTCTCGTTGAGCCAGATGGCTTGATAGCACTACTTACCATCTGCATATTTGCTTCCGGAAACATCTCCTCCAGCAAACATCCAAGATGCAAATATTCTTTTTCATCGATGGTAACGATCAACACAGAATCCTTCGGATTAAGCAACTTCTTTGCCAGTTTCAACCGTTTTTGCATCATGGACAGCCATTTGCTGTGACGATACTGGTCGCTGTTATCCACATAGTCGTTGTTGTATTTCCAGTCACGTGCGCCGGTGTTATAGGGCGGGTCGATATAGATGCAGTCCACCTTGCCGGCATAGAGGTATTCCAAAAGCTGCAGCGCGTGGTAGTTGTCCGCCTCGATCAGCGTATGCCAAAGGTCGCTAACCGGCGCGTTGCAAACGCTGTCGATCGGTTTTAGGAAGGGATAGATCGCCTCCCCAAATTCCGCCACGGTCACAAGCTCGTCAACGGCAAATTCAGCAGTTTCGCTCTTGTCTTTGTTCAGGCACAGCGCACGGCCGTCCTCGATTTTCAGGACGGTATAAACGTCGTTCACTTTGCCCGCCTTCAGCGCGACCTTTCCGCCTTTTTTGACCGGGATATCGTAAAGCGGGGTGCATTCCGGCAGATGCTCCTCGAACACCAGCCCGAACTTCTTCTGCTTTGCCAGCTTGTCCACTTCCGCCGCGATCCGTTCCCGCAGCGCCTTATCTTCGATCTGACTGACAAGGTCATTTAGAATTGCCATTTATTCATCCCCCTTATAACTTTCGTCAGGAATAATCTCAACAATATCGTCAATAGTACAATCAAGAACAAGGCATATTTTCGCAAGTACTTCCATATTGACCGGCTGATTTTTTCCCATCTTAGCCATTGCGTTGGAAGTGATCCCCGCCTGCTTTCTTAAGGTTGTTCTGTTAATACTTTTATCAATCATCAGCTTCCATAGACGATTATATGAATACGCCATAAAAATTCCTCCGTTTTTCAAGAACACACAAGATTTTGCGATTGCAATCCCACTTTTTACATTATACAGCATTGTTTTCCGTTTTTCAACAAAAATCCTAACCTTTTCAAAAAAAGTTTTATAAACTCAACTCATAATAGCTTATTGCATGACAATAACAAATAATCATTGACAATGCTGCAGGAAGGTTTTATACTAATAAAGGTGCATAATATGGCAACAAAGCACAGTGACGACAGAATTCCATTTATAGCATCTGAGGCATTCACAACGCAAACGCACATTTATCACCACGTATTCAGCGATAACGAGTTTTATGGTACCAATTACAATAAAGGACATATAAATGAGCTTTTTATCAAAACTCTTCAGAAGAAAGCCCAACAATGATCAGCAGAAGCCGGTTCCACCTGAATGCCTGAAATACCGTGAACTCAAGACGTTCATCGATGGCTTCATAAAAGCAGATCATTACGTTGCGAAAAGTGAATATAGACCGAAGCTGCTAGATTTCAAGAATACGATCGAGTTTTTCAGCGTACTCAAAAACAGCGGTACACTCAAAGTCTATTGTGCGGAAAATGATTTAAGCGATATCGAAGTCATGCAAATAATTGCAAAATACGAATCCTTTGAATCGATAGTGGATTCGCAAAACGAACAGTTTGTCCGGTTCAAAATGGACGCTGAAAAAGACTATCTTGATAGTATTTTGGCGCCATGTGATCCGAAAATCCAATTAGATGACTATCAAAGGAAAGTTGTTATAACCGATGAAGATTATTGTCTTGTCGTCGCCGGCGCAGGAGCCGGGAAAACCACAACTGTTGCCGCAAAAGTAAAATACCTGGTAGAAAAGCAGAATATCGATCCAAAACAGATTCTGGTCATTTCATTCACAAACAAAGCAGTCAATGAGTTGAGGCAGCGCATAATAGGCGAGCTGCACATTGAGTGCCCTATTGCAACGTTTCACTCAACCGGAAATGCCATTCTGAGAAAACAGCATCCCGAAAAACTAAATATCGTTGACGATTCCAAGCTTTATTTTGTGATCCAGGATTATTTCAAGGATTCGATACTTAAAAACGAAAGCGCCGTAAATAAGCTGATCTTGTTTTTTGCTTCGTATTTTGACGCCCCTTATGAGGGATCAGACTTGAACAAATTCTTCAACAGTATTGCAAAGTCAAATTTCACTTCCATGCGCAGCGAAATAACTGATTTTCAGAGACAAGTTATAGATTCGCGCACAAAAAAAGCAGTTACCATACAAAGCGAGATCCTGCGCTCTAATCAAGAAGTCGAGATCGCCAACTTTTTGTATTTGAACAATATCGACTATGAATATGAACCTCTTTACCAATATGACATTCCTTTTTCCAAGAAGCCATATACTCCTGATTTTGTCATACGCCAAGGAGACAAAATAGCTTATATTGAGCATTTCGGTATTACCGAAAGCGGAACCAGCCAACGTTTCAGCGCGGACGAGTTAGCTGCTTATAAAAAAGCGATCAACGATAAGATCTTGCTACATAAACAACACGGCACTACTTTAATTTATACCTTCTCTTCATACAATGACAGACGATCCATTACAGACCATCTTAAAGAAAAGCTTGAAGAAGCCGGATTTGTTCTCGCGCCGAGATCAAACAAAGAGATTATGGAGATGCTCGTTTCTTCGGAAGAGAACCGCTATATCCGCAAGCTTGTCGCGTTGATCTGCCGATTCATTGCCAATTTCAAAACAAACGGTTATACTGCAGATGAATTTAACAGAATGTACCATTCTACGCAGAATGTCCGCACCCGGCTATTCCTTGATATTTGTAATGATTGCTATCTTGAATATGAAAGATACCTGAAAGAGAATGATGCGGTTGACTTTCAGGATATGATAAATGAATCCGCACGCGTACTCCGCGAAGTCAAGGAGATGCAGCAAAAGCTGGATTTCAAGTATATAATCGTAGATGAGTACCAAGATATATCTCGCCAAAGATTTGATCTTGTAACTGCATTACATGAAGTTTGTGATGCGAAAATCATGGCAGTTGGTGACGACTGGCAGTCTATTTATGCATTCAGCGGTTCAGACATCACCCTTTTCACAAAATTTGCTGAAACCATGGGATATGCAAAGCTTTTGAAGATAGTCAACACATACCGTAATTCGCAGGAAGTTATCGATATCGCCGGCTCATTCATACAAAAGAACACCGAACCGATTCCGAAAGAGCTAATTTCTCGAAAGAATATTTCAGATCCGGTAATCATTTATACGTATGACAGTACGAGAAAAGGTGCAAACGGAAACAACAAAAGCGGCGCGAATTACGCCATTGCCCACGCAATAGAAGTGGCTTTGGAGCAAATAATAAAGTATAACAAGGCAGAGGGCAAGCCTTATGATTCATCGATTCTCTTACTTGGTCGCTTTGGATTCGACGGTGACAGGCTCGAAAGGTCGGGACTGTTCGAGTACATAACAAGAGGCAGCAAAATCAAATCTGTCAAGTATCCCAAGCTGAATATCACTTTTATGACCGCTCATGCTTCTAAAGGCCTGGGCTTTGATAACGTTATAGTGATCAACGGTCGAAATGAGACTTATGGTTTCCCTTCCAAAATCGAAATTGATCCCGTACTGTCTCATGTAATCAAGGGCGATAATTCTATTGATAATGCAGAAGAACGGCGTCTGTTTTACGTTGCAATGACAAGGACTAAAAACAGGGTTTTCTTCATTGCACCTGAACAGAATCCATCCGAGTTTTTGCTTGAGATCAAACACGATTATAAAAACGTCGTTCTAAAAGGTGAATGGAACGAGGATCCAAACGATATTCCTGCAAACAAAAAGACATGCCCAATATGCGGATATCCAATGCAGTACAAATATAAGAACGCCTATGGGCTGCGTTTGTTTATTTGCACTAATGAACCTGAAGTGTGCGGCTTTATGACAAATGAATACAGAGCCGGCAAGTTATCCATCATTAAGTGCGATCAATGCCGTGACGGTTATTTGATCGTCAAACCGGCAACGCCAGATTTTTTTCTCGGCTGTACGAACTACAAAAAAGACGGCACCGGGTGCAAAAGGGCAATGTCGAGAAACTACTTTTATCAATATATGGGTATATCAAATGATGATATTGCAGCGCCGATCGAAATAAAAAAAGGATCAGATATCAGTCCGAAAACTGCTGTAGATCCAAATCGTGATACTATACATAACGAACCCAGTCAAGAACAAGAAAAACCCGACACTATCATCATGGCTGAAATAATATCAAAAGATGAGCGTGTGACTAAAACGAACGGCTACATTCACAGCGTACTTCAATGCCTCGATGAAATAAGTGCCAGAAACTATTACGGCGTCAATGTATTGGTTGATGTTTTACGAGGATCTGAGAACAAAAGGATCAAGAAAGATAAGCTGGATCAAGTTAGTACACACGGCAGTCTATCTCAGCTTGAACGAGATAAAGTAACAGACTTGATTGAATGGCTTATTGATCGGAATTATATTCTTCAAACCAAAGGCCCGTACCCTGTCTTGCATCCTACTTATGAAGGAAAGCACTACAGTGAAACAATGACTATTGGCATAATAAGAAACCTAGCTAAAACATTTGATGATTCGCATACTATTGAACCTCGACGCCCGGTACTTCCCAAAAATCGTGCGTATGAGCCTTGGTCAAAAGATGAAGAACGAACTCTAATCGAAGAGTATCAAACAGGCTGGAGAATTAACGATATAGCTAATAATCATCAAAGAAAAGTATCTGCCATTCGAGCTCGCCTAAAGAAGCTTGGATTGATTTCGAAGAAAAGCAGATGATTTGATTAAGCTGTGATTGTTTGTCTTGATTTGGCAAAGTAAGAAAAAGGAGAGATAAGAATGAATGATTTAGAAATAATGCAACGAGCAAAAATGTACTTGGACAAAATGGCAAGCGGAATAGATCCCATCTCTGATTTACCTGTTTCCGATAATGACTGCATTAAACAAGCAAGAATATCACGTTGTTTAGTATATGTTTCTGGCGTTCTTAAAAGAATAATTAAAACAGGCGGAGTTATTGAAAAAACGCAAAAAGCTCAAAAATCCAGTTTTGCGATTACTCAAGAAAAACTAAAAGAGTATAGATTAAGCCAATCACCAATACCTATTAGCGAAATAGTCAATCGGATAAACGGCTTGATTGATACTAACAAAATGCTCAAGCTTAAGAATACAAAAGTTATATCTTTTTTACTGCAAGCAGGTCTAATTGTCGAAACAACACTTGATGAGAAACACCAAACCAAAATACCAACCGAACTTGGGACAAAGTTGGGGATTTCACGAGTGCAACGAAATGGCATAAACGGTACATACTTCACAAATGTGTATAATGCAGAAGCGCAGCAATTGATCCTTGACAATATCGATGCAATTATAGAATTGAATTGTCCAAAAAGTGAATCAGCAGAGTTACAAGGGGAACCATGGAGCATTGAACAAGAAAACATGTTAAGAGAATTATTCAACGAGCATGTTCCGGTTTCTGAAATAGCCATCAAAATGAAACGCACGAATACAGGTATTAGAGCACGTCTTAAGAGAATGGGCTTGATAAAAAACAGAGGCGATGCAATATAAATCAATTGTTGAAAAATGTACGCCACGGAACCGAAAAAGCTTGCGTTGATACGCATTTTTCAGACACTCTATGAATGCAGCGACGCCGACCATCCGCTCACGCAGGAGGAGATCGCCGAAATATTAAAGCGCGACTACGGCATAGAGGTTGAACGCAAGTCGATCGGCCGCAACATTTCCCTGCTCAAAGAGGCGGGCTACGATATCGAATCGTCGCGGACCAGCAGTTATAAGTGGTAACAGAATGGTAACAAAAACTAAGTACCACCAATAATACAAATAAAAATGCCCCTATTTTTGCTTTTTCTGCCTTGAATATATGCTAAGAATAGGGGCAAATATAGTGTTTTTATCGAATTCGAGTAAAATTACGGTCGTTTTGAGATAAAACCGGATATTCAATGCATCCGCCTGTTACAGTGTTGATTTACCGTAACGGGCGGTTTTTTGGAGCAATATGCTAATAACGATGATTTATCCGTGTAAAGTGCAAAAAACGCTTGCATTCGAAAGATAAGTGTGATAGAATGATATCGGTGAAAACCAATAATCATATACGGTCTATGAAAGGAGATCTTATTATGACTTTGTGGCAAATTCTCGTTGCGATCCTCATCGGCGCTCTTGTCGGCTGGATCGCGGGAAAACTGATGAAAAGCAAAAACAGCTTCCTTATGAACGCAATACTCGGCATACTCGGCGGCGCGCTCGGCGGCTGGCTCGGCAGCCTTATAGGGATCGCCGGCGGCTGGGTAACGAGCATCGTGCTCGCTATCGTCGGCGCCTGTCTCATTATCTGGGTCTTCAGGCTTCTGTTCAAGAAATAATCTCAAAGCAACAATCATTCCGTTATATCCGTAAAAAGGCAGGGACCGTTTCCCTGTCTTTTGTTTTTACATAAAAACGCGCTTTCGTACTTATTGACAACTCGGCGCGGATTTGATATAATTTAACAAAGAAATAATCTTTGAAGACCGCGTTGAAAAAGGCGGAGGTGTTTATGAAAAAACGTTTTATAAGCGCAATATTATCGTTGCTTGTTTTATTTCTTCTCGTTTCCTGCAAAGGCGTTACCGGGTACAAGACCGACAGTGTGACCGGAGAGGTCATTCTGCAGGGCGAAAACCTTGCGCATGCGGGCGAAAGCGCGGGCAAAGAGCGGGTGTTTTACGAGATATTCGTCGGTTCTTTTTCCGATTCCAACGGCGACGGGACGGGCGATCTGCGCGGGATAATCAACCGAATGGATTACCTGAACGACGGTGATCCGGCCTCCGGCAAAAGCTTGGGCGTTGAAGGAATATGGCTAACGCCGATATTCCGTTCGCCTTCGTATCACAAATACGACGTTACGAATTATTACGCGATCGACGAGAAATTCGGCACGCTTGATGATCTTAAGGAGCTGATTTCCCTTTGCCACGAGCGCGGCGTTAAGATCATACTCGATCTTGTGATAAACCACACGAGCAAGGACAATCTGTGGTTCACCAAATTCTGCAACGCGCACCGTGAAAACGATACCGAAAACGAGTTTTACGATTATTACAGCTACCTGTTGGAAGGAGAAACTTCCAGCAAGAAGTACGGCTATATAACCGGGACGAAAGAACGCTACGAATGCAATTTCGGCGGCGATATGCCGGAGTTGAATTTTGATAACGAAAACGTGCGCAAAGCGGTCCTGGACGTTGCTAAGTATTATCTGGATCTGGGCGTGGACGGGTTCCGTTTTGACGCCGCCAAATACGTCTATATGGGCGACGAGCAAAAGAACGTTGAGTTCTGGAACTGGTATCTCGGCGAGCTGCGCAAAGACTACCCCGATATCTACACGGTCGCCGAAGTATGGGACAGCGATTCGGTCGCCAACGCGTATACGGAAGCGACTTCGGTATTCAATTTCACCGTAGCGCAGGCGGAAGGAAAACTTTCTGCGGCGGCGAAAAAAGGCAACGTGTATCTGTATACCGCGTACGTCGAAAGCCAGGTGTCGCTCATCAGATCAAAAGGCGGCAACGCCGTGTTCGCGCCGTTCATCACCAACCACGATATGGACCGCGCTGCGGGGTTTGACACGCTCGCTTCCGGTTACGCGCAGATGGCGGCAAATCTGCTTATACTCTGCCCCGGTTCGCCGTTCATCTATTACGGCGAAGAGATCGGTATGAAAGGCGTGCGCGGGACTTCGAACACCGACGCCAACCGCCGTCTCGCGATGCTCTGGGGCGACGGCGACACGGTAAAGAATCCCGTCGGTTCCGATTATCCCTCTTCTAAACAGACGAACGGCGACGTCGTCACGCAGTACGCCGACCCGGACAGCCTGTACAATCGCTATAAAATGCTTATAATGGTGCGCAGGGCAAATCCCGAAATAGCGGTCGGAACTTACTTTGCGGTGTCGTTCGACGGACCGAAGGCCGGCGGCTTTATAAGCGAATACCAAGGCAAAAGCGTGCTCGTAGTACACAACACCAGCGCCTCCGAAGCAACTATGGATATTGCGGAGACGCTCGCGGAGCACGGTTTGAAAGATCCGTACATCAAAAACTGTATCGGCGGCGATTCCGCGCTCGACGGGACCGCGCTCAAGATGCCTCCTCAGTCGAGCGTCGTGATCCGTTTCGGCGACGACTGAAAATAAAACATAAGAATACGGCTATCCGGCAAAAATACCGGATAGCCGTTTTTTAACTGATTCAGTCGGTAAGGCTCTGTTCGGTCTCGGGGTCGAAGAAATACATTACCTTGCCGCGGAAGTTTAAGTAAAGCTCTGCGCCGTAAACGAGGCTTGCGCGTTCTTCCTCGCTCATCTGAACGGTGGGGGTGCGTACGATAAGACGCTCTTCGGATTCGGTCTCGACGTGAAGATGCAGTTCGCTGCCCATCATCTCGTTGACTTCGAGCGTGCAGGCGAAGCTGTTTTCCTGCTTGCTCGGAACGAGCGAGACGTGCTCGGGCCTTACGCCGAGAAGGATATCGCGCGATCTAACGCCTTTTTCCGCCAGCTTGCGGTTGTGGTCTTCGTCGACTTCCATCTTTGCGCCGTGGACGAGCACGCTGTAGCGGCCGTCTTCGTACAAAAGCTTGGCTTTCATAACGTTCATCTTGGGCGCGCCGATGAATTCGGCGACGAACAGATTGGTGGGATGCTCGAACACTTCGGTAGGAGTGCCGACCTGCTGGATATAGCCGTCTTTCATTATGACGATCCTGTCGCCGAGCGTCATCGCTTCGGTCTGGTCGTGAGTCACGTAAATGAACGTGGTGTTCAGGCGCTTGCGAAGCAGTATGAGTTCCGCGCGCATAGCGTTGCGGAGCTTAGCGTCGAGGTTGGAAAGAGGTTCGTCCATAAGAAACACTTTGGAATCGCGCACCATCGCTCTGCCGATCGCCACGCGCTGTCTCTGACCGCCGGAAAGCGCGCGCGGTTTGCGCATAAGATAATCGGTTATGCCGAGTATCTCGGCGGCTTCGGTGACTTTTTGATATACTTCTTCCTGCTTTGCGTGTTTAAGGCGCAGGCTGAAAGCCATATTCTCGAAGACCGTGAGATGCGGATAAAGCGCGTAGTTCTGGAAAACCATCGCGATATCGCGGTCTTTGGGCTGAAGGTCGTTGACGACCTTACCGTCGATCTCTATGGTGCCGTCGGATATATCTTCAAGTCCTGCGATCATACGCAGAGTCGTGGATTTGCCGCAGCCGGAAGGCCCGACAAATACGACGAATTCTTTATCTTTGATCTCGAGATTGAAATCGTGTACGGCAACGACGTTTTTGCCGTAAACCTTTTTAACGTCGGTCAATTTAACTGTTGCCATATTATATCATCCTTTCACGGCGCCGCCTGTAACGCCTTCTACATAGTATTTCTGCATAAACATGAACAGCAGAGTGATCGGCAATGCCACGAGCACGCCGCCGGCGCAGAACATAGTGTAGTGCGTGCCGATAGACGTTTTGGTGGTCCAGCTCCATAAGCCGACGGCTACGTTGTAACCGCTGCTCGTCCCGTGCGAGATATACCGGGCGAAAATGAAATCGCCCCAGGGCGCCATGAACGCCGAAAGCACGGTATATATGATTATCGGCTTGGCGAGCGGCATAATGACTTTTTTGAATACCTGGAATCTCGTCGCGCCGTCTACGCGCGCCGCTTCGTCGAGAGACCGGGGTATTGTATCAAAGAAACCTTTTGATACGTAATAGCCCATACCGGAGGAAGCGCAGTAGACGAGTATGAGTCCGGGCAAAGCGTGCGCGCCCGTGAGATTCAAACCGCTGAGCACTTTATAGAGCACTATCATAGTGAGGAAACCGGGGAACATCCCGAGTACGAGCATAACGTTCATAAGGAGTTTTCTTCCCTTGAAACGCAGTCGCGAAAGCGTATAGCTCATACACAGGACGATGACCGTCTGCAGTACGGCGGTACACAACGCGATTATGAACGTGTTGAGGTACCAGCGGCCGAAATCGGATTCCTTGAAAAGCCTTATGTAGTTATCGAACCCCCAGACTTTGGGGATGACGTTGCCGGACTGGCCGGGGGAATCGACTCTGAACGATTCGAGCAGTATGCATACGAACGGGAGCAGCCAAATGATGATGAGGATAGCAAGAATGACGTAGATCGCCGTGTTGCCGATGCGCCGCTTGGTCTTCATACTCATATGGCGGCGGTTCTTTTTGACTTTTTTCTCTTTGACTTTTTTTGTGTCTTTCATCACTGGAAATCCTCCTCGTTACGTGTTGAAGGAATAAGGTTGTAAACGACGAGCGAGATGACAGCCACGACGAGGAATATCATAATGCCAATGACGGCGGCAAGTTTATAGTTTGTCTCGGCGCCGGTCGTCATATTGAACAGCCACGTCACAAGCAAGTCCGTATCGCCCGCCGAACCGCCGCTTGTGAGCAGATTCGGGTTCGTCGGTCCGCCTCCGGTGAGCAGGTATATGACGTTGAAGTTATTGATATTTCCTATAAAGCTCGTGAGCAGATACGGACCGGTCACGAAGAGCATATACGGCAGCGTGATCCTCGTATATTGCTGCCAGACGCTCGCGCCGTCTATGCGGGAGGATTCGTACAGGTCCTGAGGGATATTCATAAGGATACCGGTGGCGATGAGCATAAGGTACGGGATACCGATCCAGATATTTATGAGTATGACCGTTATACGTGCGTATGTCGGATCTGTCCAGAACGGGATCGGGTCTTTGATCCAGCCCATATCCAACAGGAAACCGTTTATAAGTCCGTTATCTGCGAACATCTTGGAAACGTACAGCAGAGATACGAACTGCGGTATGGCGATGGTCAGCACCAGGATGCCGCGCCACATCTTTTTGAGCTTGATCCCTCTTTTGTTTATCATAATGGCGACGAACATACCGAGGAAGTAGTTGGTGAACGTGGCGAAGAACGCCCACATCAACGTCCAGCTCAGGATCTCGCCGAACGCTGCCGAAAGCTTGCCTGTGCCCGATGACCAGCTGAACAGCTCGTTGAAGTTATCCAGTCCGACCCAGGTGAAAAGGTTGCTGTAGCCGTCGTGCAGCGCGTCGTAGTTGGTGAACGCGACGAGTATCATAAATATGATGGGTATGACGGTAAACACCATAATGCCGGTCAGAGGGAGCGCGAGCATCGTCTTGTGGAACTGATCGTCTACGAGCGAATGCAGGTCTTCTTTGCCGCTTTTGATCTTTTTGCCGGATTTGACGATCTTATCGAGTATCTTGTTCTGCTTTACGTTGACGCGCCACGTGTAAATGAGCGCTATGATAAAAATGACGGTGAGCAATCCGTAAAGCAGTATCTTGAACGAATCGTCGCCGGGCGCGGCGATATACGAATCGGTAGCCGGATCGTAGACGTTCGCCTGACCGGCTTCGGTGCCGAGCGTGGTGAGCTTGGAAAGCCAATGCCCGCCGGCGATTATCATATAGCCGATGAATACCAGTTCAAACAGCAAAAACAGCACGCCGCGAAGTATCTGGCCGCGGGCTAAATTGCCGAACCCCATAACAAAGTACGAAACTTTTGTCTGCCATGAGCCTTCTTTGAAGGTGGTGAAAATATCGACGAATTCGTTTTTGACGGCGAGCACGCCTTTTTTGATCGTGTTCCACACTTTTACGAAAAAGTGCCCGATCTTGCTCGGGATAGAGACGAAAAACCTTTTTATCTTATACCATATCTTTTTGAATTTCCCCATACGGAGATATTCGAGATCGGTTACGCGCGAAGGGTCGAAAAAGCATTTAAGATGATACAATCCCCTGCGCAGCCGATATTTGATCTTTTCTGACCGACTCAGGTCTTTATATTCCGCATCAGTGAGATGTTTCATAAACAGCTCCTTTCTCGAAAATGTAAACAGGCTGCGGCAAAAGCCGCAACCTGTTTGTTTTTCTCTGTGATAAATCAGCCGAGTTTTTCCACAGTGATGGACATAGTGGATTCATCGAAGGTGACTTTGTAAGTACCGGGAGCAAGGAACACCATGTTGTTATCGGAACCGCCGTCTTCGGAAAGAAGTTCGGTGCCGGAAGTTACCTGAGCGAGACCTTTATCGGTATCCCATTCACCCGGGCAGACAATACGGCCGCCCATATATTCGGACTCTTCAACGGTGAGTTCGAACGTGTAAACGTCGCCGTTCTTGCTCATCTTGAAGTTGCCGTCGGTGTTGGACCAGCCGTTCCAGGCGCCGACAAGGATGTAACCGGTGGTATCGATATTGAATACGCCTTTGATAGCGTCTTCGTAATCTTTAAGAGCGGCTTTGAGCTGTTCGTCGGTAGTAGCGGTCTGAGCTGCAACGACGGGGGATTTAGCTATGCTCCACCAAGAACCGTGGATCTGGCCCTGAGGGATAGCGTAAACGTTCTGTTCGGAAAGAGCGACAAGAGCAGCGTCGGCTTTAACGGCGTCGCTTGCCTGAGCTTCTTTGTTGGAGGGACCCCAACCGAACTGTTCGAAACGTTCGAGCTGGCATTCTTTGCCGGTGAGATAGGTGGCGAGAGCCTGGAGAACGGCGGCTTTGTTAGCGTCGGTCTGCGGCTTGACGCCCATCAGTTTGCAGCCGGAGAAAGAAGCGAGCTGATAAGTTTTGCCGTCAACGGTGAAAGACGGGAGTTTTGCAACGCCGTAATTTTCGCCGAGAGCTTCTTTAGCGGTGTTGACGTCCCAGGTACCGGAAACGACTACAGCGGAAGGAATAGCGGCGGAAAAGTCGGCGGTGCCGGCTTCGGATTCGGTGTAAGCCTTGGATTTGAGGAGTTTCTGCATACCTTTGAGGGCGATAACGCCGGCGTCGCTGTTGAACGTATCGTTGACGTCGGTGTAGTTGCCGTCAGCGTCGGTGGTCCATTCGGACACGCAGCCGGTAGCGAAGAAGAACGAAGCGGCATACCAAGCGGAAGTCTTTATCTGGAAAGAGAAATTCTTGTTGGCGGCTTCACAGTCGGCGATGATGTCTTCCAGGCTGTTGAGGTGTTCTTCTTTGATAACGGACTTATCATAGAACATAAAGTAGCCGTTATCGTCGGTCATAGGATAGCAGTAAAGCGCGTCGCCGACTTTGGAAGCGGCAACGGAGCCTGCCGAGTTGGCGTTGGTGATCTCTTCACCGGCTTTTACGCCGAGTTTAGCGAGAGCGCCGGCCTGAACGAGACGGGCAAGCTGGTCCTGAGCAAAGCAGAAAATATCTGCGCCGTCTTCAACGCTGGTGATCATATGGGTTGCCGAATCGCCTTCGGAAATGCCTTCGACGGTAGCGTTGATGGTGATGCCGTTATCGGCAGCGAATCTGGCGATCTGCTGTTCGGTGAGCTCTTTAACGCCCTGAACTTCGCTGACCCAAACGGTGATGTTGTAAGTCCCCTCGGGGAGCTTGTTTGAATTTCCGCAGGAAACGAGCACGCCGAGTACCATTACGAGTGCAAGTACCAGGGAAATCAGCGACAATTTCTTTGTCATAGAATAATGCCTCCAAATATAATGATCTGTTAAATTTACCCGGAGTATCCTCCGAGCCTCGTTATTATACATTATATACTGAATAATGTCAACACTTTGGCGCCGATTTGTTATGATGCACAATTAGTACGACAAAATATTGTGCAATATTAATTATGGAAAACTATCTGTTTCGTTTTTATTCGACGTTTTTGACCGAATTGAGCAGCGCGTCGTCGATCTTTCCCCATGCGCCGCTGCCGGAGCCGGAACATTTAACGCGGATCCCCACCGTAAGCGTATCCCCTTCCGCAAATCCGTTTATATCAACCGAGGCGGTGTCCCAGTTGTTATAGCTCGTGATTTGCATAGGAGCGGTTCCCGCAATTTCTCCGTTTACGCGGACGTACGCGTATATTTCGGTATCTCCCGCGTCGCCGCCCATTATGGAAATTGAAAATCTGTAAGAACCGGACGGGAGGTTTTCGACCGTTTGCTCGAGCTCGAAATCCACGCTGTCGCGCGAAGCGCTCCAAAAATGGAAATGTTTGTTCCCTGTAAGCGAATCAGTCTTTTTGTCTTCCACGTAAAGTTCGTCCGCCTTGCCGTATTCCTTGACAACCCAGCCATCGTCCCCGTCTTCAAAGCTGTAATTCTTTAAGTAATTGTATTCGACCATCGATACCGTGCAGTGCGCCGTCATTCCTCCGGCGTCGCCGGTGTAACTGTATTTGCGCACGCCGCCGTTTTTCATATCTTCGATATCGCTTTCGGTGACGTTCCAGGTGACTGGGACCGGCTGCTTTGAATCGTCGGTCATAACCGCATTTACCGTGGCGGGAAGAGTTATTTCGCCGTTGAGGTCGACGATGAGATTAACGTCTTCGAGCGCGTCGGGAACGGGTGTGATCTCGTTGCCGTATCTAACGAGATTGAATACCTTGAGCGATTCGAGCGCTTTTCCGTTTTTATCGAAAAACGCCTGATTGTCGACTGAACTGCCTCCGTAATACTTTCCGGCGTCGTTGGGATCGTATTCCGAAGCGTAGCTCGTCGCCCAGCCGGAGCCGTATTTTTCCCACAGCGCCTTATTTTCTTCGTAAGAAGAGCCGCCGACGGTTATCCACGCGCCTTCCCAGTAAACGACGCCTATGCCGTTTTTCGTCTTGTTCGCAATTGTGTCAATTACGTCGCGCACCAGATTCGCCTGCCCCTGTACGGTGTACGGATACGGTTTATCGTACGTTCCGCCGTCGCCTATGGTGTTGCCGAAGAAATCGGTGTCTTCGCCGGTGTAGGCGTACGACGTTTCCATAACCATTACCTGTTTATTATATTTTTCGGCGATACTCGAAAGCACAGACGCGAGGTTATCCATAGTTCCGTGCCAGTACGGATAGTAGGACGAAGCGAACACGTCGTAATCTATGTTATAATAATTTAGCTTTTTGGCGTAGTCTTCATAATTGCTGACTTTTTCGGGATTGGCGAAATGCAGCGCCACGAGAGATTCGGGATAGATCTCGCGTACCGCCTTTGCGCCGGAAGACATCAGCGACTGGATGTTGAACCATATCTTTTCGCCGCAGAAGCTGCCGTTAGTTTCGTTGCCGATCTGCACCATACCGACGTCTACGCCGGCGGATCTGAGCTTTTTAAGGCATTCGACGGTGTAATCGTAGAGCGCCTGCGACTTTGTTTCTATATCCATCCCTTTCCAGGCTTTGGGGACCATCTGTTTGGAAGGATCCGCCCAGAAATCGGAATAATGGAAGTCGAGAAGCAGCCGCATCCCGTTCGCGTTGGCTCTCTTCCCTATTTCGACGGCTTTTTCTATATCGCAGTTTCCGCCGCCGTAGCCGTTGCCTTCGGAGTCGTACGGATCGTTCCACACGCGGACGCGGATATAATTGACGCCGTTTTCGCCGAGCAGTTCGAACAGATCGCGCTGTGCGCCGTCGAAACCGTAAAACGAAACTCCGCTGTCTTCCAGCGATATTATAGACGACACGTCCATTCCGAGTATAAAATCGTTTTTAAGCGATTCCACGCGCTTGACGTAAAGACCGGCGCTTTCTACTTTTGGAAGCGGCGTGATATCGATTTTATTGACGCCGGAGCACCCCGAAAGGGCAAAAGCGGTGGCGATTATGCCGGTGAACGCGAGCGAAAAGGTGCGGAACAGTTTTTTTATCATATGAATATCTCCTTGTTCACTTTCTGCTTTAATAATAACATTTCGCTTTCCGAAAAACAAGAGGATAATGAATATGCGAGCAAATATTTTTATAAACTCTTGACAAAAAAAGAGGAAAGAGTTAGTATTTATGTGTATATACGGCAAGCGGCTGTAAGATAGCGTTTCAAATCACTTTGCCGTATGAGGAGGAACGTATGAAAAGAAAAAGCGGAGTGCTTCTGCATATCTCGTCGCTTTGGGGCGAACGCTCCTGCGGCGCTTTCGGCAAAGAAGCGCGCGATTTTGTGGATTTTCTTGCTTCGGCGGGTTTTTCTTACTGGCAGGTGCTTCCCTTTTGCCTGCCCGACGGGTTTTCGTCGCCGTACAGTTCGTTCAGCGCTTTTTCGGTGAACCCTTATTTTATAGATCTTGAGCAGCTTTGCGACGTGGGGCTTATTTCCGACGAAGAGCTTGCGGGATGCAAACAGGAAACTCCGTACGTCTGCGAATTTGACAAACTCAAAAACGAGCGTTTGGCGCTGCTTGAAAAAGCTGCCGCGCGCGTCACTCTCGGCAAAGATTTCTATTCCTTTTTTGAAACGCATCCGCATACCGAAAAGTTCTGCGAATTTATGGCGCGCCGCGCCGCCAACGGCGGAAAGCCGTTCTGGGAATGGGAAAACGACCAAAGCGACACAAATGTGTACGATACCTGGCGTTTCATTTGCTACGTATTCGTACGCCAGTGGAGATCGCTCAAAGAGTACGCCAATTCGAAAGGAATAAAGATAATCGGCGATATTCCTATATACGTATCTCAAGACAGTTCCGACGTGTGGGAAGAGCCCGAAAACTTTATGCTCGACGAGCGCAAAAGACCGAAGCGCGTCGCAGGCGTTCCGCCCGATTATTTCAGCGAAGACGGTCAGCTTTGGGGCAACCCGCTGTATGACTGGGATAAAATGAAAAAAGACGGTTATTCCTGGTGGTGCGACCGGATAGCGTTTATGTGCGAGTTCTTCGACTGTATCCGCATAGATCATTTCAGAGGGCTCGAAGCGTTTTATTCCTGCGAACCCGGCGCAGCTAACGCGCGCGACGGCGTGTGGATGAAAGGCCCGGGTATGGACCTTATAAAAGCGCTCAAAAAAGTCGTTGGCGAAAAACAGCTTGTCGCCGAAGATCTTGGCGTGATAACCCCCGAGGTTAAAGCGCTGGTCGACGACAGCGGTTTCCCCGGGATGCGGGTGTTCCAGTTCGGTTTCGACGGCGACCCCGAAAATACGCATCTTCCCTACAATTACCCTAAAAACTGCATAGCGTATACCGGAACGCACGATAACGACACTTTGCTCGGATATCTCTGGTCGCTCGACGACGGCGAAAGAAGTCGCATACTTTCGTACTGCGGTTTCGAGGACGGGTACTGGGACAGGCGCGAAGCGTATTATTCCGTGATACGGACGATGCTTGAATGCAGCGCCGATACGGTCATCTTCCCTTTGCAGGATCTGCTTATGTACGGTTCCGATACCCGTATGAACGTTCCCGGCGTGGAGTCGGGCAACTGGGGATGGCGCGTGACCGAAGAACAGCTGCATTCCATTGATACCGAACGCCTGAAATATCTGAACGAGCTTTACGGCAGGTACGAAGATCCGCAAAAGAAGCAAAAGAAAAATGAAATCAGGTAAAAACATTGCCCGCGATACCGTTTAGAGTATCACGGGCAATCATTTTTGTTATATTCAGCGCTCTTCTCTGAAATAGGTCATACCGAGCGAGGCGGGGCCTAAGTTTTCTTTCTTTTTGCCGAGCGAAACGATTATGAGCACGATTATGGTGATTATATACGGGAGCATCTGCGCAAGGTCGGTGGAAACTTTGATACCCAGCATTCCGGGCAGGTACTGATAAGCCCAGTAGCATATGCCGAACACGAGCGATCCCCAAAGCAGGTTGAGCGGTTTCCATACCGCGAAAATGACGAGCGCCACGGCCATCCAGCCGAACGCCTGGATTGTGCTGATATCGGCGGTCGCCCAGGCGCCGCTCTTGAATTCCATTACGCAGTACACGCCGGCAAGGCCGGTGATGCCGGAACCGATACAGGAAGCTGCGTATTTGTAACGCGAAACGTTTATGCCGGCAGCGTCCGCGGTGGCGGGACTTTCGCCCACGGCGCGCAGATTAAGGCCTATGCGGGTCTTGTTGAAGACCAGATGCATACCGACGGCGATCGCGATAGTGACATACAGCATAAATCCGTATGAGAACAGCAGATCCGAAACGACGCCGAGTTTTTCCGAGACCCACGGTATGAGCGCCGTGAAAACTCTGTTCGCCGGGTCGCATCTGACGTTGCCGGAAGAAGACTGCACGAAATAGATCGATAAGAATTCGGCAAGGCCGCATCCGAATATCGTAAGGACGAGTCCTACGACGTTCTGGTTGATGCGCAGCGTGACAGTAAAGAAGCTGTAGATGAGGCCTATGAGCATTGCGGAAAGGAACGAAACGAGCAGCGTTAAAATGAGTATAATTATAACGCTGGGTTCTTCAACCGCCTGGCAGTAGCGGAAAGCCGCGATAAAGCCGGTAGCGGCGCCGACGCACATAGTACCGGGAGTGCCTAAGTTGAGGCCGCCGGATTTTTCGGTGAGGAGCTCGCCGAGCGCCGCGAGAGTGATGAGCGCGGCGAATCCTATTGCTTTTTGGATCCAGATGATCATTCGGTTACCTCCTCCTTTTTTGCGGCGCGCGAACGGAACGCCAGCTTGTAGTTGATGAAGAATTCACAGCCGATTATGAGCAGGAGCATAACGCCCACGATTATTTTGGCGGAAGCAGGCGAAAATCCTAAATCACCGTATGTGTTCGCCATAAGCATCGATCCGTTTTCGAGCGCGACGATAAGGATCGATACTCCCACCATAACGAAGGTGTTGAATTTGGAAAGCCAGGCGACGATTATCGCCGTGAACCCGTAGCCGTTGCCCAACGTCGATGTGATGGTGTGGCTTTGGGAAGAAACGCACAGGAATCCGCAAAGTCCGCATATCGCACCGGATATCGCCATCGTGCGCAGCATAACTTTGTTAACGCTTATGCCGGCGTATTTTGCGGTATTCTGGGAATCGCCGACGACGGCGATCTCATAGCCCTGCTTGGTGAACCTGAGATACAGATACATCAGCACCGTAATGAGGATTATAATGAACATAAAGATAAGGTCTTCGTTGCGGAACCAGGCGGCTTCCTTGCCGCTCCAGATCGAGCGCAGCCATCCGGCGTTTGTGGAGGGATTTATCATCCCGAGCGCAGACATCGGTCCGCGCCACAGATTATAAAAGTAGTCGACGATCTTCATCGCGATATAGTTCATCATAAGCGTGAAGAGCGTTTCGTTGGTGTTGAATTTGGCTTTGAACACCGCCGGGATGACCGCCCAGAGTGCGCCGCAGACGATGCTGACTATAAGCATAAGCGGCAGGAGGATATATACTGGGAGCGTTCCGTAATTGAACATCAGGAACGCGGCGCCCATACCGCCGGCGAGCAGCTGTCCTTCGGCGCCTATGTTCCAGAAGCGCATTTTGAATGCGGGCGCGAGCGCCACGGCGATAAGCAGCAGCTTGCACGCGGTCTTGAGCGTGATCCAGAAATAACTGTCCTTGGAGAAAATGGCCCAGAAATCGGAAAATGAACCGGCTTTTTCGACGCCCGGAACGCCGAAGGCGCCTTTGATCATAGTCTTGATAAATGTCCAGGGGTCGATCCCTATAGTTATGAGGACGAATAAGGCGCTTAAAATCAGCGCGGCGAAAAACGCGCCTATTCTTACGGAAAACGCCGACAGTTTTGACATAGGAGGGCGTTTGGTGATATGAAACAACGGTTCGTGAGCGATCTTACTGTTTTTCATCCTGCGCCTCCTGTTCTTCCGGGATATTGGTCATAAGGTAACCGACCTGTTCTTTGGTGGCCGTGCGCGCATCGAGGATGCCGCTGACCCTGCCGCCGCAAAGCACGAGTATGCGGTCGGAAAGAGCGAGCAGGACGTCGAGGTCTTCGCCGACGAACACAACGGCGACGCCTTTTTCTTTTTGTTCGTTTAGCAGGCGGTAAATGACGTAAGAAGTGTTTATATCAAGCCCGCGTACCGCGTACGCGGTCATAAGCACGGTGGGCGAAGAAGAAAGTTCACGCCCGACGAGCACTTTCTGCACGTTGCCGCCGGAAAGCATACGGACCGGAGTTCCGATAGAAGGCGTTACGACCGCAAGATCTTCGCGGATCTGTTCGGCGAGCCGTTTGGAAGGCTTTTTGTCGGTAAGAGGCGTGGAGCCGCGGTTATACGTTTTGAGCAGCATATTGTCGACCATACCCATACTGCCGACAAGCCCCATACCTATGCGGTCTTCGGGCACGAAAGAAAGCGAAACTCCCATTGCACGGATCTTTTTAGGCGTTTTGCCAATAAGCGATTCGTTTTTGCCTTCGGGCGATATATAAACGATCTCTGCGCCGGGTTCGGGTTTCTGGAGCCCGGCTATCGATTCCAGAAGTTCTTTCTGACCGCAGCCGGAAATGCCCGCTATGCCGAGTATCTCGCCCGAGTAGGCGTCGAAAGTGATATCTTTAAGAACTTCTATATTCTCGGCGTTTTTGCAGGAAAGTCCGCGGACGGAAAGTCGAAGCTCGCAGTTTTTGGGTTCGGGTCTGTCGATATTGAGTTCGACTTTTTGGCCGACCATCATTTCGGTAAGCGAAAGTTCGGTGGCGTCGCAGGTCGGAACGCTGTCGATATATCTTCCCTTGCGTAAGATCGCGACGCGGTCGGAGATCTCGAGCACTTCCTGAAGTTTGTGCGTGATGATGACGATGGTCTTGCCGGCGTTGCGCATATTCCTTATGACGTTGAAAAGCTTTTCGGTCTCCTGCGGAGTGAGCACGGCGGTGGGTTCGTCGAGTATAAGGACGTCGGCGCCGCGGTAGAGCGCTTTGACGATCTCAAGCGTCTGCTTCTGCGAAACGGACATATCGTATATCTTCTGGTCGGGATCGATCTCGAAGCCGTATTCGCTGCATATTTCGAGAATACGCTTTTTAGCGGTCTTGAGATCTATTACCGCGCCTTCGTCGAGACCGAGTATGATGTTCTCGGCGGCGGTGAAGACGTTTACCAGCTTGAAATGCTGATGAATCATCCCTATGCCGAGCAGATACGCGTCGTGCGGGGAGCGTATGGAAACGTGTTCGCCGCGAACGTAGATCTCGCCGCTGTCTGGGTAATAAATGCCCGAAAGCATATTAAGGAGCGTGGTCTTGCCGCTTCCGTTTTCGCCGAGCAGCGCTAAGATCTCGCCTTCGTATATGTCCATCGTAATATCGTCGTTGGCGATAACGCTGTTGCCGAATCGCTTTGTTATTCCTTTTAGCTGTATTACTGGAGTACGTTCAGGTGCCATCGAAACCTCCGGAATGAAATGTTCCATAAACGAGTGAAGCCGCTGGTTGGAGCGGCTTCACTCTATGGTCAAGTGCTATGGATCAGTTGAGTTCGGTTATACCGTCGATACGGATCGAGAACGCGGGAGCGCTCTGTACGTAAGATTCGTGGAACTGGCCGTCGGAAATGACATTGTTGGCGTCGTTGACCCAGTCGCCGTTGGTGTCGGAAGCGTAAGCCCAGGTAACGGTCTTGCCGCCGACGGTGAATTTGGAAGTGTCGAACACTTTGACAGCGCCGGATTTGATGTCGTTGATGACTTTTTCGACTTCTGCGGCGGTGCCAGCAGCGCAGGCGGTGCCGAGTTCGGTGACGTTAACGGCGTCTTTCTTGTAGCCGGCAGCCCAGTTGGTGGCTATATCCTGGCCGTTGATGGCGCAGGCGAGGGCGTACTGATAATAGACTTTCCAGTTGTTGGAAGCGGAAGTGAGAGCCGCGTCGGGGCAGGCGTCGAGCATAGAGACGTTGTAACCGACGGAGTAGACTTCGATGCCTTTGTTGTGGGCTTCCTGAACAGCGGTAGGAGCGCCGGCGGAGTCGGCGTGCTGGCCTATGATTATGCAGCCTTTATCGATAAGGAGTTCGGCAGCGGCCTTTTCTTTATCGAAATCGAACCAAGAAGAGGTGTAGTAAACGTCCATTACGACGTTGCTGACGACGGATTTGAGTCCGAGATAGAAAGCGGTGTAGCCGGAAACGACTTCGGCGTAGTTATAAGCGCCGACGTAGCCGATGCGGATGTTGTCGCCGTCTTTGTTCTTGTCGGCGACTTTGCCGGCGTCGATGAGTTCCTTGAGTTTGAGACCGGCGATGACACCGGAAACGTAACGGGATTCATAAACGGCGGTGAAAGCGTTGCTGAAGTTGCTGAGGTTGGCGGCAGCGGCGGTATCGCCGGTCATAGCAACGAAATGAACGTTGGGGTTGGCCTGGGCGAGAGCTGCCATATAGCTCTGGTGACCGTAAGAGTTGGAGAAGATGTAGGTGCAGCCTTCGTTGATGAGCTGGTTTCCTGCTGCGGTGACAGCGTCGGTCTCGTCGATCTTGTATTTCCAGATGATCTGGCTGTCGGCGATGCCGAGAGCTGCGGCGGCGGCTTTGATGCCGTCCATATGGGCTTTGGTGTAGCCTTCGGTGTCGTCGCCTACGAGGATGACGCCGATCTTGACAGCGGAAACGTCGCCGGTGATGGTGATGTCGGCGGCGGTGGTGTCAACGGCGCCGCAAGCGGCAAGTTCCTTTTCGCCCGAGAAACCGTAAGCGGCGGAACCTTCTTCGGGGGTTTCGTTATTCCCGCAGGAAACGAAAGCCACGCAAATAAGGGCAAGGCAGAGGATAGCAGAGATGATCTTTTTCATTGTTTGCTCCTTTTCTGTTTTTAATGTATTTTATTGTTTATTGTATCGCTAAAACTGAAAAACGGCGGGGATACGAATGCATGTTCCCGCCGTAAAAGCAAAAGTGAGAAACACGCTTATAGTCGGGCAATTTGACGGCTGCCCGGTAGAGACTTTCTGACCATATTACAGAGGATATATAAGCACGAATTCTATTATTGTATTGATAAACCTATTATACGCGTAATTTCGACAAAGTCAAGAGCGGAACGGCAATTTTAACATTTTTTACGTTTCGCACAATACTCGCCTTAAAAGAAGTCCGATTTACTGCAATAAGATAAATCCGTATGCGCAGTATGCGATCAGAGGAACTCGATCCCATCTTTTTCGCTCATACTTTTAATGCGCGCGAGAGATTCGATGCGCAGGCCTTCGGCGCGGAGATCGTCGCCGCCGGGCTGGAACGCTTTTTCTATAATGATGCCTGCGCCCACGGGATTCGCTCCCGCCTGGAGCACGATATCCTTGAGGGCCCTCAGCGCGCAGCCGTTTGCGAGAAAATCGTCGATTATAAGGACGTTTTCGCCGGGTCTTATGAATTCCCTGGAAACGATGACGTTGTTTTCGGTCTTGTGGGTGAACGAAAACGCTTTGGACGAATAGACGCTCGCCGACTGGTTCACGGTCCTCGATTTCTTGGCGAACACCAGCGGGCAGCCGAAATATTTTGCGGTCATTACGGCGGCGGCGATCCCGGAAGCTTCTATAGTTAGAACGCGGTCTACCTTTACGTCTGAAAAGAGGCGGTAAAATTCTGCGCCGATGGAATCCATAAGCGCGGGATCGATCTGATGGTTAAGGAACGAATCGACTTTGAGGATGTCGTCGCCGATGATCCTGCCGTCTTTTTTGATCCTTTCTTTAAGAAGCTGCAAAACGAACGCCTCCCTTTTAAACAGGCTTGCCGTCCGGGGTGAACAGCGGCAGCGGTTCGAGGAAGAGGATGTCGTCCCTCTTTGCCGCGTCGCCTTCGGCGAGGATCGCCATTTTGCCGCAAATGATGCCGCCCGCCTCGGTGACGAGTTTTTCGAGCGCGGTGAGCGATTCGCCGGTGGAAATGACGTCGTCGACAATAAGGATGCGTTTGCCTTTCATAGCAGCGGCGTCGGCCCCGTCGAGATACAGGTGCTGTATATGGTCGGTCGTGATGGAACGGACCGCGACGTCGAACACGTCAACCATATAAAGTTTTGTGGCTTTGCGTGCGACGAAGTATTTCTTGTCGCCGTGCTGGCGCGCCATCTCGTAAGCGAGCGGAATGCCTTTGGATTCGGCGGTGATGATATAGTCGTATTCAGGCGCAATTTTGAGCAGGTCGCGCGCGCAGCAGTTTGTGAGCTCGGGATCGCCGAATATGACGAACCCGGCGATAGAAAGCGATTCGTTGAGCGGGCATATCGGCAGGCGGCGGGTGCAGCCGGCTATAACTGTCTTGTAATACTTTTGCGTGTTCTTTTTCATAACGTGCCTTCTTGTTTTAAAAAAGTTTTATT
>JAEEGL017346315.1_pt1 | contig 25997 bp, 21 predicted proteins | sample 9134231 | NCBI WGS metagenome assembly JAEEGL01 (sample SAMN16246548, study PRJNA631951) | gut metagenome | biome: gut microbiome; feature: rumen; material: fiber-attached | host: Bos | place: Iran: Karaj | collected 2018-10 | reverse complement strand
TGGTACTTTTGCATAACTTAATTTTGGTGTCGTAAAGGTACACAATTTTTACGACATAACAAAGGCCGAGCTTGGGAAAGTTCGGCCTTTGAGCTTTTTTTACAAAAAAGAGAGTGCGCCTATTTTGACACACCCTCTTTTATTTGAGTTTGAAAGCGCTCTCGATACTGGCTATCTCATCACAGAAAGCAGCGTCTATCTTCATACGCTCCTCCACTTTCTCACAACTATGGAGGACGGTGCTGTGATCACGCCCGGCAATGAGTTTGCCGATTCTAGATGCGGGCATCTTGGTGTGCTTCTGGGCCAGATACATCGACACCTGACGTGCCACCACCAAATTGTGCTTGCGGCTCTTGCCACTCACCTCGTCAACGGTCACACGGTAGTGGGTGCAGACCTTATTCAAAATGTCGTCAATCGTCAGTGGTGAGTTGTCCATCTTGACCGACCGCTTCATGACGGTCTCAGCCAGAGTGATGTCGATATTGCGGTTGTAAACCACAGAGTATGCCATCAGTGAGTTGACCACACCCTCCAGGTCACGCACACTGCCATTGGCAGTCTGGGCAATGAACTGCACCACATCTTCGGGGATGGAAAGGCCATCACGATGGATCTTGGCATGAAGGATGTCAACACACAGCTCCACATTGGGTTTTTCCAACTCGGCAATAAGGCCGCAACTGAAACGAGTGAGCAGACGCTCGTTCATCCCTTTGAGGTCAACCGGTGGACGGTCACAAGCTAGGATGATACGCTTGCCAATACGATAGAGATGGTCGAAGATATGGAAGAAGGTGTCCTGAGTCTTCTGGGCGGTCATCCACTCCTGGATATCGTCCACGATGAGGACGTCGATGGTCTGGTAGAAATTGATGAAATCGTTGAGCGTGTTGTACCTCACAGCATTGGTATACTGCACCTGGAAAAGACGGGCACTGATATAAAGCACACGCTTCTCTGGGTAGAGTTGCTTCACACGGATGCCGATGGCATTGATCAAATGTGTCTTGCCACAGCCCGACGGGCCATAGATAAACATCGGGTTGAACTGTGTGGTAGATGGATGCTCAGCGATAGAGAGACCCACGGCACGTGGCAACTTGTTGCTGGCACCCTCGATGAAGTTCTCAAATGTCTGATGGGGGTTGAGCTGTGGGTCCACCTGCTGCAGCTGCACCGTGTCAAGCACGCTGTAGGGCTGATTGCCCTTGGTCTGCGGTTGAGGTTTCTCGATATTCTCCGCAGCCGGGTCAGACTGCAGTACCATGGCCTTATGGTTGGTCTGGTCAGTGATCACCCTGTAGGCCAAACGTACGTTCTTGCCAAACACCCTCGTAAGTACCTTGCCAATTAAGTCCACAAAGTTCTCCTCCAGGTACTCATACACAAACGGGCTGGGTACCTGCACCAACAATGTCAAGGTCGCCGGTGAGAACGACTCGAAGACAATTGGCTTGAACCATGTTTCATATTGCTGCTCTGAGACATTGCCTTTTATCAACTGCAGGCTTCTCTCCCAAAGCTGAGCGGGACTTACTTTCATTAACTAATCTTCTCTATTTTAAGGTATAGATCATAATTTTCAATGTTGGCAATTCACTGGTGACCGTCGTCGCATCACTGTTTCATCTTCGAAAAGTTACGAGCGAAAACCGAATACCAAATGCCGGGTATCAAATATCGATAGATAATTCCATCCTCTCAAAATCGTATGCAAATATCGCAATTTTTTTTGTGACTCACAAATCGCAATTTTATCAAAACATCAACCAAACGATGTAAAATGCATGATGATGGCAACTTAGAAGTTTTGATAAAAGCGTGAAAACTTTTTGACATTTGCATTTTTGCAACTCTTTGAAAATCCGAAGGTTGCAATGCATTTAACATTCTGTTTACACCCCATTTTTAGGAGTCCACATAAATGCAGAAGTCTATAAGTGATAGGCATTTCCGTGATTTGGATAAAGTATTTTCTCGGACGCCTCTTATTTAGACTTATTTTAAATTACCTGTTTCCTGATAATTTTTCACTTCGGCACAAAAGTGCATCAAATCCGCCCCAGTCTCACGCAGGCTTGCCCGCATCCATAATCGCGACTTTGTAAAAAAGGGATGAAAAAGCCTTGACTCTACTTATCCTTTTTCCCAAACACAGAGAAGTGGACATATCTTTTGGGATGCTCACGCAGATTGACCAAGAGGGTGTCGGCATGTGCAAGCGTGGCGTTGAGATTCTGATAGAGAGACTTGTCATTCATCAGCAAGGACAACGACCCATTGTTATCATTCAGGTTGGCTGTGAAGGTCTTGAGATTTTCCAAAGTAGAAGTCAGTTCAGCCAGTGTGCCTTCCAAATCAAGTTTGGAGAGTTGGTCTGTCACACGAGAGGCATTGTCCATCGTCGTGCCGGCATTGTTGAGCACACCGTCGGCCTTGGTCATCAACCCAGGCACCGACTTGTTAAGCCCCACCATCAGTGCATTGAGTTCGCTGGTCGTGGTGGTCAGCCCCTTAGAGACATACTCGGCGTTTTTCACGGTGTTGCCGAGTGCGGGGTCAGCGAGCAAGGCATTGACACTGGCCAAGATGGAGTCTACCTTGGGCAGCATCTTCTCCACCTGTGGTATCATGGCTTTCAGTTGTCCCATGGCTCCATTGTTGAGCATCCCATTGATGGTGCTGAGCGGTTCTAAGAATCCGTTTCCCTCCTCTCCCAGCATAAGGTCCACCTGCACATTGCCCAGGAGGTCACTGGAAATCTCTGCGGTGGTACCCTTCGGCACCCTCAGTTTTTTGTCGATACCCACCTCTGCCATGATCTGTCCACGCTTTTCAAAGTCGTAGGTGATCGATTTGACAGTGCCCACCTGATAACCATCGGCCATGATAGGACTAGACCCAGTAAGGCCACTAATGTTGGAGAATGCTATATAATAGGTATTGTCGGTGGAAAAAAGACTGATACCCTTCAGAAAATTCATTCCGAAGAAGAGCACGATGATACCGACGATGGCCACAAGGGCTATTTTTATTTCTTTGGTGATAAGTTTCATTTCTCTTTGTCTTTGGTTTTATCTATGAGTTGCCTTGTTCTTTCTGTATTCCCTCACGGCCTCTGAGATGTTCATTTTATATCCGTCGCGGAAGGCGATGATGAAAGCCTGTGGGAAAGCGTCGAGCACCGTCTTTCTCAGACGGTTGACCTCGTCGAAATCGGGCGAGGCGCCTATCGTGTATTTGAACATCCCGTTTTCAGCATACATTTCCACACCCTTCACTCCCATAAACTGGGGGGCGTCGGGGGCCAGTTGTAAACTGCTGGCAGCAATCTGCACCTTGAAGATAGGACGACCGCCAGGTTGCATGTCCTCTGGCACCGGTGCCACTTCCTCTACCGTTTTAGCAGGTGCTTCCTTCACCTCGTTTTTCTTCTCAGACTGAGGAGCAGGCTGAGGAGTGGGTTGTGGAGCAGGAGTAGGCTGAGGAGTGGGTTGTGGAGCAGGAGTAGGTTGTGGAGTGGGCTGTGGAACAGGTTGTGGAGCAGGAGTAGGCTGAGGTGTGGGCTGTGAAACAGGTTGTGGAGCAGGAGTAGGCTGAGGAGTGGGAGTAGGCTGTGGCTTAGCGGGTTGGGGAGAAGAAACTGACTGCGGTTGATTTTGCTGAGGAGCTGGTGCTGGCTGAGGAGCTGGCGTGGCCGTAGGGGGTGGAGCCTGCTGAGCGACAGGTTGGGGTGCAGGTGTAGGCTGTGGTGCCGGAGTGGGCTTAGGTGCCGGAGTGGGCTTAGGTGCCGGTGTGGGTTTAGGAGTCGGTGTGGGTTGTGGTGCCGGTGTGGGCTTTGCGGATGTTGGTGGAGGAACCTGCTGAGCGAGAGGACTGGGAACCTCTGCTTGAGGTACTGGTGTCGGAGCGGGCTTTCTGACGGGGATGGCCTGTGCATACTCCATCTCAGAGGGGGAGGTGACCTGATCCTCCATCAAGAACGAGGAAGGGTTTTCCTCTGCCAGCAGTAGCGGTGGCTCTGGGTTGCTGTTCTGTCCCACCACTTTGGCACCATATTTCTTCTTGTACTTGACAAAAGCGTTGTAGATGCCTCTTGCCATCTTGTCCTGTCCCTCCTTTGTATTGAGGAATTCTTCCTCGTCAGGAGTGGTGATGAATCCCAGTTCGATGAGGCAACTGGGCATCGAGGTTTCCCTAATCACCAGGAATCCTGCCTGATGAACGCCCTTATTCACCCTGCCGCTGGTAGCACAAGTCTCACTTTGTATGAGTTTTGCCATCTCCACACTGTTCGCCATATACTTGTCCTGCATAAGTTCGAACATGATATAGCTCTCCGCCGACTTGGGATCGAATCCAGCATAGGTTTGCTTGTAGTTTTTCTCGAGGAGGATGACAGAGTTTTCACGTTTTGCCACATTGAGGTTATCAGCCGCCCTGTGCATTCCGAGTGTGTACGTCTCCAGTCCTCTTGATATTTTGCCCCCTTCGAGCGCATTGGTATGTACGGAGATGAAAAGATCGGCCTTGTTTCTATTGGCGATATTCGCCCTCTCCTCCAATTGGATGAACACATCCGTCTTTCTGGTGTATATGACTTTCACATCTGGACAGTTGCGCTCCACATACTGTCCGAAAGCCAATGCAACATTAAGGTTGATATCTTTCTCATATGATATTTTTCCTTTAGCTCCCGAGTCTTTTCCACCATGCCCGGCGTCAATAACCAGCGTGAAACGATGGTCAGCCGCCCTGGTGGTCATCAGTCCGGTCGCCATGCCAATCATCCAAACAATCCCTACAAGAAATATCTTTTTACACATACGATATATTACTTATTATCAACCTTTTACCCTATTCAATTGAAGTTTTACTCCAGCCCCGTCACAATCACCGCCAAAAGGTGGTGTCACCTTACAGATATCCACCTCCACCTCTTCTATTCGCGTGAATGTCTCCAACAGTGCTTTTCCGATCCGACTAGCCACATGCTCGAGCAACTGAGAAGGGACGGCCATTTCGCGCACTACAATATCATGCATCACGGCATAGTCGATGGTGTCCTCCACCCTGTCGCTCTGAATGGCCTCTGCCACCTTGGCCTTTACATCGAGGTTCACCACATACTCCCCTCCCACCACACGCTCCTGTGGCATCACGCCATGAAAAGCGTAAAGCCTCAGGTTTCGCAGGTAAATATGAGTGGAGTATACCATTATTATATTATTTACTAAATACTAACTATTAATTCCTAATTACTAATTCCAAATTCCTAATTACTAATTCCAAATTCCTAATTACTAATTCCAAATTCCTAATTACAAATTCCTAATTACCAAACCTATCCACACCGTGATGCGCCGCAGTTTTTGCAGATGAGGCATCCCTCCTGATAAACCAGCGACTCATGTCCACACTCCGGGCATTTTTTACCTTTTGCCAGTGTGCCATCTACCACATATTTCTTCAAGGCACGCTCCACACCATTTTTCCAGGTGTTGATGCTCTCGCTCTTGAGTTGTAGCGACCCCACCAGTTTGATGACATGGTCGATGGGCATACGGTAGCGCAGCACGCCAGAGATGAGTTTGGCATAGTTCCAATACTCTGGATTGAATTTCTCACTGAGGCCCTCCACGGTGGTTTTGTAGCCACGTTTGTTTTCAAACTGGAAGTCGTAGCGATGCGACCCATCCTCGTTGGTCTGCTTGATGATTTTTCCCTTGGTCACGGTTTTGGGCAGCACGATGCCCTCTTCATCGTCTTGCAGACCGGTGAAGATCTCGTACGGATATCCTTCGAGCAGTCCCACGAAAGCCACCCACTTCTCCTTGTTGTTCTGGAATCTCACCACATCACACTCCAGTGTCTGTGGTCTCACCTCCGTCACTTCAGGGTGCTTGCAGATTGGCTCCTGAGGTGCGCTTTCCTTACTTTTCTTTTTGTCGACAGAGATTATCACCCCTGCCCTACTGCCGTCGCGGTAGATGGTGCATCCTTTGCACCCGGAGCGCCAAGCCTCGACATAGAGACGGTTGACCAGTTCTTCATCCACATTGTTAGGCAGGTTGACAGTCACGCTGATGGAGTGGTCCACCCATTTCTGGATAGCCCCCTGCATCTTCACTTTCATCAGCCAGTCCACATCGTTGGCAGTGGCTTTATAATAAGGAGAACGAGCCACAAGGTCATCGATTTCCTCCTGAGTGTACCGTCGCTCCGTGTCATATCCCTGCACCTTCATCCAAGTGAGGAATTTGGGATGGTAGACGATATACTCCTCGAAAGAGTCGCCCACCTCGTCGACAAAGTCGACATGTACATTGGTGTCACCGGGGTTGACCTTGCGTCTGCGCTTATAGACCGGCATGAACACCGGCTCAATGCCACTGGTGGTCTGCGTCATCAGACTGGTGGTGCCTGTCGGTGCGATGGTGAGACAGGCGATGTTACGTCGTCCGTATTTCGCCATGTCTTGATACAGCTGCGGGTCAGCCTCTTTGATACGCATCACAAACGGGTTTTTGGCCTCGCGTTTGGCGTCATAGATTTCAAAAGCGCCACGCTCTCTGGCCATCTGCACAGACGAGCGGTAGGCGGCCAAACACAGGGTGCGATGCACCTCCACCGACAGGTCGGTGGCCTCCTGTGTGCCGTAGCGCAGCCCCAAGGCAGCTATCATGTCGCCCTCTGCGGTGATACCCACGCCGGTGCGGCGTCCTTTTCCGCTCTTGGCGTAAATTTTCTCCCACAGATGGTATTCTGCGCCCTTCACCTCCTCGTTCTGCGGGTCGGTCTTGATCTTTTCCATGATCTTGACAATCTTTTCCAGTTCGAGGTCCACGATGTCGTCCATGACCCGCTGTGCCAGCGCCACATGCTTTTTAAACAAGTCAAAATCGAAATAAGCCTCTGGTGTGAACGGGTTGACCACGTATGAATAGAGGTTGATGGAGAGCAGTCGACAGGAGTCGTAGGGACAGAGCGGTATCTCGCCGCAGGGATTGGTGGAGATGGTGCGGAACCCTAAGTCGGCATAGCAGTCGGGGATACTCTCACGGATGATAGTGTCCCAGAAGAGGACGCCCGGTTCGGCACTTTTCCATGCGTTGTGTACGATTTTCTCCCAAAGCTCTTTGGCGTGTATGGTCTTTTTGTACTGCGGCTCGTCGCCATCGATAGGGAAACGCTGCAAATAGTCACGCCCATCAATGGCAGCCTGCATGAACTCATCGTCAATGCGCACCGACACATTGGCGCCGGTCACCTTGCCCTCTGTCATCTTAGCGTCGATGAACGCCTCGCTGTCGGGGTGCTTGATGCTGACGGAGAGCATCAAGGCTCCCCGTCGCCCGTCCTGTGCCACCTCACGGGTGGAGTTGCTATAACGCTCCATGAAAGGCACAAGGCCTGTACTGGTGAGAGCGGAGTTGTTGACAGGCGAGCCCTTGGGCCTAATATGAGAGAGGTCGTGCCCCACGCCCCCTCTGCGTTTCATCAGCTGCACCTGCTCTTCGTCGATGCGAAGAATCGCTCCATAGGAGTCGGCGTCGCCTTCAAGACCGATGACGAAGCAGTTGGAGAGCGACGCCACCTGATAGTCGTTGCCGATGCCTGTCATGGGGCTTCCTGCTGGCACGACATATCTGAAGTGGTCGAGAAGCTGGAATATCTCCTCTGCTGCGACCGGGTTGTTGTACTTCTGCTCGATGCGTGCCACTTCGTTTGCAATACGCCAATGCATATCCTCCGGCGTACACTCGTAGATGTTGCCGTAGCTGTCTTTCATGGCATATTTGTTGACCCATACACGTGCGGCCAGTTCATCACCGGCAAAATATTTCAAAGAAGCCTGAAAAGCCTCTTCGTAAGAGTAGGTTTGCTGATTGTCCATAATACATTTCTATAATCAATCTGCAAAACTACGAATTTTTTATGAGATAATAAAAACTTTATCCTAAAAGTTTTGGGATTTTAGGGTTTTATGGTGGAGGCTGTACATAACCAGACAACAGGCGACAGGCATCTAGGCAATCTATTACCGCTCTCATCAGACTTTTGCCATTAATTTGATGACAATTTTGCCATTTTATGTAAAATTCTGCATGTCATTACGTTAAATGAAAAGAAAAGTCGTAACTTTGCATGTAAAGAGGGATTGTTGATGCAGATATGAAATACGCATCTCTGGAGTCGAGGATTTCAAATCCCCTCCAGCAAACGTGGTATACAATTGATGGAAGGAGACTCAACGGCAAGCCTACATCCAAAGGTATCTACATCAATAATGGCAGAAAAATCGTGATTCATTGAGAGAAGAATCAAGCTTGCTTTGATTTCTTTGATTATCATCATCTTAACAGCGCAGCCTCCATGAACATCCCATGGAGGCTGCGCTGTGTTCTCTGACTACAGTGGTTGTTCCACATCCATCATATCGAAAAATCAAAATCAAACCTTGGTTTCCTTAGAAAAAATACGTAACTTTGAAACGCGAAAAGAAAAGGCCCCAGCAACGGCACCTTCAGCATGAAAAACCACCACCATAGATATGAAGATACTTACAACAAGCGATTGGCATCTAGGCAATCTATTTCACGGCAATGACCGACTTGCAGAGCACACCCATTTCCTCAGATGGCTCCTCACACAGATTGAAGAGCATCAACCCGACGCCCTTCTCATTGCGGGCGACGTATTCGACAATGGCAATCCCTCTGCGGCTGCCCAGTCGGCATACTATGAATTTCTGGCCGACGCCACCCAGAAATGCAAGCAGATGCAGGTCATCATCACCGCTGGCAACCATGACTCCGCCAGCCGGCTTGAAGCTCCACGTCCACTGCTCACACGCCATCGGGTGGAGGTTCGGGGCAGTATCAACAGAAAATGGACAACTGATGGCGAGGGGGGCAACTGGCAAATCGACTTTGACGACCTAATGATACCCATCATCGGCAGGGATGGCGACAGCGCCATCGTGCTGGCCGTCCCCTACCTCCGAAGTGATATCGTGCAGAATGCCTCCTATTCAAAAGGTGTGAATGATTTCATACGCACATTGACAGCCAAAGCAAGAGAAAAACACCCCGACATCCCACTGGTGATGATGGCACACATGTATGCCAAGGGAGCCGACATCGCAAAGACTGACGCCAGCGAGAAAATCATTATCGGAGGACAAGAGGAGGTCAACATGGAGGGGTGGACTGACCATCCTGACTACATGACTTGCGGACACATCCACAAGCGACAGCATATATGGAACACTGACTGGGCACGATATACGGGCAGCGTACTCCCCATGTCGTTTGCAGAGAAGGACTATACCCATGGAGTAGACCTCGTCACACTCAGCAAGGGTGTCAAGCCAAAAGTGGTGCATCTCGTTTATCAACCACAACATCGATTGGTTGTCCTGCCAGAGAATGACGAAAACCTGACACCCAAGAAACTCAAAAAACTGATTGACGAGAAGTTGCGGGAACAGGTGAACGGGAAACGCGACGAACACTACGACTATGTAACGCTGAAGGTGAGACTGGAAAAGATCAGCAATGATGACATCAAGGCGCTGGAGGAGCAAGTCAATGGGAAAAATGCCGTATTGTGCAGAATCCAGAAAATCATCCCACAGCTGGACATCCAGACCATTGCCGGACACCAGTCACTCAAAAGCATCGACGACATCCTCAACCGCGACCCTATGGACACGCTGAGAGAGGCTTTCGTCATCAAATACAATACAGAGATGAGTGAACAGCAAGAAGCCATGCTTGCAGATTTGATGAATGGAATAAAAAACGAAACAACCGACTGACATGAAAATACTCCAACTCGAAATACTCAATCTCGCCTCTCTCGATAAGCAAGGCGGCGAAGTCATCAACTTCGTGAAAGGCGCCTTGGGCGAAAGCACCATCTTCAGCATCGTCGGCCCGACAGGCAGCGGCAAGTCCACCATCCTCGACGCCATCTGCCTTGCCCTCTACAACCGCGCTCCGCGCTACCCGAAAAAGAAGGGGGATAAGAAACAAGGCATAGAAATCTACGGCGACACAGATAAAGACGAGAAAAACCGGCTGGCACCCACCGACTGCCGCAACATCCTCACCCGTGGAAAAAAGCAAGGATACAGCAAACTGACGTTCCAAGCCAACGATGGCAACGTGTACCGTGCAGAGTGGCATATCACCTTCAAGACTAAAAATTACGACAACGCCACCACTATTCTCTACAAAATCACCCCATCTGCCGATGGCACGCCAAAGGAAGAGATGGCGGAATGGAATGATCTACCTACCATCATCGGATTGGACTACGAGCAATTCCTCCGAACGGTGCTCATCGCCCAAGGCTCGTTTGCCAACTTCCTCAAAGCCAAGGAAGACGAGCGGTATGAGCTATTGGAAAAACTCGTCGGCTGCGAGGAGATGTACACCCGCATCGCGAGAGAGATAAAAAACAAGAAAGACGCTGCCGTGGAGGCGTACAACATGATTAATGCCTCAGTGGATGCAGTCAAGCAGTACTATCTCTCGGACGAGGAGCTTGCTCGGCTCGAAGAGGAAATCAGGCAGTTGGAAAAAGCCGAGCAAGAACTGGCTGCCACCATCAAGAATGTGGAAAATCAACTGAAGTGGTATGACGACGAGGAGAAAATGACAGCAGACATCCTCAATTGCCAGACCGCGGTCAACCAGGCACAGCAAAGTCTCGAAGAATTCCAGACCTCCATCTATCTGCTGAACCTTCGCGATGCCCTCACACCCGCCATTGACCATCTGCGGGATGTGAAAAAGACAGAGGCCACCATCCTTGAGACAGAAAAAAGCATAGAAAAAGACAAGCAGAAGAGCAAACAGCAAGAGGAACTGATTATTGCAGCGTATGCCCTTCTCGCCCAACTGAAAGAAGCAGCCGAAAAGGCACAAAACGTCATCGATGAGACAACACCCCACATCAAAAAGGCACGTGAACTGATGACGAGAATTGAGACGGCAAAAGCGACATGCATAGACAAGAAAAAAGTCAGGACAACAGCAGAAAAGGAGAAGGACGATGCCGAAAATGCCGTAAAGGCCAACCAATCTAAGATCGAAAAAGCTCAAGAAACGGCGGACAAGGCGACGGCGGACCATCAGACAATGATGGAAGAGGTTGAAAAGAAAAAAGAAGAACTCAAGAAAGCGGCAGAAGAAACAACAAAGGCGCTGAATGCTGAAATACAAAAAGTGGAGGGCCTGAATGCTGAGGAATTGCAAAGTCAAAAGGCAAAAGCAGACACCGCCTGGCAAATCCTTGTCGACGCCTTGAAGGTGGTCGGACTTTCCGACAACACCTCGAAAGAGAAAATCAAAAGTGAAAGGCGCAAGGAAGAGTTGGAAAAAAGGAACACACATCTCTCGGAAGAGCTGGCAAAACTCCAAATCGATGCTCTTAGGTCGGAATTAGATAAGCTCCAAAACTGCTATACCCTGATGACAAGCAAGGAATGGGGGCTGCATCGGCGACTGCTCGAAACGGGAAAGCCCTGCCCTCTCTGCGGAGCCACCGAGCACCCATACCATGAGAATGAAGCCTTCTTTGATAAAGCCACGTCAGATTTTTACCACTTAATCGAAACCAAAAAGAGCACCCTCAACAGTCAGGTGCAAGACGAGAAAAAATGGTTAGGAGAATTGCAAAAAAACGAAGGTGAACTAAAGGGTCTCGAACGACTATTACTCCAACTAAAAGGAAATCTCGAACTGTATGAAAGCGACTGGAAGCGCCTATCAGAACAAAACCCACATTTGAAGAAAAATAAGGTTGAGTTGGAGAGCATCTTGCCATCTTACGAAGAGAAAAAGAAAGAGGCGGAAGCCCAACTGAAATTTTTCAATCAGGTGCAGAAAGGAATCGCCCGCTTGACAAAAGAGAAAGACAAGGCGGTGGAAGAGCAAGGCAAATATGCAGAGACAGCAGACGACCACTTGGCCAAAGCCTTAGAGAAAGTCAATACAGCCAAAACCAGACTGGCGGAAGCCAAGGCCGTTACCCCCACGCTCCTCGAACAGCAAGAAGAAAAGCGCAAAGCACTGGAAGAGGCCACCAAGGCATGGGAGCAGGCAGATGAAGCGCTCAAGCAACTGCAGACAGCATACAGAAACGAACTGGGTGATGAGAATCCAGATGCAGTAGAGAAGCGACTGAACAAAAGCAAAGAGGATGCTGATGCGGAAGTCAATAAGAAGAACGATGAGATATCAAAGATGCAAACCGCTCTTGGTGAAATCAGAGGGGCTTTGCAAACCCACACACAACAGTTGGAAGAAGAAAAGCGAAGCCTTGACAGGAAGAAAGCCGAACTGACAGAATGGATAGCCCAGTACAATAGCAAGGAGGACAAAATCAAAGAAATATCGCTGGAGGATGTGGAGACCATGTATCTTGCCTCTGAAGACTGGAATGCCATCCGACAGGAGAAGGACCTCCGAACCCAAAACGTCGTGTCGGCTACCACTCTGTTGCAAAACGCAAAAGAGACTCATGACAAACACCAGACAGCCAAACCTGAGAAAGAACGTGACATGCTGCACGCAGAGTTGCAGAAGCTGCAAGACGACAGCCACAACGACGAGTTTGTAGCAGCAAAGACAAAGATGAACAACCATATCGAAGCCTGCAGACAACTAGGCGACAAGATGGGAGAGCTGAACCAAGCGAGGTCGATAAAGGACGACTGGACTGCCATCACCGATGCCATCGGTGCCGAGGGAAAGACACTCCGCAAGATAGCACAATGCTACACCCTGAGTTTCCTCATCGAGCATGCCAATGTGGAGATAAGGAAATTCAACAGCCGCTACGAACTGCAGCAGGTGAAGAATTCGCTGGGCATCCGCGTTATCGACCACGACCGTGCAGACGATGTGCGCGACACCACCACCCTGTCGGGAGGGGAGACATTCATCGTCAGTCTCGGACTCGCATTGGGTCTCTCATCACTGTCGTCGCGCAACATCTCGTTTGAGAACCTCTTCATCGATGAAGGCTTCGGAACACTCGACCTCGACATGCTGCCCACTGTCATTGACTCTCTGGCCATGCTGCAATCCTCCCAGGGCAAAAAGGTGGGGGTGATCAGCCACACCAGCATCATGAGCGAGCGCATCACCACACAGATACGCATCGTCAAAGATGGCAATTCGGGAAGCAGCCACATCGAGTTTTATCCATAACAAAATCAAGGGGAAATTTCCCCTTGATTACGTTTATGTCACTTTTTCAAAACGAACTGAAAATCTAACAAATTTCTCATCTTCGCATCTTCATTTTTCTTTTTTCATCTTTCTTTTTTCATCTTTTCCCGCTGATTCTGGTGATTTGATGGCGGATGACAAGGATGTTGAGGAGGGAGACGACGGTGAGGAGGATGAGAGCCAGTACGGCTGAAGGCCACAGTGAGCCAGGGTCGATCTGCGGGAAGATCGTCTCAACGATATCCATATAATACCCGCGCACAAGAGCCACAACACCCCATGCAATGAGTGCCACAGCCATGTTAAGCACGATGGTGAGTGTCTGATAGGGTCTTGCCACACGGGCAGGACTGTAACCGATGAGCAACAGATTTTGGAGTTTCTCTGAATTTTTCTGTACGAGGAGGAAGATGCTGAGCATCAGGATATAGAAACTGAGGACGGAAATGACCAGTCCGATGACCATGACGATCGTCACTATCATGCGCAGGAAATAGGTGGTCTTCTCAGCATTCAGTTTGTCTGTCTCCACCTCATATCCCTTCTCCTCAAAGAAAGTCATGATGCGCTCGTCGGCAGGGTTAGCCACCTCCACGACGATGCGTGAGGGGTTGGACCGCTGCTCTGGAGCGTAGGTCTGGTTGCTCCAGTCCATGAAGGTCTGCGGCACAAGGATTGTGTTGAGGCGATTGGAGAAGCCCACTACCCTACCCTTGTAGGTGTCACTTCGCCCGTTGCCATGGATGGTGACTTGCAGGTCGATCATGCCGGCCAGTCCGTCACTGATTTTGGGCAGCGACCGGGCTTGTGCGAAGCCGAAATTGTACATATTGAGATAAGTTCGCGGCAAGATGACGGGCACCACCTGACTTCCTGACTGATAGCCCCAGTCGTCTTTGGGCGTGTCGACAAACTCGTCGGGCACGCTCTCAAAAAACAACTCCGTCTTGATGAGCGGTTGTCCGTTGATCCCCATGGCCGCGTCGACCCTATACTCCGACGAGGTGAAACGCCCTATGTGACTCACAAAAGGCTGGTTCTCCAGCTCTTGCAGGTCGTCGGGGGTGAAGTTGTTGTCACGCCCTGAGAGCGTGCTGCCCATATTGACGCGTTTACTCACGATGAGGAAGTCTGCCTTCATGAAAGAGTCGTCGGAGGTGAAGACCGGCAACACGTCGCGGTAGAACTGAAAGCCGAGGAGCACGATGAGCATACCGACCAGGTTGGCAAAGAAGAAACCTGTGAGCTGCGGGATGCTGATATGGTGGCGGAGGAGTTTCCAAACAAGATTCATAGGTGGATGATTTGGTCGTAGTGCATATTGAAATGTTTGCCGATACTGGTGACGATGACACCCGCGCCGCGACGCTGTGCCTCTTCCATCATCAGGCGACCCATCAACGCGGCGTTCTCGTCATCGAGATGGCTGACCGGCTCATCAGCCAATAGGAAATCGAAAGGCTGTGCCAGTGCACGCAACATAGCCACACGCTGCTGCTGGCCGAAAGACAGGAGTGCCACCTTGGTATCCATTTTATCGGCAATGCCAAGTCGCTCAAACCACTCCGTGATTTGTGCGTGCGTCTTGCAACCAGTAAGGCGGTTTTTGATCTCCACATTCTCATAGGCAGTCAGTTCGGGGAAGAGTCGCAGTTCCTGAAAAAGGTAAGCGATGCGCTGTTTGCGCACGTCCACCCACCAGTTTGTATGCTTCTTCGACACGGGTTCGTTGTCAAAAGAGATTGTGCCCTTGTAATCATGCCGATAGCCTATCACATAACTGCAGAACGTGCTTTTGCCCTGACCGCTGTCGGCCTCAAGCAGATAGGTCTTCCCCTTTTCAAAAGTCAGTTGTCGCCCCCACACTTCAGAATGAAGGTTTTCACAGTTCGCGAAAACAGCGGGTATGACAGAGTGGAATGTTATTCGGTTCATTTTTAATGGCACATGTTTTTTGAAACTGCAAAATTAAGAATAAACAAATGAATAGCCAAAAATACAAAATAAAATCCACATCAGCAGATGTGGATTTATTCATTGTGTTCTCATGTCACGCTTCCTATTCGGTGGTATGGCCAATGAGCAAGTCGGCTTTGCCAAAGAGGACTTGAAGAATAGGCTCCACCATGCTACCGGCTATGGGTAGCCGTTTCAGCACATCCAGATGGACAAGGAGGCAGAGTCGCTGTCCGTTTACCTTGCTGGTGATGTCGTCGGTTTGTTTGAAGGCGGGTGCCAAGGCCATACGACAGTTTTCAGCCGTTCTTCCAGCATAAAACTGATTGTCGACCACCCCGAAGAAGAAGTTCATCGTGCCATCAGTGAATCGATATTGGTCTTTGCCCACCTCCTCGATGCGTGTGCCAGGAGGGCACGATTGTTTCCAATACCCCACATCCTTGAGGAAATCGGTAGATTTCAACTCAGCCGTCAGGACCACATCCATGTCTTCACCTGTGAGTACAGGGAGGAAGACTGAGAGATCACCATCCACACTCCGTAGGATATTGTCAAGGTCAATGGCCGTGTTGACACCAGCGAGGAGTGCTTGCATCCCCCTATTTTCACGCATCATCTCAAGAAGCCGTCCACCATCCATATTCATCAAGATAGCTGCCGGCATATCGGGCGTGAATGCTCCAAGGTATTTCGTTGAGACAGGGCGAAAGGCTTTTCGTGACTCCTGCAATGCTTTCTGGAGACGGGGGGAGAAAGAGAAGGTCTCGCTCTCAACGTCCACCACATGGTTCTCCACACGGGCCGTCAAAGAGAGGTAGACCTGTGAGGGGTCAGCATCTTGGGGTGCGCCCAAGGTGAGGAGCGCAGCCAATTGCTCTGGCAGGGCACGGGCTTGAGTGACGAGAGCGAAGGGCGCCTGTATGCTGTCAAGTCGTTGGAAGAGGCGGCTATCGGTGATGTCTTTCTTGTTCTTGCCTTCGAGAAGTCTCACCATCTGCTGTATCAAGGTAGCTTTGGCTGAACTGACCACGGGTCCCATCACCAGAAGAGCCTGATCGGAAAAGCCTAGCAACCAACTGTCACGAATCATGGTGAAATAGTTGTCTTTTCGTTCGATTGTCTTTTGGCACAACCCTTTGGCAGTCAGTTTTTCATCGACGAAAGACTGCAGGTCGGAGGCGTCGTCCACTTTTGCGCATAGTCCGAAAAGGCCGTCGTCTGTCTCGAAAAACAGGACACGGGAGTCGAAGTCTATACCACAGCCGGCGATGTCCTCAATACCGAGAACAGACTTCAGCACTTCCGTCGTGCGGGAGTCATTGTCGCCCATCGACATGTCAATGGCTGCCAGAGCCTGACAGTCGGCAGGCACAGCCTTGAGGTAGTCGTCGGAGGAACAGGCTGTCAGCAGACAGCACATGGTAGTGAACGACAATACTATTGAATATATATACTTCATTGGGTATGAATATTTCAGAAAATCAAAATCAAGGTTTCACTTCAAAGCAGTCCCCTTGATTTTGTATCCATGGTTCTCCGGCAGAGTTGTGCCATCATCACGGCGGAGAGGCAAGCTGTCTCGGTGCGGAGGCGTGCCTCGCCGAGGGTGACAGGCACAAAGCCATGAGTCATGGCGAGGCGCACCTCGTCGATGGAGAAGTCGCCCTCAGGACCTATCATCACCGTCACGTCTGGACACTTGTCAGCGGCCGTGTCACGAAGAAGCGTATAGAGGTCTTGCCGGGGTATCTCATCATAACAATGCGCGATGTATTTGGCACCGGAGCGCGGTGTCTTGACAAAATCAGAAAAAGAAGTGATGGGATTGACGATGGGTTTCCATGCCTTTCGGCTTTGTTTCACAGCAGCGACCACGATTTTCTCGATACGCTCAGTCTTAATGACTTGCCGCTCAGAAAACTTACATTCGAGGAAAGACAATTCATCAAAACCAATCTCAGTGGCTTTCTCAGCCATCCATTCCACGCGGTCCATCATCTTGGTAGGAGCCATGGCGAGGTGGATATGGCCATCCCATATACGTTGTTGGGGCAAGGACTCCAGAATCTCATAGCCACAATGCTTCTGTGTGGTCATCGTGACTTGAGCACGGTGAAAAGACCCGGCACCGTCGATAAGGAAAATCTCGTCGCCACTCTGCAATCGAAGCACACGGCAAGCATGCACGGCCTCGTCGGCAGGCAAGGCATTTTGAGAGATTGCATCAGGTACAAAAAAATAGCGAGCTTCCTTCATCGCAGGTCATCCTTTCCACGTCGGCGCAGTTCGTCACGCAACTGCGACGCCTGTTCATAATTCTCCTCATCCACCGCCTTGCGTAGTGCTTTGACCAGCATTTCGTCACTGATGACATTGACAGGCACTGCCACACCACTCGACTTTCCATCATGAGGCACACTCTGGCGCAGCAGCAGCCTCTCCTCTATATAAATGGGCAGCTCGGCAATATTTGCCAGAAGCACCCCATCGCTGGCCCTTACAGGAATGGCCTGCAAGATGTTCGGTTCGTAGAGCAGCGTGCGATATTGTCCATCAATCAAGTCGTTGATGATGACTTGAAAGTTCAGTTCGGTATGCCGTTTGACCACTGTCCAAAGCACCTCAGGCAGGAGTTTGTCGGTGACAGGAGTATGTGAGAGTCGGAGCCCAAACTGGTAAATCATCGCCTTGTCACAGACGATGGAGAGCTGTCGCTGCTCATCCTCCGTGACGAGCAGCAACAGTCCTACATCCTCCGTTCCGACAATTTCGGACACACTCTTAAATTTTAGTTTTACCAGGGGCATGGTAGTTTAAGTTGACGAGTTGACGAGTAATTTGCAGGGGTCATCTCTCACCTCTTACTATCGACTAATTCCTAATTACTATCTACTACCTATCTAAACCTTCACATCCTCTTTTCTTGGCCGGAAGATGAGGGCAAAGAGGATACTGATGGTGAGGGCATAACCTGCGAAGATAAACCAGCAAGTCTGCCACTGCGTGACGCCGTCGACGGTGTAGTGGTTGACGATGGCCTGGGCGGAAAGCGTACCTATTGAGGCGCCAAGACCATTGGTCATCAACATAAACAGTCCCTGTGCGCTGGAGCGTATATCCTCGCTGGTGGTCTTATCGACGAAGAGGGCGCCAGAGATGTTGAAGAAGTCGAAGGCCACACCATAGACAATCATAGAGATAACAAACATCCATACACCGCTGCCAGGATTACCCGTGCCGAAGAGTCCGAAACGGAACACCCATGCGAGCATGGCGATGAGCATCACGTTCTTGATACCGAATTTCTTCATGAAGAATGGTATAAGCAGAATACAGCAGGTCTCACTGATTTGTGAGAGCGAGATAAGGATATTGGCATGTTCCACACCAAAGGTGTGCTTATACTCCTCAATAGCCCCGAAACTGGTGATAAACGGATTGGCAAAACCATTGGTGATCTGGAGGCAGACACCGAGGAACATCGAGAAGATGAAGAAAATGGCCATGGTGCGCTTCTTGAAGAGGGCGAAAGCCTTGAGACCAAGAGCCTCGACCAGACCTGCGCTTTTCTTATCCTTGTTGATGTCGCAAGGCGGCAAGGTGAAAGTATAGAAGAAGAGCACGACACTGAGCAATCCAGAGGTGAAGAACTGGTTTTGATTGGCCTGGAAGCCCATCAGGTCGATCAGCCACATGGTGCAGATGAAGCCGATGGTGCCGAAGATACGGATGGGTGGGAAATCCTTCACCGTGTCCATCCCCGCCTTGGTGAGTGCAGAGAATGCCACCGAGTTGGCCAGGGCGATGGTAGGCATAAAGAACGCCACGCTCAGCGTATAGAGGAAGAACAGCGTGCCAAACTGTGTGCTTGTGCCAGCTGTATAGCCATAATAACCAGCAGCACACATAAATACGGCGGCAACGAGGTGGCAGAGACCAAGGAGCCGCTGTGCCGGTATCCACCGATCGGCGACGATACCCATAATGGCGGGCATGAAAATGGAGACAATGCCCTGAACGGCATAAAACCAACCTATCTGCGAGGCCAGACCGATATTGACAAGATAGGTACCCATGGATGTCAGGTAGGCACCCCATACTGCGAACTCAAGGTAGTTCATCAGTGCTAAACGTACTTTCAGATTCATGTGCTTGGTATTTAAAATTTAGGTACAAAGATAAAGAATTTTCTTCACTTTTGAAAGCAAAAATGATGAAAGATGTCATCAATGTTGCTTGGGATAGAGTTTTTTGTCAATTTTGAGGCTTGTGCGCAGCTCTTTGACCATCGATTCGAATGCAAATTTACGTTTTTTTCATGAAATATCGTATCTTTCGGAAAATTTAACATTTGACACGGCAAGACGTTTACAAACGCCTTGATTACGCAATTATCAAACCACATTAATTTCCATTCCTAAAACACTGACGATTTTCTGCAAAGTATTGATAGATGGATTACCCGTTCCACGCTCTATAGCAACGACGGTATTAATGCCAACTTCGGCAAGGTCGGCAAGTGTCTGCTGGTTGATTCCGAGTTCAACACGACGATCTCTTATTTTCTGACCAATTTCTTTCATGTCCCTGTTACTTTGATATTGTGAAACGACGATAGTTATATGACTGAAGATAATGCCGCTTCATGTGCTCATTGAGTAAGCTTTCTCGAATCATTCTTTCTGCTATGGGTTTTTGCTCTGCTAGATTGTCCAGTTCTTTCTCGACTAGCTTGGGTGGCAGACCTATACGATTTCCAAACTCAATGAATGATAGTCTATTGACAGCATGTGTGTCATCAATTATCATGCCTTCTTTGAACAAACCTTTCTTCAAGGCAAATATACTTGGTGAACTAAGATGTAGGCTGGTATTCATCAGGTCGTATGCTGGTGTCAATGTGTAATCTCCATTCTTCTTCTCAATGATAGAGAAATTTTTGAGATGGGCATCATCGTTAAGGGTAAGGTAGTTAAACACTACAAGGCGAAAGAATTTCAGCAATTCGACAGGAGCTGCTTTTATATGTTTTCGAATCAACTCGCCACAGTCTTCATAACTGAGAATATTGTACTTAAAGTCATCACCTCCGTTGGCTTTACTTAAACCTGCCAACTGGGCAAAGTCCTCTTGAGCATATTTTGTACCATCAGGACGGATGTCAAACCTGCGAACGAGGTATGCCATCTGTCCATTACCAAATACACACAGGCAACATGGAGCAGTCTCTATGCCATACACATTCTTTGCCAACTGCATGGTGAGATATTCATTTGTGGGGCAATACTCTTTATCAAGAATAAATAGTGCTGTCGGTGCTGGTTTCAGAATATAATGTCCCTGCTCACCTTCTTTTGAGAGTCTTAGCGTGCCGTTATCTACAACCATAGAATATTTAGGCTGAACACCACTGAGAGAAATTTTGCCATTGCCTTTGACAACAAGTTCTATGGTCTCACGGTCTGCGTCAAGACTCATATACGGCAATATGGGGGAGACTTGCTTCCCATCGAACATCTCCCTTAATGTCTGTCTGCTATATTGGATCATGACTCAATGGGTTTAACTGTTACACATCCGATGGTGTCATAGTTTGCCGTGGCAAGTAGGATACCAAAATCATCTTTCTCATCTATCTTAAGTACGACAGACTGGAATTTCCTATTCTCACCTTCACTTAACAGATTACTGAAGAATGGAAAAAGATAAGATGATTCATAGTGGCTAGACGTTAAGGGCATGGCACAGCAAACAGGCCTTGCTTCAGATGACTCGAGATATTCTTTATCATAGTCAAAGACATAATGCGTAGAATCCTGTTCTGTAAGTTTTCCCGCGTAAACTTTATTTATATATACACCAGCTTGTCTCATTACAAATACCAATATAATGTGATTTTGGATGCGAAGATAAACATTTTATTCCATGCAACCAAGCAAAATCACAAAATATTGTGAATTTTGTAGTATTAAAACAAAAACTAAGCAAGATTGTTGAATCTGTGTCAGTCGCCAGCCGCCAGTCCTCTATAGGAACCAGAAATACTTTAAGCATTCAGGTAACATGCTTGCTAATTATATTTTTTTGAAATAATCAATATCAATTAATGAAAAGAAAATGTTAACACTAGCCCAATTTCAAAAAAGTATAACGCATCCTTCTTGTTTCCCAGAGAATAATGAAGGAACTCAAGTTGCGCGTTCGCTCTACTTGAAAGGTATTGGGTCAGAATTTCTTAATATGTTCTCTATAGGCATTAGGGGTCATCTGCTTTTTCTTCTTGAACATACGAATAAAATTAGATATATTATTGAATCCACTGTTATAACACACCTCTGAAATAGTTTGATTTGTGTCTGATAATAGTCGACATGCGTGGGCAATCCGCATATTGTTAAGGTGGTCAATAAAAGTCATGTTGGTCTTTGCTTTAAAGAAATGAGAAAAAGCAGAATCTGACATACCCACTAGCGAAGCCATATCACTCAGGCTTATGGTGTCACGAAAATGTTGCTCCATATAATTGCAAACTTTAGCAATTCTCCTGCTCTTAGTGGCTTGCAAGGTGCCTGATGCATCATAATGGTTGCTCACGAGAGGATATCTTTCAGCATTTGACATTTCGTTTAGCAAGGAAAAGAAAGTCAGCACAGTTTGAAAACCATGCATATGTGTAATTTTGATGATTTCATCTTTCATTTTGAGTTGAGCATCCTTGGAGAACTTGAGTCCGCGTTTGCCATCTATCAACAACTGCTGTATTGGTTTGAATTGTCGTTTGCTGACAATAGGCATATTGAGCAGATTATCGGAAAATTGGATGGTGATAACGTGATTGCCTTTTACTCTGTCTCCTCGCCATGCATGTCCGATATTGGGCCCGATCAAAGCCAGATCCATTTCCTCGAATCCTTCAATAGAGTCACCGACCATTCTTTGCCCATTTGTTCCCATCACCAGATTGATTTCATACTCACTATGGTAGTGCATAGGATAGTCAAATTCCGCATCTGGATGATTGAGCACAATGAAGAGATCTTCTTCAACGATAGGAACAATTTCCCTTTGCAAATCCTTCATACCATTTTTACTTTTTTGAATTATTTACTACAAATTTATGAAAAAGAATTATAAGTACAATGCAAATTTCAAAAAAGTACAACGATTAAACAATAATTATCACTAATAGCCCCAAATGTTTGTTTAATTTTGCAACAGAAATAGCAAAACCTACTAACTATAATGGAAAATATCACGATAGATATCATAGACATCGTCATCGTCATCCTGTATATGGCTTTTATCGTCTGGTGGGGACTACGCAACGGGAAAAGCAAAGATTCTCAGTCGTATTTCCTCGCAGACCGAGGAATGTCGTGGTGGATAGTGGGTTTGTCGCTTTTTGCTGCAAGCATCTCTTCCACCACACTTATAGGCCAGTCGGGCGATGCCTACCATACTGGTCTTGCCGTCTTCAACTACAACCTTGCGGGCGGTGTGCTGGTGATGGTGTTCTTTGCCATTGTGCTGTTGCCACTCTACATCCGCAGTGGTATCTTCACCATTCCGGAGTTTTTGGAGAAACGTTTCGACAGTCGCTCGAGATATTATTTCTCTGCCCTTTGCGTCATCGGTAATATTTTCCTTGATGCAGCAGGAGCACTCTATGCAGCAGCACTGATTATCAAACTTGTTTATCCTGAAGCCGATTTACACCTTATTATAATTATATTCGCACTCTTATGCGCTAGTTACACCATTCCAGGTGGTCTGTCGTCGGCCATCAATGCCGAAATCATACAAGCAGTGATTCTCCTTATCGGAAGTGCCATTCTCTCGATAGCCTGCTACAACCGTGGCGGTGAGTACTTTGTACAACTTTTCAACAGTAAGGACGAACTGACCAGCCTGATTCGACCTATCAACGACACTGCAACACCTTGGCTCGGACTGATCATAGGAATGCCGATAACTGGTTTGTATTTTTGGGCAAACAACCAGACACTCGTCCAGCGAGTACTGAGCAGCAAGACCATTGATGAAGGTCGCAAGGGAGTGCTCTTCGCAGGACTTCTCACTCTGTGCACGCTGTTCATCGTAGCCATTCCGGGTGTCATCGCACGCTATCTGTTTCCTGGATTGGAGAAACCTGACATGGTGTATCCAAACATGGTGCTCAACCTCTTGCCTGTCGGTCTGCTTGGCATATTGCTCGCAGCTTTGCTCTCAGCACTTACATCGACACTCTCAGCGATACTCAATTCCACATCTACTCTCATCACGATGGACTTCTATGCAAAGATGAACAAGAAGGCTGACAGCAAAAACCTTGTCGCTGTGGGTAAAATTGTATCCTGCATCGTGATTGTCATCGCTGCTTTGTGGGCGCCACAGATAGGCAGGTTTGGCTCATTACTGAAATACTACCAAGAGATGCTCTCCTACCTTGCACCACCGATTGTTGCCACCTTCCTTATGGGAGTGTTTTGCAAGAGAGTGAATGCCAACGGAGCTTTCACAGGACTACTTGGCGGACTGGTCATCGCCATCCTTACCTTTTCGTTTAAGGACAATATCTTTCCAGGACTTCACTTCCTGCTGATCGTACCGATATTGTTTACCGTCAGTGCCGTCGTCACCTACACGGCCAGCCTATTCTCACCACCACCAGAAGCCGACAAACTTGAAACAACGGTGTTCTCATTTAAGGCACTTCGAGAAGAGATTGCAGCGGCATACCGTCAACCAGCACACACCAATTATTTCAACTATGCAGCCTTGCTTGTGATGGCATGCGGGGTGGTATATGCGGTGTTCTGGTAACATCCCCGCAATTTCATTTACAATTGGACATTTTAGGATTTGCCATTTAGGAGCCTCATAAACGAGGCGTATAATTGACAAAAACATTACAACCGGATTAAGTTTTTTAATCCGACAGGGGGGACCTTGTTTTTACTTTGATTCAATAAAGATAATAAAACTGCCATGTTAGATATAGAGAGTAGCGATGGTTTGACAAGTGCATCATCAGTGGAACGCCTGTTGAGCATCATTGAGGCAAATGAAGAGTTTATAACAGAGGGAGACAGGTAAGAAGGACCTCTCCCCGATTGATTTAATTAATTATATTATTAGCCGTATGTTTAAAAGACTAAAATTGTATGTGTTTATATTCTTGGGGGTATGCGCATTTGCAGCATGCTCAGAGGATGAACGCAACACGGAGCCATTAGTCGATCCATGGACAAGGGAACGAACACCTGTAAATTTCCGTCTTGAATCGCAGATTGGTAGCGCCATTATCACTAACGACTGGCGCAATGATGGAGTAGGAACTATTCACGTGAGTCTTATCACTGGTGGACTGGACATGTCGAAGGTGAAGGTCGATGCCGTGGACTTCAAGTTCCCCAAGAGCGAGTACTGCCCCAAGTCGTCTGTTCAAGCAGGAGACTATATCGACCTGAGCAGTGGTAGCACTAAGATCACCGTCACCGCCTACAATGGTGAGACACGCGTTTACACAGTGGACTACGAACAGTTTACCGACCCGTTGGAAGGCACCTATGTCCACGCTCCTATTCCAGGTATTCTTGATGCGAGTGCTCCACAGAGTTCTATGGTTATCATTGGTGGATGGACCGACGCTATCGTCATGTCGACCGACATGGATAAGAGTTGGCATTGGGGGGAAGGCTACACCCACAACGACGAGATGGACAACACACTCAGTTTCATGCTGACTGAGGCTGACCCGGAGACGGGCCTGACCCGTGGTACGACAGTGAACCTCGCCGGTGACGACGGGGCGTATGCCAACTATGTCTACAACAACACATACGATGTGAATTCCTTCTATCGTATCTTCCCTACTGGTGCAAGCCGTGGGGCAGAGGATGCTGAAGGAAACATCCATGTGTATGCTATAGGCGACACAGATTATGCCAATGAATTGTATGTGGTGAAGTATCTCTACGCAGGCACCTACACCATCAGCACCAAAGATATTACCATCGGTGACTGTGCCTTCATGCGCGAACATGTGACAGAGGAAGTGATTGACTGGAACTGGCCAGACACCCGTTGGATGGTCAACAATATCCGCAACACATTCTGGATGATGCATAAGAGTTCAGATGCCCCAGTAGAGGGACATAGCGAAATGGCAAAATAACAGGCTATGAGACATTTCTTATTAAGTATCATGATGCCGCTTGTCACAGTATTGTTAGGTATAGGCTGTTGCAGTTGTGGAAGCGATTCAAGTGAGGAGCCAGAGCCTTCCGATACGCGTTACCTAAGACTTTCAGTCAGTCCTGCCACAACCCTTGAGGCAAGTGCGACACAGATAGAGTTAAAGGTTGAGACCAACCTCGACTATACGATTGCTGTCGATGCAGACTGGCTGAAGCAGAAGGAAGGCACTACACCAAAGGCTACCACAGTGTTGTTTGATGTAGCAGCCAACACGGCGAAGGAGTCGCGCACAGCTACTATCACCGCAAGTGACAAGAAAGACCGCTACTTTTCACAATCCGTGAAGGTGGTGCAGAGTGGCAGTACAATCATGTTTGAAGAACTGTCGATCGTAGATAAGCAGGCTACAAACAAGACAAAGGCTCTGCTGGCAAACCTATGGACCATTGCAGACAAGGGATTCATATTTGGTCATCACGACGACCTGTGGTATGGACGATACTGGTACAATCAGCCAGGTGGCTCAGACACCAAGGCTGTGTGTGGCGACTATCCTGGTGTGTTCAGCGTAGACTTCGGCCCTAT
>JAEEGL013527150.1_pt1 | contig 25997 bp, 23 predicted proteins | sample 9134231 | NCBI WGS metagenome assembly JAEEGL01 (sample SAMN16246548, study PRJNA631951) | gut metagenome | biome: gut microbiome; feature: rumen; material: fiber-attached | host: Bos | place: Iran: Karaj | collected 2018-10 | reverse complement strand
TTGCTTTCTCTTTTTCTTCTTTTGCTTTCTTTTCCGCTTCAGCTTTTTCTGCTTTTATTTTATCTGCTTGTACAGTTGCTTCAACTTTTTTTTGATTATTTATCTTTTTTTTTTCGTCTTCAATAGCTTGAGCTTCTGCTTTTGCTGCTTCTTGTGCAGCTTTAGCTTCTGCTTTTGCTTTTGCTTCGGCAGCTTTTGCTTCCGCTTTTGCCTTTGCTGCTTCTTCTTTTGCTTTAGCTTCTGCAGCTTTTGCTTCGGCTTTTGCTTTTTCTGCAGCGGCTTTAGCTTCTGCTTTTGCCTTTGCTTCAGCTTCTTTAGCTTTTTCTTTCTCTTCTTTTGCTAATCTTTCTTTTTCTGCTTTTTCTGCTTTCAATTTATCCGCTTGAGCTTTAGCTTCTTCTTTTGCTTTAGCTTCTGCAGCTTTTGCTTCGGCTTTTGCTTTTTCTGCAGCAGCTTTTGCTTCTGCTTTTGCCTTTTCTTTATCTTCTTTTGCTTTCTTTTCCGCTTCAGCTTTTTCTGCTTTCAAATTATTTGCCTGAACTTTAGCTTCTTCTTTACTGTTGTCTATATTTTCTTTTACTTCGTTTACTTGTTCTTCTGCTTTATTTTCTGCTTTATTTACTTCTTCTTCTAATTTTTTATCCTCGGCAACAACTGTCTCTTTAACATTTGATTGTACCGGTTCTATTTTAAAAGAAACATCTGCTGCTTTATTAAGGCCTTTGAACCCCATTTCTTCTAACTTTGCAACAGCATCCTCATTTCCTTGTTCTGCTGCCTTTTTCAACCATTTTGTACCGGTTTCAACATTTTTTGTTACACCTTCACCTTCACAATACATTTTACCAATCATATACTGAGCATCACTGCTGTGTGTTAATCTTTCATATTCAACATAATAGTCCATTGCTTCAGTATAATCTTTATCCACTTCGTAACCGTTATAATACATTTCTCCCAACATAAAAATTGCATCTTGGTTACCGTTAACCATTGCCCTTCTGAAATATTCCAATGATGCTGCTAAATTTATTTTACCTGTTTCACCTTTATAATAAATAAGACCCAAAGCATATTCCGCATCAGCATTTCCCTGATTTGCAGCTTCATCATACCATTTCAATGCAGCTTTATAATTTCCTCTGTCATAATAATAACTGCCTAACTCATTTTCCGCTTTAGCATATCCCTGGTTTGCAGCTTCTTTGTAATATTGAAGTGCTTTTTCCTCATTTTTTGGGGTTCCTTCACCTTTTTTATACATTTCCGCTAAACAAAACTGAGCTCTCTTATCACCTTGTTCTGCTGCTTTAAGATACCATTTATATGCTTTTTCATAATTTTTTCTTACTATATTTCCGTTATAATAAAGTTCACCCATATAATATTGTGCTTCCACATATCCGTATGAAGCGGATTCTTCATAATATTTTAAAGCTTTCTCATTATTTTTTTCTGTGGCTCTGGCATTTTCATACATTTCACCAAGATAATATTTTGCTTCACCTACACCTTGTTCTGCTGCTTTTTCATACCATTTAAAAGCTTCTTTATCACTTTGATGAACATTTCCTGCTCCGCTGGCACACAAACCTGCTAATTCGTATTGTGCTTGTGCATGTCCCTGAAGAGCAGCCTTCTTAAACCAATTATATGCTTGAACATAATTTTTTCCAACTTCTTTTCCTTCCATAAATTTCATACCTATTTCATACTGAGCAGCCGGATCCTTTTCATTCTCGTTAACCACTCCTGCCGCTACGGCACACGTAACATTGAATAAGAATGTTGCCATAACAAACAAACTTATAAATTTCTTCATACTCCCTCCAAAATATATTTTAATAATATTAATAATGTTTTAATGCTTTCTGTTGCCTGGACTTAAAAAACTTTACTAATTCGAATATATACGGTTTATCTGTATATATATTCATAACATCTGTCTTGGCAACTTTAAAAGATTCATCTAAATATTTTTCATGTAATCTTAAGTTTTTATAATATTCGTCTCTGACATCGCCGGAAGAAAAATCTATATCCGTTATCGAATCGGTCTCCGCATCTTGTAATCTGAAAATTCCGCTCTTCGGAATTTCCTGCTCTTTCGGATCGGAAATTTTTATACATACCAAATCGTGCTTATTGGAAGTAACTTTCAGTAAACTGTCAAAATTCTCGTCATAAAAATCGGATATTAAAAAAACCAAAGCTTTTCTTTTACATAATTTATTTAAAGATCTTAATGCATTTTCTATATTCGTTCTTTTATTTTGAGGTTTATAGCTTAAAATAATATCTATAAGTCTCAAAATATGTTTTTTGTTCTTCTTAGGTTTTATGTATTGTTCAACAATATCAGTAAACGTAAGAAGACCTACTCTGTCACCGTTCTGAAGTGCAGAAAACGCAAGAACAGCCGTAAGTTCTGCAATTAATTCATTCTTTGTAATATTAACACTGCCAAACTGTCCCGAAGCACTTAAATCAACAACAAAAACTACTGTTTGCTCTCTCTCTTCATCATATTTTTTTATATAAGGTTTATTTCTTCTGGCAGTAACATTCCACGATATTCTTCTTACATCATCTCCCGGAACATATTCTCTCACTTCACTAAACTCTAAACCTTGTCCTCTAAAAACACTATGATACTTTCCTGAAAAGACCTCTTCTACAAGTTTTTTTGATCTTAACTCTATTTTTTTTATTTTTGATAATATTTCAGATTTTAACAATTATCCGCTCCAAACCTAAATTATCAAAAAAATTTTTAAGGAACTTCAACACCGTCAAAAATTTGTTTTATTATATCATCACTTGTGAGCTCTTGTGCATCAGCATCATAAGTGGTTAAAACTCTGTGTCTTAAAACATCCGGTCCTATATCTTTAATATCTTCAGGTGTTACAAAACCTCTCCCCTTTAAAAATGCAAGAGCTTTTCCCGCTCTGTTTAAATTAATAGTTGCTCTCGGGGATGCACCAAAAGCTATAAGATTTTTTAAATTTTCAAGACCGTATTTTTCCGGTTTTCTTGTAGCAATAACAATATCTACAATATAATTTTTTACTTTGTCATCAACATAAATTTCATCAACAGCTTTTTTTGCTTCTTCCAAATCCTGTAAAGTTATAACCGGATTTACCTCTATTTTTTTTCTTGTGGAATATCTTTCCAAAATTGCTCTTTCTTCCTGTTCCGTAGGATAATCCAACTTCAATTTCAACATAAATCTGTCAACTTGAGCTTCTGCCAAAGGATAAGTTCCTTCCTGTTCTATAGGGTTCTGTGTAGCCAAGACCAAAAACGGATCCGGTAACGGATATGTAACTTCACCGATTGTAACTTGTCTTTCCTGCATAGCTTCCAAAAAAGCACTTTGAACTTTTGCCGGAGCTCTGTTTATTTCATCCGCTAATATAAAATTTGAAAAAACAGGACCTTTTTTTACATTAAAATCACCTTGCTTTGAATCGTATATTAAAGTTCCTGTTAAATCCGACGGTAATAAATCCGGTGTAAATTGAATTCTTTTAAAATCACCCGAAACTGCTTTTGCCATTGTATTTACCGCCAACGTTTTTGCAAGTCCCGGTACACCTTCCAACAATATATGTCCATCCGATAAAAGTCCAACCAACATTCTTTCCAATATATAACTTTGACCAACTATAACTTTTGATACTTCACTTAATAATCCTACAATGGCCAAAGACTGTTGTTTTACCTTTTCATTTAAACTTTTAATATCTATGCTGCCGGACATCTGTTACTCCTTTAAATCTACTCAGCCAATATTTCAAGAGCCTTTCTAACTTCCATATTCATACTTATTCCAAGACTTTGTGCTTTTGCCGTTAATGCAACAATCTTGGAATTTAATATATCTTCTATTGTTTTAACTCCGGTTACAATACAAGCCACATCATCTCTTTTTTGTGCAGTATTTATATTCAAATAGCCGCACATTATATAACCTTTCTTTCCGGTTATAACCAATAATTTACTGCTATCACATAAATCTAATTCTATACCTTTAAAAATTGAGTTTTTTATTTTAATTTCTTTTTCTATCATTTTATTTTTTTTATTTTTATTAAATTAACTTATAATATATATTTTTTTTTAACTATTTACAAATAAAAATTATACAGTCCAAGATAAAATATTAAAATTTTTAGTAGGTTTCGGTATAATAACAGAGGATTGATACGGCCATCTTTCAACTTCCATATTATCCTTATCCACACTTATTGTAAATTCTATTTTTTTATATTCTTCAGGCAAATTTAAAATTTTCAACGGAATTTTCAACTCTATTATTGACTTAAATTTTATGTCATCTGCAGGCAATGCTGTAACTTCTTTTTTCCCATCATAAAAAATATTAAATTCAACAACATTGTGTTCTATATCAAATTTAAAAGAAACCTTTGATTTTATCGGATCAAAAAAATTAATATTAAAATTAAAATTTTCTATTTCTTTTGAATTTGGTTCAATATTTAAACTTAATGCCAAATATATATTTTCCAAATCAAAACCGTAATTAAAAGTTTTTATTGTACTTGCAACCTGATGCATTGAACCGCCGCTGTGTCCAACTATATAAACACCGGCCCTTTTCCATTCAAAGAAATTTGTTATCTCCCCGTCTATAGTCGGAGTTATCAATGATGTAGGCATTGAGAAATTACTTGCATTAGTATTGGCTGAATGCTGTTGACCTTTGATAGCCTTATATAAATAATCAGGAACTTTTGTATTTAACAAAGTGTATATTGCAATTAAATGCTGTCTGAACAACAAATCAAACATTCCGTCATTACCGGAAGAATGATCATCTCCGTACCACCAATTCCAATCGGAACCTTCAGCTGCATATAAAATTTTCCAAACTTGTTTTTCCAATTCACTTCCTGCAAATTCAGGATGTTGTTTTGTATATTCAACTATAAAATCTCTTGTCTGTCCCACATATTGCCAAGAAGTATTATCTTCATTATGTCCTATCCATATACCGAAATTTCCGTTTATCCACGAGCCTGCCATTAAATGGTTAATCGTGTCTTTAGGAGGGAACCTGTTCAAATAGTCGGTAATTGTTACTGTTTCCACTTCGTCATCTTTATCCAATGCAGCATATAATTTAGACAAGAAATCCCAACCGTCATTTTGATAATACTCCCAACAATTTTCACCGTCAAGAATTACGGATACCAAAGGAGCATAATATTCATCTCTTGCATAATTTCCTATATTCTTAATCTTTGTCATAAAATCTCTAACCGCATCGTCCGGATTCCATTTTGAATAGACAAAACCTATCGAGTCGGATAATCCGTGGTCTCTAAAAATCATATTTACATTCTTACCGTCAACTGTCACATTGTACGGTCTGAATAAAAACTTTCTGTTTTCACATACTTTTTTATAACTGCCGCTTAATATTGCTTCATCAGTGGCAATCCATCTTATTCCGTTATCGGAAACAATTTTCACAACTTCGTCACAAACAGAACCTTCGGAAGGCCACATTCCGGTAGGTTTTCTGCCGAATAATTGTTCATAATATTTTATTGCTGATTGTACATGCCATATTGCATCTTCTTTATGAGAAAATCTTTTTTTAGGCAATACAATATTAGGCGTTGCATCCAAAGCATTATTTGTATCACACAATAAAGGCATTATAGGATGATAGAAAGGTGTTACGGAAACCTCTATCTGCCCTCTGTCTTGTAATTCCTTATGTTTTTGAACGATTTTACCGCAAATTTCAAGTTGCTTATCTATAAGTTTATGTTTTTCATCTTCGGTAAAATCTCTCCCCTTAATATAAAGAGAATTAATAAATTCGTCATGTTTTCTCCAATAAGGATCAAACCACGACAAATTAAACCATACCTGCAAATCTCTAATATCTTCATTTTTAAAATAATTCAATATTCTTCTGACATCTGCTTCACTTGTTTGTTTTCCTCTTTTTTCCAACAATTGATGATATCTGTTGTAAGGGAAAATCATTGTATCCCAATTTGCCATAAAAAAGTTCATTAGAATAAATACTTTTTCATCGTCGGATAATTCCAATACCGGTTTTAAAGTCAAATCCAAAAACTTATCTTTTGCTATACCTTTGGAATATTCATCAAGTTGAACCAACAAGGAAGGTACAAGGTTTATATTTGTTTTTACTTTCGGATAGTTATCCAAGATAGCAACCATATCATAATAATCTTTCGTTGCATGGAGCCTTACCCACGGCAACTCATACGTGTTGTTCAACGGATTTTTATATATAGGTTGATGTTGATGCCAAAGAAATGCTAAGTAAACTTTACCCATTAATCAACTCCGAAATTAATTCAATTTTTCGCTTGCTCTGTTAGCATAAATTGTGCCGAAAAATTTATCGACAATTTCTTTATATACTTGTTTAGCTTCTTCACTGTTACCTGATAACTCATATAATCTTGCCATATTTTCCATAACAGACGGAGCCAAATAATTATCCGGATATTTTGATAAAAATTCTTTCGATGTTGCAATTGCCTGCTCTATGTCTTTTTTATCATCATATATTGAAATTAATAACGGATATCCTACAGGTCTTGTAATTTCCGGTTTTGCATTTTCTATATAAACTTTTAATACACTTTCAGCTTCATCATTTTTATTTTGATTTATAAAATAACTTGCCTTCATAATCATTGCTCTATATGCAGCAGGCGAATTTTTATATGTATTTATCACGTCGTCTATAATTGACAAACCTTGTTCCAAATTTCCTGTAGCAACTATTTTTGTAGCCATATTCAATTTATCGGATGCTTCGGAATTTATCATTTGTATTCTAATACAAACAAAAAGAATTATTAAAACTATAACTATAACGGATATTATCGTGGTAAAAAAAGGTTTTTTGTTCTTTTTTATCCAATTAATCGCATCAATAATTTTTGAATTTTCTTGTTCTTTATTCATTTTTATCCTCTACTTTTTCGAAGCAACAATATCGTAAGAGTTTTGTTGCATAATATTAAAATATTCTAAACTTAAACCGGATTGTTTAAGCGTATTTTCTATTTTTGTTTTATCCATTAAATTTTCCGGTTCATGCGAATCCGTATTCAACACAAGTTTTGTACCGCATTCCAATGCCAAAGCGGCAACTTCTTTATTTGTGGCATTGTGACCGCATCTTGTAGTTATTTCCAAACAAACATTATTTTTCTTTGCAAGTAACACATCTTCTTTCGTAATATGTCCTGGATGAGCAAGAATATCTATCCCTGCCTGAACAGCATAGTGATTAGTTGTCGGCGGAACTGTTTCGGCAACAGTTTCACCATGCACAACAATAATCTTTGCACCCGATTCTTTACATTTTGCAGCCATATCTTTTATAAGTTTTGGCGGAACATAAGTTATTTCCACACCGGGAATAACTTTAATATCGTATTGTTCCTGCAAAATTTGAGCAACTTTTATAATTCTCGGTATAACATAATCATAAGTCGAATAATCAACATGATCCGTTAAAGCAATAGTTTTGTATCCCTTAAACTTTGCTCTGTATACAAGTTCACTGGGTAATAAAACACCATCAGAAAATAATGTATGTGTATGTAAATCTATCATAATTGAAATATTATACCATTTTTATTAATTTTTTATAATAGTTCCTTTAAGTTCTTTTACTCCGCTTACCCCATCAACAATCAAAACTTCTTTCACACCTTTTTCTACAGCTTGTTTACAACTGTTTATTTTCGGTATCATTCCGCCAGTAATAACTTCTGTATTTATAAGGTTGTCAACTTCACCTGTCTTTATCTCTTTTATAGTATTTTTCTCTTTATCCAAAACACCTGCAACATCTGTCAAAAAAATAAGTTTTGCAGCTTTAAAAGCTATTGCAATATTTGTTGCGAGAACATCAGCATTTACATTTAAAGCATGAGTATCTTCTGCCATACCAACGGATGATATCACAGGAAAGAACCCGCCGTTTATTAAAGTTTCTATTAAACTTATATTTATTTTTGTCGGCACACCGACAAAACCCAATTCTTCTTTTACGTCACAAACAGCAATTGCACCGTCTCTTGCGGATATTCCGACGGCTTTAACTCCGCATTTTATAAGCTCTGCCGTCAACATCTTGTTTACTTTACCGCTTAAAGCCATCTCTACAGCTTCCAAAGTTTGTTCATCGGTATATCTTAACCCGTTTACAAATTTTGATTCTATGTTTAATCTTGAAAGAAGATTGTTTATTTCAGGACCGCCGCCGTGAACAAGAACTATATTTTGAGTTTTCGAAATTTCGGCCAATTCTTTTATAAATTTTTTTTGAGCTTCTTTGTTTTTTGTTAAACTTCCGCCGAATTTTATTACTACCGTATCTTTCATTATATCCCCCAAATATTATTCGTTATATTCTTTTAACATTTTCTTATACTTTTCAATTTCATAAAATTCTTTCATATTTGCAGAAACAGTTATTATTTGTTCATCTTCCGTAACTGAATTTTTTACATTAAACCCGGTTAATACTTTTGCTATTGTACCGTTATTATTTTGTGTTACGGAAAAAACAGGTATTATCGTAAACTCTTTTGATGATTTCCCCATTAAAGCTTGCTCTTCTTTATCATAGTCGGAAATTTTATATTTTAAATTATAAATTACAGTCTGTTCACTCGTATATATTATTTTTAAATTAATAAAATTTGTTCCGCTTTTATATATAGAAGAAATTCTTACCCTGTTACCGCTTTCTCCCGCGAAATAATCTTTTTGAAATTTGTTTAATCTTTCCATAAACGGCTTTAATACGTTAATCATTGAAATCAAAATTTTATTCTTGTTATTGATTATAATACTTTCTTCCAACTCCAAACAGTCTTGTTCTTCGGAAACAGCAATTTTATTTTTATCCACCAAAAAATCATTTTTTGTTTCCAAAAGATTTTCATACTCATTCAAAAGAGTTTCTGTTTGTTTTTTTATTTTTGATGTTTCTTTTAATATATCTTGAATGGTTAAGGAAGAAATACCATCAGCCCAATCAAGGATATATTGTTTGGCCTGATATTCTATTTTTTTTGCTTTTATTTGGTTTTCAAGTTCCAACCTTACTATTCCGTCTTCTTCCGAATTAATTTTACGTTTAAGTGCAACTATTTCTTTTTCATTTTGTTTTTTAAAAGAATTAAACTCTTTTATTTTATCTTGTTCTTGTTCATCTGTTTCGTTTATTTCTTCACTTTTTTCCTGCATTTGCGGTTGCTGCATAAAATCAAGATCTATAATTTCTTCCATGAATCCGTCATCTTGAGAAAAACAAGGCACGGCAAGAAACAATATTAAAATAAAAAAAACAATCTTTTTCATATCATACCTCAAATAAGATCTGCTATTGTAACTCTAAAATCATCATCTTGAACTTTTAGAGAACTATATTTACAGGAAGATTTAAAATCACAAAAAGGGCACTTATCTTTATCAGGCTCAAATTTTTGATTATTAATTTTTTCGGCAACATCTACAGAAAGTTTTATTGCATTATTTATTTGTTCTTCATTTCTTGTTGTATATATTTTTTTATTATGTGACAAAAAATATATCGCAATTCTGTCCGGAATAAAACCGAGTGCAACTTTACAAGCATAACAATACAAACTCAACTGCAAATCACTGTCAACTTTTTCTTGTTCCCAAATAACTTTATGAGTTTTATAATCCACCAACTCTCTTGTTCCGTCATCATATTCATCAATTCTGTCTATTATTCCAATGAAAGGATATTTACCTATCTCTGATTTAAAATTATGCTCAGTGGAAATTTTTTTTGGAGGATATTTCCCGTATGTTTCCCAAAATTTTTTTAAAACATCAACTGCTCTTAAATAATTAACATACGCTTCCTGATTATTTTCATAACCGCTGCTTTCCCAACAAGTATTTAAACTATCCGTTAAATCTTCAAAAGAATATTTTCCTTTTTTATAAAAATCGTCCAATGTTTTATGAACGGAATTTCCAAAAGAAATATCGCCGTTTAACGGAATATATTTGTTTTCCAAATATATTAACTTATATTTATGAGGACAAAACAAATATGTGTTTATTCTTGAATAACTGATTTTAAAAGAATTGTCTCTCATCGTTTCATCCTGTAAAAAGCAACAACCGTGTCCCCGTATTTTTCCGTTCTGTAATTATCCAATCCAACAACATTCCCTACAGGTTCTTTCATATGCCTTTGAGAAATAACTATTCCGTTTTCTTTAAGCATAGAAAACAAAACAACATTCTTTAATGTAGGATATGTTAAGGCTAAAGCTTTTTTGTCACCGTCTTTATACGGCGGTCCCATAAAAATAATATCGTATTTGTTTTGAAATTTCGGAAAACCTTTTACTACATCACATTTTATTATATCGGCTCTGTCTTCAAAACCGAGCATATTTAAATTATATTTTACAAGTGCTATTGATTTATCACTGATTTCGGCAAAAACGACTCTTTTTGCGCCTCTGGATAAAGCCTCGATACCTACAGACCCAACTCCCGCATACAAATCAAGGAATAAGCTGTCCGGTAAGACCGGAGTAATAATATCAAAGACGGATTTTTTCATCATACCAAGCATCGGTCTGATGGAAAAATCTTCTTTAGGTAATGTTTTTAGTTGTCTGCCTCTTGCTGTTCCTGCAATAACTTTTAACATAATAAAATCCTAATATATTAACTTGTATATTTTACAATTTTTGTATTAAAGTTTAAAGATTTTAAAAAGTAATTACTTCCGTTTCGGAAACTTCGCAAAAAAAAGGCCCAACTCAAACAAAAGATATGTAGGGACAAATAATAAAATTTGAGAAACAACATCCGGCGGTGTAAGAATTGCGGCAACAATAAGAAGTATTACTACAATATAAGGCCTTTTATTTTTTAAATTTTCCAACGATACAATATCAAATCTAACCAAAAAGTATATTGCTATCGGGAATTGAAACATTAAACCAAATGCCAACATAAGCCAACCGGAAAGAACTATAAAGTTACTTATTCCCAATATAGGTTTAATTTGTTCGGTTGCAAAACTCATAGAAAAATTTATTATTAACGGCAACACAAAACCAATACATATTGCCGCACCTAAAATAAAAAGAAAAGTTGAACAAAATACCGCAGTTTTTACAAACTTCTTTTCTTTATCATATAATGCCGGAAGCAAGAATTGCCATATTTTATAAATTATATAAGGAAAGCCTAATACGAGAGCAAGAACAAAACCTATTTTCAAATTTAAAATAAAAACTTCCATCGGAGAGAAAAAATTCAATTGTGCATTATCAACAGGAAAGCTCCACCGTACCAACCAATCGATACAATATGGAGCTAAAAAATAACCTGCAGGAAATAAAACAACTAAACAAACAACTATTGAAAGGATTGTTTTTCTTAATTCGGATAAATGATAAGTTAAAGATTCCTGATCTAAATCCGCCATTTAATTTACTTATCTGTTTTTTCTTCCGACTTTATATCTGTAATTTGTTGCTTTTCGACAGTTGTGTCATTAGACTCCGCTTTTGCTATTTCATCGGATTCTTTTTTTAACATTTCTTTTGCCTTTTTATACTCGTGACCGGCTCTTGCTATTGCTTTTACCAATTCAGGAATTTTTTTTGCACCGAAAAACAAAATTACTATTACTATAAGAATTACAACTATTTCAGAAAATCCCAAGCCCATAATTTTACTCCTTAAAAACACTAAAATATATATCAATATATTAGCAAATTAATTTGAATAAAAAAACATTAAAATTTTATTACTTCTTTTTTTTCAATATCCACAACAAACTTATTTATTTCCTTTCCGGAATAAAAAGATTTTATTATACGGGAATAATTTTCAAGCTGTTTTTCAATATATTCCTTATCATATATTGAACTTTTAAAATCAATAATATCAACACTGTCTTTTTTTACGACAAGCTTATCTATTCTTACGGTATTCCCAAATTCGTCAACAAATTCTTTCTCGTTAAAAACAATATTTTTCTTATCAAAGAAACATGCAATTTCTTTTTTCGAAAGCAAATCGTTTATTTCTTTTCGTAACCAACTTATATCTTCGTTAGGATATACAAAAGCAACCTTTTTCATACAGGTTTCAACAATATTTTCCAAATACGGAATATCAAAAGTATCTATTAATGATAATGAATAATGCAGTATCTGCCCCTTTAACAATATATCTTTATTTTTCCTGCCGTATATTTCGTTAGCACTGTCGGATATAACGCTGACTATATCTTCCACTTGATCGGGAATTAAATTTATTGTTTTAAGATTATTTCTGCTTTCATTTAAAATATCATATTTTTGTTTTTTCCCCTTAACACGAGCATCTTCTCTTATAAAAACATTTATATACTCTTTGGTATTATTGCGGTTTTTAGGTTGTCTGATTAAAGCATGAAATTCATATACGGCTCTTGTTGTTGCAACATATAAAATATTCAGTTCGTCGGATAATTTCTTAAAATATGCTTTATAATAAATATCTTTTAATTTATCGGAATATGCCGTTGCTTCTTTTTTTATATTTTTAAAATAAAACTTATTATCTTCTTCTACACAAAACGGATTCTCGGGAGAACAATCATCTATATAAAAATACGGCATTATAACAACATTAAATTGTAATCCTTTTGCTTTATGTATAGTCATTATTTTTACGGCATTGTTGGAAGGTACTTTTATAAAAAATTTATCGTTGGACTTATTTTTATCATAACTGTTAAAATAATCTATAAAATTTTGCAATCCCTGATCTCTTGTTTCAAAGTCACTTATAACTTCCAAAAAAGTCAATATTATATTTGCTTCATTTTTGAAATTTTCCATAACGTTATACTTGGCAATTATTGATATCATAAATTCATAAACCGCAACAAATCCTACGGAATTAAAAAATTCTTCTATCCACTGTTCCCATACTTGAGAATATTTTTTTCTGAATTCGATATATAAAACATTTTGTTTATTATTCTCAAAAGAATTAGTTTGAATAAAGTTCAACATTTCCTGTTTTGATAACTTTGTTTGTTTTAAAAATATTGAACTTGTAATAAATGATGCAAATGAAATATTATCTATAGGAGAATTAAAAAATTGTAACGCGGAAAACAGCTCCTTAACTATATTGGAATTTATTATATTTAATGTCTTAAAAGATTCTATATTTATATTTTTTTCCAAAAGCCATTTACCTGTTTTTTCCACTTCTATACCGCTTCTGCATAATATCGTGATATCTTTATACTCAAATCGTTTTGTTCCTACAATATCATCTATTGTTTTATATAAATATTGTTTTACATTATCTTCCAAGTTTTCATCTTTTTTGTCATATTCCAAACAGGATATATTAACATATCCTGAATCTTTTTTATTATCGGACACTTTCTGAAAAGAATTTTCAAAAACATTTACAAGTTGTTCACAATACTTTTCAACACCGGTTATATTTTTTTTGTTTACAATGTAATCCAATAATATTTTTATATTTTCTTTACAAAAAACAGAATTATTAAAGTTAACTATAGCTTCACAACTTCTGTAATTGATATCAAGCGTATATAATTTGGGATTGTATATTTTAAATTCCGTTAAAGGTAAATCAAATATTTGAAAATCACTGCCTCTAAAACCGTATATTGCTTGTTTTTTATCACCTACGTAAAAGAAAGAACCGTCCTGTGATAAATTTTCTTCAACTATTAACTTCAATGTTTCCCATTGTATTTTGTTTGTATCCTGAAATTCATCTATTAAAAAATCTTTAAAGTTTGAAGATAACCTGCAATATACTTCCGGAACTAACGTATTCTGTTTAAAAATATTTAAAACTTTCCTGTTTATATCCTGCAAAAACAAGACTGAATCTTTTTTTGATCTTGTATCAAAATCGTCGATAATATATTTAAAAATTCTGGTATAATTATCATAATAATGTTCACTTTTAAACTCAAAAAAATCTTTTACCGTTTTTTTTGCATCTTCAAACAATTCTTCCAATTGTAAGCTTCTGGGTGAATTGTTATTATACGGTACCTGCTCTCTTTCAAAATATACGGAAGAAAAATTTGATAACGATTTTGTATCGTTTTTAATTCCTTCCACAAAATTCTTGAATTTCCCGTTCAGACCGGCAAATTCTTTTATCTTTGTCATAGCATTACAGATTTTGTTAAATTTTTTATTTAACAATTCTATCTTATGTGAATAATTGTCATCTGTATTATTAACAACAAAATCTTTTGAAATTTCTTTTTTATAAAATTCTTCGAATTTATTTGATATATACCATTTTAAGCTCCATTTGTTTTCACCGTCAGTTAAAAATTGATTAAAAAATTCATTCAAAACATATTCCACATCTTTATCGACAAGTATTTTGTTTAAAAAAGAATCTACGGCATAATCGATATAATCGTTATATGAACTTAATATTTTGTAGTTTGGTGAAAAATCAAGTTTAAGAGCACAAGCTTTTATTATAAGGTTTATAAAGCTGTCGATGGTTCTTACATTAAAATTATCATAATTTAAAATTAAGGTATTTATTGCAGTTAAAGCGTTTGTTTTTATTTTGTTTTTCGGAAGTTTTATAGAATCGGTTAAATTTTTAACATTTATTCCTAAAGCAATTTTTTTCAGATTTTCTATTATTCTTTCTTTCATCTCAACTGTTGCTTTATTTGCAAATGTTAAAGCCAATATATTTTGTATTTTTACCGTTTCTTTTTTATCACTGTCAAAATTTAATAACAGGGTAATATATCTTTTTGTTAAATTGTGTGTTTTTCCGGAACCGGCAGATGCTTCAAGGGCTATAAAATTTGATATATCTTTCATAGTTTTAAGTAATTAGAAACCTTCTCTTTCCAATTCTCTTTTAATATCTTTTTTCTTTAAATCTTCTCTTTTGTCATAAGTAGTTTTTCCTTTAGCAAGACCTATCAATGCTTTTATTTTGCCGTATTTAGATACATAAATTTCTAAAGGAACAACCGTTAATCCTTTCTCTTTTGACTTCGAAAAGATCTTAGTTATTTCCTGCTTATGCAAAAGAAGTTTTCTTAGTCTTTTAGCTTGGTATTCTTGAATATGAGTTGATATTTGTGTATATGGTGCAATGTAAACATTTTCCAAAAAAGCTTCACCGTTATTAAATCTTACAAGAGAATCCACCAAACTTGCATTATGCAATCTTAACGATTTTACTTCATATCCGGACAAAACAATACCGGCCTCATACTCTTCCAGAATATGATAATTATGATATGCTTTCTTATTAGATACTAAAGTTTTCTTTTCAATATTTTTGTTTGCCATAATATTTAATTTAATAATTTAAAGAAATATATATTTTTGAAATTTTCTTGTTGTACGGGTATAATTTTAAATAATCGTATATTAAAGACTTTAAATATTCCTTTTTCTCGTCTAAAAACTCTTTGTTTTTTGCACCATAATTATACAAAGTAATTATATAATTTTCAAAATATCTCGGATTTTTTGATATATTTGCGGCTTTATCCAAATACTCTATTTCCTGTTGTTTTGTCAAATTTTTTGAAAACACAAAATATTTCCAAGCCATAACATCTTTGCAGGATAAAAATATAAAGCAACCTATCAACAAACAAGAAATAAATTTAACCGACAAATTATTATAAAAGCTGAAAGATTTTTTATCTTTGTAAAAAGAAACAGAACTTAATATTGCCAAACAAACAAGGAACAACATTGCATTTGCGGGAATATGGAAATGAAAATCGACAAAACTTCCTATACAAATAGAACAACAACTTGAAAATAAACCTATATATAAAATTTGTTTTTTATATGACAAATGTTTTATTCTTTTTAAGAATATGAATATAATCATTAAAACAAACAATAAAAATACCGCATAAAGAGGGTATCCTATATCCAACAATAATTCCAACCAATCATTATGTAAATATTCCGGATATGCATTGTTTAAATTTTCGTCCAAATATTTATCCGTTAATATATTAAAAGAAGCAAATCCTATTCCGGTTAAAGGGTAATCTTTTAAAACATCAAAAGACATATCATAAAGCTTTAATCTTATTGTATCCGAAATGCCTGTCGTTCTTTGGCTGTAAGCATTGATAGCATCTATATTATTGTAAATAATAAAAGAAGATATACTTAATAAAATTAATACTGTTAAAAGTTTATATATTTTTTGCCAAAGTGTTTTTGAAAAATGATAAAAATATAAAAACAAGAAAATAAACACAGATATATATGTTGCCAACATCGCACCTCTTGAACGGGTTAGAACAACACTTATTAAAAACATTACAGATAAAACTATAGTCACTGTTTGTATAACAATAAACTCATTTTTTTTATTCTCAATTAAATATTTGGGGTATCTTAAGAAATTGTAAACAAGTAAAGATAAAGAAATAAAAAAAGACATGGATAAAAAAATTCCGGCATTATTTCTGTTTGTAAACGGTCCGAAATTACCGAATATTTCCGAGCCTAAAAAGAATTTAATGTATTCTCCTTTAGGAAAACATAAACCTATAAGCATTACAACAGAAGAAACAATTAAAGTTAAATATAATATTTTTTTTATTTTTTCCAACTTATAAAACATTTGATTAACAACAATAAAAAACATCAGATATGTAAATATTGTATTAAGTTCTTTTAATGTATTATACGGAGAAATTGTAAACGGTAATAAATTTTTTTGCTGCAATATCGTATGGTGATTTAATAATTGTACAACTGCAGCTAAAATAAAAATCACAAATATTATATTTGTAAAGACTGCAGGTACGGTAAAACGAAACTTTGTATTGGTAAACAACAAATATATGAATATAAATGCAGTTATACTTTGAAAAATAAAAAAGGCCCAAGGTTCTGTTCCTGCAAAACCCAAAGGCACAAAAAAAAGTAATATTGAAAGCAACAAATTAACAAACATTATTCAAATGATATATCTGATATCGGAAATACCGGACCGTCTTTACAAGCCATTTTATTACTATTCTTTATTTTAACAGCACATCCCTGACAATTTCCGACACCACAGGCCATTTTTTGTTCTAATGATGCATAACCTGAAATTTTTTTATCTTTTGCAATCTCTGCGACTTTTTTCATCATAGGAGTAGGTCCGCAAACATAAATAATACTGTTTTGTTGAATTTGTTTTGCCAACAAATCGGTAACAAAACCTTTATATCCGTAAGAACCGTCTTCTGTGGAAATATTTATTTTCCAACCCGTTTTTTCAAAACTATCCAAACACATCAATTCTTCTTTTTTCCTTACGCCGTAATACAAACTTCCGGGTTTACTCAAATTACTTGCCAAAAAATGAATTGAAGCAACACCTGTTCCGCCTGCAACAAGTACAGGTTCAATATCATCTTTAACCTGTAACGGATATCCTTGTCCCAACGGTCCCAAAATTTTAACTTTAGAACCTACAGACAATTTTGATAAAATATCAGTTCCTTTACCTACAACTTTATATAAAAAAGAAACTGTTCCGGTGTTTTTATCAACGGAATATATACTTAACGGTCTTCTCAAAAATACTTTTTCCAATCCTATCATGCAAAATTGACCTGCAACAGCAACCGATGCAATTTCTTTTGACACAACAGAAAATTTATAGAAACTTAAACAAATATTTTTGTTTTCAGTTATTTCTAATTGATAATCCCATCTTTTAATGTCCAAACTATTTTTCCCCCTACAATAGTCATTACCGCACAACCCTTAAACTTTCTTCCGATAAAAGGAGAATTTTTGCTCTTAGACAAAATATCTTCCTTTTTAAATTCATATTTTTGTTCCAAATCTATAATTGTTATATCCGCAACAGAACCTGTTTGCAATGTTCCTCTTCCCGTCAACGAAAATATTTTTGCGGGATTTGTTGTCATTTTTGCAATTGCCTGTTCAAATGTTAAAACTTTTTTATCTACAAGTTCATTTAATATCAAACATAATGCGGTTTCAAAGCCGATAATTCCAAACGGTGCATTATCAAATTCTTTACTTTTTTCTTCCTGCGTATGAGGAGCATGATCTGTTGCTATACAATCAATTGTTCCGTCTTTTAATCCTTCTTTAATTGCTTCCACATCTTTATGTGTTCTTAAAGGCGGATTCATTTTAAAATTAGTATCATAATTTTGAACATAATCATCGGTCAATGAAAAATAATGAGGACAAGTTTCGCAAGTAACATTTAAACCTTTTTTCTTTGCTTGTCTTACAAGCTCCACGGAACCTGCCGTCGAAACATGTGCTATATGTAATTTACCGCCGGTAAGCTCACAAAGCATAATATCTCTTGAAACCATTATTTCTTCACTTTGGTTAGGTATTCCCCTAAGTCCGAATATCATGGAATTTCTGCCTGCATTCATAACACCGTTTTTAGATAATTGTTTATCTTCGCAATGAGATATTACGGCTAAATCAAACATTTTTGTATAATCCAATGCTCTTCTCATAACTTGAGAATTTGCAACAGGAACTCCGTCATCACTTACAGCCACAATTCCTGCTTTCTTTAATATTCCTATTTCGGCTAATTCTTCCCCTTGTGATCCCTTGGTAATACACCCTATAGGAAAAACATTTACTTTTCCTTCTTTTTGAGCTTTCATAAGAATATATTCCACCGAAGGTGCATTATCTGTAACAGGCTTTGTGTTAGGCATACAAAAAACGGTTGTTATACCGCCTTTTGCGGCCGCCATTGTACCTGTTTTAATTGTTTCTTTTTCTTCTTGTCCCGGTTCTCTTAAATGAGAATGAACATCTATTAATCCCGGAACAGCAACTTTATTTTTACCGTCAATTATTTTTTCGGGTTTAGCGGAAAGTTTATCAACTATCTTGCCGTTTTCAATAAATATATCACCGATTTTATCAACTTTACATGCAGGATCAACAATTCTTATATTTTTAATTTGAATTAACATATATGTTTTCTCCCCTGTTTATTTCTTGCCAGTGCCAACAAATGTAAAACCGCCATTCTGACGGCAATACCATTTGTTACCTGCTCATTAATAACCGAGGCCGGGCTGTCAGCGACTTCCGAATCAATTTCTATTCCTCTGTTCATAGGTCCCGGATGCATAATTAAGACATCGGGTTTAGCTTTTGCAAGTCTTTTTTCGGTAACCTGGTATAATTCATTATATTCATGAATAGACGGAAAAAAGCCGCCCTGCTGTCTTTCCATTTGTATTCTTAAAATATTTACAACATCCACATCTTTTATTGCTTTATCCAAATCATAAAAAACTTCCACGCCCAAACTGGCTATACTTTTCGGTATCAATGTAGGCGGGCCGACAACTCTGACTTTCGCACCGAATTTTGTTAATGCCCAAATATTTGATCTTGCAACTCTGCTGTGTAAAATATCACCAACCAACAAAACTTTTAATCCTTCAATTTTTTTCTTTTTATCATACATTGTATAAAGATCCAAAAGGCCTTGTGTAGGATGTTCATGAAATCCGTCTCCGGCATTTACAATCGAAGCATTTAGATTTTTTGCAAGAAGATCAGGTGCTCCTGCACAAGTATGTCTTATTATTATAATATCGGCTTTCATTGCTTCAAGAGTTTTAGCGGTATCCACCAAACTTTCACCTTTAACAAAGCTTGATGTTTTAGGAGCGATACTTACAACATCGGCCGACAATCTTTTTGCCGCAATTTCAAATGATGTTCTTGTCCTTGTCGACGGTTCACAAAATAAAGTTACTACAGTTTTTCCTATAAGAGCCGGAGCTTTCTTGATTGATCTTGTAAACATATTTTTAAAAGGCTTTGCTGCATCAAGAATTGTTTGAATTTCTTTTTTGTCCAAATGCTCCAAACCGAGAAGATCTTTTCTGTTAAAAGACATTTTGTCCTCTTTGTTTATCAGCTTATAAGCTGTATTTATATTTCTTCTACCGTAACAATATCATTGTCGGAACTTTCATCATCCATATCGACACAAACTTTTTTCTTTGTATGATGAACAAGACCTACAAAATCCGGTTGTATCGGTAATTCTCTATATCCTCTGTCAACCAATACAACCAACTTAATTGATTTAGGTCTTCCAAAATCTTTTAAAACGTCTAAAGCAGAACGAATTGTTCTGCCTGTATATAAAACGTCATCCACTAAAATTATATTTTTGTTATTTATATCACACGGGATATTAGTGTCTTTGATTGTCGGGATATCTGCTCCGGCTTCCTGTAAGTCGTCTCTGTAAAGAGTAATATCCAATATTCCAAAAGGAATTTGTTCTTTCATGTTTTTTATATTTTCTATTTTTCTTGATAATCTTTTGGCAACAGTAACACCTTTTGTTTGAATACCTATAACGATAATATCGTCAATATTTTGTTTTACTATTTCTTTCGCTAAATTTTCTATCGTAGAATCTATTTGTTTTGAATTTAAAATTTCCATTCCTGCATCAACCTTTTACTTTTTCATTTCTTCCAAATACTTTTGATAACCGAGTTTATTTAGTTTTTCGTCTTTATTCAAAATTTGTTCTTTCATTTCTTTTCTGTATTTTATTAATTGCTCCGAAATATTTTTATTATTTACAGCAAGAATTTCCATTGCAAAGATTGCAGCATTTTTTGCTCCGGCTTTCCCTATAGACATACAAGCTACCGGTATTGAAGGCGGCATCTGTGCTATAGAAAAAAGAGCATCCATCCCGGAAAGAGCTTTTCCTTCCATAGGAACACCTATTACAGGAAGTATTGTTTCCGAAGCTACTACTCCCGGAAGAGCTGCAGACATACCTGCAACAGCTATAAAAGCTTTTACACCGTTTGCAACCGCACTGTTTACACATTGTTTTACAAATTCCGCCGTTCTGTGTGCAGAGGCAATGTTTACGGAATATTTAACCCCGAACTTATCGAATATTTTTAATGTTTCCGAAACTACAGGTAAATCGGAATCCGAACCCATTATAACTGCAACATCTATTTGTTTATCCATTTTAATGCCCTCTGTGCAATATCTTTTCTGTAATGCATCTTATCGAAAGTTACTTTAGGTATTACACTATAAACTTTATCTATTGCAGATTTTATGTCGTCTGCAACAGCTGTTAACACCAAAACTCTTCCGCCGGAAGTTAAAACATTTCCGTTACCGTCTTTTTTTGTTCCGGCATGAAAAACTATTGCTTCATCATCTGTTATGGTATCCAATCCGAAAATTTTAATATTTTTTTCGTATTTTTCCGGATATCCGCCGGAAGCAAGAACAACACATACTGCCGATTTATTTGACCATTTTATATCAATTTCATTTAATGTTCCGTTTATTGTATGTTCAACTATATCTACCAAATCTGTTTCAAGTAACGGCAATATAACCTGTGTTTCAGGATCACCAAATCTGCAATTAAATTCCAAGACATAAGGTTTGCCGTCATCTACCATAAATCCTATATATAAAATACCTTTATAATCTATATTTTCTTTTTGTAAGCCGTTCATAATGTTTGGCATTACCTGCTCTTTAACTTGTTTCAAAAGTTCGGGAGTTGCTACAGGTGCAGGAGCATAAGCACCCATACCGCCGGTATTTAACCCCTTATCTCCGTCATCAACTCTTTTATGATCTTGTGCTGCCGGCATTATTGAAAAATGTTTTCCGTCAACAAAAACCAAAACGGATGTTTCCTGTCCTTCCAACCATTGTTCAAAAATTATTGTATCTCCGGCCGAGCCGAAAGATTTATCTTCCATAATATTTTTTACGGCATCAAGGGCTTGTTGTCTGTTTTGGCACATAACAACACCTTTGCCTGCTGCAAGGCCGTCTGCTTTTACAACTATTTTTTTATTTTCTTCCCATTGGGTTTCAAGAAATTGTTTTGCTTTGTTTAAGTCGGTAAATGTGTGATATTCTGCTGTAGGCACATTATATTTTTTCATAAAATCTTTTGCAAAACTTTTACTTGCTTCAAGTAATGCGCCTTTTTTAGAAGGTCCGAAAACTTTCAATCCTTTAGCATTAAAAAAATCAACAATTCCCAAAGCCAAAGGTACTTCCGGTCCGACGAATGTATAATCAATTTTATTTTCTGTTGCAAACTTTGAAAGTGCTTCAAAATCATCAACTTTAATATCTGTTATTTGAGCTTGCTTGGAAATTCCCGCATTCCCTAACGTACAATAAATTTTATCAACTTTAGGACTTTGCGCAAGTTTCCAAATTATGGCATGTTCTCTTCCGCCGTTGCCTATAACTAAAAATTTCATCGTATATTTTCCCTTTTATTAGAATATATATTTATCGAAGAATTTAACAACAACCAAAAATGTTAAAAATGCAATTATAAAAGTAGCTATCATTATGTACCAATTAGATTTTATAATTGACGACATATTGTTACTTTTACCGCTTTTCTGCATTGCATATTTACATCTTATTTCTTTGCTTAAATCCGCATATTCCGTAAAATTTGAGCAACAATCCTGATCTTTTTTCCATTTACAATCCACCATGCAAAAAACTTTTCCGTTTCCTTCAACATCAATATTGTTATCTCCCTGAAAAAGACAACTTACACAGTTTTTCATTTTGCACCACCTTTTTTATTTTAAATAATCTATTGCATTTTGAAATATCTTTTTTCCCCAACCATACACACCGTCATAGCCTTCTCTCGACGGATGTTGTAATGCATAAATATATCTCTCCGGGTGAGGCATAAGACCGAAGACATTACCTTTTTTATTACAAATACCTGCTATAGCATTTAATGAACCGTTAGGATCCTGCGGATATACGGTATTTTTTCCGTTTTTATCGCAATATCTGAAAACCACCTGATTATTTTTTTCTATATCATCAAGTATTTTTTTATCAGCTACAAATTTTCCTTCACCGTGTGCAACCGGAAGAGATATTACATCCGGTAATTCTCTCGTCCATAAACACAATGTTCTGTCATTATCTTTTTTTTCTGTTTTTAAATGAACCCATCTGCATTCAAATTTATTTGAATCGTTATAAGATAATGTTGAAATCTGTTCAAAATTTTCCGGTTTAGGCAACAAACCCATTTTTACAAGAATTTGAAAGCCGTTACAAATACCTATTATAGGTTTTCCCGCCAATGCAAATTTTTTAACATTATCGCCCAATTTATATTTAATTTCGTTTGACAAAATTTTACCGGAAGCTATATCGTCTCCGTAAGAAAAACCTCCGGGAACAGCCAAAATATCGTAAGACAAAATTTTACTTTTACTTGATATCAATTCGTTTATATGAACTCTGTCGACTGTTGCTCCGCAAAGTTCAAATGCCGACTTTAATTCATAATCACAATTTGTTCCTGCAGTTCTTATAATAATTACTTTTATCTTTTTCATTTTGTTTACCATTGCAAAGTTTTTTGCCATGCCTTTTGTAAATTTTTTATATTTTCTTTAACAGAAATTTTTGATTTTTTAGATTCCAACTTTAAAATTTTATCATTAGAAACTTCACCTATCTTTGATATTACAATACCTTTGAACAGTTTTTCGAACTTTTCAATATTTTCAGGTGAAACTTCAACTATAAATCTTGTATTACTTTCGGAAAACAAAGTTTCTGCCAATGTCATTTTTTCCGAAGTTTTTATTGCATCAGCATTTATACAAACACCTTTATCTCCGGCAAAAGCCATTTCCGATATTGCCGTAATAAAACCGCCCTCGGAACAATCATGACAAGATTCCAACAATCCTTCATTTATTGCATTAAAAATTGTTTTCATTGTCTTTTTGGAAACGGCAACATCCAAATCCGGTACTATTCCGTTCTTAAAATTCTTAACTTTCGAATAAACGGAAGCACCCAATTCATTTTTAGTAATACCTATCAAATAAATGCTATTACCGGAATTTTTCAAATCCATGGTAATAGTTTTATTTACATCTTCAATAACAGACATTGAAGATACTAAAAACGCAGGCGGTATAGAATATGTTTTCCCGTCTATTGTATATTCATTATACAAACTGTCTTTACCTGAAATAAAAGGAACACTATATCCTAAAGATAAATCGTAAGCTGCTTGTGCTGCTCTTACCAAACTGCCCAATATTTCAGGTTTATTAGGATTTCCCCAACAGAAATTATCAAGCAACGAAATTTTTTCGGGATTTGCGCCTACACAAACCGCATTTCTCATCGCTTCTTCTATTGACGATGCAGTCATTTTATAAGTATCAATTTTTCCGTATTCGGGATTTATACCGTTGGATAAAACAACACCTTTTTTTGTTCCTTTAACTATAGTATAAGGCCAAATTACCGCGGCATCTTGTGGCCCTGAATTTTCTATAGAATTTCCCTGCAAAGGTTTTACCACCGTTTGACCTTGAACTTCGTGATCGTATTGTCTTATTATCCAATCTCTTGAACAAACATTTATATCTGATAAAACTTTTTTAATATCTTCCTGTAATGTTTTAGCCGATACTTTTACAGGTGATTGTTTTTTTATTGTTTTTTGTTTCCATACTGCTTTCCTTGTAGGTTTTGGTACTCCGCCGTGCAAGAAAGACATTTCCATATTTGCAACAATTTCTTTACCGTACTTCAATAAAAGTTTACCGTCATTTGTAAACTTTCCTATAAATGTTGCTTCAACATTTTCTTTTTTGAATAAATTTAAAATTTTATTTTTATTTTTCGGAGGTACTGCAAACACCATTCTTTCCTGAGCTTCGGAAATCCATATTTCCCAAGGAGCAAGACCTTTATATTTTAAAGGAACTTTTTCAAGTTGTATAACAAGACCTGTTTTTTCTCCGAGCTCACCGGCAGCACTTGAAAGACCGCCTGCTCCGCAATCTGTTACTGCTCTGTATAATTTAAGATCTCTTGCTTTAAGCATTGTATCCAATACTTTCTTTTCCACGATAGGATTTCCTATCTGAACCGCACTTACGTCAGATTCCTTATCAAGTTCAACGGAAGAAAATGTTGCTCCGTGAATTCCGTCTCTGCCTGTTCTGCCGCCGACAACCAAAACCAAATCACCGGGTTTAACTTCTTTTTCCGACATATTTTTAGGAATTATTCCCATCGTTCCGCAATATACCAACGGGTTAGCCATATATCCTTTATCGAAAAATACTCCGCCGTTAACGGTAGGTATTCCCATTCTGTTACCGTAATCTCTAACACCTGACACAACACCCTTTGCTATTCTTTTAGGATGATGCATTCCTTCCGGAACTTCACTTGCTTTTGTATCGGGAAGTCCGAAACAGAAAACATCGGTATTTGCCAAAGGTTTTGCTCCAAGTCCGACTCCTAAAATATCTCTAATAACACCGCCTATACCGGTAGCAGACCCTCCGTAAGGTTCAAGAGCCGACGGGTGATTATGTGTTTCAACTTTAAAAGCAACACCGTTTGTTTTATCAAAATCTATAACACCTGCATTATCTTTAAATACGGAAATACACCAATCTTTATTCAATTTCATTGTTGCATTAAAAATTGTTTCTTTTAAAAGATTTTTGTATTTTGTTACTTTTTTCTTACCGCCTTTTTCCTCGGTATACTCAATATTTCCGGTAAGTGTTTTATGTTTACAATGTTCACTCCATGTTTGAGCTATTGTTTCAAGCTCGACATCCGTCGGATTTCTCTTTATGTTACGGAAATATTTTTGAACTTCTTTCATTTCCACAAGTGAAAGAGAAAGAACACTTTTTCTGCTCAATTCCACCAACTGTTTGTCATTTAAATTTAAAATTTCTATTGTGTTTACTTTCATTTTATTAAATATTCCTGAATTAAAGTATTTGCTAACAAACCTGTAGCTATTTTTTTCAA
>JAEEGL017436635.1_pt1 | contig 25998 bp, 22 predicted proteins | sample 9134231 | NCBI WGS metagenome assembly JAEEGL01 (sample SAMN16246548, study PRJNA631951) | gut metagenome | biome: gut microbiome; feature: rumen; material: fiber-attached | host: Bos | place: Iran: Karaj | collected 2018-10 | reverse complement strand
GTATTTCGCGAAGCACATCATCGAGGATTGTTGGATAAACCGCAAACCGTGCGTTGGCTGGATTATCGCGATAAACGCAACGCAACTTCGCATGAATACGGCAAAATATTCGCACAAGGCGTTTTGGAGGTTATCGAAGCATTTATTCAAGACGTAAAATACTTACAAACCGTTATTGAACATGAATAAGTCTCACTCCGAATGTTTAATTTTAGATCAGGATGATACGGAACAGTTGACCGACATTTTCAATCACTGTTGTCCGAATGCCGTCATCTGGGCATACGGCAGTCGCGTCGGCGGCAATGCTCACAGCGGTAGCGATTTGGATCTTGCGATTAAAGATTTGGGCGAAAACTCCCTCACAATCCCGATGATCCGCGCCGTTTTGGACGAAAGCACCCTGCCGTTTCGTGTCGATTTGCACGTTTTCGATTGGCTCCCGAAGCGTTTTCAAGAAGAAATTGAAAGGAAATATATTGTGTTTTACGGATCAGAAAAACAGAATACCTCACATAAGGTTGATTAAATAACTGCAAACAAAAGAGAAATTTCAAAATCTGATAAAAAATGTGAAATTTTTTTACTTACACCAGGCGTACATCACATCATTGTTCACACGGTATATTCTTCATCAATACTTTTAAGCACATGCGAAAGACGAAGACGTTCCGATCGGTCGGCATGTGACAAGACTTCTGGAAACGACGCAAGGCAATGCGGAAGATGAAGTGGTGCCTTATTCGAAGGAGGATAATAAGGCAAGAGCGTAAAATTTTTTAACACCAAATGCTGAAGATGGATGTACGTCTCCTGCACTCGGAGTACGTCATGAACTTAAAGTCCCTCCCGACGGAACTTGACTTTCGGCACCGTTTTTTCAGACTAAGAGCAGTCGTCGGGATGTAGTTCAGTCTGGCAGAGCGCATGCTTTGGGAGCATGAAGTCGTGAGTTCGAATCTCACCGTCCCGACCATGCAAAAGATGCACTTCAAAAACGTTGTTCTTGACGCTTACGCATATGCCCTGCCGGAAGATGTTTGGTCGTCGGAACGCATCGAAAACGCCCTCACACCCTTATATGAACGTTTAAAACTCCCGCAAGGACGCCTGGAGATGATGACGGGGATTCGCGAACGTCGTCATTGGTCAAGTGATTTTTTACCTTCCGATGCCGCAATTTTGGCGGGAAAAGCACTGTTGCAAAAAAGCGGTTTCCCAAAGGCTGATATCGATGTTCTCATTAATGCCTCCGTTTGCTGCAACCGCCTGGAACCGGCAACGGCGGCGTACGTACATCACGGTTTGAATTTATCCGAACGCACCGCTTTTTTTGATCTGTCCAACGCCTGCCTCGGCGTGCTTAATACAATCGTCGTCGGAGCCTCCATGATTGAAGCCGAAACAGCGCGCAGTGTTTTGATTGTTTCGGGCGAAAACGGTCGCCCTTTGTTGGATCATACGGTGAAAATTTTAAACAACGACCGCACCCTAACGCGCCAAACCATTAAACCGTACTTTGCGAATTTAACCATCGGCTCGGGTGCCGTCGCACTGCTGTTGCGCCGACGTGAAGACGTTCACAAACCAAGACCCTTATTGCTCGGCGGTATTGCTTACAGTAATACCTCCGCCTGCAAATTGTGCGAAGGCGGAACAACCGATGAGGGAGCCTTATCAATGCGAACCGACGCAAGCACTCTGTTGGAAGCAGGCATCAAACTTTCAAAAACCGCCTGGGAAGCTTTCAAAAAAGAAATGTCCTGGAATGAAGAAACGCCCGGTCACATTTTAACACATCAGGTCGGTCTGCAACACCAACGAAAGCTCTTTGAAGCCCTAAATCTGGATATTAAGAAAAACTTTTCGACCTTCGAAACGCTCGGAAATACCGGCTCCGTCGCTCTTCCGATTTCGCTCTGCAAAGCCGCGGGAGCAGAGCAATTTCAATCGGGAGACAAAGTTTTACTTTTGGGTATCGGTAGCGGTCTGAGCACACTGATGCTCGGGATGGTGTGGCAGAGATAGATACGATTAAAGCAATAGCGCGGGCACCTTTCGGTGCCCGCGCTTTTCGATTTCTGTTGTACGGAACTTCTTTAAAACCGCCACACCACCCCGATCTCCGCGGCATGGCTCAAATCCTGCTTCATTTTCAACTCTATTCCGTCCGCATCACTTCCCACCGACCAGGTTGTATTCCCGGATAAATACCGCAAACGGTAGCCGACCGTCAGTTGCCAATTGTCATTCAAACACCAACCGAAACCCGTAAAACCCTGCCCCAAAAAATTCCAACTTTTTGCACCGCAACCCACTTTCGTACCATCACCCGTCAACATATCCGCGGTCACGGAAACGCGCACAACACCGACACCGACACCGCCGTACCAAAACGCGCGTTCGCCGAAGTAATGCCGCAACGTCGCATTGCAGGCACCAAACGTGTTCCCGAATTCGGCAGGAAATTTCACTCTGTCGGCACCGCTCTGAAATTCAAACGCCGCCTTCCCCGTAAAATATCCCAATTCCAAACCCACAAAAATACGCTCATCGAAAAATGACACACCAAATTCTCCCGACCCCGACCACGCGTTTTTGATGTTTTCTTTTAGACTTCCGTTGTTTTCCGGATGACCGGTAACGGTGACATCCCCTTTCGCATCCCCGCCGAACAGCCACCCGCCGCGCAATGTCACATAGGGATTATAATCACGTCCGTAGTCAACCTCCGCACCGTCCATCGCCTTTAATCCGACGGTCGTCAGCACTCCGACCGCGCACATTAAGCTTGTGAAACATATGAATTTCCTCCCCACGCCTCCATGGGAAGGAAGGAAGGAAGGAAGGAAGGTCAAGCTTTTCGAGGAGAAATGGTTCCGGAAAATTTTAAGAAACGTGAGAGGTAACCGCCTCATCGCGCACTTTTTTAAATCGGCGCGATAAAAGATTTCTGAGATGACTTTTTCGGTTCCTCTTGGGAAGCCGCATCAACTCTTGCAATATACTATTAATTCTCCTCCGACTTCATATCATCCTCCTCTACCGAAGCAACAATCGACGAACTTTCGGAAGATACAGCTGGCGCATTTTTTTAAGTGGAAGTCAACGGCTCGGTTGAAGCAACCGACTTTTTAAGATCGACATACTCCCATTTTACTCCATCCAGCACCACGTTCAAGCAAGCCACTTCCAGAATGTCGAAAATCTAATATACATCTTAACAAGCCTTTTTTACCACAGCACCAGCGTTGCCGCCCACGTCAATCCGGCTCCGAACGCCACCAACACAATGCGATCGCCTTTCTGAAACCGACCTTCCGCCTTTGCCTGTGCGAAGGCAATCGGAATGGAAGCGGCGGAGCTATTGCCCGTATGTTCGATGTTACACACAAAACATTCCATCGGAACATTCAACTGTTGCGCCAGTGCCTGAACAATCCGAATGTTTGCCTGATGCGGGACAAACCATGCAATGTCTTCCGTCGTCAAACCGTTCCGTTTCAAAATCTCTTCCGTTGCTTCCGCCATATGACGAACGGCCGCCTTAAACAGTTCTTTACCGTTCATGGTAACGGTATGCAGGCGATCCTCGACGGTTTCTTTGGAAGCCGGTTGCGCCGAACCGCCCGCCGGTACATACAACAAATTCGCCGCCAAACCGTCGGCACCCGCCAAACCGTCGACAAGAACAGGCAAATCAGACGAACCGTTACCGAGCACAAACGCACCCGCTCCGTCTCCGAACAACACACACGTAGAGCGATCTTCCCAGTTGACGATGGAAGACAACTTTTCGCTGCCGATGACAAGCGCATGGCGGTACCGTTCATTCCGCAACAAAGAACGCGCCGTCTCTAAAGCGTACAAGAATCCCGAACAGGCGGCATTAACATCAAACGACGGCACGGAACGCAACCCGAGTTTCGCCTGAATAAGCACCGCGGCGGAAGGCATAATATGATCCGGCGTTACGGTGGCAACAATCAAGAGATCGATGTCATTCGGTTCCAACCCGGCATCCGCGAGTGCCCGTTGTGCCGCCCGAACCGCCAAATCGGAGCAAGTTTCACCTTCCGCCGCCAAATGCCGTTCGCAAATGCCCGTCCGCGTCCGAATCCATTCATCGGATGTATCGACGATCTTCGCCAAATCGTCATTTGTCATTATACGTTCCGGCAGATAAGAACCGACACCTTCAATCGTAATCTTCCTCATTCGTTCATTTTTTGTTACGGAAGCCTCTTCAGCAAGGAAGTCCTCCCTTCAGCCTCGAAAAAGCACAGCGATGCTGCCAAAGTAAGCCAAAAACATGCTCCCGCACACGCCTAACACGCATCAAGTTTTCTCTTGCAACCGCCCCCTCAAGGATACGCGAGTGCTGACTGCAACACACATTGGAAACAAACTTCCAATCCCGACACATCGCCGCCTCTTACGCCGCCTTCTCCAGCAACGCGTTGGCGCGCATCACATCCGCCTTCACTTCCTGCGGCTTGTAGGAACGAACGCACTTTATCATCATCCCGATTCCGCCGGCGACCGCTTCCGCTTTCCCGGAGCCGTGCGTTTTGAACACCCAACCGTTCAATCCCAACAGTGGTGCCCCGCTGTACTTTTCCGGCGCCAACTGTCGCTTCATATCCCGAAAAACGCCGCTGCACAGCAAGGCTCCGAGCTTGCGCACCGGATTTTCCAGTATTTTTTCCTTTATAAACGTTTTGAGTTCCCAAAAAAGCGATTCGCAGAGTTTCAGAACGATATTGCCGACAAAACCGTCGCACACAACCACATCCGCCGTACCGCCGAATAAATCGAAGCCCTCAATCAACCCGACGTAGTTCAAACCTTCGCACTGCTTTAAAACCGCATGTGCCGCACACGTCGTCTCATTGCCTTTACCCTCCTCGGTTCCGACGGTCAATAATCCCACGCGCGGACGCTCCGTCTGTAAAACCGCTCGGGCAAAATGCGACCCCAGGATAGCATTGTGAACCAAAAATCGCGCCTCACTTGTCGGATTGGCACCGACGTCGATGAGAACAAAAGGATGCATGCGCGTCGGAATGATGCTCGCCAACGCCGGTCGCTCTACACCTTCAATCGTCCGCAACTTTAACGTACCGCCCGCCACAAGCGCGCCGGTATTGCCGCAACTGAACACCGCATCCAGCGTTCCGTCCCGAACGCCCTCGATCGCCTTGAACATGGACGCTTCTTTTTTGTGCCTGAGCGCCGACAGCGGATTTTCATCCATGGCGACAACCTCGGACGTGTGCAAAACCTCAATCTGCGACGAATTTTCCAAACCATTCCGCCGCAACAACGGTCTCAACACCGCTTCATCGCCCGCCAACACAAAACGCTCAACAGCCCCGCCGACCGTCTCCGATGCCAATCGGACACCGGCAACAACCTGTTCGGACCCGCCGTCCGACCCCATCGCATCAACGCCAATACGCAACCGCATCGGCGATGTTCCGCTCCCGATGGACGACATTGCGAACGACTACAACTTCACATCCAACACCTGCCGATCGCGGTACATGCCCGTTTCGGGATTGACATGATGCCAACGCACCAACGTACCGTCGGCTTCCCGCGCCAACAACGGCAACGCCGTCTTGTGCGCCCCGCGACGCAACCGACTGCGGGTTTTGGATTGTTTTCTCTTGGGCTGTCCCATAAAAATTTCCTCTCAAAAACTACCTCTTCATTAGGGCAGAGATGCCTTGTTGTGTCAAGGTTGTTCGAAGGCGAACGGAGAGGGATAAGATTTTCCGTATTGTAAAAAAAGCAACCGCTTGGAACATGGGAAATTACCTTACAGTTTGTTAATCCGAATGTTTCTGCTCCTTGCCTGATTTCCTGTTAGCAAATTCCCAATAACGATTAAAGTGCGCCTTCTCCTCGTCGCTTTTGAAGGCTTCTTTAAACAACTGCATAAGCGTATCTTTATCTTTGCACCCGACTTCGTACTCAAGGTCATCCAAACCATGCTGATTAACATCAAGTAATTTTTTAAGACCAGCCGGAGCACGACCATAAAAATCTTTTTTTGAAATACCCTCAAACTTAGCGTATGTTTCGATAATGCGTCGCATCGGATTCAACAGGAGCCTCGAAGATGCCTCTTGGCACTCATAAATCGAACATAAATCCAACCAAAGCCCCTGATAGCAGGTTTTTATGTCATCTTCAGCTTTTTCGATGACGTTGAATTCCGCGCCGTCGGGGGACAATCTTCTCAGATGCATTCGTTTAACTTTGTCCTTCATCCGTTTGTTATGTTCCCAACCGTACAGCAGATTGATATAAAAGTGCCCGTTATGTGTCATGATGACGATACGATCGTCCTTGCGTTCTTTACACAATTGACGCAACTCCTCCGTCATAACGTATTGCATCGCATCGTCATTAGAATTCATGGGATCGTCAAAAACAATAATTTTATTCTTTCGTCCTTTTTGGTCAGCTTCTTTCAACGTTTCGAGAAAGTACAAAAACGCAATGATATTCTTTTCGCCCGTAGAAAGCGTCGTTACATTTCGATAGCCGCCCGAAGCGGTTTCACTTTTAATTTTGTAACAGCCGTTCTTTTCCTCACGGTCACCGACATACTCTAAAACAAACGAAAAATACCCTCGAAGCTTGCCGTTGATATGTTGTGCCAAAATACTTACATCTTCCGTTTTTGCTCTCAATTCTCTGATTTCCTCCAAAATATCGTTTTTCTCTTCTTCTTTCCCTTCCTTTTCGGTTTCCTTTTTTTCGAAGGCACCTTCCGCTTCTGTTTTGCGTTTTTCCAAATCTTTTAATTTCTGCATCTCTACCTCATATTTTCCCTTATCGCACAATTCAAACACTTCATCCAATCTCAAAGCTCTCATGGCTTTCTCCCGTTCACTGCTTACATCAATCGCATTGTTCTTTTCTGCCACTTTGTTGTGTTCCCTTATAATGCTTTCAAAATCCGTTTCAATTATGTCCTTCAACGGTTCCGAAGGTTTAAACAAATTGGCTTTTTTGTTTTCCAATTTACTTATACATGCGTTCAAGAAGGGTAAAATTTTCAGCTTTTCTTCATCAAAACGCCTGCACAACTCCCCTATTTCTGTTTGAAATTGCGGATAGAAATTTTCGACAACGATCTTCATTTTATCAATCGAATCTCTCAATGTTCCAACCTTACTAATTTCATCCTCAATTTCCTTTTCGAACGCCTTCACTTCATCTGCCGAAAAGTATGCTTTCAGCTCATCAAAAACCGAATCCGCAATCCGGTTACCGCAAAACGCGCATACCTTACTGGGCTTGCGTTCGTAAAGGTGAAAACCCTCTTCTGCGAACTTCTGTTTTTCGGTGTCATCCTTCAAACGTTCGATGATGATTTTCTCCTTAACTTTGTTTTTCAAAATGCTGTTAACGGCATCCGAGAGGTTTTTCGGATCAAAACCCGTCTCCTCCAATAAGGGAGCTGTCCTCTGCGTCGAATTTGTAAGCAGTGCTTCATTGACTTTGCGTTCTTCGTCGATCAATTGCTTTCTGTTTCCAATATCACTTTGAAAGTGCTTTGTGTTGTAGTTCGGAATACTCAATGAGTTTTTTATCTTCCGAGCACCGTCAGAGTAAAATGATTCAATTTTCGCTTCTTGGTCGTTATAAACCTTCGTTGCCTGTTGCCGTCTGGCAAAAAGATTGTCTTCGTATTTGTTGCCGTTCTCCTCACATTCTTCAAGTTCCCGATTGATTTCCTTTATCGCCTTTTCAATTTCCTCGATTTGCGAATTTTTTTGCTTAATTTGCTCCTCGATTTCGTTGTTTTTCGTACCCAAAACGACGGCGTTCAGTTCTTTCTTCTCACCGACGATCCCGTCAAATCCGTTAAATAAATAACATTCATCACCAAACATTTTCTTTATCCTTTTCGATAGCGTACTTTTTCCGCTGCCGTTTTTTCCAAAAATAACGGTCACGGATTTATCAAGATACAATGTATCTTCTTCTTTAACGCCTTCGGACCTTCTGCCGAACACCAATTTTTCTTTTTCAAAAAGCTTAAAATCAGTATTCAAAATAACTTCCGTATTTTTAATTTCCATGGTTTTATTTATACGAGTCGATTATTACGGTAAAGAACTTTTACAGAAGAACTATCCTACCTCCACGCCCGATCAAAACACCGATACTGCATCGCTTCCATCAGATGCGGTTGTTGAATAGCTTCCGCGGCTTCCAAATCGGCGATGGTGCGCGCAATCCGCAGGACTTTGTGGTAGGCACGAGCCGATAATTGCAGTTGTTCGCAGGCATTTTGCAGCCAGCGCAGATCCGCTTGCGAGCATGCGCCGTATGTTTCCAGTTGTGATGCCGACAGATAGGCGTTACAGACGCCGCAACGATCCGTCTGGCGTTTGCGCGCCGCCATAATTCGTTGACGCACCGCAAGGGAGCTTTCTTCGGCGGAGGAGCGGGTTTGAAAGGCGGACAAGTCCACCGGTTGCACTTCCAGCTGAACATCGAAACGATCCAGTAACGGCCCGCTGAGGCGCGAACGGTAGCTTTGAATTTGCCGTTGCGAGCAGGTGCAGGCGCGCTGTCGGCTTCCCATGTAACCGCAGGGGCACGGATTCATGGCGGCAACGCACAGGGCGCGACAGGGAAATGTTAATTTGCCGTTGGTACGGACGATCGTCACGGTGCCGTTCTCCAACGGTTGCCGCAACATTTCCAACACCGAACGTTTAAACTCCGGCAGTTCGTCCAGGAATAAGACGCCGTTGTGCGCCAGCGAAATTTCGCCCGGCTTCGGTATAATCCCGCCGCCGATCAATCCGGCATCGCTGACATTGTGGTGCGGCGAACGAAACGGACGCCGGCGATGGGTTGTATCAATATCCAACCCGCACGCCGATTGAACTTTTAAAATTTCCAGCCACTCCTCATACGTCGGCGGCGGCATCATCTCGGGAATGCACTTGGCGATCATCGATTTGCCGCAACCGGGCGGTCCGACAAAGAGGATATTGTGGCTTCCGGCAACGGCGATTTCCACCGCGCGCTTTAAAATCCGCTGTCCGCGAACGGCACCCAAATCATGCGCAATCGTTTCCTCATCACAAGGGACTGCTCCGGCTTTTAACGGCGAAAATTGATTGGATCCGCGCAACAATTCCACGCACTCCTGCAGGGTATTCATGGCATAGACTTCGATACCCTCCGCGAACACGGCCGCCGAAGCGCACGCCGACGGCAAAATCACACCGCGTTTGTGCAGTTTTTTCGCCAACAACGCCAAATTAAAAGCCCCGGGAACGGAACGCAGTTTCCCCGATAAGCTTAATTCGCCGGCGATGAGAAATTCCGACGCATATTTCAAATCCGCCTGTTGCGTTGCGGCAATCACCGCCAGCGCAATCGGCAAATCGTACATCGGACCCTCCTTGCGCACGTCGCCGGGCGCCAGATTGATCGTCGTGCGCGACAACGGCAACGTAAAACCGCAGTTGCCGAGTGCCGAAAACACGCGGTTTTGCGATTCCTTCACCGCCGCATCGGGCAATCCGACCATCACCCAACGCAATTCGCCGCGTTCGCCTGTGTTGACCTCCACGTGAATGGGAAGCGCATCGATGCCGTGCAAACTTCCCGATTCAATCACCGACAGCATTCTGTTTTTCTTCCAGCAAAAACAGCTGTCGGTGTCACGAGTAAACACGGAAAATAATGAAACAAACGGAAAAACGAGGTTTGTTCGGAAAATTTTTCACCCTTTGCCGCGGTTTCCTTCTCTTTATTCCGGAAAGTGCGTCCGATGTATTTTTCCGAAAACACGTGCAGAAACAAACAAAAAAGGGCACCTTTCGGCACCCGTTCTTTTACAATTCCCGCAACGATATTTTTCAAAATTGATACGTCAGCCCGATTTCGGCGGCGTGGATGATGTTTTGCTTCATCGAATCGCCAAATGCCAACCCGCCGACCTGCCTCTCGTCATGAAACTTTCCGTGAACATACCGCAGACGGTAACCGATGCTCAACGCCCAATTTTCATTCAAATACGTGCCGATACCCGCAAATGCCTGGGACAAAAAACGCCATCGGACTTCCGAACCGTTCAACGGACCGTGAATAGTAACACCGCCTGCCGTTGTCGTCATGTCACAAAACCACTTGGAACGCACGATACCCGCTCCGATACCGCCGTATAAAAACGCCCGTTCGCCCCAATCGTGACGCAAACCCGCGTTCAAGGCTTCAAAGAAATTTTCAATCTTTCCGCAACCTTTACGGTCTGCCACACCTCCGCCCAAACTCAAAGAAACATCCTTTATTTTTCCCGTAAAATATCCCAACTCCACCCCGATAAACACGCAATCGTCGCAAAACGAACGCCCGAACTCAACGGAACCCGACCACGCATTACCGATGCTTTTTTCGGCATCGGAGCTTGCAGTACCGCCGCCATCTTTTCCCCATATGCCGTATTTTGCCTTCCCGAACAGCCACCCGCCGCGTACCGTCACATACGGACTGTTTTCTTTAAACCATCCCGTGTCCGTATCAACCGCCGATGCGGACAAATTGACCGTCGCCATCATCCCTGCCAAACCTGTCATCCTTAGGAACTTAACCGCCATGCCTTGACAAGTATGTTGAAAAACAAAAATCGGCAAGCTTTTTTGAAATCCCGAAAGTTGCGGAAATATAAGCAAAAAACAGAAAAACTTCTTTTAACCGCCTCCGAAAAGATGAGAAAGCATGCCTTATGAAAAACAACGAAAAGACGGCAGGAAATACTTATCTGTTTAATCCATCCCCGTTTTTTCATAACAATGAATTCCAAACCGGCTCCTACAAAGATTTCCCCTTCTTTTCGCTGTTAATTTTCATTCATTTCCCACATCTACTTTCCGCGAAACCGCTTGTTCAAAATGTCTAAAATACTTATAATAAATTTGTAATGTCGAGCATCTGGAAGAAGCAGTTTGGGGATATGAACGCGGGGATTGTGAAGATTACCGTTGCCGAACGCGTTTCCCAAAATTGCATTCAAAAAAATGCACCTTCGACCGAAAATCCCTTCCCGGATAACAAACTGTCGCAGATTTTGAAGGTAAAAACGCTCGGCAACGAAGTTTCGGACGTACTGAAACCGAAGATGCAGCCGTTCGAAAAGATGACGCCGCTGGATTATCAGGCGAAATTGTCCGATCTCATCGGTTGTCTGCAGCTGTTGGGGCAGAGCGAAAAGCGTTCCGTCGTGAAGTTGATTTATCGGGACGCCGTGCGGGTGTTGCAGGCCGAGACGGTTTCGGCGGATTTGCTGGAAGAATTTCGCATCATGCTGTTACAGGGCTGATGTATGAACGAACGCATTCGGTGGTTCGAAGCGCACACGACGTCGTCCGCGGACATTTATTTCCCGTTCACGCAAGCGGGGCTTTGTTCGCAACTGTCGCCCGATCTTATTCCGCCGCTGAAAACTTTTGAACAAACTATTGGTGACTTCACATTGCGGGTTGCCCAATCACACGATGCTCCTTATTTGGAACCGCTGTTGCGTTCCTACGGCGAGGCTTCGGAAAATTACGACGATTTGGAGTTTTTTAACGAAGAAAAACTGCCCGTCGTTATCACCAACATCTCCAACTGCCTGCAACATCGCTACTTTATTACCTTTCTGCTGTTCGACGGCACGACACCGATTGCGTTCTTCCAAATCGACCCCTATGACATGCCGAGAGTAGAAACGTTATGTTCGGAAAAACTGTTGCCGTTTTGGGATCAATTTTTTCGCGAACCGCTTCAACGGAGGAAACTTTTGTCGCTTTCGAGCAACGAACGGCTTGAATGTCTCCGCACACGGTTGCAACGGGATGCTTTGGAAGACTATTGCCGGACGTACGGCATTCACGGTTCCGTGGACAACTTTTTGCGATTTCTCGTCGGTTCTCTGCAGATCGTTCAATTTTTGCAACAATCCGTCCCCGGCGGATCTTACATCGGTAATGTTTCCTACAATTTGCTCCCGCGGTATCGCCGAAAAGGGTTAATGACGCAAATCCTGCGGACGGCGGAAAACGTCGCTCTTCGTGCGAACATCGTATTTCTTTTTTCGGATCGCATCGCCGACGGGAACAAATCTTCCGTCAATCTGTTGCGACGCGACGGTTTTAAACTCGGCGGATCCTTCACGACAACCTACGGAGATATTTATAAAACGCGCCGCCACCCGAACGGTACCTTCTCGGAACCGTGTGTCTGTTATTATAAAAAGCTGACTTCGGGAGACAATTCAACCGATACCTCCGTATAGCAACGCACCGACACGGTTTTTCAGGATAACGCCGTCTGTTGTCGCCGCGCTTCGTAAAGTAACAACGTGCCCGCAACCGCCGCATTAAGCGAATCCGCCGATTGCCCATACATGGGAATTTTAATTGCCGTTGCCTCCTTTATCCAAAAATCCGACAGCCCGCGCGCCTCATTGCCGATGCAGAACACGCCGCCCTTGGTGAAATCGCATTCCCAAAAAGAACGCGTTGCGTGCGGGGTTGCCGCGTATAAAGGAAGCCCTGAGGTACGGATTTTTTCCAAAAATCGCTCCGACGTATCCGTATAAATTTTTACCTCAAAAACTGCCCCCTGCGACGCACGAATAACATTCGGATTGAAAACATCCGTTTGCGGATCGGCGAGCAACAGCGCATCGATCGCGACGGCTTCGGCGGAACGCAACAAAGCTCCCAAATTGCCGGGTTTTTCAAGTCCTTCCGTCAACAAATACAAACCGTCCGCTTTGAGTTCCAAGGTCTCGCAATTTTTCTCAACACGGTTTGCCACCGCCAAAATTCCGTCGGGATGCTCCCGCAGGCTGAGCGTTCGAAACAAAGCGTCCGAAAGCACGCAGGTACGAACTTCCTCCAAATGCGACGGTTCGGATTGGGAAGCGTCGAAAAACAACTTTTCTTTTCCCGACGAAAGTGCGGTTTCGGAAAAAATCATCGCCTCCAACGGTACGCTTGCCGCCAAAGCGCGCGAAACTTCGCGTTCGCCCTCAATAAGGAACAGATTGCTTCGTTTGCGCCCCGCCGAACGCAACAACCGCACCCATTGCCGATAATTCGGATTGGTTTTGCCGATCGAGATCGGGGGCATTTTTTAAATTAAAACAACCGTTTTTGTGCGTAACACCACAGAAAAAATTGCGGTACGATATGCAACGCGACGACCCAATCGGTCATGATATCCAAAGCTTCCTGCTCAAAAAAATCAAAGCTCGGTTTCTTCGTTTTGCCCGACTTATGCGGAGCATCACCCAACGTCAGCAGACGGTAACCGTACCGCAACGGCAAAAACGTTTTTTCTTCATCCGCCAACGCTTTGCTCAACCGACGCTCTTCGTTGATGCGCACGATGCGATCCTTCAAGTTCAGCGAATACTCCGTTTGTTTGTAACGTTTCGCAAACAGCTCCGCCTGCCGTTGATGCCAATCGAAATACGACTGTTTCACTTCGCGAGCGTGTTGTTGTTGCAGAAGCAGTTGCAAAATGCCCGCGCGCAACCACCGTCCCGAAAGCGACGGCGAAACCTTCGGCGGCATCGGTTCGATGCAGTCCCACTGCAACGCGTGCGGCGAATCCGACTCGCTCACCGGCAAACAGTCCGAAAGCGACGTCTTGGCGATATCGGGACGCACACCGCGTCGTTGAATGGACGAACCGTCGGGCAAATACCACTTCTGAATGGTCAATTTCGCCGCACCCAGCGGCGCATGCCCCGACAAAAGCGGCAATTTATCCATTTCAATCATCGCCTGCACGGAACCTTTCCCGTGGGTGGTCGGCGCGCCGAAAAGCAACGCCCGCCGCATCACCTGCAACGCCCCTGCCGCAATTTCCGCCGCCGACGCACTGAAACGCGACGTTAAAACCGACAGCGGTCCGTCCCAAACACAACCGTCGGCATCGGCATACAGGCAATTATTCAAGTCACTGCCGCACACCTGCACCACGGAGGCATTATTGAGGAACAATCCGACCAACTTGACGGCTTCCGTCAGCAAACCGCCGCCGTTGCGACGCATATCCAGAATGATGCCTTCGATCGGGAACCGCTTTAAACGTTCAATCAACGTCCGTACATCCTCCGAAACCGTATGCGTTTTGGTATTTTTATCTTCATCCGCACCGTAAAACGACGGTACGTCGATCCAACCGATCGTATGATAAACACCCCATACGTCGGGAACGGCAAAAACTTTCGCAAACGCCAATTTATCTTCCAGCTTAATTTCGTCACGCACCAACTCGACGGTTTTACGTTGTGACGGATCGCCGCCCGCCGGCTGAATGAGCAAACGAACAACCGTTCCTTTTTTTCCGCGAATCATTTTCACGGAACGCCGCAGTCGCAAGCCCTGAATGTTCACAAACGCTTCTTCCCCCTGTGCCACCGCCAAAATTTTGTCCCCCGCCTGCAACCGACCGCAACGTTCCGCCGGACCGCCGGGCGTCAACTCGTTGATGATGCAGTTGCCGCGCTCCTCCCGCAAAACCGCCCCGATGCCCGTCAACGCGTTGCGCAATTCGATGGCGAAATCTTCCATGGTATCCGCCGACAAAAAATTGGTATGCGGATCGTAAAACTGCGACAGACTGTCGCAATACAATTCCTGTATGTCCGACGGTTCCAACGACTGAACGGCGTTATTCAAATTGCCGTACCACTCCTTTAAACGTTCCCGCGCTTTTGTTTCGTTTTCCGCAACCGTTGCTCCGGTAATAACGGTTTCGTCCGCTTTTTGGAGACTCGGTTCTCCTTCTTCCGAAAGCACATCCGCATTCTCCCGATGATTGCTCGCGGCTTCGTTGATAAGCTCGTGTTGCAAACGTCGCTCCCACAACGCATCCAAAGAAGCGGTATCGGGCGCAAACGCGGCATCTTTGCGATCGTCGACGAAAGTTGCGTTTGAGGAAAAATCGAACGGTTGCTCCAATCGTCGCTGAATCCATTGTATGCGCTCCCGAAACCGCCGACGATACAAATCCGCCAGCATAAATCCCGGCGTCAGACTGCCGGCGCGCCACAGCAATTCAAACGAAGTGCGATACTCCTTCACGAACCAATCGACCTGCGTTTGCGTGAAAATCATCTTTTGTCCGTCCAAAGCGGACACGTACGAACGTAAAACCTCCTCCGTCGGCAAATCGCTCAATTTTTTTTTTGAAATGTGAAATTGCTCCAACATCTGAACAAAAAACAGCGTCTCCACACGCATCAACGCGGTCGCTTCCAACGGCTTTGGCGTCTGCAACAACAGCGGCGACTTCGATGCTTCGACCGTCGGAGCTGCTTCGTTCTCTTGCTCCGACGGCAGTACTTCAGACGTGTTCGACGAAGTTGTTGCCGTATCCCGACCCGAGAAAGGGATACCCAAACTCCCGCCGTAGAAGTCGGTTTGCCTTTTTTCTCCGGCAACGGCACTTCGAAAACCATTGAACGGCATTGTTTGTGTATTTTTGCCCGCGTCCGTTTCCGCAACGGGGCTCGAAAGCACTTTTTTCGAAATCTTCAAAAACGACGGCGAAAAACTGCGGCATGTCTCCGTCGATTTCGAAGCCGCTAATGCATGCACGGAGTTATCAACGGAGAGCAACGATATGCCCATCGCCATTCGCAGACAAAGAAAAACCGCTGATAATCCGACAAACTTCATCCGTTCCTCACGCACGACTCCCGATGCACCCGATAAGAAATTTTCCCCGTTCCGTTCGGACGCCGAAAACGAAACACATTCGGACGCCGACGGTACCATATAAACAGCCAACCGATTAAAATCCCGCCCAAGTGTCCCGAATGCGCAATGTTCGTTAATCCCTGCAATTCGTAAAACAAAACGCCGTAAAGTTCATAGACGGTCAATGCAATAAAACACCACCGCGCTTGGATGCGAACGGGAATGATAAAATACAATAATATCGACAGCGATTTATCGGGATAAAGGAGGCAAAAGTACGCAAACAGTGCCGAAATACCCGCCGACGCCCCGACCAACGCCTGCGGATGATGATTACAATGAATCAGCCACCACGCGAGACCGCCGACGATAATACCGGATGCGTACAGGATTAAAAATTGTCTCAAAGACAGCGTATTTTGAAGCAAAAAGTTCGACAATCCGTACCACATCAACAGATTAAACAGCAGGTGTAACAAATCTCCGTGCAGGAACGAATAACTCACCAAACGCCACGGTTGCCACAAAAGCGACGTTCCGTTCTTCAAAGAGAAAACGGCATCCAACGGCGAACCGCCGAACCAAACCGAAAGGGTTTCGTTCAAAATAAAGACGCCGATGTACGTCCATAAAAGGCGTTTGATCCACAAAAACCCGTTCTCGTCGTCCAAAGTTTCGAAAAACGCCATCCTTTCGAAAATTGTCGCAAATTCTTTAAACAACGACAAGTTTTATTGACACCGACGGCAACGGCATGTCTTTCGGGAAGTCGACCCTTAACGCCGTTAATCCAAATCCCACACGGCGAGTTTTTCGGGAGCATCACCCGACAAAAGTTTCGGCAAATCCGACAGGATCTTTGGTAAATACGCCTTTAACACCCGCGGGTAAAACGTCTCCGTCGAAGTCTGAATTTCTTCCGGCGAAAACCAACGCAACCCCTTCACCGCTTTTTGTTCCCATGCATCCAAATCGTACAGATGTACCGCGTCTTTTTTGGTTTTTGCCACGATAAAGCGTTGATAAATATTCAACGGCTGATTGTTTTTCTTTAAATGTACCGTACCTTCGGCGATTTCGGCACCCCAAACTACATCCGCATCCATCAAACCCGTTTCCTCCGTTAATTCCCGTCTTGCCGCCGCTTGAAAGGTTTCGCCTGCTTCGAGCGTTCCGCCGACCAAAAACCAAAAACGCCCTTTATTGCCGTCCGCACCCGTCAGGTTTTTGTCTTCGGCACCCATAAAGAGCAATTCATTCGCGGGATTAAACAGCAAAATTCGGATACTTTGATGCATAGAACTCTTTTAAGGTGAGAAAGTTTTCCACTAAAAGCAAATCTATTTTCGGCTGGCAACCTTCCCGTAGACCGATGTGGTTCATGCGGGTATTGTCCGTGAATTCTATCAACAATGCCTGTTTTTTCTCTGCCTTCCCGCACAAATATGCCTTCAAATATGCCTTCATACTCGCCATCGACCGCGGTACAAGCCACAAAAAACTTGCGAATGCCCCGTCGGAATTCTTCAATAATGTCGATACATATGATGAGTGAAGAAGCCTTAAACCCAAAAATCGACAATGTCGCGAGAGAAACGACCGACAATGTCGAAAACAAATCCGACGCAACAGCTCCGCAGACGGAGCAGGACGCTGTTTCCAAGAAAATCGCCGATTTGGAAGCTCAGGTGAACGAATGGCGGGACAAGTGCTTTCGTGCCGTTGCCGAACTGGACAATGCCCGTAAGCGTTTTACCAAAGAGAAGGAGGACGTTCGTTTTCACACCACGCAAATTATCTGCCTGCATATTATTGAACTTTTCGACAGCTTCAAAATGGGTCTGGACAGCGCGGAAAAACAGAAAACCGATCCGAAAATAATTGAGGGCTTTCAAATGATTTTCCGTCAATTCCAAGCGCAGTTAAAGCTTTTAAAAATCGAGGAACTGAACCCGCTGAACGAAGCCTTCGATCCGCATTTCCATGATGCCGTTTCGCACGCATACAGCGACACCGTTCCCGAGGATCATGTCCTTCAAGTGGTGCGTTGCGGCTATAAGTGTGGCGATCGGTTGTTGCGCGCCGCTTCGGTGATTATTTCCAAAGGCAAAGCGCCGCAGGCGGAAGAAGTTGCGCAGAAATAAAGGCGGTTTATATCCAACTGACCATCCGAAAAACACATAAAAATCACAAGTGTCGTATGTCAAAGCAGGATTATTACGAATTACTCGGCGTGTCGCGCAATGCCTCTGCCGACGAAATCAAGAAAGCCTACCGCAAGTTGGCGGTGAAATATCACCCCGATAAAAATCCGGGCGATAAAGCCGCCGAAGAAAAATTCAAGCAAATTTCCGAAGCCTACGAAGTTCTCAAGGACGACAAGAAGAAGGCGATGTACGACCAGTACGGACATGCGGCATTCGAAGGCGGCATAGGCGGTGGCGGAGGAGGCTCCTACCAAGGCGGCGGCTTCCAGGATCCGTTCGATCTGTTTCGTGAGGTTTTCGGCGGCGGCAACGGCGGCGGCGGAATTTTTGAAAGCTTTTTCGGCGGCGGCGGTTCTTCGTACGAACACGAACAATCGGGCGCCGATTTGAGTTACCGCCTGTCGATTACGCTCGAAGAAGCCTTCTCGGGTGTTGAGAAAACCATCGCTTATCGACGCAACGCCCCCTGTTCGCGTTGTAGAGGGAGCGGATGCGAACCGGGCACAAAGCCCAAAACCTGCCCAACCTGTCGCGGTCGCGGTCAGGTGGTGCAACAACAGGGCTTTTTCAGCATGAGTCGTCCGTGCCCGCATTGCGGCGGGACGGGGCGCGTCATCGAAACGCCCTGCTCGAAATGCCGCGGCAGCGGTACCGAAGCGGAACGCACGCAGGTCAAGGTCAAAGTCCCCGCGGGCATTAACGACGGTGCGAAGTTGCGCTTTCACGGTTACGGCGAAGCGGGACAGGGCGGTGCCGGCGATCTGTACATCATAATTTCCATCGAAGAACATCCGATTTTCCGACGCAACGGCAACGACCTTTTGACGCATCAGGCATTGCCGTTCACCCTGGCGGCACTCGGGGGCGAAATTCAAATTTCCACTTTAACGGGCGAAGCGAATTTGAAAATTCCCGCCGGAACGCAACCGGGGACATTATTTAAATTGCGCGGTTACGGTATGCCGCAACTGCGCGGTTCCTCCAAAGGCGACTTATTGGTGGAAGTTTCGATCGAGGTTCCGAAAAAACTCACGCGAAGCCAGCGCGAAGCCCTGGAAGCGTTCTCGGACGCATTGGGCGAAAACGGTGATGCTCCGAAAAAACGCGTAAAAAAAAACTGATGGATATTTTTAGGGGGTGGTTTGGGTAAGGAACGAATAAAGCAAAAAAAGAGGTTTTTATGGTCGGGAAACAGCAATCGGAAGAAGCACATGGAGAAGAAAAGTCAAAATTCCTTAAGGAACTTACCATCAGTAACTTCGGGATATTTCCGTATCAAAAACGGGAGGCGGATTGCTTCAAAATAGAATTCAACGTGCCTGACGGGGAAACGCCCGGCTCCGGGTTAACGGTCGTATTTAGTAACCACGAAGAACAGAGATTGAAAATAAAAAACGCCGTCATCAAAAAATGCACGAAAAGCAGATCGCGTTTGTACTTTAACAGAACAAACTTTCTTTACGTATCTAATGCAGGTGGATATACTTCACTCCCGTACAAATTTGCAAAACAATATCATCAGCATTCCGACTATAAGAACTCTGACATATCCATATACTCGTACATCATCAACGGGGGAAAGCACGACATCGTACATCACGATCTTTCCGGAAGCGAAGAAGATGTTTTGACGCCTTATTTTTTATTGCCCTTCTTTTTCACCAGTGACACGAAACCTCCCGAATTTAAATTCACAGGAGATGATATTGATGTATGTTTAGCCGAGGATGAATGTTTTGAAGGCGGGAATAATAATTTTGAAAAATGGAGACGCATTGCGAAACAATTCGAGAAATTCTCCGACAAACGACAAATGGTTTTCATTACCAAAACGCCAGATTTAATAAATGAGTTTTTTAATACCATAAAGGTATCGAATGTTTATTTTGCCGGCGAAATACTCACTGAATTATTGCTTGGAAAGTTTTCTGTTGAAGAATTGAATTATGCGATATTTAGCAAACCGACACCAGTTTATTACGTACAGCTGTTTGAAGAAATACAAAAACGGTACATCAAAATACCGGAACAGTACATTAAAAATCCAAAGCAGAAAGCAAAAATAATCGACAAATTTTTTCAAAAAGCAACCGAAAAAATACACATCGATGGTAAAGGTATGCCATATAGAAAAATACGGAATAACATCGTACATCCCACTGAAAGCGTCGAGATTGACATAGAAACAGTGAGAAAAGGTATCAAAGATCTACGCACCGTCTTCGAATACATCAAAACGCACCCTGAACAATATCCCGAAATTAAAAAAGAGGACAAAGACTAACCGTTACAAAACATTCCTGTTCCGTGTGCTTTTGGTAAAAAAATGACTTTTTACCTCCGTATTTTCATCCGTTAAGCAACACTTCCGATTTAACCTTTCTGGAGTCTGTTTTTACCCCTGTACCAGGTTGTTCCGACTTGCACCCTTAACTGCAATCGTACAATTCTGCTTCCGACCGATGTGATCAAAGAAACGAAAGGGAACGACTTACGTTAATTTTTATCTCCGATTTCATGCTTGCCGTTCGCTCGAAACGCTCCGAGAATGGGAGAAATTTTTATCTATGCCTCCTGCCAAAACCTCCGAAAACCCTACCGACGATAAAGCCCTCGAATTAGCCATTGCCGCCGTCAACAAACAGTACGGCGACGGAGCGATTATGCGCCTCGGAAGTGCCGCGAAGATGAACATTTCGGTCGTCTCGACGGGTTCACTGGCGATTGATTTGGCGCTCGGAGCGGGCGGGTTGCCGCGCGGAAGAATTTGCGAAATTTTCGGTCCAGAATCATCCGGGAAAACCACGCTGTGCCTCAGTTTGATTGCGCAGGTCCAGAAACACGGCGGACGCGCGGTGTTTATTGACGTCGAAAATGCGCTCGATCCGCGTTACGCAAAGGTCGTCGGTGTTGATTTGGACAGTCTGCTCATTTCACAGCCGGAAAGCGGCGAAGATGCGCTCAACATTGCCGAAACGCTCATTCGTTCCAACGCCGTTGAGGTCGTGATTGTTGATTCCGTTGCGGCACTGGTGTCGAAGGCGGAACTGGACGGGCAGATGGGCGATTCGCACGTCGGCTTGCAGGCGCGCATGATGAGCCAGGCGATGCGTCGCCTCACGGCGGTTATCAACAAAACGAAGTGCATTTGTCTCTTTACGAACCAAATCCGCGAAAAAATCGGCGTGATGTTCGGCAATCCCGAAACAACACCCGGTGGACGGGCGTTGAAGTTTTTTGCCTCGGTGCGCATGGATATTCGGCGCATCGGTCAGTTGAAAGATGCTTCGGGGAAGGTGGTCGGCAACCGCACACGTCTGAAAGTCGTCAAAAATAAAGTTGCCCCGCCGTTCACCGAGTGCGAATTCGACATCATGTACAACGAGGGCATTTCGCAGGCGTCGTCGGTCATCGATTTGGGTATCGAACACGGAATTTTCGAGAAAAAAGGCGCCTGGGTTTCGTACCAAGGCAATTTGATCGGTCAGGGACGCGAAGCCGCAAAGGAACATTTACGCACGCATCCCGACTTCATGGAGCAAATCGTGCGCGAAATTATTCAAAAAGTGCGCGCTTCGGGCGGTGTCGGTTTGGCAAAGGATGCGTTTGAAACAAAGGAGGTTCCTGCTTCGGAAACGGAAGAAGGCACGGCTTCGGAAGATACGTCCGGGAATTCGACCGAAAAGGTGAGCGAAAACGCATAAAACGACGGTTTTCGTTTTGTGCTTCGGAAGCAAAATTCCGTATGGAGAACGAGAGGCGGATTTTTGAGCGTCTGAGGCAGAAAGTGAGCAAAGCGGTTTCTTTTGCGGGAAATCGTCCGATTTTTGGGAAAATCCGCTTGTATGGAATTGCAGCAGGCAGTTTTTATCTTCTTAAAAGGATTGGTTGTTCCGCGGGCGAATGTTGCATGACAATGGCGACCATCTGCATGGCTTGGATTGCTTACAAAGGCAATAAGCAGAGCGAAGAAAACACAAAAATCGCGAAAGCTTCCGCGGATGCCGCTCAAAAGCAGGCGGAAGCAGCGAGCGAACAAACAAAAGCAATTCAACAACAAATCGAAATCTCGAAGCAACAGGCAGAGGCGGCGAAGCAACAGGCAACCATTGCAATCCAATCGTTGGAGGAAGCTCAAAAACAACGTGAGGAGACCTACCGCCCGCGGCTCCTGGTTTATTTTGAGAAAAAACACGATTTTAAATTGCAACCAGTGGTGAAAAATGTCGGGAACATGCCGGCACGTAGCATTGATATTCAAACAACGACTTCTTGGTTAAAACACAAAATGGAGACCACAGGTCTTCCGAAAATAAAAGAGTATCCGAATAAGTGTTGGAGAGATTGTACTCTGAGTGAGATTTTGTGTTCGCTAAACAGATCCGTCCCTTATTTGCAATGCGATCGGGAGATATGTTTCGGAAATATCCTGCCGTTGTCACCCGTTCAATTATTCCTGATGCATGCGGAAGAATTTTGCATCAATGCACAGTACGGCTATCCGTATAAGGAAAATAAGAAGAGATTTAATGAAACATTTCCGTTATACTTATCTAATATCGTTTTTAACGAAACAGAAGAGACCGTTGTACCATCGTTTGAGCGAGCCGATAACGAAAAACCTGACGATATTTATGCGTATATTAAAGATTTCCTCGCGTTGTGTTTGCCGCCGATGGCGACAAATTTGGCTAAGGACTATGCAACCGCGATAAGCTGCAACTTTGTACAGGATCTTGATTTCGTATCGTCTGTCCTGGAAAACAATTCGGAAGCGGAACCAGAAAAAACGGGTTCCGCAGAAAATTACCTAAAGCCCATTCATGACGCTTACGGTAAAGTTCGTACAAGCGTTATGGAAACAGTCGACAAAATATGCTCGGATGCTTTCGAGTACCGGATTAACAATCTTCTCTCAACTCGATTCCAAGTTGCCACCATTGTATACCAGGTCGAAGTAATACGCAATCTTTTCAAAGAAACAAACGAGATCTGTTATTCTCCAAGATCCAGCAGACCCGTCCGATCCATAAACGAAGGGAAGAAAAAATATGATGAAAGATTACTGATGGGCTTACGGTGTTTCGTTGGCGGATGTCCGGAAATTTTAAAAGAGGTTTTGGAAAAAATTGATGAAATACAAAACAACTCAAGCATTGAGACCTGGCGCAAATCCGTGCGTATGTTTGAAACAATTTTCCGAAAACCGTTTTCCCAAAAGTTCTTTCAAGACCCTATAGCAAAAAGTTTGAATTTTATTCCCAAATCGATAGCCGAAACATTACGGGAATTTCGATCCGAGTACCAAAAATACCTTGAACAGATTGCAGCCCGTTGCCCCAAAGTACCAAAACTTCTCCCGGATCCTAGCGGTATTCGCCTGGCTAATCTCATACGTTCACTGTCATCCGATCCCACGCAATCCTTACGTTCCTGTATGAACGAATTGAAATACTGGATCTGCGCGGACATCGTTCTGCGACAACTGGAAATGCTGTGGCAAAAACCGTTGTGGACATATGAAAGTTTATTGTTGGGACGATATTCAGAAACAGTACATACTCTCTTATGTCATGCCTCCTCCGGCTCGGTACATGAAAACAAAAAAACATACCTCAAGAAGGCTTTGAATGAACTGGCGATTCTTATATCTGAAAAAATGAAAGATGTTTCGGTTATGAATCCGCTTTCATACTGCAATTTTTCGCCTTCAAAAAGACATTCGCCGCTTTTTGCATCTGCGTATCAACTGCTGAATACCTTCTTCACAGAACACACCGAACTCGATCACGAACATCTTGAACAATTCCTGACGGAACCGTAAACCGTCCCCCGCCTTTCGCTTGTCTTCTTTCCACCTTTTCCCATACTAAGAGTCGTAAGGGGTACGGTTTATGACGGCATGGTTGATGGTGGTTTTGACGGCGGCGTATGCGTTGACGTCGATGGCGATGTATTTTTCCAATCGGCAGATGGCGCACGCGGCACAGCGGCAGGCGATTGCGGCGATTAAGCAGGCCGAAGCGGCGGCGCAACAGATTGCGGTCGCGCAGTTACAGTTGGAAGCGGTTCAAAAGCAGACCGAAGCGGCATTGAAGCAGATCGACGAAACCAAGCGTCAGTTTAAGGAAAACATGCGCGCCCGCGTTGCGCCGCAACTGGAAGTGGTCAAAGACCGCATTTTGTACTTAACCTTCCATAACATCGGACGCACCATCGCCACGAATTTGAAAATCGAAATTTCGCCAGAATGGCTGGAATGCCTCAAAAACGGTCCCTTTAACCAATCGTACATCCAACTGAACCGGTTGCGCGAGGAAGAACAGTGCCTGCTCATCGACGGCAAATGCACCGCGCAAATTTGCGATCTGTTCGATGCGGAAAGTTTCCGACGTTTATGCGAAACTCCACTGGAAATCAAAGTTTCCTTCACCAGCGGCAAGGAGTTGTTCGAAAAAGTCTATTCGCCCTCTATTGCTCTCATGAAACCGAGTGCTCCGATGTTGGTGGGGTAGGGAGACGAGCATAGAATTTCTTTTAAAAAGGGAAAAGTCAACTTTATCGGGGGAAATGCACGTGCTTTTTTGAGAATTAAGTTAGGAAATTTATACACGCTTTTATCTTTTTGAATGCAGTAATTAATCGCTATTCCAAGTTATCTGAGACTTTTACCGATAAAATAAAAAATAAAAATAAAAAATGTCCGATATGTGTTATTACCTATGAAAACATATATCATAAGCGGACTAACTTTGGCTTCTGTTTTGGCGCCCCAATTGCACAGTGAAACATATAACGTCATTACCGTATCGCGTGTTTGCTGGGCTGCGGATTATTACGTATTGGCAGACAAGGCAATCGATCAAATCTTTGATAATCTAGGAAATTTTCTTACGATCATTAAAGAGAAAAGCACGTCAACAAGTATTTTCGAAAATAAAGCGCAAAATGTAAACAAAATGATCATTTTATTCAATGAAAGCTTTTTTGGTCAAGACACTCCAATCGATGAAACAAAACTTCAATACATTCAAAAAAAATGTCTCGATACCAATAAATTCGATGCGAATACCTATTTGTTTGTCAATTTTCTTTATACAGAAAAAAATAATCAAGGGGATGAAGCTCAGAGGGCACAAATAGATATCAGCAAACAACAATACTCAAAGATATTTTCGAATGGACCAGAAACAGAGCCGCAGCCCTTCTTCTATGCTCCAAATCGCAACTTATCTCCTGACTATTTCAATCAACTGAAAAACGGACCGTGTAAAGAACAATCGTTATTGTTCAACCAGACTAAAATTTTCAATAATGGTCAAGAAATCGGACATTACAATAAGTCATCTTTTTGTGACGAACTTAAAAAAGGGAATATTCCTGGATATTATTACGTAATCGGAGACTTCATAACTCATTGGAATACCCAACAACCATCTTTACCAATTCGTTGTTTAACTTGTTACGATGCAACCGTATTGGCTTACAACAAAAACTATGTTCCATTTCCCGAACAAAACACGGCAAGTTATAAGATTATCGTGTTCCCCTCTAATCCATACTTTTCGCTTCCGACTGATTTAAGAAGGAACCAAAAAATTCAAAATGAAATTCAAAAATATTACATTTGTGCCAACGGCGCACAGATAAATGAAGAGAATCCTACCGGGAACGATGATGAGGAAACGATAAAGGGAAAGATTGCTAACATCAATAAGAAGAAAAATCTGTCTCCTGAAGAGGAAGCGGAAAAACCGGAAGATTATGAAGTTACGCTCAATGGAATTTATCGATTCGCAGGTGGGGATTGGAGCATCCACAAGATCAATGATGAGTTTGAGAGTACAAACCCTTTCACCTTCAAGATACCAAATGAAAACTTGGGAGAAGATAAACAAGACCTTTGTACAATGAAATTTTTTACATTGACTCCTGAATGATTTTTGAATAGCATTTTTTCATGTGGGTACATGGTGGGGTTGTTGTTTTTTTCGTAACTTTTTTTCATTCGTGCACGAGTGCATTTTTTAATACCTGTACTGCTGCTT
>JAEEGL013110199.1_pt1 | contig 25998 bp, 22 predicted proteins | sample 9134231 | NCBI WGS metagenome assembly JAEEGL01 (sample SAMN16246548, study PRJNA631951) | gut metagenome | biome: gut microbiome; feature: rumen; material: fiber-attached | host: Bos | place: Iran: Karaj | collected 2018-10 | reverse complement strand
CTTCCACCATTTGCATGGAATGTAATTGTGTATACAGTAGTAGTTGGTTGATTTTCAGTCCAATTTGCATAAAGAGTTATTCTACTAGTAAGATTCCAACCATTGCTGTTTGTGTAACCAGTAACATTGAGTTGCAATTGATGGTTTTTATCAATTACTAATGAACCAGAACCATTTGCACCAGTGGTATACCCAGCAAATGTGTAACCTGAATAAGTTGGCTCGGTGAATGAAGGAACAATGGTTGTTCCATTTGTAACAGTAATTGACTGTGTAGTGCTAGTTCCATCATCATTACGTAATGTTACCGTATATGTTTGTGTTGATTGATTTTGTGTCCAATTAGCTGTTAATGTGACTTCACCATTTGGTGTTGTTGTCAAATTAGCTAAGTAAATACAAGTGCTACCTGGAATAGTGTTTTTAATGAGTGAACCATTCCAAGGTGAATATGTGTTTATAATACCAGTGTTACTTTTTGCTGCTGTAGTTTTTAATCCATCTGCAGCGCTTGAAGTCCATCCATTGAATGTATTATCTGCTTTTGTTGGATTTGCGACCATCGCCCCTAAATCATATGTTGCTGTAATTGAAGCCTTTTCTACACCGGCAAACTTAATTGTGTAGGTGTTTGCAGTCCATTGAGCATAGAAAGTTGCGTCGTTAGTGCCAACAGTATAAGCTGTGTCTTGTTGTTCGCCACCAGTTGATGTTGTCCACCACCCAGTGAATGTGTAACCCACTTTTTCTGGGGCTTGTGGAAGAGCCACTGTTTCACCTTCTGCTTTTTCAAACGTCTTTTCAAGTTCGCTTTCACCATGATGAGAAGACCATTCTCCGCCATTTGCTGAGAAGGTAATAGTATATTTAGTCGATGGAGTTGGTGTTGGTGTTACCTCTTTATCCTTCCAGTGAGCTGTGTAAGTTGTGTCGACAGTAATTGATGTTGGGAATGTTGCTTTAGTGCTTCCATTATACCATCCATCAAAATCTTTTGTAGCATGTTGTGGTTGAAGAATTGGCACAAAATCTGCACCACTTACAACCAATTGAGTCTTTGTGGTCACGCTATCACCAAAGTAACCGCCTTCACCAGCAAAAAATGTAGCAGTTACGTTGGTAGTTCCTTGTTGACCATTTTCTTTGTAAGTAGCAAAGTAAGTAACTGCTGCAGTAACTTTTACAGGGAATGTAACCTTATTCCCATTCCCATCAACCCACGCATCAAATCCTTTTGTTTCGTGGAATGGTCTTACTTGAGGGTTACATTCTTTGCCACTACCTACATCTTGTGTAAATTTTTTACTAGTTGTGTCTGCCCCGAAATACCCGTCCATTGCATCAAATGTAACAGTGTAGATTGTGGTGTCGGCAGAACCATTTCTAACATCCGTCCAGCGTGCGTAAAGGGTCATACTCTTCTTTACTTCATCAAATTCGGTAAAGTGAGTGCCTGTGCCATCTTTTGTTTTGTACCAGCCCTCGAAGAGGTACCCCTCTCTCTTAGCCGGAACTGGCAGCGTTTTTATTTCTTCATCAAATGTGCTGCCCTTTGGAATTTCAATTGATTCTATCGAGCCTGGTGCACCGTTTAGGTCGAAGCTAATCTTGCAATCGCCACAACCAGCAAACAACACAAAGCTTGCGAGCAAGAAAACTGCGCACAACGCCACGGACAACAAAGTCGATAAACTCTTTTTGTTAACCATTTGTTTTTCTCCTATCTATATTTTCCCAATTTTTTATTAGGTTATGTATATTTTATCAAATAAAAACAAAAAAATCAAACAAATTACAACGTTTTGCTTGATTTTTTTCGCAAACTAATTTTGCACGACAAACCAAATATTTACACGAGCCAAATGCTCGGCGTGATAGAAAAGTTAGCTTAATACCAACTCAACTTCCCTACCAAGGTAAAGCAGTTGGCAAACAAATTTTGCACGAGCCAAATGCTCGGCGTGGTAGAAAAGTTAACTTAATATCACCTAAACTTTCCTACCAAGGTAAAGCGGTTGCCGCTTTATTTGCGCTCTTGCATTGCATCGATTGGTTGCATACGACTAATCTTTCGAGTTGGGAAATAACTAGCAACAATGGCGATGATTAGACACAAGCCACACACAAAAGCAATCTGTCGAATTCCTGGGAGCAGAAGCGAAGCATAGAAACCGAGTTCACTCTGCATCACAAAGTTTACCGCCACGCACCCAAGGAATAATCCTACCACAGAAACCGCAGCCACAATTCCTAGAATAATCAAACTCTCCCACAAGAATATGCGATACACATCACGCCCTGTGGCACCGAGAGCACGAAGAACCCCGATGTCTTTTTTCTTATATGCAATACTATTTCCAATGTAACTTATCACCAAGAGAGCGGAAAAGACAGCAAAGACAAGTCCTATCCACAAGAAAATCGATGCTAATTTTTCAATCAACTCTCTAAATTGCTCCAAAATCACACTTGCTTCATTTTGAATTAAAAGAGTCGAGCCTGATGTGTAGTAATCACTAACCGCAGTCATAAAAGCTGTGTCTGCTTCTTTATCCTTTTTTAGCCTTACCAAAACGCTTGCAAAGTCGCCAGTCGTTGCCACATCCATTCCTAAGCTATCACGAGCCTCACTCGAAACATAAATTGTGTTTTTATTAGAACTTTCATCATAAGTTATTCCCACAACATCAATTGGAAAGAAATAGCTAAATGATTCAATTTTTGTGCTTCCCCACGGCTTGTCAGAGTCATCTAATTCTTGCTTCCAACTCTCAAGCGCTGCGTTAACAGCTGATGCATTTACCTTGGTTGCCCATGCATTTTTAAAATTTAAAATAGCTTCTTCTTCTGTGGAACCCTCGACTTTAATGTCTAGCCCACTGTAGACATCACATTCTGCATTATATTTTTGAGTGGTGGCATTTTTATAACAATTCACTCCAAAACACAAAACAACTTTGTTGCCTGTTAGTTTGTTTGTTTCGTTAAGCTTTGTGATATTATCTTCTGTGGTAAATTCACGATCTAAAAATTTATAATCCGAGCTATACATTTTCAATGCATGCACAGCTCCATTGTTTGATGTGCTTTGAGCTTTTAATTTTGCACTAGCTTCTTTTAAAGTATCTTCATTACTAAAAAACAATGCAAAATGGAAACCATAGTTAATCAATGATTTAATCTCCATCGATGGTTCGTTGTTAATCTTATCTTGCAAAGTGGAGATGTATTCATTAACTTTTTCTTCACGCAACCCAGTGTCTATCACGCCCACAATTTTAAATTCATCGGAAATTAACAAATCATCTTTGTTAAGTAGGTCTGCTATCGTCTTGGGTTTAAACAGTTCATCTGTGCCTTTTTGAGTGATTCCCACAGCGCTTAATACCTTAAACATAGCATAAGAAATTGCCACATCTTTTTCTTCGGTTGGTAACTCTCCACCATTCGCAGCAAGTTTTAGTCCAAATTTAGTGTATTCATCACTTGTTAGATAAATTCCTTGTTTTGTGGCCACTCCCTTACCAATGTTAATCACACAAGAATAAGCCGGCACAAAAGTGTATCCTGTGTAGGTTGTGCGCAATTTTCCCAACTCATTTTGAGTAATGTTACCTTCTTTTAGTTCGACTGAAGTTACATCTTTATCTAAAATTTTTGTGTTTACCCTTCTGGCTAAAGCAACACTGCTTGCATCCATATCAAACACAGTCTGCATCATACTTTTGTTAGCATTAAACGATGCTGCTGTGTCGGCAAATCCAAAAATCAGCATCGACACAATTGTCAGTAGCACGGAAATAAACAACTTTCCTTTCTTGTTTTTTAAACTACTATACCCCATGCGCATGGCATCTTTGGCTCTGAGCTTACTGTTATAAAGCTTAAACTGCACATCTTTGTCGGCATGCACAATATCTTCTGGCACTGTTGTTTCATAGATTTCTCCATTTCCTGAGCTATCCACACGCGCAGATCGGCGAATTTCTTTGTTAATATCCTCATTTGAGCTAACAAAAACTTCTCCACTAGCATTTGAAATAGCATCTATAATCTTATCTTTTTCACTACTTGTTAGCCCTGTCCCCGACTTAATTTGCATGAGTTGATTGTTTATCACATTCAATGAATCTGAGGTTAAGAGCGGAGTTGTCTTGTGTTTGCTTCTATCACCGATTATTTTTCCATCTTGCAATTCAATGATTCGATCAGCATAGATTTCAGCATTTTCTCGGTCATGCGAAACCACGATTACAAGCTTATTTTCGCTCAATTTTTTCAACGTGTCAAAAACTTGCTTACCCGTCTTACTATCCAGTGCTCCTGTTGGCTCATCAGCCATGATAATCTGAGGGTCTTTAATGAGTGCTCGAGCAATGGCAAGTCGTTGTTTTTGTCCACCACTAAGTTGATTGGGCTTTCGCTTGGCAAAGCCAGCCATATCCACCATTTCAAGGAGTTCTGCCACCTTGCGTTTGTTAGCTTTTTTACCCTGAAGTTCCATGGCCAAACTTATGTTTTTCTCCACACTAAATTCAGGCAATACATTGTACTCTTGAAAGATAAAACCGATGTAGGTATTTCGATAGGCATCAAAATCGGCTTGATTAAATGTCGAACTACTTCGACCATTTATGATTACCTCTCCCGACGTAAACGTATCGAGCCCACCAATTGTGTTTAGAATGGTAGATTTTCCACTACCTGATTTTCCTAACAAAAAGATTAAACCTCTATCCCCAAAATCTATGCTGATTTTATCGAGAGCAACCACTTTGCCCCCTTTACCAGAATAGATTTTAGTAACATCTTTAATCTCTAACATAGCCTCTCCTTATTTTTTTCATAAAATCATTATAACATCACGATGAAAAAAACTCAACTAAATTAACTCATTACAAAGGAATTTCAAAAAAGAATGTGCTGCCCTTACCTAATTCACTCTCGACTCCAAAATTAAACTTGTGATAGCTTAAGATTTGTTTTACCAAAAATAATCCTATTCCACTTCCTGTTGTCACTCGCTTTGTGTTGTTCGATCTAAAATGACGCTCAAAAATCGTGGCTTGATCGGCTTCTGAAATTCCCACCCCATAATCAGTTACCGTCACTCTCCACACATTTTTATCAGTATCCTTAACCACTCGCACTATCACTCTTTTTTCATTTTTTGAGTAGTTTATTGCGTTGTTGATAAAATTAAATAAAACTTGCTCAATTCGTTTTTCATCGGCAAAAACTTGAATTTTAGCAGGAAAATCAAAATCAAAAACGAAGTCTTTAAACTTAGTTTTATAAAAACTTTTCATCTTTTCAAGATTGTTGCTTAAGTTGAAATATTCAAATTGATAAGCGTAAGTCCCAGCCTGCAATTTCGACAAATCTAGCAAATCATTGACTAAATACTCCAACCGTTCGGTTTCGGATAGAATTACCTTTAGATGCTCTTCTCTTTTTTCCTTGTTATCTCCACTAAGGTCACGAATCATTTCGGCATAAGAACGGACAATCGTGAGTGGTGTGCGCAATTCATGACTAACGTTTGCAATCACATCTTTTTGAATTTTTTCACTTTGCTTAATCTCGGCAATTGCAAAATTAAGAGTATCTGAAAGTTCACTCACTTCACGGTATTCACGATTAGAAAACTCAATGTCGAGATTCTTTCCGCCAATTTGCTTTGCTTTTTGCGCCACTTCCTCAATGGGGTAAGAAATTTTTCGTGAGAATTGAGTGGCTAAAACCAACATGATTATCACTCCCAACACAGTCACAACAGACAAAACAGCCACCAAAATTTCAATCACATAGTGTGATGGCGTGATTACCGTGCTGGCATAGAAGTAGATATTCACTTGTTCCATTCTCATTTTTTGCCCTTCGATGATTGTGTCACTTTGCTCGTAGGTGTCGTTCATAAAATTAACACTATCTTCATCCTTTAGCTTTTCCACCAAGAGAGAAAGCGCACTACTTAAAGCATCTGAATCGGTGATTCGAGAACTCGAAAAATATATGTTATACTTATCTCCTGACGAAGTTTTTTGAATCGAAAAAACTACAATGTTGCTGTTTGTTTCTACCGACAATTCAAGTAGTTTTTCTTTCTTATCTGTGGGCAAACTTAGGTTTTGCTTGTCCGCATATTTTACAAAAGTTGATTGCGTCTCATTGATTACATTTTGAATTTGATTTCGCTTGATAGTTTTAAAAAAGCCATCAAAAAACACGACTTCACAGAGCCAAATTAACACAAAAATAATCGTAATTGTGAACAAAAAAGCGCTAAAAATGTAGGTTCCAACACTTTTTTGTTTCTTGCCTTCTCTTTTAAATCTATCAAAAAATTTCATAGCCCTTTCTCTTATGGTTCAATTTTAAATGCATATCCAAGCCCACGGACGGTTTTCACATATTTGGCAGAATTTCCTAGGTGCGCACGCAACATTTTGATGTGTGTGTCCACTGTTCGTTCATCTTTATCGTAGTCAAATCCCCAAATTTCATTTAAAAGTTTTTCTCTTGAAACCACAAATCCTTTGTTTCTTATCAACACATCAAGTAGGTCAAATTCCTTTAATGTTGCCCCAACGTCCTTACCATTGAGTAAAATTCGCTTGTTTTCAAAATCCAAACTTAAGTTTGCCACATTCTTTAAATCATTATATCCGCAAGTCCGCTTTAAAATCGCTTTGAGCCTTGCCATAACTTCTTTTGGTGAAAATGGTTTACTCACATAGTCATCAGCCCCCAAGGCAAAACCTTGCAATTTATCTTCTTCTTGTGTGCGTGCACTCATAATAATCACTGGAGTGTTTTTAATCTCCTTCATGGCCTTAACTGTGTCGAATCCATTTAAATTAGGCATCATCACATCTATTAGCACACAATCATAATTCTGCTTTTCAAAGCGATTTAATGCTTGCACTCCATCAAAAGAACAATCCACCGTAAAGCCTTCGTATTCAGCGTATTCACGTAACACATTCACAATATTTTGTTCGTCATCTACAATTAAAATTCTGCTCATTGGCGCCTCATTAGTTTTTTTCTAGTATAACATAAAACTTTTATTATATCAACTTATTTTTATTTAATTACTAAATTATAAATAAAAACCAATTATTTAATTGTCTTATTCTTATTTTTATGGTATAATAAAAAAAATGAGGTTATTTATGAACAACGCAGATTTAAAAACAATTGTAGAAAAAGAATCCCCAAAAACTGCACAAATGGACGGATATGCCCTTAGTTTTATCACCCCTCTTGAAGGAAGTGAATTTTTAAAATCACTAAAATTTGCTTATAAACAAGTGTTTAAAATAGACTATAGCGACGAGCTGATTAACGTAATTCGTTCCAATGTCGGAAGCCAACAGTTTTATCTGATTTACATAAAACAAGGCTTAGATTCTAATTCACATTTGTCGCATCAGGAAACATTCTTTAAACTAAGCCCAATTGTATATTATGTTTTAAAAAATGGATTAACCAACATTTTTCCATCTGATGCTTCATTAGACAAAACAATAAAAATCAAAAGCACATTTTTAGTAGATGCGAAAAATGATGTTTTCCCTAATTTAAATCAAATTTTCTTAACTCAACACCTCATCGATGGCGTATCACCTGATGACGTTAGCAATGAAAAACTAAAAAGTTTAATGAGTGTTACAAAAAAGCTTCACAAAGAGCATGATGAACTTACGTTTGATTTTTCACCTAAAGAGCAAACAGATAAAATCACAAAAGTTCAAAAAAACTCAACCAAACTTGTTTCGTTCTACACAATATCTGATGAAGATGTAACAAAGCTTTTTGATGCACAAAATATGACTACTTTGGGTGATTATCAAGCCAATGTGTGTAAGAAAGCACTAAGCTATCTAAAACCAATAGACACGCTCGTCCGTGAATCAAATGAAAAAACCCCCTAACAGGAGGTTTTATCTTTGGTCACCTAGGAAAAATATTGCGATTGTCCCCGGCCCAGAGTGGCTACCAATGATGGGCACCATGTGAGTTATCACAGGTTTTAAATGTGATTTTTCCTCGAGGATTTTTTTGATTACTTCGGCATCATCCAAACAATTTGCGTGCGACACAAAGCAAATTGATTCACTTTTATCAGCTCGCTTTGCACAATCGTTGGCCAAAGTAACTAAAGCCTTCCTGCGCGAAATAACCTTTGAACACGAGCATAGCTTACCATTATTATCCATTTTCATGATTGGCTTTATGTTAAGTAAATTTCCAAAAAATGCCGTGCTAGATTTTATTCTTCCACCATTCACTAGATATTTTAAATTATCCACACTGAATGTGTGATTTATCTTTAAAATATTTTTGTCGACAAATTCAGCCACTTCGTCGATATTTTTTGCTGTTTTGGCAAAATTATATGCCATGATGGCGAGCAAACTTTGCCCTCCACAACCACTCAGTGAATCCATCACCAACACTTGATTTTTGTGTCTGCTGTTAGCAATTTTTGCTCCTCGAAGAGCTGAATAATAAGTGCCACTAAGTCCACTTGAAAAGCCAATGTGCAGCACCTCTTTTCCTTCGTCGAGCAACTTGTCAAAAAACTCAGCATATTGCGTCTCATTAATCTGACTTGTGCTAGTTTTCTCACCTTTTTTCATGCGCTCATAAAGCTTTGTGCTAACCACATCATCTTTTTGAGTTGAGTAAACCTGACCATTTATGGTATACTCCATATCAATTATTTTAAAATCATATTTTTTCAACATCTCAACAGGCATTTCACAGGTTGCTTCCATTGAAATTATCAAGTTATCCATAAAACATTCTCCTTGCGTTTTTATTCATTATATCAAATTATTTTCATTTTTTGTTCTATTGCACTCTTTTTTTTCTATACTAAAATGAAAAAATGAAGTAGAACCTACCATTTAGGCTCTACTCCAAGTAGAAAATCACGTTTTAAACGCAATTTTACGTCTCTTCATTATCATTTAACGGAGAATATTGATCCTTTCGACTTGAGATATCTTTTATCTCTTCTAGCTTGTTTTTCGAATCTTCCGTCATTAATCTTTTGTTATCCAACGTCAATCTTGTGGAACGATTTCGCACAACAGCCATAATTACTCCAACCAAAATTACAGCACCCGCTACCGCTAAAATCGCCCAAAACATCCACTTTGTGTCAGGTGCAGGGACAGTATCATCGAGCACCCCTTCAAGATAGATATCATCTTCTAGTGGGGTGCTAAAATCAAATGGAGAATTTTTCAATCGAGATAATGTGTAAATATTTTGGTTTTCGCGAGCGACTGTTCTTTCAGAAACATACCAAGTAATATGTTGATTATTAATTTTCTGCTTGTCTTCTTCTGTCAAAAAATCAGATGCAGTGAACAATTTGTCAATAATATTTTGGTTTAGTTTTTCTTTACTAACCTTTTCCCCTGCTTCATATTCTTCGGTATACCAAATCATATTTTCATCCCATGCATCATAGTTAACGTTTTTATTTGCGTTTATTTCCAATATGCGTTGGGAATACAACCTATAATACACAGTTACTTTTCCACTATCAGTTTCGTCATCCACTGCATGAACATTTGTTATGCCCCCAACTAAAAGAGCAGCCGCAGTGGCAACACCACACATCATTAACACCAAAAAAAATTTCGACCTTAAATACTTTTGGGCTTTCATGCTCACACCCCCATTTTAGATAGTTTATCACATCACACTAAATTAAATCAACAAAAATGTAACAAAATTTAAAAATTTTTTGTATTTTTTACTAAAATACGATAAACAGTAATCTATCAAAAAATGGACAATTTTATGTGGATAACTTTTGAAAATTGTGGATAACTTGTGGATAACTCCCAATTTTTGGGGTTTTTTAGGTCGAATTTTGCAAAATTGCTTAAAAATTTAAAAATTTTGCCCAATTTTTAATGTGGATAACTTTTTTTGGACCTTGCAAAATGCAGTAACTAACCTAAAAAATGAATGTTTAATTTTTTTTACCATAGACTAAAATATGGCAAAAATTTTTAAATATAAAGAGAGCTTAGACTTCTTTTTAAAACTAATTGATTCTAGAATCAACGACCAAGATTACCTTGGAGCACTAGACGCAAGTCGACGAGCATATAACGTAGCTCGCACACGAGTTAGCAGAGAAAGTTTAAATCTAATCACGGCAGAAATCTATTTTAACATGGAATTATACCATCTAAGTTTGGAATACTACTTTCGTGCAATTCAAGTTAATGAAGTTTGTGCTAGTGCAATGTTTGGAATTGGGGTTTGTTTAATGAAAATGCAACAACACTCACTCGCAATCGAATACTTTGACGAATGTTCTCGCACTCCATCAAACATTAACTTTGCTCCATTAATTGAAAATATTCTAAATTCAACTAGTGCTACTCACAACTTTGCAACCACAAATCTCGCTAAAAAACTAATGGATAACAACCAATTAACAGAAGCAATTACTCTCCTTCTTAATCAAAAAAATGCAAATCTAAAAACACAGATTCTTCTCGCAGAGGCATATCTAAAAACACAACAATATGACTTAGCTAGAGAAACTTTATTCGCTCTTTTAAAGCTAAATCCCAATTACACTCCAGCCCTACTCACTCTTTGCAAATTATGTGAAATCACCAACGATTTACCAAATCTTGCAACTATCCTGTCAAATTTAAACACTATCCTACCCAATTTTGAACACTATATGCAAATTGCGCACTATTACTGTGTTTTAAAAAATTGGGATTGCGCCACAAAAGCTTATGAACAAGCCACTTTAATTTCGCCCTATGACGTAACAGCAGAAACACTGCTTGCATTGTGTTATTTAAATCAAAACAACAAAACCGAAGCCCTTTTTCACATTGGCAAAGCACGTTGGATCGACATTGAAAATCCGCTAGTGAATGAATTAAGTGATTTAATTCAAAAAGATTTAATTACTCCACCAATTGATGTGGTTATGAATTTACCTTATAATCTAGCTCAACAAAAGCAACACGACGTGATTTCATCTTTAAACAATCAATTCTGCAAAACAATTTTGTCGTCTATGTGGTTACACGATGATATTGAGTGGGCTCTATCCACACATAATTTATTGTTATCATCAAAAATAATAGAAAAATTGAGTAAATGCAAACACAAAAGAAACAAGTTGCGCTATAAAAATTATCTACTTTCACTAAAATTAACGAAAAATCAAAAATTTTACCTCATAAAAAACGCAATATTGAGTAAAAACCTTAAAATAATTCCTTTCACCACGGAATATAGAATAAAAACATTGCGTTACTTTATTCCTAAAAACCTAGATAAAATCATGCTAAATAGCTACGCCAACGCTCTTTCATATTGCGCAATTTTTGACATTGAGTTTTACCACTCAAATTTAGAGCAAATCTTTTTAAAAATCAAGCAAAATGGTTTATCAGAAAACGAAGGAACATGTTTATTTTTTGCTCATAACAGCGTGATTTTTCAAAATGCCTGCATATATTTTAAAGTGAACCAAAGTAAATTAGAAAAAATAATTAGTAGTAGCGAGAATCTAGATGAAAAATAACTTGTCTGCCTTTTATCTTGGAGTAATTTGTTTTGGAACAATTATTGGTGCAGGTTTTGCTAGCGGAAAAGAAATCTGGATATATTTTGCTCGTTTTGGTTGGTATGCTTATCCAATTTTGGTTATTACTGGAATTATTTTTGCAATAATGGTTAACATGATTTTTAAATTTGGATATAATAATCAACTATCCAATTTTTCTCAATTAAACAAATCAGTTTTTAAAAATCGCATTCACTTCGGAGAGTGGTTATTTTGCATTTCCAATTTCATAGTTTTGGCAGGAATGTTTGCTGGAATTAACGCAATTAGTGAAATGAACTTTCAGCTAGAATCACTAATATTTGTGGTGATTTTTGTTATATTTTCTTTTCTAATTAGCTTGCTAAAATTTAGAAATCTAATGAAAATCAATGGGCTCGTTGTTCCTATTCTTCTGATTTTAATAATCTTGGCAATGTTTATTTCACCAATTTCTTCAACAACTGTAACATATTCCAAACCAACTTACGCTCCGATTTTTGCAATAATCTACCTAAGTTCAAATTTATATTTAATAAGTTTTATTTTAACAAAACTTGGCTGCACGTCCTCACCCAAAATTCACACAAAAGCAAGCATCATTTTTGCAATACTGTTTATCGTGTTTTCTTTCATCATTTCGATCACTCTTCAATCAAACCCACAATTTTGTTTTTCCAACATGCCTATTGTGGCAATCCTTTCTTCATGCTCTACAATTTACAAAGTGCTTTCGAGTGCTGTTATCATGCTTAGCATATTAACCACAGTAATCAATATCATCTATTCACTATCTAACATATTTACTAAATTTATTCATTCAAAAATAACAAGCAACTTCATAATTTGCGCAATTGGATTTATATTATCAAATTTGGGTTTTAATTTTATCGTAAACTATTTTTATTTTGTTATAGGAATAATTGGCATAATTTATTTATTTTTTATAATAAAAAATAGCCCTTAAAAAGAGCTATTTCCCTAAACAGAATCGTGAAAATATTTCATTGATTATCGTTTCATTTGCTGTGGTTCCTGTAATTTCCCCGAGTTCGTTCCAAACATTTTGCAATAAAACAGCCAAACAATCTAGGGTGTCCGTTAAGCTGTTTTTAATTTGCTTTAATGTGTTTTGAGCCTTCTTTAAACATGTTATATGACGCAAATTTGAAAGAATTAATTCATTATTCAACAGCTCTTTATCAATTGTTTTTTCGAAAATTAACTGTTTTAAATTTGTAATATTTTCATTATTTTTTGCACTAATTTTGATGTCGCATTTAGTTTGAAGTTTGTGGCTAAGATCAGATTTATTCTGCACTAAGATTACATTTGGATTTTCGACACTAATCTTATCACTGTCATTTTCCATCACTAGCAAAACTACATCAGCCTGACGAATCTCATCTTCGGCTCGTTTTATTCCACTGTTTTCCACCACATCGGTGGTTTGTCGAATTCCTGCTGTATCGGTTACATTAAACCTTACACCATTAAATTCGTAATCAGCCTCGAGAGTGTCTCTTGTGGTGCCTGCAATGTCGGTCACAATTGCCCTATCGAACCCTACCAAAGCATTTAGCAGACTACTTTTCCCCACGTTGGTGTTTCCCGCTAATGCAACTTTCACACCATTTTTAATCTGAGCTCCTGTGTGAGCGGTAAGCAGAATTTTTTCAATCTCTTCCTCAATTTTAGCACAAATTTTTCCCACTTTCTCAGCAGTGATATATTCAATGTCATGTTCTGGATAATCAAGAGCCACATTTACCTCACACAAACAATCAGTAAGTTGGCTTTGAAGATTCTCTATCTTAGCTCTTAAAGCACCTCGCATCAAATTTGCACTTGTTTTCAAAGCCACAAGGCTGTTGGCATTTATTATGTCGATGATACCTTCGGCTTCACTTAAATCCATTTTCCCATTCATCACAGCTCGTTTACTAAATTCGCCACGCTCCGCTAACCTTGCACCCAATTCAATAATTTTGCTTACGATAGTTTGACTTAGGTAGAATCCGCCATGCACCTGAAGTTCCACCACATCTTCACCGGTAAAACTGTTTGGCGCTTTGAAATAAAGTGCTAAGATATCATCTTTCACTCCATCAAAACTTAATTCTCCAAAAGTTGCATATCTTGGCTTTGGCTCAGTTTTCTGCCAAGAGGAAAAAATCACTTTCGCAATTTCAAGTGATTTTTCCCCACTTATCCTTATCACAGCCACACCGCCATTTCCCACAGGGGTTGAAACAGCCACAATTGTATCTTCCATTATTACTTCCTCGCTAAATGTATTATATCAGATTTTTGCAATTTTTCAAGCCCCAATTCAAACTTAGAGTAATTCTTCAATTACTTTCTGAGCATTTTCCATGTTATCACAAATCGCCAAACAGTTTACACGCGCAAAGTCGTTTGGCGCAACTTGGTCAAGCACCATAATCGTGTTGAATCCTCCACTAACTCCTGCTCTCACACCATTTAAAGAATCTTCTAGCACCACACATTCATTTGGTAACACACCAAGTTTGTTTGCTGCTAGCAAAAATATATCAGGTGCAGGCTTTCCACGTAAAACATCAATTCCCCTTACCACAACAGGAAACTCCCTATCTAATTCCACCCCGATGTGATTAAACATACACTCCAGTGTTGCCCCATCTCCACCTGTTGCAATCGCCTTTTCAATGCCACGCTTTGCCAAAAATTGCCAAATTTCTTTTACCCATGGTTTTATCCCAACTTTGCCCATTTTGCAAGCTGACAGCACGTAGTCATGCAAACTTTTTCGCCACTTTGCCACATCGATATCTGGAAAATTGGGTTGTTCATTATTGATGAAATCATCTTTGCTCACTCCCACCAGATGATTAACTCGCCAATCCTCATCAAGTTTTAAATTGTATTCATCCAAACTCTTGTAAAAGGCTTCCTTCCAAACTGCTTCTGTGTCAAATATTACCCCATCAACATCAAAAATTACCGCTTTAATCATAATCTACCTCATTTTTGATTATAGCACATCTAACACAAAAAACAAATTAATTTTAGATTAGAACGTGTATTTTTACAAAATTTTATGTTTTTTTACAAAAATTATCAAATTTTTTGGTATTATCAGTTGATTTTTTTTATATAATGTGTTATACTAAAGTTACATCGCGGGGTAGAGCAGTTCGGCAGCTCGTTGGGCTCATAACCCAAAGGTCGGTGGTTCAAATCCATCCCCCGCTACCAATAAAATTAGCCCTATTGGGCTTTTTTTGTTAGCTTGGGATGATTTGAGTGTGCCTTGCACACTGCACACTTTGTGCGCTCCACCTCCCACGTTTGGGCATGCGCCCAATCTTCTCGCGCTTCTCGAAGGCGGTGGTTCTTTTATTAAATAATAACTACTTTTCCCCCCGCACCAATAAAATTAGCCCTGATGGGCTTTTTTTGTTAGCTTGGGATGATTTGATGTGTGCCTTGCACACTGCACACTTTGTGTGCTCCACCTCCCACGTTTGGGCATACGCCCAATCTTCTCGCGCTTCTCGAAGGCGGTGGTTCTTTTATTAAATAATAACCATTTTTCCCCCGCACCAATAAAATTAAAAACACTCTAACCTTCGTTAAAGTGTTTTTTAATGAAAAATTTTGCTTTTTATCTTTCTGAATAATAACCATCCTCATACTCACTGTCTGGGTTTACTTCGTTGATATCACATGGAATCCACTCACCATCTTTTTCGCCCTTTGAATAAAAATCATAATTTTTAGAATCGAGTGGTTTGCCTCTTTGACCAGAAATGTCGAGATAAACACTAATGTCATCGGCTTTCTTTTCCACCATCAACACTAGATAATGCTCTTTTTTTATATTAGAATCTTTAGAGCATGCATAAAGCTCTTCTTGCATATTTTCCTCCCCTTATCCCTTCTACTAAATTTCTGGCAAGATTATAGCATATTTTTTTTATTTTGTCAATAGGCACGCTTATTTAACAAACGTTTTTTCTTTTGGCTTTTTCATTGATTGGCGCACAAGTTCGGTTTCACGTTCTAACAAAATTGGATCGAATTCTTGGTTAGTTGCTGCATCAATTAGGTTATTTAAATCATCAGTTGCGTAGTGATTTGGTAGTGCTGTTACCCTTTGTAATAAATCTAGCCTGCTAGGTTTGAGATTACACAATGCGCCAAAGCCACAATAAAGCAGTGCAGCTGTGTCGTTACAACTATCTCCAAACATTGCACAATTCTCTTGGGTGACTCCATTTTCAATCATGAAAAACTTAATCACGTCGAGTTTATCAACAACTGACAAATCGACATAGGGTCCACTTGTGCTTATGCTAATGTTTAGGCATCTTGAAAGCGCTCTCGCCACATCTCTTGACTTTAAACTAAGAATATTGATAGATAATATTTGATTGTTTTCAGTTAAGGCATCAATTTGTGTTTGACGTAGAACAACTGCATTTAAAGTGTATAACCGCAGCCCAACCACGATTTCGGTGGCCAACTTTTTTCCTGCTTTGTTCATCATCAATTTAAGTGAATTTGTATCTAACACACTGTCGATAAATGTGTTGTTTTGAGTGCGATACACATAAATTGCACTAGGATCAACTTTGTGAGTTATAGTTTTTATCACACTCATCAAGTCTTTTGAAATTGGTGCACACCAATTAAATTCTGAGATATAACTTCCGCCATTTGAGGCTATAAATGGGTGAAAGTTTTCCTTAGTTAGATTTGAATTTTCATAAACTAAACCTAAAAATTTTTTAATTTCAGCATGATTACTTGCAGAGATAAACACAACTTGCCCACCAGTTGAGTTTATACTCTCTAAAAGTTGAGGCACACCTTTTTGTAGTTTTTTTCCGCCACTACAAAGCAGAGTGCCATCAACGTCAAAAAAGTATAACTTTAAATTATTTTTCATCACAATCTCCCATTTTTTTTAATTATATTCACACAAACATTTTTTGTCAATTAAAACATTTTATTTTTTTGCTCATTTTTTAATATTTTTGGCTAGCTAAACTAAAAGCAAAAAAATAAATAATTACATGTGATTTTTTTAGTTTTTTTTACTATAAATTTGATTATAAGAAATAAATATGATAAAATTTAATTAGGAGACGAAAAATGAAATTTTTTAATGTTTTGTTTAGTAAATACATACCTCTTGGATTGTTATTACTCCTGCAAATTGTATTATTCTTTTTAATTTTATTTGAATTTGAAGAATATTTTCCAGCCTTTCAAACATTGTGTGTGATAGCAGCCGTGTTGATTTTCTTCAAAGTAGTCAATAAGAAAGAAACGCCAGAATATAAAATTCCTTGGTTGGTTTTAATCTTAGTGTTGCCTCTTTTTGGAATCACTCTTTACCTATTATTTGCTAACCAGAAAATTCGCCCAAGAGATGCTAAAAAATTAAATCAACTCTCAAATGAAATGAGTCAATTCACCCACATAACAGAAAAAGAGAAAAATGAAATTGCAAACTTTTTAGGAGAGAACCTAAGCTTAAGCACCTATCTAACCACCACATCCCATAGCTATGGAGCCTTAGGAAATGACGTGCGTTACTTTAGTGTGGGAGAAGAATTTTGGGAAGATTATCTTGAAGAACTGAAAAAAGCAAAAAAATTTATTTTTCTAGAATATTTCATCATTGAAACAGGAAAAATGTGGGATTCGATTCACGAAATTCTCCTTGAAAAAGTGGCTGAAGGTGTTGAAGTCAAAGTGCTCTATGACGATGTAGGTGTTTTTGGAAAACTAAAAGATAGCTACCACCGCAAGCTACGTAAAGAAGGAATTGAATGTTATAAATTCGCTAAAATTACCGCACTACTTTCAGCAAAATATAACAACCGTGACCACAGAAAAATCACCGTGATAGATGGAAAAGTTGCCTACACCGGTGGAATAAACATAAGTGATGATTACGTAAACCTTACCAACCGACTTGGTCACTGGAAGGACACAGCCATTAAAATAAAAGGTAGCGCAGTCAACACAATGACTAGAATGTTTCTAACTATGTTTGATATCACAAGCAAGAAAAATCGTGATTACAAAAAGTATTTTCCTACCCACGCCGAAGGTAGTGAAAAGCGCGGATTCATTCATCCATTTGGAAGTGGACCCACACCATACTACCGTGAACAAATTGGGGAAAACAACTATATCAACATGATAAACTCAGCAAAAAAATATGTGTGGATAACCACTCCCTACTTAATTATCGACCACAACTTAACCACCGCACTAAGAAATGCTGCTCAGCGTGGTGTGGACGTGAGAATCATCACACCTCACACTCCTGATAAGAAAATCGTGTTTATGCTCACCCGTTCAAATTATGCAAATCTCATCGAAGCAGGCGTTAAGATTTATGAATATATGCCTGGGTTCATCCATGCTAAAATGTGTCTGGTAGACGACACTATTGCTTACATTGGTTCGATAAATCTTGATTACCGAAGTTTAACTCATCACTATGAATGTGGAGCACTTCTCATCAAATGCCCTTGCTTAGAAGATATGAAAATGGATTTAATCAACACACTTAATGCATCGCAACAAGTCACAAGCGCAAACTTCCATCTCAATGGATTTGCACGCTTGGTGGCATATTCACTTCAACTCGTGTCTACAATGTTTTAAAAAAATACGGACTAATCCGTATTTTTCTTTTCATTTTTAATCTTTGCTTGAGCTTGAGCGAGAATTACAGATGGAATTTTAATCGGCGCACAAGACAAGAAATTTATGTTTGTTTTAAGGGCTAATTCTATTGCCACAGGATTTGTGTTTTGATCGCCAAACATCCAAATTGGAATGTTTGGTTTTTTCATCCTAGCTCGAGAAACAGCCACTTCAATTAATTCTGCCACACCATTAATGTCGAGAGCAACAAAAGGATTGGAATACATTAGGCTATCTTCATAGTAAACATTTAAAAATTTAGCACAATCATCACGACTAATTCCAAAAGTTAATTCTGTTAAATCATTGGCTCCAATACACAAAAATTCACAATGGCTTGCAAGCAAGTCTGCACACAGACATGACCTTGGAGTTTCCAACATACACCCGATTTTGATTCCAAAATCAACTTCATACTTATTTTCATTAAAGCGAATTGTTGCTTTCATCTCTTTAGCCACATACTCAAGCTCGGCAACCATCGACACAAGTGGCACAATAATATTTACCCTTGGCATTTGTTTTGTTTTCTTATTCACAATATACATTGCATCACAAATCGCCCCAACTTGCATGTCGATTAATTCAGGATAAAGCACCAAAAGCCTGCAACCACGCATTCCCATTTGCGGGTCAGATTGAATAAAATTGGTGTAATCAGCTTTTAATTCCTCGTTTGAAATGCCAAGTTTTATTGCAAGTTCATTCAATTCTTGTTTGTTACTTGGCAGCATTTTATGTAGCAGTGTATCTATCAAACGAATGTTTACCACTTTGCCAACGCTTGCCGCAAAAATTTTCACATATTCTTTCACTTGCTCATCAGACAATTTATCTAGCGCATTTTCTTTAATTTTGTCGGAAGAACTTAGCAAAAATTGTTGAAGATATTTAATTCTATTTTTAGCAAAAAACATATTTTCAGTGCGAACCAACCCCACACCACGAGCTTGCATTTCGTAACCTCGTAAAATTTGTGGGTAAGAATCAGCATCGGCATAAACAGGAATTTTGTTTTCGGTTAAAGCCCAACCAACCAGTGTGCCCACCGAATTCAACACTTGAGGAGTGTCCACTTCTAATTTTCCATAATACACTTTTCCTGTGCCGGCATTCATGCTCACATATTCACCTTCTGCCACAGTGAGGCCACCACACTTTAACATGTGTTCGGCTTTGTTTATGGAAAGTCCTTTACAATTTACCACACAAGGCAAACCTTTAGATTTTGAATACATGCTAGCATAGCTTAGCATTCCATCACCACTGAGTGTGACTAGTCCATTTATTACAGACAAACCTTCCGCATCGAGCGCTGTCACGTCTTTTACTACCAGCACAACAGGTTCGTCATTATAGTTGAATTCTATCGCTTTATCCACACTCAAAGCCAATCGTCCGCACGCACACCCAGGGAAAGCAGAACGCCCTTTTCCCATTTCTTTAATCGAGTTTTCATCCACTTTTTTAAACTTTGGTTGCATTAAATATTGCAAACTTTTTGAATCTACCAAACTGATTGCTTGCTTTTTGGTGATTATTTGATTAATTGCCATTTCTGTCACACTTCGCGCTCTGGCTTCGGGAGTTTGCTCCGCTTCCCACATGGAAATAACCCACAATTTTTCATCTTGCAAACAATAGTTGATGCTCATCACATCTTTATTTTCATTTTCAAGATTTTTTAAAATATCTTCAATTATCAAATAAGTTGGTTTCATCACATCTTTCATTTGTTCAAGAGTGAAAGTGTGCTTTAATTCAAGCATACAGCTATCCTGCTCTTTACGTAAGTAAACCCCTTCGATTTCATTTTCACCAGTGGTTAGATTTCGGCTGTGAGCGTTTCCCACCCCACTCGATGTGTTGTAATTTCCAAAAACCATGGCTTGCACCACAATGGCACAACCGACATCATCTGATATGTTATTTCTTACACGATAATTTTTAGATTTTTCACTATTCCAGCTTTTTATGCACGCAGAAATGGCATTGATAAGTTGTGTTTTTATATCTTGAGGAAAAACTTGCCCTGTAGATTTTTTAAACATCAATTTCCACTCATCAATAATTTTTTGTAGCACATCTTCATCGGCATATTCTGCATAATTTTTTCTAATTTCTTTTTCCGTTTCTAGCAATTTATCTTCTTTCACTCGCCCCACAGTCACGCTGTAATCTAGGATAAATCTCCGATAAATCTCCCAAGCGAATGTTTTACTTTTGCTATTTTTCACTATGCTAGATGCAATTTCATCGTTAATTCCCACATTCAAAATTGCTCTGCTTAGCCCTTTCATTCGAGCACTTGGGCTTACACGCACCGCAAGCAAAAGTGGCTTATCAAAATCACCAAAGCCAGCACCAAACTGACTTTCCACGTCTTTAAGCCCACGCCAAATTTCACTCAACACACTGTCTGGCAAACGCTCCTCATTAAAAAACTTTTTAGTAACCTCACTTGAAATGGTAAAGCCACTAGGAACAGGCAAACCAAGAGCCGTCATACGATTAAGGTTCATTCCTTTTATTCCCACCTGCTCGATTGTGGAATTTTCATCAAAAAAATCAAAAACAAATTTATTTGCCATAATTTTTCTCCTCTATTTAATTATAAAAAATTTAAACAAAAAAAGCAAACAAAATCAAAATAAATTTTGGGCAAACTAATTTTACATGTGAAATTATCACCAAATAATTAAAAAAATTCACGGAAATTCCGTGAATTTTTTCTACGCAGTAATTGTGTGTTCTTCATCAAAGGTTGCATTAACTCTTTCGATTACACCACCTTCCAAATTATTTTCATCAGCTCCAGCAGGAGTTGTAACCCAGCGATTACTTAACTCTTCCTGTGTGCTATCAAAACTAATTTTAATACTATCATTTCTCATTTGTGAATTTTGAACAGATTTACCCTCATTATCTACAGTTCTTGCCCATATAATATCCCTCATACTTATGCTAGAAAAAGCTCCATTTTGATAAACCATATCTAACATCAAGCAAGTTCTATTATACTCATTCAGTCCATTACCTGCAGCCCAAGAAGACCAAGCAAGTTTATCAGCATAGATATATGCATAATAATGCCCATTATAAAAATTAAATAAGACAATTTCATAGTCGCTACTATCTGCTGAATTTACTAATTTATAACTAGTGTTCATTTCTATTACTTTAGATGAATTGACAACTTTGTTCCATGTAAGAACAAATTTATTGGCACTTCTCACAAAAGTTTTATAAGATGAGTATTTTTCATCATCTTTGTTTGAATCATTATCATACATGATTTTTGTGTCCATATCACAAATTGATAACTGGCTCATCACAGCACAAAGCATCTGATAAGTTGCCGTATTAATTAATTGAGCGTTTTGATTTTGCAAATTTGTTTTGTCGTTTGTTAGTTGTGTTTTTTCTGACTGCAAAGTTGAAACCTGACTCTCAAGATTTGTCTTATCAGTTTGCAGATTTGTTTTATCAGTTGTTAGTTGTGCTTTCTCTGACTGCAAAGTTGAGATTTGACTCTCTAAATCTTTGATTTGGTCTTCATTACACCCAGCAAAAAAAGGTATTCCACACGCAAGAGCCACACTTAATGCACCTGCCATTATTTTATTTTTGATTTTCATATTTTCCTCCAATTACATATTAATTTTACAAATTAAAAACATAAAAATCAACTATTTTAGACATATTTTACAAAAAATTATCGAGAAATTATTTTAGCTTCATAAATACTAGTCCCGCTTTGCTTCTTATGTGCTTTATAGTAATCAGTCTTTTTGTATGCTTTCACCTTTAAGAGCACATCTTCATAATACTTCACTCTATTATTATAAATTTGCTCCTCATATTTAGGCACAATATTTTTTTGAAAACCAATATCATCAAGAGCAATTTGTAAAATATCAGAGCCGAAATGTTGAGAAATGTATTTTGCAATTTGCTTGATATTGACATTTCCACATTCCGTTGCATAGACATAAATTCCATGTGCGTTGCCATGTTTTATCATCAAATCGGTTAATGCTGTCATATCTGCATTTGGCACAGTTTTAGCAAAATCTAAAACCATATCTTGCACGCTGATGTCGGGGTTACTTAACACATAACAAGTGTTTAATCTTTTTGAAATATAACCCATGTCTAGCGGGATACTTTGAACAATTTGCTTCACAAACAAATAGTTTGGATTAGCCATAAGTTGCTCACTCATTATTTGCATGAGCTCTTTGGGCAACCGGCCATTTTTTCCAATTTTATTGTTAATTATATGAATTAATTTCACGCCATTTCTATTGGTAAAAACATTCCTAATTAAATTTGCGCGTTGAGTTTTATCTAATTTTTCATTTTCAAAAAATGCTTTAATTTGCCAAAAATCATCTCCACAATTAAGTAAACCAAGCAAAAGTTTTTCTTGATCGGCATCACCAAAATCTAAACTAAATCGGTGGATGTATTCCCCATCTTTTGTCTTTGCCATGGCGCAACTTAGATCTTGCAAATTAGAATAATTATAATTATAGGCAAAATCATAAATTGTTTTTCCATCACGGCTATCATAGATTTTTTGAATAAGTTGCTTCACGTTTTCATCTTCACCATTTTTTCTGACATAGTAGTTTAACTTAGCATATTGCCAATCTTGAAATGGAAATCCAGCTTCTAAAAGCAAACCAAACTCCTCATTTTTTTTCTCCTGTCTGCGCTTTATGGATTGAATTATTTCTTCTTGTGTTTGCATACCCTATTCTCCTATAGTTTTCTAGAACATAACACAACAATGAAAACCTGTCAACAAAATAGAATAATTTTTGACAAAATTATAAAAATTATTTGACTTTATTTTTTTATTGATTTATACTCTCTTTGTCGAGAATTAAACGACAAAAAAATTTAAGGAGAAAACTATGGAAGGCTTTAACAAAATTTCAACCATTATTGCACTTTCATTTGCTTTCATTTTTGTTGTAGTAATGATTACTTTTGCTTCAACAACTAACAAAGCAGTTTACACAGTAAGTGACAGTATTGATTCAACAATCGTTGAAGAGACGCAAGCTTCTAACGTTGTGTTTGCCTCTGGTAATGGAACTGATGTAATAACATTAACAACTGGACCAGATGTAAACAAATTGATGGTTACCATTTATGCAAATGGTTTCACTAAAATTTCTGGTGGTGTTATTATTAACGGAGAAAACCAAACACAGAACACAACTGTTTACTACGTTCCACAACAAAATGTTAAATCAATCGCTTACGCAAAACCAGCAGCTTAATTGTTGGTGTCTAAAGTAAGAAAAACTCTAGCAAATTGCTAGAGTTTTTTGTTATTTTTTGCTCAAATTAACGAAAGTCACGCTATTGAGACTTAAAAAATAAATTCGCTTTTTTAATAGGAAAGCCATAAGTTTTATCAAGCAAAACAAAGCGTTGAAGAGGCTCTAAAACGAAATTAAAATCGAAATTCATTGATAATCTACAAGGCAAATTCGAAACAAATCTTGAAATGGTTTGTGTGACCCCATTTGCATTTGCCTGCACACTGATTAGATAAGCACACTTACAACACACACAAATCGAATTTAAATTGGTTCGTGTGCGATAAAGCAGAACGTGCGCCCTATCATAAATCGACACCTCAAAAGTTGAATTTGATAAATTGCTAGTAAAACTCAACTCTAGTTTTGCTTGATTCATTCACTCTCCTAATTAGTAAAATTCAATGTTCCATTCACATTTAGACCTGAGTAATTCGCATCAGTTAATGACAAAGTTTGCTCTGCGAATGGAAGATTTTGAACATAACTTGTTTTTATGATACTGTTCATCGCAACTGAGATTACACCACTTTCGACATAGTGATTTCCATCTGAACTAAGTTGCTTAAAATAAAGTGTGATAGGCTCTCCAATTGTGCCGTATGGAACATACTCAAACACAGCATCACCATTTGTGCCAATTGTGACAGCGCTACCATATTCACTTGTGCCTGTTGAGTCTGTCATAATCACACTACCAGCTGTGATTGGATTTCCCCCAGATGCTCCAGTTTCATTAAAACTAAGCGTCAGCGTTCCGACTGCAGAAACTGTAAATGCTCCACTGCCTTCACTGCGTGTAACTGTGTAGGTTGTTGGGCTAAGGCTTGCGGCATCATACCCACTTGCGTCGACAGACACATTGTAGGTTCCTTCCTGCATAGTTGTTGAACCCGTTCCATTTGTGATGGTAACAGAATAGTTAGCCATTTTTCCTCCTTGGGTTTTAGACCCTTTACAACTATATGAAAGCCCCCAAAAAAATGTTAATTAATTTTTAACATTTTTTTAGTACAATCAATCAATTTTTGCGTGTCGGTTTTCATTTTTTTGTGAATTTTATTTATTTTAGGATATCCTTTCATACTAAACCAACCTTTCGGCCCAACAAAAGTTCCATTAGGCAAATTATTTGCCATAATATACAACGATCCAAGGCTTGATTTTTCAATTGAATTAAACATAAATCTAAATAAGTTTGCTAGCTTACTTAACCTTGGGTATGCCTTATTCATAAGCTCAGTAACACTAACTCCTGTGTGCACTGCGCACACTTTTATGCAATTATCCCTCACGTTTTTAGCACTATCCCCCACAAAAGCGGATAGATAGTGCGTATATTTTGCTAAAGCCAATTTTGAACGAGCATAAATGCGGAAGTTGCCATACTTACGCTCACAGAAAAAATCTGAGTAGTCTATCTTTACCATTTTATACACAAGCGAGAGCGTGTTGATTAAATAAACAGCATGTTTTAATTCTTTTAAATATGGCATAATTTTTCCTATTAGGTAAAACGTACCTAGATAATTTGTACCCATCACAAGTTCAAAACCATCTTTTGTTTTTTGATTCGGCTGACGAAAAACTCCAGCATTATTTATAAAACAATCTATGTCTATTTTTTGATTTTTCATTGTTTTTACAAAGTTATCAATTGATTTAAAATCGGCTAAATCGAGTGACAAAACAAAGATTTTCGCTTTAGGATAGTCTTTTAATAAATTTTCACGAGCATCGTTTGCTTTTTTCTCATTTCGACAAGCCATAATCACATTCGCCCCCGCAAAAAGGAATGTTTCTGCCGTTTTTAACCCGATTCCACTGTTTGCTCCTGTGATAAGCACATTTTTTCCTTTTAAATCAATGTTACAATTTTTGTTGATAAATTCTATTGTTGATTTTTTTAACATTTTCTCCCCCTATTTTATGTGCTGTAATGATGGTAAAACTCGATGCATTCACCACAATGCACACAGAATAAACCGTGCAGTAGTAATTTTTTCCTTTTCGCTCAACTTGACAATTTTTAATTTGCTCTTTGCACCACTCACTGGTTTTGTCAATATTTTTTCTAATCCGTAATTCCCCTAATTGCGTGGTGTGAATTTTATCTAAATGTTTTAGTAAATTATCCATATTATTCTTCCTAATTTATTTGTTTAAATATAACATAAAAATTTTTTCTAGTAAAGTAAATAAAGCACATATCCACCCTCTTAGTTTTTTACAAATATTGACAAAATGGGGCTTTAGTGATATAATTGCCACGAACATATGGAGGGAAAATAGAAGATGTTTAAAAAAGAAGAACATGAAATTAAAAATGTGTTTTTT
>JAEEGL016795511.1_pt1 | contig 26001 bp, 23 predicted proteins | sample 9134231 | NCBI WGS metagenome assembly JAEEGL01 (sample SAMN16246548, study PRJNA631951) | gut metagenome | biome: gut microbiome; feature: rumen; material: fiber-attached | host: Bos | place: Iran: Karaj | collected 2018-10 | reverse complement strand
ATCGAGTGGTCATATGGGTAACCTTTGATTAAATTCTTTAAAGAGAAATCGCCGGTGGGTAACCTAAGGTAGGATTTAGAGAAATTCAACTCGACCTCAAGCCGTAAAATTAATTTATAGTATACCATGCATTTTTACCCTAATCATAGCTTGCTATGATTTTTTTATTTGACATTTTAGTGTAAATGTAGTATAATATGTAACAGTTATAGGGGGATTATTTATGTATACTGAAAATGATTATGAGAATAATGATTTCGACGAATATAACGAAGAACAAGAAGCAGTTTATGAAGAAAGTTTTTGGGATAGAAACAAGAGTTTAATATTTAAAATTATAATTATCATTCTTTGTGTTCTTATTTTAATTTGGTTAGTATCTAAATTAGGTAAGAAGAAAGTAGAAAGTAATTATGATAATAATGTTACAGCTGTAAGACTTGCTTCTGAACAATATTTCTTTATTAATAATAAACCAAGTAATCAAAAAGAATCCGTTACTGTAAGTGAACTTGAAAATCGTAATTTAGTTAAGAAAGTAGTAGATGCTAATGGAAATTCATGTAACACTAATAATAGTGTAGTTACACTTGAAAATAATTCTATTAACTATATTATGAGTATTAAACTAGATTGTGGTAATGATAATGAAACAAGAAATTTCTATTATAGATTAGATAATTATGCTTGTGAAAATTGTAATGGTAATACTTATATGGATGGTACTAATGGTCCATCAACTGATCCTAGTGAACCAGATGAACCAACTGATCCAGATTATCCTACAGGATATACTTGTGATTGGAGTGAATGGACAACTGTTAGAGATTATACTAGTGGCTTAACAGAAAGAACAAGAGTTGTTGTTAAAGCTCAAAAAGAAAATAAAAAAGAAGAAATAGTATATGGTGATTGGAGCGATTGGACAGAAGATGTTATTGATGAAGCTGATGACATTGAAGTTCAAACTAAAACAAAAGTAAATGAAAACTGGGTTCCAATGACTAGCTCAACTGCAGTTGCTGCAAGTGATACTATTAGAAATGTTCAAAAACATACTACTGGTGGTAGTAAGTATACTTACTGTCCAAGTGGATATGAAAAATATGATGGTAGATGTCGTAAAAGCAATGGTGCTTCAAGAACACTTACTCCTTCAGAATATTTAAGATTATCTGGAGAAGAAAAGAAAACTTGTAAGCAAACAAGACAAACACCTAATAAAGTAGTTTGGACTTGTGGAGGAGGATATTCTTACACAGATCTATTAACTGGTTATACTAGTGGTTCAACTACTTATAGTTATGAACAATTAGAAAAAACAGAAACTACGTTATATAGAAGTAGAACTAAAGAAACTAAGATAGTTATTCTTGAACCTACAGTTACAGGATATATCTTAAAAACTGAAGTTCCAAGTGGCTATACAATAGTTCCAGGTAGTGAAAGAACTGAATATTCATATAAATTAAGTTCTTGTGGTGGAACTAAATAATAGACAAAAATAGTAAAGAATACTAGAAATAGTATTCTTTTTTTTATATAATTTTTTTATGAAGATAAGAATTGATGATATAGACTATAATATAATAATTACTAGAAAAGCTTTTAAAAAGAATATTACTATTCGCTTAAAAGATGATATGAATTTTTATGTGTCGTGTAATATAACAACACCAGATTATATTATTAAAAAACTATTTAATGATAGTGTAGATAGTATAAGAAGAATGATAAAGAAAGTATCATATAAAAATAGTAAACATAAAGAAGAAGATGAAAACTTTTATTATTTAGGCAAGAAGTTTGATATTGTATATCTTAATCAAAAAGGTTTAACTATGACTTATGATAAAGTATTTGTACCAATAGGATTTGATTTTGATAAATGGTACTTAAAAGAAGCTAAGAAAATATTTCAAGATGAACTTGATAGAATATATAATAATTTTGTATATGAAATACCATATCCTAGTTTAACAGTAAGAAAAATGAAAACTAGATGGGGAGTATGTAATTATAAAACGAAAAGAGTAACATTGAACTTTAATTTAATTAAAAAAGACATAAAGTATTTAGATTATGTAATAGTACATGAATTAAGTCATTTACTACATCATGATCATAGTAAATCATTTTGGAAATGTGTAGAAGATAATATGCCTGAATATAAGGATATAAGAAAGGATTTAAAAAATTATGAGTAAGATTATTGATGGAAAAAAAGTAAGTCAAATATTAAAAGAAGAATTAAAAGAGAAAGTAAGTAAATTAAAAGTTAAACCAAAATTAGTAGTAATTAGTGTTGGTGATAATCCTGCTAGTAAAGTATATGTAAGACAAAAAGAGAAATGTGCTACATATGTAGGTTTCGAATATGAACACAAACATTATGAATCTATTTCTGATGATAAATTAGTTAAAGAGATTGAAAAGTTAAATAATGATAAAACAGTATCTGGCATGATTGTTCAATTACCATTACCTAAAGGAATGGATGAAAAAAGGATTGTTAATACAATTAGTCCAGAAAAAGATGTTGATGGATTAAGTTATATTAATGCAGGAAAATTATTAAATAATGAAGAATGTCTTGCTAGTTGTACACCAGCAGGCATTATGGAATTATTAAAAGCATATAATATTGATCCGTGTGGCAAGAATGTAGTAGTTATAGGTAGAAGTATTTTAGTAGGTAAACCAATGGTAAATTTGATGGTTAATGCTAATGCAACAGTAACACTTTGTCACTCTAAAACAGTTGATATTGAAAAAGTAACTAGACGTGCTGATATCTTAGTAGTTGCAATTGGTAAACCAAACTTTGTAACATGTAATATGGTAAAACGTGGAGCAATCGTTATTGATGTAGGTATTAATAGAGTAGATGATAAATTAGTTGGTGATGTAGACTATAATGATGTTTACTCAAAAGTTAAATTAATTACACCAGTACCAGGTGGTGTAGGACCAATGACAGTCATTATGTTAATGCAAAATGTTTATAAAGCGTATTTAAAGACTAGAAAATAGTCTTTTTTTTTGTTATTATAAAGATAAGGAGAATAGGATGGAAGAAGAGAATAAAGAAACATTAGCAGAAACAATTCATGAAATACAAGAAGAACAAGAAAAAGAAGAAGTAAAAGAAGAAGTAGTTGAAGAAAAAACAGAGACTCCAGTAACTACTGAAGAAAAAAAAGAAGAAGTAGTTCCTGTTACTAATAAAGAGCCTGAGAAAAAAAGTAAGAAGATACCTATAATTATTATTTCTTCAATAGTATTATTACTAATAGTACTTGCGGTAGTTTTAATGCTTGTATTAGGTGGGAAGAAGAAATATACAGTAACATTTGATACTGCAGGTGGTAATAGAATAGAAAGTGTTAAAGTAGAAAAAGGTAGTACAGTTAATAAACCAGTTGATCCAACAAAAGAAGGATATGTTTTTAAAGGTTGGGAATATGAAGGATCTCCATATTACTTTAATACAGAAGTTACTAAAAATATAACAATAAAAGCTACCTGGGAAGTTGATACAACCCCTAAAGAAGGAGATCGTATTAAAGTAACATTTGTCTATAATAATGGGGATAGTGATAAGGTTGTTGAAGTATTATATAATACTAAATTAAAAGAACCAGATGATCCTGTTTACGATGGTTATGAATTTGATGGTTGGTATAAAGACAATAATGAATATTATTTTGGAGATGAAGTTACTGAACCATTTACTTTAGAAGCTAAATGGGAAAAAGCAAAAGATAATGAATATGTAATTAATTTTAATACTGATGGTGGAACACGTGTTGAATCACAAACAGTAAAAAAAGGTAATAAAGTAGTAGAACCTAAAGATCCTACTAAAGAGGGTTATACATTTGTTGAATGGCAACTAAACGGTAACAAATATGACTTTACTAAAGAAGTAACAAGTAATTTAACATTAGAAGCTAAATGGAATACTAAAAAAGAAGAATTAACATGTACTAAAGAAACTACTGATGATGATGGTACTAAAATGACTTTAGAAATGAAATTTGTTTCAGAAGCAAATAAGATAACATCTGTATTGTCATCATATATCTTTACTACAAAGGAAGATGCTGATAAATCTTGTACTAATTTCAAAAATAGTAAACCTGAACTTATAGATTGTACTGATACTAAAGTAACAATAAAAGATATTGATGAATTCTCTAAAGCTGATGGTGTAGAAAAAATCGTTGGTATGACTAAAACGGATTTTGAAACAAAATTACAAACTGATGGTTATACTTGCAAATAATAAATAAAAAACTAATCTAATACGGATTAGTTTTTTTATTTTTTTTGAAATAATAGTTAGAAAAATAATATGTGTAAAAACACTTAGAATAAATTGTCTTTTATATAATATGATAGTATAATAATTATGGAAAAGGTTAGGTATAAAGATGAAAAAAATATCAAAGTTTTTGAAAGAAAAATATAATTCAAAGGAACCATTAAAAATTGAATGGATTATTGCAATTGTTATTGCTTTTTTTATGCTTATATCATTTGTGTATATAGACCTACAAAGTCTAACAATATGGTCTACAAACGTTCTTGATAGTATTGCAGATGGAAATATTTTAGATTATTTCAAAATATCAGCTTTAAACATCCATAAAGCACCACATGGTGGTATTTCGGGAGTTTTATTCTATATGATTCCATGGGCAATTTGGAATATTCCTATATGGGTTGCTCAGTATTTTTTTCATTATGAAATAATGGAAACTCCAATTTCTATTGTATGGTCAAAATTATTTTTAGTTGGTGCATTAGTATTAACTTTAGTTTATACATATAAGATAATAATGAAACTAACAAATAATAAGACAAAAGCTAAATGGGGAGTGTTTTTATCATTTACTTATTTATTTACTTATATTGGAGTCTTCTTTGCTGGACAAAGTGATATTTTAATTTGTTTATTGGGAACTATTGCAATATATAAATTGTTGGAGAAAAAGAGTAAATGGTTTTATGTATTAGCGGGTTTTGCTATATCAATTAAATTTTTCTTTTTTGTTCCATATGTTGTATTGGTGTTGTTTTTAGAAAAAGATTTTTTGAAAATAATAAGAAATCTTATCATTGGATTAATTCCAAGTGCAGTTTTTGTTTTATTGTGTCGCGGTTTGCCAATGTATGCTCAAAATGAAAAATCAGATACAGTTATTACTATGGTAAAGCATATGGTTGGAAGTTCTTTTCCAATTATTAGGTCACAGCAATTATCATTTTCAATTTTAGGTATTATTATTCTAGCATTTATTGCATATAAGACGAAGCCTAAAGATGATGCTGAAAAAAACAAATTTATTATTTATTTTGTAGCGGCATCGCTTTGCATATTCTTTGCTTTTGGATCACATGAATTTTATAGAATGACTTTATTAATGCCATTTATATTTATAATGTTTATGATTAATGATAAACATTTAAGTTATAATATTATTTTTGAAACGATAGCAAGTATTGGATATATGATATCAATTTTTTGTTCAAGCATTTACTTGTTTTCTTCAAAATATATGGAAGGCTCATTGCTTGCACAAATCTTTAATTTTTCTTTTAAAGAAGTACACAGTCCATTTTTAATTCTGAAAAATAATTTTGGAGATTATATAGGACTTATTGGAAGCGTTGCCGCAACACTTTCGTTTGCAGCACTATTATTGATTGTATATATTAATTATCCAAGAAATAAATTAAAATTAGATGTTAAAGAAGTTAAATGTGGAAGGTATATGTTATGGATTAGAAATTTAATTACTGTTCCAATAATAATATATCTATTAATTAGGAGTATATAAAAAAGATAAGGAAGGTTATTATGATAAAGTTTAATATTCCACCTTATGTTGGAAAAGAAAAAGAATATATTTCACAAGCTATTAAGAATCAAAAGATTTGTGGAGATGGAGAATTTACAAAAAAGTGTAATGAATGGATAAAGAATAAAACAGGAAGAAGTACTTTATTAACAACATCTTGTACACATGCTTTGGAAATGGCTGCTTTGTTATGTGATATTAAACCAGGTGATGAAGTAATAATGCCATCATTTACTTTTTGTTCAACAGCTGATGCTTTTGTATTAAGAGGAGCTAAGATTGTATTTGTTGATATAAGACCAGATACAATGAATATAGATGAGAAATTAATTGAGAAGGCAATAACTAAAAAAACAAAAGCAATTGTTCCTGTTCATTATGCTGGTGTTGCATGTGAAATGGATACAATAATGAAAATTGCTAAAAAGCATAATTTATTAGTTGTAGAAGATGCTGCTCAAGGAGTTATGAGTACATATAAAGGAAAATATTTAGGTGCTATTGCTGATTATGGTTGTTATAGTTTCCACGAAACTAAGAATTATAGTATGGGTGAAGGCGGAGCAATTCTAATTAAAGATAATGATGATTTTGAAAAAGCTGAAATAATTAGAGAGAAGGGTACTGATCGAAGTAAGTTCTTAAGAGGACAAATTGACAAATATACTTGGGTTGAAGCAGGATCTTCATATCTTCCAAGTGAATTGAATGCAGCATATTTATTTGCTCAATTAGAGAAAGCAAATGAAATAAATGATAATAGGCTTTCTAGTTGGCAAAGATATTATGATAATTTATTAGAACTTAAAGAGTCTGGATATATAGATTTACCATATATTCCTAAAGAATGTAAACATAATGCACATATGTTTTATATAAAGGCTAAAGATATAACAGAAAGACAAGAATTAATTGAATATTTAAAAAAGAATGATATTTATACAGCCTTTCATTATGTACCATTACATTCATCTCCTGCTGGAATTAAATATGGAAGATTTTATGGTAAAGATGTTTATACTACAAAAGAAAGCGAAAGACTTTTAAGATTACCTATGTATTATGGTTTAAAAGAAAAAGAAATTGATAAGATTTGTAATTTAATAAAAAAATTCTATAAAGAAAAGGAATAGTGGAGGGAACGTGAAAAAGCTTGTAATTATAGGAGCAAATGACTTCCAAAATCAATTAATATTAAAAGCAAAAAGTTTGGGATATGAAACGCATGTGTTTGCATGGGAAGATGGCTCAATTGGTGAAAAAACAGCTGATTATTTCTATCCAATAAGTATAAAGGAAAAAGAAGAAATATTAAAAGAATGCAAAAAAATAAAACCTGATGGTGTTTGTTCAATAGCATCTGATTTAGCAATAATAACAGTTAACTATGTGGCTAGTAAATTAGGACTTCCTTGTAATTCAATAGAATCTAATTTACAATGTACAAACAAATATGTCATGAGACAAAAATTAAGAGATGCTGGTATTAAGACACCTAAGTTTCTAAAAGTTGGTGAGAAAGATAAAAAAATTGATGTTAGTGAAATGCATTTCCCATTAATTGTTAAACCAACTGATAGATCAGGAAGTAGAGGAATAACAAAAATATATTCTTTGAATGAATTAGATAAAGCAGTTAAAACAGCAACTGGTTTTTCATTTGAGAAAAATGCTATTATTGAAGAATATATAGAAGGAAATGAATATAGTTGTGAGAGTATATCATTTCAAGGAAAACATCATTTTTTAGCATTAACTAAAAAATATACTACAGGTTCTCCTAATTTTATAGAAACAGGACATATGGAACCATCTGATATCGAAGAAGAAAAAGGAAAAGAAATAGTTAAAGAAATTCATAAAGCATTGGATGCTTTAGAAATAAAAAATGGTGCAAGTCATGCTGAATTTAAATTAGATGACGAAGGTAATTTTGAGATAATAGAAATAGGCGCTAGAATGGGTGGAGATTGTATTGGATCTGATTTAGTACAAATTTCTACAGGATATGACTTTGTAAAAATGGTAATTGATGTTTCTGTTGGAAAAGAACCTGATTTTACTAAGGTATGTACTCCAGCAACAGCAATTATTAAATTTATTTTTACAGAAGATGATTTAAATGAAATGAATGAATATATAAAGAATCATAAAGATGAAATATATAGAGTTAGTGAAATGAATATAGAAAATATGGGTCATACAATAGATTCAAGTTCACGAGTTGGTTATTATATTATAAGAAAGAAGGAACAATAATGATTTTAATAGTAGGTGCAACCGGATATATCGGTAGATATTTATCAGTATATTTAAAAGAAAAAGGATATGATATTTTAGCTTTAGGAAGATCCTCAACAGTACAAGAATTTTTTAAGAAAAATGATATTAAATTTCAAAAATTTGATATAGAAGATTTAAGTGATTATGAAAAACTTCCTACAAAGAATGTTGATGCAATAGTTAATTTAGCAGCTATAATAGCAGAGCATGAAACACCTGTAAAAAAGTTTTTTGATATAAATACTGTTGGTGCATATAATGTTTTAGAATTTGCAAGAAAAAATGGAATTAAAAAAGTTATTATGACATCAAGTCATAAATTATATAATGCTGTAAAAAATACAAAGGCTATTTCAGAAGAAGAACCTCTTGCTTATCAAGGAGATCATACTCCTTACATTATTTCAAAAATAGCTGCTGAAAACTTTATGGATTATTATCATAATGAATTTGGTTTAGATACCATCAGTTTAAGGCTTACTGGAGTACATGGATATGGTGAAATATTAGGATATTTAACTGAAGAAGGAGACTATACCAAAAGTACTTTTGAAATCTTTGTAGAAAAAGCTTTAAAGGGTGAAAAAATTGAAGTTTGGGGAAATAATAATATAAAAAGAGATCATGTTTATATTAAAGATGTATTAAGTGCAATAGAGTGTTCTATTAATAGTAAAGGTGTTAGTGGAATATTTAATATTGCTTCAGGAGTTGCTTATGGCTTATATGATGAAGCTAAAGGAATTGCAAAAGTATTTGCAACTGATAAAGGTGAATCAGAAGTTGTATTAGATGAAAATAAGCCTGGTTTAAAAAGAGGATATTTATATGATATTTCAAAAGCTAAAAAACTTCTTAAGTGGAAACCAAAATATGCTGACTATGAAGAAATGTTAAGAGACTATAAGAAAGAATGGGAAAGTAAGAGATTTAAGAATTATCATAAAGTTAAAAAAGGACAGGAGCCTGTTACTTTCTAATGATAGAAAATATTAAGAAAAATCATTTATATGTAGGAAGAGGATCAACAGCAATATATCTAATTTTAAAAACAAACATGAACAAAAAGGAAGTTATCTTACCTGCCAATATTTGTTATGCTGCTATTTATCCGGTTATTTATTCTGATAATATTCCTGTTTTTGTAGATATCAATAAAAAAACAAACAACATGGATTTTGATGAAATAATTAAAAGAATAACTCCCAATACAGGTGCCATTATATATCCATATATGTATGGTAATGTTGATTGTGATATTTTAAAAATAAAAGAGTACTGTAATGATCATGATATTCTTCTTATTGAAGATTGCGCATCTGCTATGGGTGCTAATATCAATGGAATACCTGTTGGATCAATAGGTGATTATTCGGTATTTAGTACTGGACATGCAAAGATTGTAGATGTTGGTAATGGTGGACTTATATTAAGTGATAAATCATTATTACCAATAGAAGAAATATACAATAGTTTAAATCTTTTTAATGAAGAAATTGAAAATAAGATTCAATCATTTTCTAAAACATATAGAGTTTTAAGAAACGAAGATGATTTAGATGGACAAAAAAAATTCTTTTCTAAAGATTATAAAGAATTATTCATTTATAAAATTAATGATAATTTAATTAGAAATATAAAAGATGGTATTAAACAGTTACCAAACATTATAGATGATAGAAATGATAAATATAATTTGTTTGTAAAAAGTCTAAATAAATCTAATCACTTTGAAATTATGCAATTAGGCGAAGGTTCAGTAGCATGGAGATTTTCAATAATTGTATATGATGTATTAGAAAGAAAAGAACTAATCGATAAAATATTAAATAATAATTTATTTATTAGTGATTGGTATCCTAATTTGGGTAAAATATTTAGCAACGATAATTATCCAAATGCTGATTACATTGAAAAAAGAGTATTAAATCTTTCTATTATGGATTTAAATGAAAATATAATAAAAGTTTGTAATATTATTAATGATTATTTTGATAGTAAAACGAGAGGTGAATTATGAAATTAATTAGTTTTGTTATTCCATGTTATAGAAGCGAAAAAACTGTTGGTGAAGTAATAAACGAAATAAATAAGGTCGTTAATGCAAATACTAAATATGATTATGAAGTAATTGCAGTTAATGATTGTTCCCCCGATAATGTTTGGGATGTATTAAAAGATATTGCTACTAAAAACAAAAAAGTAAAGATTATAAATTTAGCAAAAAATATGGGACGACCTAACGCTGTGTTTGCTGGTTTATCAAAAGCTAAAGGTGATTTTATAATAATGATGGATGATGATGGACAATGTCCAATGAATAACTTATGGAAGTTAATTAATCCATTGGAAGAAGGCCATGATGTTGCATCTGCTAAATATATTCACTATAAACAAAGTATATTTAAAGGTTTTGGTACATTAGTAAATAGAAAAATGGCTGAAAAAATTATTGAAAAGCCAAAAGAACTAGAGTTTACTAACTTTATTGCTATTAGAAAATATATAAGGGATGAAATAATTAAATATAAAAATCCATATCCATATTTTACAGGACTACTACTAAGAACCACTAGCGATATAGTAAATATTGAAATGGAAGAAAGAGAAAGAATTAGTGGTACAACAACATTTACTTTTAAAAAAATGTTAAGTTTATGGATGAATGGTTTTACAGCTTTTTCTATTAAGCCTCTTCGAATATCTACATTTATTGGCTTTATATGTTCATTGTTGGGTTTTATATATGGACTAGCAATTATCATATCTAAATTGATTGGTGTTAATTTCTTGCCAGGATATAGTTCTATTATGGCAGTTGTTCTTTTTATTGGTGGAATAATAATGTTAATGCTTGGAATGATTGGAGAATATTTGGGTAGAATATATATAAGCATTAATGATTCTCCACAATATGTAATAAAGGAGGCTATTAATTTTGAAAAAGAAAGAGATGAAAAACAAAAAGATAAATAATTATTTATTGCTTCATTTTTTACTATTATTCTTTTCCTTTTGTGGCGTTTTTTCAAAATTAGCTGCACAAAATGATTTTTTGTCATTTAAATTTATTTTATTTTATGGAATATCAATTTTTATATTAGGAATGTATGCTATTTTTTGGCAACAAATATTAAAGAAATTTAATTTGACAACAGCTTTTTTTAACAAAGCAGTTACTATTGTATGGGGAATGATATGGGGTATATTATTCTTTAAAGAAAAAATAACTTTAAGTATGATAATAGGTGCAGCCGTAGTGCTTATAGGAATAAGTTTGGTGGTGAGTGATTATGAGTAAAATAGCAATATTTTCTTGTATTTACTTAATAGGTGTTATTATTTCTGCATTTGCCCAAATTTTATTAAAAAAAGCAGCTATGGTACCACGTGAAAGTAAAATAAAAGAATATCTTAATGTAAAAACAATAGTTGCATATGGAATATTCTTTTCTGCTACTTTATGCAGTGTATATGCATATAAATATGTTCCTTTATCAATGGGCCCAATTTTAGGAACTACGGAATATATTTTTATTGCAATACTAAGTTACTTTTTCTTAAAAGAAAAAATAAGCAAAAAGAAATTATTGGGGTTAATAATTATTATTTGTGGAATATTGATTTATTCATTATAGAGGAGGAAATATGAAAGGAATCATTTTAGCTGGAGGAAAAGGAACGAGACTATACCCAATGACAATTCCAGTATCAAAACAATTATTACCAATTTATGATAAACCAATGATTTATTACCCATTATCAGTTCTTTTAATGGCAGGAATTAAAGATATTTTATTAATATCAGATCCTGATTCAATAGGTTTATATGAAAATTTACTAGGTGATGGTAAAAAGTTAGGAATAAAAATATCTTATGCAGTTCAAAAAGAACCAAAGGGACTTGCAGAAGCCTTTATTATAGGAGAAAAATTTATTGGTAAAGATAAAGTATGTTTAGTACTTGGAGATAATATTTTCTATGGAAATGGATTAACGGACATGTTAGAAAAAGCTGCCAAAATAAAAGATGGAGCTATGATATTTGGTTATTCTGTATCAAATCCAAAGGATTTTGGAGTAGTTGAATTTGACGAAAAATATAGAGTTAAATCGATTGAAGAGAAACCAGCTAATCCAAAATCAAATTATGCAGTTCCAGGATTATATTTTTATGATAATGATGTTATTGAGATAGCTAAAAATGTTAAACCTTCTCAAAGAGGAGAATTAGAAATAACAGCCGTTAATAATGAATATTTAAAAAGAAAAAAACTTCAAGTTCAATTAATGTGTAGAGGGATGGCATGGCTTGATACAGGAACTCCTTCAAATATGTTAAGAGCAAGTACTTTTATTGAAACCGTTGAAAAAATGCAAGGTCTTTATATAGCTTGCTTAGAAGAAATTGTTTGGAGAAGAGGCTATATAAGTGATAATGAATTAAGAAAAATAGGTGAAGATCTAAAACAAACTGATTATGGCAAATATTTGTTATCATTAATTGAAAGGTAGTGAAAAAATGAAATTTTTAATAACTGGTGGAGCAGGATTTATAGGTAGTAACTATTTACATTATGTTGTTAATAAGTACCCAAAAGACTATTTTGTATGCTTAGATGCACTTACTTATGCAGGTAATTATAACAATATAAAAGAGTTAGAAAAGAAAAAGAATTATAAATTTGTTAAGATGGATATTAGAGATAAAGAAGCTATTAATGAATTATTTAAAAAAGAAAAATTTGATTATGTAATTAATTTTGCTGCAGAATCACATGTAGATAATTCAATTAAAAATCCTAATTTATTTACAGAAACAAATGTTATTGGAACAATGAATCTATTAAATGCAGTTAGAATGATGATGGAAACAAGTCATCCAATTAAAAGATATCATCAAGTATCTACTGATGAAGTATATGGAGATTTACCACTTGATAGACCAGATTTATTGTTTACTGAGGATACCCCAATTCATACATCAAGTCCATATTCATCATCTAAAGCAAGTGCAGACTTATTTGTTTTAGCATATAGAAGAACATATGGAATACCAGTTACTATTTCTAGATGTTCTAACAATTATGGGCCATATCAATTTCCCGAGAAATTAATTCCCGTTGTTTTGAGTAAAGCACTAAATGATGAAAAAATTCCAGTATATGGAAAGGGAGAAAATGTACGAGATTGGATTCATGTACATGATCATAACGTTGGTGTTGATTTAATAGTAAGAAATGGAAAAGATGGCGAAGTATATAATTTGGGAGGCCATTCCGAAAAAACTAACTTAGAAGTTGTAAAAACAATATTAAAAGTATTAAAAAAACCAGAATCATTAATATCTTTTGTAACTGATAGACCAGGACATGATTTGAGATATGCAATTGATTCAACAAAAGTAGAAAAAGAACTTGGTTGGAAAAGATCATATAATTTTGAAGAGGGTATTATAGAGACAGTTAAATGGTATGTTGACAATCAAGACTGGATCGAAAATATACAATCTGGTGAATACAAAAATGCGTATAGAGAAAGTGAATAATACAAATCTACTACATAACAGGGAGCTTTAAGATGAAAAATAAAAGAGATTATTCTTTGGATTTTATAAAGATTATTGCAACAATATTAATTGTTTTCCATCATTATCAACAAGTAGTTGGTGGACATTTTAGATATATTGATTTTTTTGATGGTAAATTTTATTTTGGATATGTTGTAGAATTATTCTTCATATTATCAGGATATTTTATGTTTAAATATATATCCAAGATAAAAGATGGATTATCATTTAAAGATTTTTTTAAACAAAGATATTTAAGATTTTTACCTGTTATGGCAGCTACATCAATTGTTTATTCTATATGTTTATATATTTATACAAATGTTTTAAATTTGACATGGTTTAATTATAAATTTTCTTTGTGGGGGACGATAGTATCATCTCTTGGCTTATCAGAAGGATGGGGATTAAAAAATCCGTTTATTAATTATCCCAATTGGTATATAAGTGTTTTATTAATTTGTTTTATTGTTTTTTATTTAATGGTTTATATATCAAAAAAGAAAAAAATATCAGAAGTATTGTTATTTGCTTTAGTAATACTTCTTGGTTTTACAATAAGTAATTATGGAATTAGTTTCTTGTTTATGACGTCTCAAGTTGCAAGAGGATATTATGCATTCTTCTTTGGAATTATTTTGGCTATTATATTAAATAAGAAAAAACCAAATTTATTTGTTCGTATATTAAGTGCAATAATTGTTATTGTAATACCAATTATTATTCATTATAATACGACGATATTACCAAATGATGTTAATTACTTTATGACATTTGTTTATTATCCAGCATTAATAATAACCTTTAAATATACAATTGTTAACAAGTTATTTAAAGTAAAATTAATAGAAGTTATTTCTAATATAACATTTGATGTTTATTTATGGCATAATGTTTTATTGTTAATGGGATCGTTAATTATTAATGCATTTAAGATTGATGTTAAATTAGATAGTATGAAAGCAATGCTTTGTTATACAGCTATTTCCTTTTTAGTAGGAACGCTTTCTTATTATTTAATTGATAAGCCTATAAAAAAATTAATCGATAAGAAACAGCAACTTGCAAAATAAATAAAAAAATACTAGTTTGTACTAGTATTTTTTATTTCTCTTTTAATTAGTTTAGCATGAATAACAGTTCTTTCTTTGCCGGAACTACCATAACAAGTAGATAGTGTTAAAATTTTATCATTTACTGTTGCTTTTGTACCAAAATTATACATTGTTCTATTTGTTATTAAATCTAAGAAGTTTTGGAAATCTTTATCACTTCCAAAGTTTGTTCTTATATAGTCATTAGTTGCTGGTAAATGATAAATACTAAATATTTGCCACATTGTATTTTCTTTAGGAGTAGATATTTTAATAATATGATTATTCTTATTATTTTGCCAACTCTTTGTATAAACATTAGATAGACTACCAAACATTGAATCATCTTTTCGATCATGTCCATAAATAATGTTATTTCTTCCTAAGTTATTTATATTATTACGATAATCTAAGAAGATCCAACCACCTGTATTATATGTTTTATCATAACTTCTTCTTAAATAGTAATTATTATCTTTACTTTGAACAAATGGATAATTAACAATTGTACCTTCTACTTTAATCCAACCAACAGTATCAGAGTTTAAAGCTTTAAGTTCATTAAAGTCAACATCAATTAAAGGCATATAAATATAATCCCAATATGGATTAGATTTAGGTATTTCTTCAACTTGTTCTATAACTTCAACATTTTCATCATCTGGATTATCTTGTTTTTCAACAACTTCTATTTTCTCTTGAATATCATCTAATTGTTTCTTAGTTTTATCATTATCTACTTTCCATTTATAAATATTATAAATAGATATACACATTGTTACTAAGCTTGCTATGGCAATAATAGTAATAATAATATTAATTATTAATTTCTTTTTATTTTGGTCTTTTTTATTTCTTCTCATAAATCTCTCTTTATTAATATTGTATTATTATTTAATAATTAATTCAAGTTGCTTGAAAACTATTTATTATAATTATATAATTATAATAGAGGAGGATATCTAATAGTTAGTAATTAACGAAAGATAAGAACACTATGGATAAGAAAAAGAAAATCTTAATCGGGGTAGGAATTGGTGCTTTAGTTTTAATTGGTGTTATTGTTTTATTACTTGGTTCTAATAAAACTTATGAAGTAATATTTGATACTGCTGGTGGTAATACCATTGAAACACAGAAAGTTAAATCGGGTGATAAAGTATTAAAACCAAAAGATCCTACTAAGGAAGGTTATGAATTCGTTATGTGGGAATCTAATGGTAGCGAATATGATTTTACAAAGATAGTTAAAGAAAACTTAACTTTAAAAGCCATATGGAAAGAGAGTGCAACTAAATATAAAATAACATTTGTTGTTGATGGAGTACAAAAAGAACTAAGTTTAAGTGAACTATCTGAAGTCCCATTAACAGAATTAGGTTTTGAAGCCAAAGAAGGTTATGAAATCAAATGGTATGTTGGTGATAAAGAATATGATTTTACACAGCCACTTGAAGGGGAACTTACATTAACTGGTAAGTATGTAAAAGTATCTTCTTATACTGTTAAATTTAATAGTGACGGCGGTACAAATGTTCAAACACAAAATGTATTACCAGGTGAAACTGTTAAAGAACCAGAAGAACCTACAAAAGAAGCTTTCATCTTTGAAGGATGGTATTTAGGTAATACAAAATATGATTTTACTTTAACAGTAACAAAGAATATGACTTTAGTTGCTAAATGGAGTGAAGATCCAAATGTTAAAAGATATAATGTTACTTTTGATACAGATGGTGGTAATACAATTCCTAAACAAAGAATAATCGAGAACAAAACAGTTAGTAGACCATCAGATCCAACAAGAAGTGGATATAAATTCATGGAATGGCAAGTTGATAATAAAAAATATGATTTTAGTTCAAAAGTAACAAAAGATATGACAATAAAAGCTTTATGGAAAGAAATCAAAACTTATAAGATAACATTTGATAGTGGAGTTGCCTCTCAAACAGTTAATGAAGGAGACAAAGCAGTTAAACCTACTAATCCAACAAAAGATGGATTTGAATTTATTGAATGGCAATTGAATGGACGAGCGTATGATTTCAATAAAGAAGTTATAAGTGATATATCATTAACCGGTGTTTGGTCTAGAATATTTACAGTAAACTTTGATCCGGGAGATGGAAGTAGTATTACTAGAAAAGAAGTACTTGAAGGTGGTAAAGTTACTAAACCAACTAATCCAACAAGAGAAGGTTATGTATTTGTTGAATGGCAATTAAATGGAAAAACATATGATTTCAATGCAGCAGTATATGATCATATTACATTAACAGCGTTATGGAAAAGACAATATACAGTAACATTTAATAGTAATGGTGGAACAAATGTTTCAAGTCAAAAGGTTGTTGAAGGAAACAAAGCAACCAAGCCAACTAACCCAACAAGAGATAAATATACATTTAAAGAATGGCAATTAAATGGAAACACTTATGACTTTAATACAGCAGTTAATGGAAATATAACTTTAACAGCCATTTGGGAAGAAGTTCTAAATTATACAATTCATGCAGCTAAACCATCTGGTGGTGATGTTGATTTGTCACCCGATCGAATATTAACGGTTTATGAAAATAATAAAGCAATATCTGTTAAAGAAATAAGATTCAATGATGGAACACTTCTATGTAATGGAAATAATACAACAGTTGGTGCTTCAGATATTTCTGGAGAAACAACATTTAAAGTTATATTAATAGATGGTAAGGAGGTTACAGCAACATTAGTTAGTTAATTATGAAGAAGAAATATTTAATAATTTTATTCATTATTATAGTTGTTTTATTAGTAATAGGAATAATGATCTTTGCTAAGAAAGATAATAATATTTCAACGTCATATATGGTTAAAATAAATCTTGTAGATGAAAAGTCACCAGATAGAACATTAACTGTCTATGATAGTGATAAAGAAATAGAATATAGAGAAATACGTTATATTGATAATATTCTTTTATGTAAATCATATAATCCAACAGTATATTATGGTGATGTTGAAACTGAAAATGAATTAAAAATTATTCTTAATGATGGTACAGAAGTAATTGCTAAAGTTGTTAAAGGAGAATGAATATGAAAAAGAAACTTTTATTGTTGATTCCTATAATTGTTGTTATGTTACTTGGTATTAATGTTAATGCTAAGATATATAAAAGTGATAGAGTAAAAAATAGTACATATATTATAGGTAGACATATGTTTGATCGTAACAAAAACGATAAATATAACGGTGTTCTAACAATGGGATGGATAATGTCTGCATCTCGTTCAATCGGAGAAGATGTAGAGGCAGATGATATGATTATTTATTACAAGAATGCAAAAGGTAAATGGATTAATGCCATTAACAACCAAGAAGTTGAATTTCCAGAGGAAGGGGTAGAAATATTCTTTGTTGATGGAGTTTATTCTGTGGTTCCGGCTCCAGATTTAATGATGGAAAACTCTAATCCATTGGACGCAAGATTTAGTATTAATAATTTAGTTGATTATTGTTATGATGATTGTGAGTCTTCACCAGATGCTATTAGAGTTGATGGTTATGTATTATATAAACTTAATGATGAAACAGGAGAGTTTGTTAATATAGGAGAATCTCAACAAGGAGTTAATCCTCTTACACAAGAATTCCATGTTTCTGTAGAGCCAAATGAAAGTTCAACATTTGCAGTTCGTTTATATACAAACGCAGAAGATGGCGAAACAGACTATACGGAATATGGAACAATTGAAGTTAATGGTTATATTCCAAGACCAACATTAGAACTAACTTGGAAACGTGAAGATGATCCAAATGCCTATGATAAGATTCTTTATGATGCCAATAATAATGGATGGTATACTAATGTACATTTGAATACACATGGTTATAGATATGATTACTATGGCAATTCAGTTGAACTTGATAACATTTATGACGAATATAATACACAGAATCCTAATGATTTTTCAGCAGATGGATATGATGTTTTTGAAGGTGGAACCGATAGACTTGTTGCATCAACAGCAAGAGTAAGTGATACAGCAAAAATATTTGAAGATTTAGGAGCAGAAAAGAATTATTATGCAAGAGCATACAAATATAATTCTTCAGGAGAGAAAGTTTATAGTTCAAATTCTGATGAAATACAAATAAGATTTGTTAACTCTTTACGCGCACCAGAATTTGAAGTAGATAGAGAATTTGTAGGTAGTTATTTTAAATATGATGTTAGTATAAATAAAATGGATTATTGTATAGCAAATTGTACTGATGATGATGCAACAAATAATATTTATTCTATAGATGGATTTGATGTTTACTTACAACATAGTGATGATTCGTATACAAGTTTAAATACTGAAATACCAACAGTTAATGGTAATCCTGATTATTTAGCACCTCGTACATATGTTATTGAACCTAATACGACAGATAAATTACGTGTAGAAGTATATAAGACATTATCAGATGGATATAAGAGTACTTCTATGTCTCCGACATCATATGATGTAGATACAACTCTACCTTCACCAAAAGTTGCTCTTGATGGTAATATAACATGCAATGGAACAGATGAAAATGCAACATGTAGTTTTAACTTAATAGTTCCTATTACAGATGATTTAATTTTTAGGAGAGATTTCTGGGGTAATGGAACACATTTGTTAAAAGTAGATAATGTTATAGTATATGATAGAAATAATAATCCTGTTTTATTTAATAAAGTGGATCCAAATACAGGAGAACAACTATATGATGAAGAAACGGGTATTCCTTTAACAGAATCTGTAATAAAGATTGGTGAGTCAAGAAAAGTAACAGGTGTTGAAAGAGGTATAGAAGCATATTACTATGCTAAAGCATATTATGTAATTGTTGATGGAGATTATCAACGTGAATACTATAGTCGTAATATAACTGAAGAAGATGTAGACTATATTGAGCGATTTACGGTAATAGAATCCTAAAAAGGCTAAAAAAGAGATATTAATTATCTCTTTTTTTTGTTATTATATATTTAAGGAGTTTATTATGGAAAAAACAAAAAGATTATTAATTAGTATAGGGGTTACATTATTAGTTGGATTTATATATTTTTATATATTCTTACCACCAATTAATATTCATAGTTCTAGTTTTTGGTTCTTTGTAATATTATTATCATTAATATTTGGCTTTTGTAATTTTGGAGTAGGGGTATTAGGTTTATTATTTAATAAAGATCCTAAAGCTTATAAAAAGTTTTCATTTAAAGAAAAAAAGAATTATTTACCATTTATATTACCTTTATTAATTATTGTTTTTACATTTATTATGAGAATAGTTAATAAACCTATATTTATGGCGAGTAATTATTATCATCGTATTGATATTATTGAAAGTGATTTTAATACAGATATTAAAGAAGTAGATTTTAATACACTTGCTGTTGTCGATAAAGCATCTAGTCAGAAACTAGGTGATAGAACAATGGGAAGTATGAGTGAACTTGTTAGTCAATTTGAAGTAACTGATATGTATACTCAAATTAATTATAATGATGAAATAATTAGAGTAACACCTTTGGATTATGTAGATATGATTAAATACTTTACTAATAGAAAAGAAGGTATTAAAGGATATGTTACTGTTAATTCTGTAACTGGTGAAAGTAAGTTAGTTAAACTTGATAAAGGAATGAAATATAGTAAGAATGCTTTATTCTTTGATAATGTATATCGTAAACTTAGATTTGATTATCCTTTTGATAACTTTGGTGATATGAATTTTGAAATTGATAACGATGGAAAACCATATTGGATTATGCAAGTTCTTTCTTATCATGGAATAGAACAGAGAGCTGATGTTAGCCATGTGATTATCCTAGATGCTATAACAGGAGAATCTAAAAAATATAAAGTTAGTGAAGTACCTACTTGGGTAGATCATGTATATGAACCAGATTTAATTATTGAACAAGTCGATGATTGGGGTAGTTATGTAAATGGATTCTGGAATACTATCTTTGGTCAAAAAGGCATGAAGATGACGACAGATGGATATAACTATCTTGCAATGAATGATGACGTATATATGTATACAGGAATTACTAGTGTTGTTAATGATGAAAGTAATTTAGGTTTTATTTTAACTAATCTTCGTACGAAAGAAACTAAGTTCTATGATTGTCCAGGGGCCGAAGAATATAGTGCAATGGATAGTGCCAAGGGTCAAGTACAACAAATGGATTATACATCTAGTTTCCCATTACTTATTAACTTATCAGGTAGACCAACATATGTAATAAGTCTTAAAGATGATGCTGGTCTAGTTAAAATGTATGCCTTTGTAGATGTTAGAGATTACCAAAAAGTAGTAGTAACTGATGCATCTTTAGGTATTCAGAATGCAGCTTATAACTATCTAAATAATAACGGAATAGTAACTAAGGGAGAAAAACTAACTATTGTAGTTTCTGAAATAAAAGATGTTATTATTGATGGTAATACATACTATTACATAACAGATGAAAATAATAATAAATATCGTGTATCAATAAAAGTTAATAGTAATAAACTACCTTTTATTAGAGTAGGTAGTGAACTTAAAATATCTTATAATGAAAAAGAAATAAGAGAAATAACTGGTATAGAGTAGACAAATAATTGTCTACTCTTTATTTTTTTTTAGTATAGATTTTATTTTATAAAAAACATAATGTTATAATAAAATAGTAGGAGAATATATGGATTTTAGTAATAAGAATAATAAAAGTATATTATCTATTGTAATTATTGCCATTATCGTTTTTTTAATTGGTGGATTTGCTTTAACTCAATTTGATATCATTGATAATCCATTTGGTAGTAAAACAGTAGCTCTAAGTCAAAAGGAATTAACTCTTCAAAGAGGTTCTTCTTTTCAATTAAAGTCCGATCAAAGTAATGTTATATATGAAAGTAGTAATCCAGATATTGTCAAAGTTAATGAAATAACAGGATACTTAGAAGGACTAAGAGTTGGTAAAGCAACTATAACAGTATATTTAAAAAACAATCAAGAGGTTAAAGATACTTGTATAGTTACAGTATATAGTAATGACAAAAAGCCTAATGTGCCAGTAACTACAAAGACTACTATAGAGACTACTTCAAAAACAATTTATGTAACAGGAATAAAAGTTAATAATTCTAATATAAATATTAATGTTGGTGAAAGTAAAACTATTTCTTATACGATTACACCTTCTAATGCCACAAATAAAGTAATTACGTTTACAAGTAGTAATAATAAAGTAGCAACAGTAAATGGTAGTGGAACAGTAAAAGGAGTAGGTGAAGGAACAGCAACGATTACTTTAAAAAGTAAAAATGGAAAGACGGCAACATGTAAGGTTACTGTTAGTAAAAAAGTTACTACAACGCAACCAGTAACTGTAAAATATACTCTTACTTATAATCCTAATGGTGGTAGTGTATCACCAACTAGTAAAACTTTAAATGAGGGATCTACTTATGGTAGTTTACCAACACCAACTAGAAGTGGATACACTTTTAAAGGATGGTATACATCTATTGATGGTGGAAATAAAGTTGCTACAACAACTAAAATAAATGGTAATACCACAATATATGCTCATTGGAGTAAGAATTCAACTACTACAACCACATCTAAACCTAGTAGAATTCATTTTATGAATACTGGTAGTAGTGATGCTATTATTATTGAATCTAATGGCCACTATGGATTAGTTGATTCATCTAATCCATATAATGATGGAACAGCATATTCAGTATCTAATTCAACTCAATCGGTTCAACATGTAGTTAATTATTTAAATAGTTTAGGTGTTAAGTATTTAGACTTTGTTATTGGAACTCACTCTCACTCTGATCACATAGGTGGAATGAGGGTTATTGCTAGCAAGTTTGTTAATAGTAAAACAAAGTATTATTATCGTAAATATACAGGTACACTAGAAGATAGTACAACCAATTGGGACAATGGTGGTTATTATAATAGAGCTGTTAATGCAATGAAAAACGCTGGAGCAACTCTTGTCGAAGTAACAAACCAAAAACCTACTATTACTTTAGGTGATTTTTCAATTAAATTAATGAATACTGAAACAGCAAGAAGTAGTGAAATGTCAGGTGGAAAAGTAGCTAGAGAAAATAGTAATTCCATTGTTCAATATATTACTTATAAAGGTAAATATAAAACATTACTAGCAGCTGATATGGAAACCTCAGATGAAATGGATGTAGCTAATGCTATAGGCAGTATTGAAGTATTAAAAGTAGGACATCATTCATATAATACTTCATCATCAGGTAACTTTATTGCTAAATTATCACCTAAGGTTGCTATTATCACAAATAGTAGTGCTGAATCTACTTTTAATGCCGTAGGTAGTCAAATTCAATCTTTAGGTGGAAAAGTATATATAACTGGTAAAACATCTGATGCAGTAATCGTTGAATACAAAGATAGTACATATACTGTTAGTCCATCTGGTGCTAAACAAACATTTAGTGGAACAGCTCAATCAAGCGGTGAATGGAAATATGTAGATGGTAAAGGCTGGATGTTATTAAAAGATGGTAAGTATTTATATAATAGTTGGTATCAAGATTCTAAAGGCATATGGTACTATTTAAACGGAAATGGCGTATGTGTAACAGATTGGCAAGAATTAACATGGAATGGTTCTAAAAAATGGTATTATTTCAATAGTGATTGTGAAATGATTTCTAATAAATGTTTGACTATAAAAGGAGAAAAATTCTGTTTTAATTCATCAGGAGAATGTACTTCAGGAAGAGGATGTTAAAAAAAGACGAATTACTTCGTCTTTTTTAATTTATCTTCAATTTTAGTTTTTATGGTTTCTGAATCTAAATTTAATTCTTTTAAGATATCAGATCGACAACCTTGTTTAACAAAGATATCTGGTATTCCAAAACAAGTTATATCTTTCGAATACTTAGTTTTTAAATATGAACCTAGACTTCCTATACTAGTTGATTCTTCATAAACAAAAATAGGAATGTCTATTTTATTCATTAATTCTTCATCAATTGGTTTTATAAATCTTGCATTTATGATTCCAATATTATATCTAGAATTATTAACTATCTTTTCGGATTCTTTAATAAATTCTCCATAAGTTATGATGTAAGCGTCCGTTCCTTCTTTTAATACTTCCCAAGAACCTATTTTTATTTTTTTATACTTTGTACTCTCATATTCTTGTTTTTCTTTAGAGTATCGAATACAGAATGGAGCTTTGGTTTTAGTAGCTGTGTAAAGCATGTTAGCAGCTTCAATACTATCTTTTGGATGAGAAATAATAATATTAGGAATAGGTAGTAAGAAACTAATATCATATATACCTTGATGAGTTTCACCATCTGCTCCTACAATACCAGCTCTATCAATACCAATAATAACATGGGAATTCATTCTTGCAATGTCATGAAGAACCTCATCATAACCACGTTGTAAGAAAGTAGAGTAGATTGATACAAAAGGTATTTTACCTGATAGAGCAAGGGCATTAGCAAATATTAAAGCATGTTCTTCAGCAATACCAACATCATAGAATCTATTTTTATATTTCTTTTTAAATGGAAGTAATTTACTACCACTTGCCATAGCAGGTGTAATACAAACGATATCTTTATTATCTTTAGCAATATTAACTAAATTTTTAGCAATAACATCAGCCCAAATAGATGGTTGAGGAGTAACACCTTTTGCTAGATCAAAACTTGGTGTTCCATGATATACTCCTAAAGTATCATTTTTAGCTGGTTCATAACCAAGTCCTTTTTCAGTAATAACATGAAGAAGTACAGGTCCAGTTTGTTTTTTTGCTATTTCCATATATTTATTTAATTCTTTAAAATCATGACCGTTAATAGGTCCGTAATAATTAATACCTAACTCTTCAAAGAAATAACCTTTTTTTAAATAAATGCTTTTTAAAGACTCTTTAAATGTCTCTGTAGCATTCTTTATTGGTTTACCAATAAGAGGAATATGGTTTAGGAAACCTTTTGTTTTCTCTTTAGCATTTTGATATTCATGACCACTACGTATCTTATCTAAATAATTATGAATAGCGCCTATATTTTCACTAATACTCATTTCATTATCATTTAATATAATAATTACTTTAGTTTGTGTTTCACCAATATGGTTTAGCGCTTCATAAGGAAGACCATTACCAATAGATCCATCACCAATGACTGCAATTACTTCATAATTATCTTTATTTAAATCTCTGGCAGTCGCCATTCCGATAGCAGCACTTATACTTGTAGAAGAGTGACCTGCTTCATAACAATCATATATACTTTCATTACGTTTTTGGAAGCCACTTAATCCATTATATTTTCTTAATGTTTTAAATTTTTTTATTCTTCCTGTTATTATTTTCTGTGTATAACTTTGATGACCAACATCAAATATTATTTTATCTTTGGGTGCATTAAAGCATTTATAAATAGCTAGAGTAAGTTCTACTATCCCCAAATTACTTGATAAATGGCCACCATTATTTGATACAGTATTTAATATTTCATTTCTTATATCTTGAGATAAGTCTTCTAATTCTTTATTACTTAAATCTTTTAAGAAATCAGGATTTTTAATATTATTTAATTCCATATATATCCCTCGGCAATAATGATATTATAATTGATATTCTTTTATTTAACAAGTTTTTATTTCAATAAAAAAACCACTTTATAAGTGGTTTATTTTATCATTCCTAGTTCTTTAGCTTTAGCAGTAGCAGCAAGTGCTCTATTATAATCATTAACTAACAGTCTTCTATTAATTAAGAAACTAGTAGCATCTTTTTCCTGTTGTTCTATATCAGTATTTTTCCTCATTTCTGATTGATAATGACTTACATAATAAGCATGTCTTTTAATAGAAGTGCATGAACTAAACACTTCATGAAATATAGCTACTAAATTTTCATCTTCTGATTGTATTATGTTATGACTTTCATCAATTATTTCATTAGCATAAAATAATATGCCATGATCATCATGCATTTCTCCTTCTTCTTTTGGTTCTTTATTAATTTCTTTTGTTAAAGCTGTATTTAAAGCGTCACAATAGTTTAGAAAAGTTTCTTTTGACATACCATCCATCATATTTTAGCCTCCAATATAATTATATTATTTTATAAGTTAATTGTAAATAT
>JAEEGL015844305.1_pt1 | contig 26001 bp, 10 predicted proteins | sample 9134231 | NCBI WGS metagenome assembly JAEEGL01 (sample SAMN16246548, study PRJNA631951) | gut metagenome | biome: gut microbiome; feature: rumen; material: fiber-attached | host: Bos | place: Iran: Karaj | collected 2018-10 | reverse complement strand
GGCGTGTTTATCAACCGTGCCGCCCGCAACGACGTGAAAGTGAACGTGACCTTCCGCAACAGCGAAGCGGATAATACGGAGACCCGCATCGTCAACAACACCGCTGGCGGCAGCGGCGGCGCCATCTTCGTTTCCAATTCCGCGCCGAACTCCAACCAGACCATCGGCGGTAAGGATATCTCGGTGGTCCTGAACGATACCACCGTAGCGCAGAACACGGCCGGCGGCAGCGGCGGCGCCATCCACGCCAACCACAAGAGCGCGGTTTACCTGAACAACGCGCGCGTGACCGGCAACACGGCCGGCGAAAACGGCGGCGCGCTCAGCGGCAAGGGCGGCGGCATGTTCTACGTCACGCAGGGCGTGTATTCCGGCAATACGGCCGCGGGCAAGGGCAACGGCTTCTATATGGCGGACGCCGATCTGAAGCTTGTAAACAACTACGCCCAGATCGCCGGGGATGACGTGATCTACGTGGACGATATCTCGCATCCCATCGTGATGCAGAGCTCCTTTACCAAAAAGAGCAGCGTATATAACGTATACCCGGGCGACGCTTACGCGGCGGGCAGCATCGTGGTGCATCCCGGCAGGTTCTACGACGGCTATTGCCCGGACGCCTCTCCCTATCTGCGCAACTTCTATTCCGTGCGTCCCGGCACGGTCATCGACCGTCAGTATCCGGATCTCATCATTGGCCGCATCCTGTTCCTGGACGGCGAAAACGGACTGGATCCGATCTTCAACGCGGACGGCACCGTCGCCGAATACCGGACCGACGATCTCGGCGTCACGCATACCGGCGCCACGCCCGATACGGCGTTCAAGACCTTTAAGGCGTGCAAAACCGCCCTCGGCGACGCCCCCGGCGGCATCTACGTATGCGGCACGGTGCATTACCTGCAGGAGAACGAAGACGAGCTCGACGTATGGAGCCTCGGCGAAGCGCAGTACCTGCGCCGTTACTGCGGCTTTAAGGTGAGCACCGAAAAGACCTACCCGGCCTTCACCGGCGATATGATTTCCGTGGAGCAGGGCGGGCTCACCCTGACTTCTCTTACCGCGGAAGGCGTATATAAAACGGAAGAAGACTTCACCGCCGCGGGCAGCGTGTTCGTTGTGAACGGCGACGACGCGGTGCTGACCGTCACCGAAGGCGCAAAGATCACCGAAAACCGCTCCTCCGTGAACGGCGCGGCCGTGCGCATCCTCAAAGGACAGATGCTGATGACCGGCGGCGAGATCAGCGGCAACAGCGTTACCGGCAGCGCGAAGGGCGCGGCCGTATGGCAGGGCGATACCCTGACGCTCAGCGGCAGCACGCTGAAGATCGAGGGCGACGTTTACCTTGCAGCGGGCGCAACTGCATCGCAGGAAACGGTGATCGATATCGCCGCGTATACGTACGAGCGTCCCGTGGAAGGCGGCCAGGCGGGAGAAACCGAAACCGTGACCGTCTCCGCGCTCGACTTCGCCCCGGCGGAAGGCTCCTGTATCCTTGTGGACACGGAGAATCCCTACGACGGACGCGATATCGCCGTCTATCCCGAAGGCGAGATCCCGCAGAACGCGCAGAAGGATCTCTTCCAGCTGGCCGGCAGCCTCGCGAGCCTGTATATTCTGGATAACGAAGTCACCCGGCCGAACATTCTCGAGCTGAAGATCCCGAACCAGATCTATCTGGACGGCGTGAACGGCGACGACGATCACGACGGCCTCACCCCCGCAAGGGCGGTAAAGACGCTGCAGCGCGCCTACGAGCTGATCCGCGATTTCCCGGACAGCGCGGTCTCCGGCGGTCTGATCTACGTGGTGGATACCGTCACCGTGGACGCCGCCGTCACGCTCTCGCAGACCTACGCGGACAGCAGCGTAACCGTGGATGCGGGCGGGCCCGTGGTGTTCGAGCGCTACGCGCAGCCTTCGGCCCACGCATCCCTTACGGGCTTTGAAAATACAACAAACCTGAACGCCCTGTTCAGCATCGTTTCCGGCGGCGCGCTGGAGCTTGCGGGCGTGACTGTGGACGGTCACAGCTACGCGGTCGCCTCCGGCAATGCCGAACAGATCTCCGCGGCCGTTACCGCTTCCGCCGCGCTCGTCGACGTGGCCCAGGGCGGCTCGTTCACCCTCACCGGCGGGCGGCTGCAGAACGCCGCCGCTTCCGACGAAGCGAACGCCGGCGCCGTCAACATCACCGGCGGCACAGCGGATATCACCGGCGTGATCACGAACGCCGGAAATGAAGCGGGCGTCAGCATTTACGATAACGGTTCCCTGAACCTCTACGGCAGCCCCGCGATCTCCGGCGGCGTATACCTGGCCGGGGACGCCGCTTACGTTACCGTGCCCACGGACTTTGCCCCGGCAAACGCCGTAAGCATCATTCCGAACAGCGCCTTCGACGGCAGACCCATCGTACGGTACGACGATTCCCTCGGCGAGCCCGGCCTCGCTCAGAAACAGCAATGGTCGATCCCGGACGATATCCTCTCCGTTTACAGTCTGAACAACCGGGCGGCCGACAAGCAGATGCTGGAGCTTCAGCTCAAGGGCGCCGTGTATATCAACGGCGTCAACGGCAGCGATTCAAACGACGGCAAAACGCCCGAAACCGCGGTAAAAACGCTCAAGAAAGCATATTCGCTGCTCGTAGATAAGGACGGCGCCACGATCTACGTGGTGGATACCGTCACCCTGACCGCCTCCGCGGTTCTGGATCATGGCCTGTATCTCTCCGGCGCGGACGTGATCGACGCGGGCGACGACGTGCAGTTTATCCGCTACGCGCAGCCTTCGGATTATAACGCGGAAGAGCCCGGCGATCTCGCCGGCTTCGGCAAGCCGAGCTGCACCGGCGCGCTCCTTGCAGTGCCCTCCGGGGTCAGCCTCGCGGCCACCGGCGTCTCCTTCGACGGCCATTCCTACGACGTGACCGACAGCGTTGCCCGGTATAATTCCTCCGGCGTGAAGGCCGAGGACGCCCTTCTGCGCGTCAACGTGGGCGGCACGGCGGATCTCAGCGAAAAGGTTTCCCTGCAGAACAACGCCAACACCTCCGCCTCCGGCGAAGGCAAGGGCGGCGCCGTTGCGAACTGCGGCACCGTGATCCTCGGCGGCGTGAGCATTGCGAACAACGAAGCCGCCTGCGGCTCCGGCGTATACCAGAGCGGCACCCTGAAGGTGGACGGGGCCGCCAATCCGAGCATGGCTGCGGATCAGGTCATATATCTCACCGGCATGCAGGGCGCGGCGGACGAACGCCTGATCACCGTCACCGGCGCTCTGCCCGCGGGCTTCACCCTTACGGTGGATATGGAAGACCGCGTGCTCGGCAGAAACGTGGCGCAGTTTGAGGCGGGCGCCTTCACTTCCGACGTGACGAACGAAACGGACCACTTCGCATTCGCCTTTGACGCGTCGCAGTTCGATCTCGTAAAATCCGCGGATGCCGCGGAACCCGATACGCTGGAGCTCGGTCATATCCACGTCTGGACCGGCCCCGTATGGACGTGGGAATCCCACACGGATGCAAACGGCATTACGGTTTACGATACCGCCACCGCAACGTTCACCTGCTCCCGCTGCGGCGAAACGGCCGACGTAACGGACGAAGAGCTCGACGTGGTTTCCACCGCGCCGAAGTGCGAGACCGCCGGCAGCAATCTGTATACCGCAATCGTAGAGTTCGAGGGCGAGACCTATACCGATTCCAAAACGGTCACCCTCCCGGCCGTCGGGCACGATTGGGAGTTCAAGGGCTTTACCTGGACGGGCAGCGATGAAACCGGCTACACCGCCGCCGCTGCAAACTACGAATGCCGCCGCGATCCCGCCCATAAGCAGACGGTCGCTGCCGTTCTCACCACCGCGGGCAACGAACCCACGTGCGAAGAATCCGGCACCGTGGTCTACACCGCGGCCGTTACCGCCGAAACGAGCCTCGACGGGACCGCGCACGACGAGCAGAAGACCGTAACGGTCAACGCCCTCGGCCACGACTGGGATACGCCCGTATGGAACTGGACCGAGGCGGTCGTTGACGGCGAAACGGTATTCACCCGTGTGACCTGCACCGTTCCCTGCAAGCGCGATCACGCGCACGATCTCGTTTACGCAACCGACTTCGAAGGGGAGATGCACGTCACGCTGACCGAGGTTGAGCGCACGCCCGCAGGCTGCATCACCGACGGCGCCGTGAAATACGTTGCCACGGTGGACGCGAGACCCGAGCTTACCGATTCCCGGACCGTAGTCCTTCCGGCCACCGGCCATGATTGGGATTTCGACCATATCGAGTGGACTTGGACGAAGGAGATCGCAGACGGCGAAACCGTATGGCACGTCACCGCCACCGTCACCTGCCGCAACAACACCGAACACAAGTGGACCGAGATCGCCACCGTGACCGGCCCCGAAGTGGTCACGCCCGCAGGCGAGACCACGCCCGGCGAGCAGAAATACACCGCCGAGGTCACCTTCACCGACGATACCGGCTCCCACGGCCCGTATTACGATTACAAAACCGAACCGATCCCGCCCTACGGCCATACGCACGAATGGACCGGCCCCGTGTGGACCTGGGAATCCCATACCGAGAACGGCATTACGGTGTACGACAGCGCCACCGCGCAATTCACCTGCACCGGCTGCGGCGACGTGGTGAACGTACCGGACAACGAGCTTGACGTTGTGACCGTTTCAGCCGGGTGCGAAGATACCGGCAGCGCGGAATACACCGCCGTTATCGAATTCGGCGGCGTCACCTACACCGATTCCAGAACCGTGGAGCTCCCGGCGCTCGGCCATGACTGGGTATTTACGGGCTTCACGTGGACGGGCAGCGACGAAACCGGTTGGACCGCCGCCGTTGCAAACTACGAATGCAGCCACGATCCCGCGGAAAAGCGCACGGTGGCCGCCGTTGTTACCGCCGAGACCACAGATCCCACGTGCCTGCAGACCGGCAAGACCGTTTACACCGCCGTCGTCACAGCAGAAACCAGCCTTGACGGTATCCGGCATACGGATGAAAAGACCGTAACGATCCCCACGGTGGACCACAACTGGCACGGCCCCGCGTGGACGTGGACGGAAGAGGCCGACGGCACCTGGGACGCCTCAGCGAAATTTACCTGTGACGTAACGGATCCCGCGCATCTCGAGTTCCCGCCTGTTACGGTGACCTATGAAGAAACCGTACATCCCACCGCAGACCTTCCCGGCAAGGGCGTGTATACCGCCGTTACCGTGTTCGAGGGCGAAACGTACACCGATACCAAGGAAGTGGATCTCGATCCCCTCGGCCATAAGTTCGTCGGCCCCGAATGGGAATGGTTCGGCTCCGATGAAGAGGGCTGGGAGGCCGAAGCCACCTTCACCTGCATCACCGAGACCGGCCACATTGAAAAGCCGCCCGTTACGATGACGAACGAGATCACAAAGCAGCCCACCTGCGAAGGCACCGGCACCAGAACGTACACGGCCACCACGGTGTTCGAGGGCAAGACCTACACCGCCACCAAGGACGTCAAGCTGCCGCCCATCGGCCACGACTGGGGCGAGCCCGTCGGCGTATGGCACGGCAAGGATATTACCGTAACCTCCACCTGCCGCAACGATCCCTCTCACGTGCTGATTCTGGACGCGGACGTCACCGAGGTCATCCTTGAGGAGCCGTGGTGCACCACCACCGGTCTGTCGCATCTCACCGCCACGGTGGAATTCCGGGGCGAGACCTATACCTGGGAAAAGGACTACGTACTGCCCGCCCTCGGCCATAACTGGGGCCCGTGGGTGGTGGTACGCGAGGCCACCTTTGAACAGGACGGTCTGGAACGCCGCGAATGCCTGCGCTGCGGCCTTGTTGAGGAGCGCGTGATCCCGTGGAACGGCGAAGCCACCCGCGAGATCCAGTTCGTGGTATCCTTCCCGATGCACTATGTCGCCCAGCTCCGCGGCGGAGACTATTACGTGTTCAGCGATACCACGCCGGTGATCTACTGGTACCCGGATCAGCCGCTGACCTTCCGTGTTGAAACCTACACCACGTGGAGCATATCCGGCTACGTTGTGAGCGCCAACAGCCATGCGCTGCGGCCCGACGCCAACGGCGTTTACACCATCCCGGCCGGAACCGAACGCGTTGTGATCAACTGCGATCCCACCACCGCCCCCACGGAGAGCATCGACGAGCTCCGCTGCCCGTATTGCGGCAACATCCATCCGGATACGGTCTGGGGCTTCCTGATCGGCATGGTGCACAATCTGTTTATGATCTTTAAGAATATGGGCAGATAAACAAAAAAGCGGAACCGGCGTTTCCGCCCTTCCGTGAAAAAACCAAAAGAAAATGTCCGGGGTTTTTATCAAGCCCCGGACGTTGTTTTGTCTGAGAACGCTTTTATGCGATCCACAGGGATCAGTAAAACCTGCCGGTCTGCCGGAGGATCAGAACCGGAACAGCTTGCTGAACCAATCGATGATGTTCCGGAAGAATTCACGGATGCGCTCGATGAACCGCCGGAAGGCGCTCGTCTGCGGCTGCAGTTTCGGGATGATCTCTTCTTCCACGTGGGAAAGATCGTTGGCGCAGGTGCGGCGCATCAGCCCCTCTTCGCTCGTTGTTGCCTGTTTGATCACCTGCCATTCGCCCCAGCTGTGGCCGACGGCGGCGGTTTCAACGTGCCTGCGGCTGACTTCGGCGGGGCAGTTGACGCAGTACACAACTTCGTCGTATCCGCCGTTCACCGTGCACGTGGCGGCAACTTTGTTTTCGGTCACGGTTTCGCCCGGGGTATGCGGCAGCGCGTTTTCCGTAATATGCCTGCGGCTGAGCTCCGCGGGGCAATTGACGCAGTAAATCACTTCGTCGTATCCGCCCGCTGCGGCGCAGGTGGCGGCAACTTTATTCTCGATCACGGTATCGCCCGGGGTATGCGGCAGGGTGTTTTCCGTAATATGCGTGCGGCTGATCTCATACCCGCACACGGTGCAGTATACCGCCTCTTCGTGCCCGCCCGCTACGGCGCATGTGGAAAAGGTTTCGTTTTCGATCGCGGTCTCTCTGGGCGTATGGCCGGTGGCGTTATAATGGATATGAGCGGTTAGCTGGTACCAACAGAGACCGGAGTATCCGTTATCGTTTTCCTCCCCTACCCAGCACCAGATGCGCACGTTCCACCACTGTTGCTGCGTGCCGGTGTAGAATACATACAGTTCTTGATACCACGGAAATGCGGAGCATTCAATGAGTTGCATACTTGCCGGTATGGTCACGCTCAAAAGGCTATTGCAGCCCTCGAACGCGTACCGTTCAATCTCCCGGCAGCCGCTGCCGATCGTGATGTGTCTCAGCGACGTGCATTCGGCAAACGCATATTCCCGAATGAGCGTAACGCTGTCCGGGATCGTGACCTCCTCAAGACTCGAGCAGCCGTAAAACGCGTTGTCGGGGATCACCTTGAGCGCATCGGAAAGCGTGACGCACGCAAGGGCGGTACAGTCGGAAAACGTGTAAAACCCGACTTCTGAAACGCTGTCCGGAATCGCGATCTCCGTAAGACCGGAGCAGCCGTCGAACGCGTTATTGCCGATAACCGTCACGCCGTCCGGGATCGTAATCTCCGTCAGCCCGGCACAGGCGTTGAAGGCATTGTTTTCGATTTTTGCAACGCTGCCGTCAGAAGGGATCACGCTGTTTCGGCAGCCGCGGATCAGCGTTTTTGCGCTTGTTTCGATCAGACAGTTTCCGGCGGAATGATACACAGGGTTTCCGGCGGCAACGGAAACGGATTCGAGCCCGCCGCAGTAATTGAACGCACCGCCGCCGATTTCGGTCAGGCTTTCCGGGATCACGAGATGTTCAAGCGCTTTGCAGCCGCTGAACGCGTACGACCCGACCTTCTGCAGGCTTTCGGGAAGCGAGACTTCCGTAAGCGCGGAGCAGTTATAGAACGCGTAGCTCCCGACGGTTTCAACCCCGTCGGAAAGGATCGCTTCCGTGAGCCCGCTGCAGCCGTAAAATGCGTAGCTGCCAATGGCCGCCGTACCCTGCGGGACCGTAAGCGCCGTGATCGGTTCGCCGTTGAAATACGCCTGATGCGCATAAAACAGCGGGTTTGCGTAAAAGGAAGCAAACCGGATCCCGCACCAGCCCGCGATATCGCCGATATGTACCTTTTTCAGGTTATTACAGCTGCCGAATGCGTAGTCGTCGATCCGCTTCACGCTCCCGGGGATTCTGATCTCCGAAAGCGCCGTGCAGTTGCTGAATGCAGATTGCCCGATGCTTTCAAGCCCCTCCTGCAAAGTGATACGTTCAAGAGAAAAACATGACCAAAACGCCTGAACGCCGATGCTGATGACGCCGCACGGGAGTACAACCTCCGTAAGCGAACGGCAATTATCAAACGCCTCCCGTCCGATCTGCTTCACACCTTCAGGAACCGTAACGCTTCTCAGGTTATTCTTGTAGGCAAACGCGCTTTTGCAGATCATCCTGCAGCCGTCGCGCAGAACAAGGCTTGTATTCTCCGGCATGGTTCCTTTATAACCGCAGGCAATATCTGCGGCATAAACAACGCCATCCGGCTGCGCGGCGAACCACGCCGTTCCCACAAACGCGTAACTGCCGAGTACGGTCACGTTTTCGGAAATCGGTATATTTTCAAGCGCAGAGCAGTTGTAAAAGGCGCTGTCCCCGATCGCGGTCAAGCTTTCAGGGATCGGCACCTCCTCAAGCGAGGCGCAGTTATAAAAGGCTTTTTCTTCGATTTCGGTCAGGCAGTCCGGGAGCGCCACGGTTTTTAAGGAGGTGCAATTCTTAAACATTTCTCTTCTGAGCAGCGTGACACCGTTCGGGACCGTAACGCTTTCAAGCGAGGCGCATTCACAAAACGCTTCATAGCCGAGGTCGGTAATGCTGTTCGGCAGCGAAACACGTTTCAGGGCGGTACACCCGTAAAACGCCTGATACCCGATGCTCGTTACACCGTCCGGGATCGTAACACTTTCAAGGGAGCTGCAGCCAAAAAACGCCCCGTACCCGATTTGTGTTACCCCGACCGGGATCGTAACGCTTTCCAGCGCCGTGCAGCTGTAAAACGTATGGGGTTCGATAACCGTTACAGCACAGGGAAACACAAATACTCTGAGCGAGCTACAGGAAGAAAACGCCTGCTGGGAAATGTGGGTCACACTGTCGGGAACCGTGATCTACACGAGGGAAGTGCAGTACGAAAACGTATGGCGCTCAATGCTCGTTACACCGTAGGGGATCGTAACCTCCGTAAGAGAAGAACATTCGTGAAACGCCTGCTCCCCGATGCGCGTCAGCCCTGCCGGAAGCGCAATGCTTTCCATCAAGCCACAGGAATAAAACGCATAGTTTCCTATGCATGATACGCCTTCCTCCAGAATGACCTTTTTTAATTTTGACTCATAGGTTCTCCATGGCGGCGCATCAGAACCGTAGTTGTAGTAGGGTGTATAATCCGCCATAGCGCCCTCGCCGACGATCGTAAGCGTACCGTCGGTATACAACGTCCAGGCAAGGTTCTTACCGTCGCCTTCGCCGCCGCAATTACCGCGGGCGATCACGTTCCCTGCCGCCGCGGCCGTCAGCGCAAAGCCAAACGTACCGAGCAGGAGCAGAACCGTAAGAATAACAGAGACCGTTTTTTTCATAAAGATCCGCCTTTCATACCGTATTTTCCGGTTCCAATATAGCATGCGCCAGGGGCGCTCACAATAGCGCAGGGAGCAGAAAGGCGTTTCGGGGGAACGGAAAGCGGTTTTATTGGAATTTGTCGCTCGATGCTCTAAAAATTCCAGTGGCCAGAAGCCAGTGGTCAGTGGTCAGCCTCCGTTCAGGAAGACAAATTCGGTTACAGGTGCTGGTCACTGGCCACTGGTCACTTGCTACGCGGAAAACTGAAATTTACGTATCTGTTTCCTCAAAAGCCGTAATAAAAAAACCTGCCCGCGGTTGCGGACAGGGGTTTCGCTGATTGCGCGCTATGCATTATTATTTATTGTTCTTTGGTTATTCCGGCATACCGGGCCGTTCTCCGTCAGCGGAACAGGTTTTTGAAGAACCAGAGCACGTTGTGGAAGAAGCCGACGATACTGCCGCCGAAGCCGGAATGGGACTTGCCGCACCATTTGCAAAGGTTCGTTTCCTGCGGCGTGTCGGGCCCGGACGGTGTTGCTGCCGCCTCTGCCGCGGCTTTCAGCTCGTTATAACGGTTCACGGCATCGGTGAGCGTCCGCGCGTTGGATACGAGGCCCTTTTGCGTTTCGGTGAGCGCGTTATAGGCGTTCCTTGCCGCGTCGATCTTTGCTTTGCTCGCGTCGGTGTACTCCACCGTGCCGATGGCGTTGATCTTCTGAATGACGGCGTCGGCTGCCGCACGGTCCTCCGCGGTCAGTTCCGCCGCCGCTTTCAGTTCGTTATACCGCGCGATGGCGTCCAAGAGCGTCTGCGCGTTGGTTACCATCGCTTTCTGCGCGTCGGTGAGCGCGTCGTAGGCTTCTTTTGCCGCGTCGATCTTTGCTTTGCTCGCGTCGGTGTATTCCACCGTGCCGATGGCGTTGATCTTCTGAATGACGGCGTCGGCTGCCGCACGGTCCGCCGCGGCCTGCTCCGCCGCAGCCTTCAGCTCGTTGTATCGCGCAATGGCGTCGTTCAGCTTCTGCACGTTGCTTACAAGCTCCTTCTGCGCCTCGGTGAGGGCGTCGTAAGCGGCCTGCGCCGCGTCGATCTTCGCTTTGCTCGCGTCGGTATATTCCACCGTGCCGATGGCGTTGATCAACAGAATGACCTGATCCGCCGCCGCCTTATCCGCCGCGGCCTGCTCTGACTTCGCCTTCAGCGCATTGTAGCGTTCGATGGCGTCCCACAGCTTCTGATCGTTGCTTACAAGCACCTTCTGTTCTTCTGTCAGCGCGTCAAATGCGGCCTGCGCGGCGTCGATCTTCACCTTGTAGCGATCTTCGTACCACACCTTGCCGATATCCTCGATCAGCTCGATGACGGCGTTCGCCGCGACCTGATCGGGCGTTTCGATGACCGTGAGGCAGCCGTTCTCATCCAGACAGAGGTTTTCGTTCCCCTCGGCCACCGTGATGGTGAAGGGCCGCGACGAATTTTTGCGGTTGGTATGAAGCCGGTTGAGCTTTACAAGCTGATCGTTTGAGATCGCTTTCAGCGTAGACGGAATATTTACGCCCGGACAATAGAGAAAGATGTTATCCACGGTAGCGGAGCTGTCCGCCCACATTGCCTCGAGTCCCCAGCGAACCACGCCCTCGGGAATATCCATCACCCTGTTGTAGCGGGCCGGTACGGCCACGACGCGGTACATATCCTTGGAATAAATGATACCGTTTTCGGAGGCATACCGCGGGTTCGTTTCCTTGACCTCGTAATCGGTGGTATTCGTATAGCAGTAAATGGCGATGGAAAGGTTCGTGCCCGCGTTGATATTGCCCTCGTCCCAGTATATTTCGTATCTGTCGTCCTGATAATACGGAACGTTTTTGATTTCAAAGCTATCGGGCAGGATCACCTTGGAGAAGGTGGGATTTCTGGAAAAGCTCAGTTCCCCCATGAATTCCACGCCTTCGGGGATCTCAAACACCTGGTTTGCGAACTTTTTGCTGCGCGGAACGGCAAGAAGCTCCTTGCCGTCGGCCGAGTAAAGAACACCGTCCACCGTTTTGAAGTTCGTGTTGCCCTCCGCCACGCGGTACTCCTTCATCGCGTTCGTGCCGAAGTCGTAAAGCGTATGCGCGTAGCCGATCCTTTTCACGCCGGCGGGAACGGTAAAGCTTGTGCCCTCCTGCAGCGCCACGTGGTTCAGAAAGAAGGCGCTCATCACCGCAAGGTTATCCGGCAGCAGAATATTCGTTGCGCCGCAGCACTGGAAGCACGCACAGGTGGTTCTGACATGGCTGAGATCCCAGTTTCTCAGGTCGATCGTTACCGGCACCTTCGAGCCCGCCGAGTATACGAAATAATTGAACGTGTAGGTCATTCTTTCAAGGGAAGACGTATCCCAGTTTTCATACCCGGTAAGCCCCGAAAGGACCTGACAATTGCTGAACATGGAATCGATACTGACCACCGAAGACGTATCGAACGACGAAAGATCCAGCGTTTCAAGCGCGGTGCAGCCGGAGAACATGCGATCCATATCCCTGACGCCGGAGGTATCGACGCCGGAAACGTCCACGTGGGTAAGGGCGGAACAGCCGCGGAAAAGCGAATCCATCCACTGGCTGAATTTTACCCCTTCGCTCATTGTAACGGACGTAATGGTTTGGTTATACTCGAACGCGCGCTCGCACAGGATCGCGGTATACGCTTTGCCGTCCACCTCCAGAACGGCGGGGACGGTAACGGTATTTGCCTCGCCGATATACTGGTTGAGCCAGACCATACTGTCTTTTTCGGACACGCTGTATTTCCAATCCTCCAACCTGAGGCCGCCCGTTTCCTCCGCAGCGGCAGGCAAATACACGGCAGGCAGCGCAGAGAGCGCCATCAGCAGGCACAGCACGGCCGTAAGAAGAATTCTGAGTGTTTTTTTCATATTCGTATCTATCCTTTCTGATTGATCTGTATGCTTCCCGGACACCTTCCACTGACCGCCGGTCACTGGCCACTGACCACTGTCTTAAAACCGGAACAGCTTGCTGAACCAATCTATCATATTCTGGAAAAATTCACGGATGCGCTCAATGAACCGTTGGAAGACGCTTGACTGCGGCTGCAGCTTGGGGATGATCTCTTCTTCCACGTGAGATGGATCATTGGCACAGGTACGGCGCATCAGGCCCTCTTCGCTCACGGTGGCCTGTTTGATCACCTGCCATTCGCCCCAAACGTGGCCGGTAGCGGCGGTTTCAACGTGCCTGCGGCTGAGTTCTGCGGGACAGTTGGCGCAGTAAATCACTTTGTCATACCCACCCGCTTCGGTACAGGTTCCAGGGGTTACGTTCTCGATCACTGGTTCACCGGGCGTATGATCAAGAAGCGGCAGCGCTTTGTGGCCGGAAACCCACGTGCCGGTCACGTCGCAGAACAGCCCTTCGGTATACCCTGACACAGCGCAGGTGGAGGGCGTGCCATCAACTTCGGTGAACCGGTAACCGAAATGCTTCGGCGCTTCAAGCAGGTTCGAGTTCGGAAGCGCTTCATACCAGTTTTCGATATGGATGGCATTCCACTGTTCTTCGCTGCCGGTATACCAGATTTCAAAATCGCTGCACTGCGAAAGATTCTCATAATTAACGCGCGGAATCAGAAACGCCTCGATAAACGTGACAGTATCCGGAATCACAACCGACTTTACGGTTGCGGGGAACATCGAGTATCCGGTTTTTGTAATACCCGGCGCGATCACCGCAGTTTCCAGCATATCGCAGCCGGCGAAAACCTCGCTCTCGAATTCCTCAATGAAACCGGGCACCGTAATGCTGCTGCCGGTATTGACGAACGCTCTGTTTCTGATATTTTTTACGCTGCCGTCATCGGGGATCTCGCTTGTTTTACACGCGAGAACGAGCGCCTGCGAGGCCGGTTCGATCACACAGTTGTTCACAGAGCAGAACACGGGGTTTTCGGGATCGACGGTAAACGAAACGATATTCGGACAGCTGAAAAACGCACCTCGCGCGATATCCGTTACCGATGCGGAAAAGGTTACTTCTTCAAGTGTTTCGGCGCCGACGAACGCATCCTTTTTGATCACGGTGATATACGCAGGCACGGTAAACGCAGTTGCATCGCGGCCGGCGGGATAACACACCAGCACCGTTTTATCTTTGCTGCAGAGGCAGCCGTATTCGTCAACGGTATAATCAGGGTTTTCCGCGTCGATCTCAAAAGCCTGCAGCGAAGTCATTCCCCAGAAAGCCAGCGGGCGAATATCCTTTGCCGTCGCCGAGATCCGGATCTCGTTGAGGGATGCGCAGTTCTTAAAAGCGCGTTCGTAGATACCCTCCACGTTTTCGGGAATGTTCACGTTTTTCAGTTTTCCGCAATCGGAAAAGAGAGAATTGGCAATATACCGAAGCCCGGCGGGAAGGTGCACGGTCTCCAGCGCCGTGCAGCCGGAAAACGTGTAAAAACGGATCTCCCGTACCGTATCGGGGATGGCTATGTCCTTTAATGCAGTACAGCCGCTGAAAACGTACTCCCCGATCGCCGTAAGCCCGGAGGGCAGAAGAACCTCCGTTAAACCGACGCAGTCGCGGAACGTAAAGTTTTCGATTTTTGTGATCCCGGCCGGAACAGCAATACTTTTCAGGTTGGCGCACTTCCGGAACGCGGATTCTCCGATCACGGTCAGGCTTTCCGGGAGCTCGACGTCGGTAAGGCTGTTACAATTTCGGAACGCTTCTGCTCCGATACTGATCAGATGCGCGGGCAAAGTGATTCCGGCTAGGCTCACACACCCGTCAAAAGCATCGGCGCTGATATACCGGATGCTGTCTGGCAGCGTGATACGTTCAAGAGAAACACACCCGGCAAACATCTCCAGGACGATGGATTTGCAGCCTTCGGCAATGTTGACCGTAGTTAACGAGGTGCAGCCTTTGAAGGTTCTTGAAGCGATCAACGTCAGGCTTCCCGGCAGCGAGACCTCGGTAAGCGCCGTGCAGTCTCTGAACGCGGCGTAAGAGATCGACAGCACGCCTTCTTCCAGAACAAGCTTCCGGATGTGATCGCGGTATGGTTTCCAGGGGGTATTCGCAATATTCTCGGAAACCTCCGATTGGGGGTGTACCAGCATATAGGTCGATCCGCTGATCGTCAGCACACCGCTGTTCGTCAGTTCCCAGGTCAGATCCTTTACTTTACCGTAGCCGCAGTACCCATGCGCGAAAACGTCGAAATGCACCCCGGCTGCGCGAAACGCCTCGTCGCTGAACGAGACGACATAAAGGGGCTCACCGTAGGATACGGTATCCTCCCACTGCGCCTCGCTGCCGGAAAAGAAGATATCCTTCAACGCGGAACAGTTATAAAACGAAGAGGAATCCACCCGCGTCAGGCTTGCAGGAAGATCCAGCTGTTCCATCGCCTCGCATTGGATGAATGCCAGCTCCCCCACCGTTGTCACGCCGGGCGATATAACGACCTTTTCAATGCGGCTGTCGCCGTACCACGGGGATAAAAACCCTTCGAACGGTGAGTACGTGTAATCTGCCATAGGACCCTCGCCGGAAACGGTCAGCGTACCGTCGCTTTCCAGCTTCCAGGTCAGGCTCGTGCCGTCGCCCTCGCCGCCGCAATAGCCGGAATCGAGAACGTAAGGCCAGGTTCCCGCCGCGGCGTTCAGGGAAAGGCCCGTAACGCAGAGCAGAAGCAGAACCAAGAGAAGAACGATGGTTTTTTTCATAATGATCCGCCTTTCATCCTGTATTTTTTCGGTTTCAATATACCATGCCCGGCGGGGTCCAACAATAGCGCGGGGAGCAGAAAGCAGTTTCAAGGGAATAAAAAGCGTTTGACGCAAAAAACAGCCCGCCGGAAAGACGGGCTGATATGATATTCAGAGATCAGAACCGGAACAGTTTGCTGAACCAATCGATGATGTTCCGGAAGAATTCGCGGATGCGCTCAATGAACCGTTGGAAGACGCTTGACTGCGGCTGCAGCTTGGGGATGATCTCTTCTTCCACGTGAGATGGATCATTGGCACAGGTACGGCGCATCAGACCCTCTTCGCTCGCAGTGGCCTGCCTGATCACTTCCCATTCGCCCCAGCTGTGGCCGGTGGCGTTCACGGTAACGTGCGTGCGGCTGAGCTCGGCGGGGCAGTTGACGCAATACACAACTTCATCGTATCCGCCCGCGGACGTGCAGGTGGCGGCGGTCACGTTCTCGCGTACAGCGCTGCCGGGCATATGATCGACGACAGGAATCACAAGATCGTCAAGCGGCGCTTTGGTTTCGTCAAAATTGCCGCCGCAGAGGGCGCAGGTATAATGCCCCTTTATACCGGGTTCGGTGCAGGTGGGGGCGATTTCGCCCACCCATTCGTAAACGTGGCCTGCGGGGAGCAGCGGGTCGGCCAGCAGGTTCCCATCCGCATCCGTCAGATTGCCGCACACGAGGCATACGTAGTAGGGGACCAGCCCTTCCTCGGTACAGGTGGGGGCAAAGCCCGCGCGCTCGCCGTAGGGGATATGCGGGCCGTAACCGCCGCTTGATACGTTTTCAATTTCCGTTACGGCTGCTTCCTCCGCGTAGTTCCTGCCGCAGGAGGTGCAGTGCCAGTGTTCGATGCAGCCGGTGTATCTGCAGTTCGCGCCTGCGGCGGCGGGCACGTACGTCATGGCGTGCTTATGAACCCTTACCATGAAGTTCGCCGAAATCGAGCCGTAGTTGACGCGCACGTTATGCACCGCTCTGTCGCCCCCGGTGAGAAGCGCATCTCCGGCATAGGTTCCGGGGTCATAATTCCAATGGAAAATCACAGCGGGGTTTTCTTCGATCTGCACGCTGCCGTCCGCCATGGTTTTCACGAGCTTTACGCCGAGATCCCCGGCGGTGAGCGTAGCGCCCGCAGGTACGTATTCCGGCACGTCCGAAACGTCCAGATACGCATCCGTCACTTCGCCGGGCACAACGCGTACCTCCAACGGGATCATGATCTTGAAGTAACGGGTCCCGCAAATGCCGTCAAAAAAGGAATAGTCTGCGCAAAGCCAGAAGGTCGTGTCTCCGAGCACGGTGGTATCCGGAAAGATAAACTCGCGATAGTATACGCTTGTCATCGCATAGAAGTTATTCTGATAGCCTCCGCTGACCGTCAGCTTATCCGTGATCTCGGTCGTTTCACCGTTGTGCGTCATAAACAGCCGGTTGCCGCCGTAGTTTTTATCGTAAGCGGCAAACTGCGGGATCTCGGTGATCGCTTCGTCGGCGTTGGTGGTGAACAGCACGTCGTCCGTGCTCACGTTCACGGTAAGCTCCTGTTCATAGCCGCGGTAGGCGAGCTTCAGGCGCCAGACGCCCGTTTCATTCAATACCTTGCTATACGAGATACTCGCCCAATCCGTACCGTCCCAGTAATACAATGCGGCATTGTATATGCCTACTTTGCTCTCGGCGCCGGTATCGGGATCGATACGCCAGAGCGAGACTTTCAGACTATCGGCGGTAATACTCTCCCACAAAGCGAACTCGGTACGCGCCATGCGCGTATCAAACCGGTAAGCCACGGGGCTTTGCACCACAGAAAGTGTAAATATCTCCTCGGCGCCGCCGAAGCTTACCTTCAGCTCGTAATCGCCGCGCTGACTGAAAGTGCGGGAGAAGCTGCAGCCGTCCTGATCGTACCAGAGTTCCTGCGCGGGGACCTCACGCACGGCGCCGTCCGAATACGTAAGCAGGGCGCAGATGCCGAGCTCCCGGAATACGCATTCTTCATACTCGGGCGTTTCCAGCGGAGTATCCGCAATCAAAGAGATATTTGTAAGCGTTACATCCTCAAGGTATTCCACCGGGCAGCCGAAGCGCAGCGCGTAGTTTTCCGCTTCGGTGTTTCTGTGGCATACGATAACGGTGTTTTCATTCACATAGCTTACCGGGGAATACCGCCAGTCATCGTCGAAAAAGCTGAAGTCTTCCCCACGCACGGTGATCCGCTCGAACGCTTCTCCCCAGCGCAGAATGTATCGGTCAATGCCCCTGACGTCCTCCGCGAGGTCCAGCGAGGTCATGCCCCCCGGAACGATCATCACTTTCTTTTCGGGTTTATCGTAAAGAACGCCGTCGCGCACAAAGAAACGCGCATCGTCCTCCGACACCGTAAAGGAGGGTACCGTTGTGCTGCCGCTGAACGAATTGGCGGGGAACTGGCGTCTGAGCGCGTCCTCGCCCGGTTCTATGGTGACGTTCTCAAGCGCGGGCAGGTTGTAAAAAGCATCCATTGAGATAGATTCTACCGTACCCGGGACCGTAAACGAGGTCAGGTCGTCCAGCCCGTCTAACGCGTAGGGCTTGATAATCGACAGACCGTCGGCCAGAGGATATGCCAGCGCCTCGGCGGGGAGCTTCTCCAAAGTGATCGTCCGGGGCCCGTCGTCTTCTTCAATGTAAAGGGAATACAGCGCGCCGTGCTCCGTAAAGTACCGGTCCGATTCGCCCGAGAGGTCGATGCGCTGCAGCGGCGTCGTGCCGAGCCGCAGAGAATGGGTCATCCAATAATAATTATAGTTCTCCAGCAGCAACGTGCCGGGCAGCGTCAGCCGGCGCACGCCGCTGTCCATGATGATATCCAGGCCGAGCGACACAAGCCCATCGGGCAGCGTGAGCTCCGTGAGGTTTACAAGGCCCTTGAACGCGTAGTCGGCGATACGGGTGATCGGGCCTTCGGTGCATTCGAACACAACGGAGGTGATCACATCGTCAAACCGGTGATACCCGGCATAATCCAGATTGGATTCCATATCTCCGTAGCCGGTAAAGGTGAGCGTGCCGGTGGCGGCGTCCACCGCCCACGTGATATGCTCCCCTGCCGTACCGCTCCATTCGGGCGGCCTGTCGCACAGGGCGTTATCGCGGTCGATCAGGTAATGCGGGATGCTCGTTTTATCAAGCGCTTTATCCTCGGCAGAGCCGGACATGCAGTAGATTTCCGCGTTCGCAGCGGGGGCGCCGGTGCGATTGAAACACCCGTCCAGATAGGCCTCGGTTTCCTCCGTGGTTTCCAACGCCGTGCCGCGGTTGGCATTCAGCCAGAGCCGCATCTGCTCAAGCATTTCAGCGTAAACATCAATCATATAGGCTTCGGCTTCTTCCTCGGAATACGTCCCTTCCATTGCGTGAAGATAATAATCGATATACAAATCATATTCCATCGCCATTCCCACGCGTTGGAGCTCCATATCTGCCGGATCCACGAAGGAATCCATCTGCTCGTGCACGATCGCGGTGGCGGAGCGGTTGACGAGCGTTTTCAGCCCTATGAAGGAACAATCCGTTACGCTTACAACGGAGGCAGGGATCGTGAGGCTTTGTAGGTCGGTGATCTCAAAGCAATTGTCGATGCTTTCAAGCCCCTCGTGCAGGGTGACGTCCGTTAAAAAGAACATATAGTTAAAGCAAAAGCTGAGCGATTTGACGCCGGCGGGGATATCGATGCTCGTGAGACTGCCGAACTCAAACGATCCCTCGCCGATGGAAAGCAGACCCGAAGGCAGATTGACCTCGGCAAGGTTTTTGCAGCCGAAAAAGTTATAGCAGCCGATACGTATCAGGCTTTCGGGCAGCACTACGCGCGTGACTGCCGGCATCAGAATAAAGCAGCAATCGCCGATCACGGTAATGCCGTTGCCGATCACAAGGGTCTCGGCCTCCCGTTCCGCTTCCAGCCACGGCACCGCCGGACCGGGCGGAAGCTGTGTGGGCGTGTAATCCGGCATGGGGCCGTAGCCCGAAAAGGTAAGGGTCTTCGTATCGCTGTTGTAGCTCCAGCGCACGTGCGTGCCTTCAATGAGCTCTCCGGCAGCGAGCGCCGGGAACGCGGGCAGCAGGGTGAACAGCATGATACAGGCAAGAAGAAGGGAGAATGCTTTCTTGGTAAGTTTCATTTTCGATCCGCCTTTCATCGGTATTTTTTGCCGTTTTCAATATAGCAAACCGAAAACCCCGCCGCAATAGCGCCGGGAGAGGAAAGCCGGATGGAGGGAGTAAAAGGGATTTTGAGGCAAAAAAAACAGCCCGCCGAAGCGAGCCGTCATTTTATTGGATTACGTATTTCTGAAAAAGGCCAACAGCTTTGCCAGCCACGCGATGAGACCCGTCATTGCGCAATCGGATTCGGACTCTTCGTCGCCGTCGCTGCCGCTATACTCGACCGGGATACCGGTACCGGACTGTAAGGCCCGGTGCCCGTAAAGGAACGCGCCGCAGTCTACACAGTAAATGCCTTCGCTGTACCCCTCGGAGTATTCGGTGGGCACCACCGTATGCCGGTGATCCGCCGGGCACAGCGGCAGAAACAGGCAATCCCGGTAGTGGGTACCGGCGTAACGTTCCGCCGTGGAATCGAGATAGCCGCGCAGGAACGTGGGCTCTTTGATACTGAGCGCCGAAAGATCGCAGTCAGGGTTCAGAACGATCAGTTCTTTGATGCAGACGCTCGTTGAAAACGCGTTTCCGCTCATGCCGGTAATACCTTCCTCCAGCACCACCGTACAGCCGTCCTCCAAATACTGTGCCCACCGCGGCATTTCAGGGTAAACGAGCCTTCCGTTTTCATCGCAGACATTGCATACCGAAACAAAAGGATCCGTTACCGTACCGCTGCCGGTGAACGTGAGGGTTTTGGAATCGTCCCAGATCCACACGACGCCGTCTTCACAGCCCCAATCAATAACGCCGAAGCGGATATCCGCGTTACAAAGCGGCGTATCGTTTTGAACCGGGCGGGGGAAAGAACCGACGACGGTCAGGCGCGTGGACGGGAAAGAAACGACCTCGGTGCGGATCTGATTCCACTTTGCTTCGCTGCCCGCAAAAAATACGTATTGCAGCGCATTGCAGCCGGAAAACGCCGAGGCGTACACTTTTGTAAGGCTCTCGGGCAGCACCACCGTTTTCAGATTTTCGCAGCCCAGAAACACCCCTGCGCCGACCGATTTTATCCCCTTAGCAACAACAACGGTTTTGATACGGCTGTCGCCGCACCAGGGAGAAATGCTGTTCGAAGGAAGAGAAACAATCCCTGCATAGGCGTCCATGTTTCCGTTCCCGATGACCGTGAGGGTGCCGTGGGCGTCGAGCGTCCAGTTGATCTTAACGCCGTACTTTCCACGGGCCACGATCTGCGTTTGCGCCGCCGCGGCAAAAGATACGGCGGGCAGGGCCATCAGGAGCGCGAGCAGGAGAACGAGAATGCGCTTCGTTATACGTTTCATATTGAAATCCGCCTTTCGGTGTTAAATGGAATCGCTGTATATAATTTAACACAATCAAAAACAAAATACAAGCCCCGGCGGAGTAAAAACGCGTTTTGAGGGAGTGAACCGCCCTGTTTTATTCGTTCGGCTCGAACCGCAGGAACAGGCGCAGGGTGAAAAAGCCGTCCTCCACGCTGTAGGAAACGTTATCCTCGCCGTATTTGGCCGCAGCCCTTCTGAGGCTGCGCAGCCCGTAGCCGTGGTGCTCCTTATCGGCCTTCGTGGTTTGCAGCTCGCCGTTCTTTTCTTTCACCGGCTCGCTCACCGGGTTGCGCACGGTAACGTAAACAACGCCGCCCGCGATGCGCGTGCGCAGGCTCACCGCCCGCTCGCCCGTTACCTTGCGGCAGGCTTCGATGGCGTTATCGAGCGCGTTCGGGAAAATGGTGTAGATATCGTCCGGCTCGATGCCTTCCGCCGGAAAGACCGTATCGAAGGGCACGTCGAAACGAACGCCGTCCTTTGCGGCGAGCTGCTGCTCGCAGAACAGCACCGTATCGAAGCGCACGTTGCCCGTGTGGAACCGCTCGCCGCGGGTGGCCACGAAATCGGTGAACTGCTGCGCCATGGCGCGCGCCTCCGCGGGCTTATCCTCGTCGATATAGAGAATGAGCGGGCGCATCTTTTTCGGGAAATCGTGGCAGAACACACGCAGATCGTCGTTCATCTGCTCCATCCACTCGAACCGCTGCACCTGCATGGCAAGCTGCTCTTTGTAGCGCTCAGACTGCACGCGCATGCGGAACACCGTAAACAGCCCGAAGGCGATGGTTACGGCGAGCATCGGGATATTGATCAGCACGAAGGCGAATTCGAGCTGGCGTATGGCCGTATTGGAAGAGGTGAAGATCAGCATGGACGTAACGAAGATCGCCACGGTGAACACGATGAGCATGAAAAGCACGGAGGCGTTGCGGGTGAGGTGCAGCGAGAGGGTACGTTTTTTCGCGTAGCGGGTGAGCAGCACGAAGGCGAGCAGGCACACCGCCACGTTCACCAAAAAGCCCACCAGCATCTCCAGCGGCGGATCGGGATTATCGAAATCGTACCGGAAGAACAGCAGCAGCAGAAAATACCGCAGCGCGTCCACGAACGTATAGCCGAAGGTGACGAGCATCGCCTTCCACAGCCCCTTGCGGGGGAAGATAAGCGCCATGCAGGCGAAGGGCAGCAGCAGCGTGAGCGTGGTCCAGATAAGATCGGGCAGAGAATCCTGCACGGCGAGCATCGCGTGGTCCCCCGCCCCGAGCGCGACGCACAGCAGCGCGCCGAGCAGATACGGCCACGCCCGTTTGCGCAGCTGCAGATGAAACAGCGATACGGTGACGAAGGCGCAGCCTGCGGCCATAAGCAGATTATCGAGAATGGAGATTGCCCCGTAAAGAGCGGGCATCTCCTGAATGACCCGGGCAATGGCAGTCATTTCACTCCCCCTCCCCTTCAGTTCGTGAGCCGGAACATATAGGCGTGATACGCCTGCTGAAAGCCCTTGTCCTTCAGCGGCAGCACGTCGCCGTTTTTCATCGTTACGCTTTTCGCGTCGTAGCGATCCACGTACTGCAGATTCACAAGAAACGAGCGGGAAACGCGGTAAAACACGCCGCTGTCCTGCAAAACCTTTTCGATTTCGCGCAGCAGATAGTTATAGTGCTCCACCCGGTTAAACAGGTGCAGCTTTACCCGCTTGTCGTCCGCTTCCACGTAGATGATATCCTGCGCGTAAACGGTTTGGAAATTGGCGCCGCGGCGCAGCTCGAACCGCTGAAAATACGACATGCCGTAAAACTGGTCCAGCTTTTCGGCGAGCAGACGCGCATCCACCGGTTTTTGCAGAAAGCCGTCCGCATAGATGCGGTGGTTGATCACGTCGGCGGCGGCAGCGGCATAGTTGGTAAGGTAGCAGATCGTGACCGCCTGGCTGTATTTCTTCTTGAGCGCCTGGGCCACCGCGATCCCATCCATGCCATCCATGCGGAAATCCAGAAAATACAGATCGTAGCGGTCGCGCCCCAGCAGCTCGCGCCCGTCCGTAAAGGTATCGCAGTGGATATCGTAGTTGCGCTCCACGGCGTAGGCGGTGATGAGCGCGCGCAGATTTTCGTTTTCGTGCGCTTCATCGTCCAGAAGAGCAATGTTCATAATGCGCTGCCTCCTTCGTTTTGCTTTCAAGGTCAGTATAGCATATCGGCGCGCATTTGCAAGAGAAAAACCGTAGAAACGCAGTTGGAAGGAGTCAACGCGCGCAGGCAGATCAAAAAACGGAATCTTTTCTGCAACGTTTTCCGCTGCCGGGCCGTCTTATATACGAAAGCATACAACGGGAGGATGCGCACGTGAAAAAAGGGATCGCAATTCTTTGCATGATTTTAATGCTTATCTCGCTGGGAGCATGCCGCAGCCAACCCGGGCAGGAGGGAACGACTCTGCCGCAAAACGGGGAAACCGCCGGAAACGAAGCCGGGGAGCCGCAGGGGGATCCCCTTCAGGTAAGGGTGATCCGCGGCGCCGGTACCGGGCAGCTCGTGTTGGCAGGGATCAACAGCGGCGAGGTATATACCGCGAATGAAACGGAGCTTACCGTTTATCTGGACGATAAACCGGCCGCGCCGTCCGATTTGGAAAACGGCATGCGGCTGGAGATCGATACGGGGTATACGGTGCTGGAAACCTGGCCCGCGCAGCTCACGGGGGCAACGGTACGCGCGGCGAGCAAACCCGCGGACGAAGAAGACCACGGGGATCTCTGCGGGCTGTATCTGCAGGTGCTGGAGGACCTTTGGGAGGACGACAGCGGCCTGAACGGCGGTATTACGTATATCAGCGTGGATCTGGCCGACGCGCCCGGCGCGCTCACCGACGGTGAGAAAGCCGCGATCACATGGATCTTCTCGGGGGCCCACGGTAAGCAGGGGCTGCAGCTCAGCTTTGAGGAACTCAAAGAGAACGGCTACGTAGACGAGAGCGTTCTCTACTGGGAAGACGGCGTGCTGTTCAGCATAAAAGAAACGGAGAAAGGAACCGTCAGCGCGCAGAAAATCTCTTTTAGCGCCCAAAAATGGCGCAGCGGCCTCGGCGCGATCTTCTATATGGACTGCACTGCCGAGCGCGGCGCCGGCGTTCAATGGAAACCGTACAAAGCAGGGAGCTTTGCCATATCATAAAAAGAAAATCATTACACCGCCGAAGGGCGGTTTTTTCTTTTCACTTCCGTAACATCGGACAAGAGGAAATACTCATAATTCGCTGCCTCCTTCGTTTTGCTTTCGAGGTCAGCATAGCATATCGGCGATTTGCAAGAGAAAAACCGCAGAAACGCGGATGGAAGGAGTTCATTGCCCCTTTTCGGAAATTGAAAAATGTATGTTTTCGCCTTTTTGTATAAATCAAAAAGGCGGGACCGTCCGGATCCCGCCCTGAAAATGGTTCTGACGTTTACTTTTGAAAGATCGACCGGAAGAAAGAAACGATACGGTCATAGAGATTGCGGATCCATGTGAGGAAACTGCCTGTACCGGAAGTCGGGGTATTGTTTCCCTGCCCGGGGAATCCGCCCTGTCCGCCGGGGCCCATGCCGCCGCCGTTGGAGGCGCCCGCCGTGGCGGTGGTTGTTCCGTTCAGCGTATAGCTGCTGCCGGAGGCGATCGACGGACTTGCGAACAGCACGTAGCTTGCCGCTCTCGGGGATGAAGACTTCGCGCTGTATACCGTATTGCCGGAGGCGTCCGTGACGGTGATCGTCCGGCCCGCCGTTACGATATTGCCGCCGGAATTGCCGCCGAAGCCGCCCATTTCGGGTCTGCCGCCGCTGCCGCCGAAGGCAACGTAGGTGCCGGCATAGCTCTGCTGCATCATCGCGTGGCCGACCGCCAGTACCGTAGCGCCGCCGAAGGTGCAGCCGTACTCGGTATCGATCGGGTCGCCGTCGCCCTGACTGGGCGCGTAGACCTCCAGTGTGCCGCCCGCGAGAGTGGCGCTGCCGTTGGAATCGATGCCGTCGCCGTTCGTGACGTTGACGTACACGTAACCGCCGTACTGGTTATAGGAGAAGTCCGCGCTGCGGTCGGCGATATCGCCGTTTGCGGCGTTGATCCCGTCGTCGGTGGCAGTCACGTACACGCTGCCGGAGTACACGTTGACCACGGAGCCTTCGATCCCTTCGGCCGCTTTCGTCACGTTGATCGTGGGGCCGGAAGTCCCCTGCGCGCCGACGTTCAGGGTATAGTCGCACTTGATACCGTCGTCGTTGGCGGATACCGTGATGTTGCCGGAGAGGATATTGAGTGCCTTCTCGGACTTGATGGCGTCGCCGTCGTAGGAAGAAGGATCCTCGGGATCCTTATAGCTGTGTTTGATAGTGACGTTGAGCGTGACGTCTTCAATGGTCAGCGAAGCGGTGGAAAGCAGCACGTCGGTGTAGTTGCCTTCATCGTCCTCTTCGTAGAGATCCGCGCCGCCCTTGACGCCGTTTTTGCCGTAAGCGTTTACGTTGATCGTGCCCGTGCCGCTGATGGTCACGTTGGAGCCGTCCTTGCATTTGATGACGGCGTTTTCGATATCGGGATAGGTCGTTTCGTCGGTGTAGACGTCGTCGTTGTTGTATTGGTCGTCGGCGAGGTTATTGACGGATCCCGCCGCTGCCGCGATGGTTACGCCGCTGCCCTTGTTGCAGGTGATGGGAGCCGTCGCGTGCGCCGAGAGCGTCAGACCGTCAAGAATCAGGGTTACACCCGTGACGTTTTTCTTTACCACGATCGTTCCGTTCGCGCAGGTGCCGGACACAATATACGTCCCCGCTTCCGTAATGGAAAGCGCCGTGTTCTTCACCTTATAGCCGGTGTACGCGCCTTCCGTCACGGTGATCCCGCTGTCGGTAAAAACGAAGCGTGTGGCGTCGGCGGTATCATACTCTGCGGCACCGGCGGTCAAGGCAAGACTTGTTGCCGTGAGCAGCATCACCAGCACGGTGAACACTGCCAGGATTTTTTTCGTGATTGTCTTATTCATATGTATCGCTCCTTT
>JAEEGL015202466.1_pt1 | contig 26001 bp, 24 predicted proteins | sample 9134231 | NCBI WGS metagenome assembly JAEEGL01 (sample SAMN16246548, study PRJNA631951) | gut metagenome | biome: gut microbiome; feature: rumen; material: fiber-attached | host: Bos | place: Iran: Karaj | collected 2018-10 | reverse complement strand
ACAGAAAGACTCTATAAGATTACAGATGAAATAATGTATGACGGGAGTTTTCGCGACCTGGAAGAACGGCTCGCCGGTTATGATGCGGTTTTCGTAGCAGGTGTGAACTCGCACTGTCGGAATGGCATTTTAAAATACTGCTAAGAGAATAACATACCCTGTTTCTTCCTGCCCCATATAGGCGATACCATCATGCAGGATGCCAAGCACATCCGTTCCTTTGATTCTCCGTTCCTTTATGTCGAGAGAAAAGTCCTGAACCCGGAGTTCGCCTTTGCAAAACGCGCATTTGATGTCTGTGCCTCCCTTCTTGGTCTGATCATACTCAGTCCCATCATGCTCATACCGCTGTATCCATCAAAGCCTACGACGGTGGGCCGGCACTTTATAAGCAAGTTCGGCTCACTAAAGACGGTCGCGAATTCAGAATCCTTAAGTTCCGCTCTATGCGGGTGGACGCGGAAAAGGACGGCATAGCCCGCTTGAGTACCGGAGACCAGGATGATCGTATTACACCCATAGGGCGCTATATCCGCAAATGCCGTCTAGATGATAGTGAAATAATAAGACAAACCCGGAAAGAGCCTTTATTAGCAAGGGTTTCGCCGGTTTTGTCCAATCCTATTCTTTCATCAGGCGAGCGATTTCTGATCCCTAATCAGAGGATTGCAGCAGCATAATTATGTGGCTTTTGTCATCGCTTCTTATGAGGTTTTAGCTTGATGGAAGATACTCTTCACAGTTTATAGACTTGATAAGGAGGAATGACAATAGCCGACGGACGAATATCGTCTATCGGCTATTGGTCTTGTATATATATGATCTGCATAAGCAGAAAGGTGACTATCAATGAATCCGAAACATCTTAAGGGCTGGCTCAAGCATGGCGATTTTATCTTAATAGATATTCTCTGTCTTCAGCTTTGCTTTATCCTTGCTTACTGGGTCCTCCGTGGATACGGAAATCCGTATGGAACAGATGACTATCGGTATCAAGCTTTCGTGTTATTTGTAAGCCAGCTTGTTGTTATTCTATTTTCTAATAACTATGGTGGCATTCTGCGCAGAAAACGTTTTGATGAGTATATCGCGGTTCTGAAATACATCATCAGTGTTCTGGTTGTCGCATTGGTGTACCTGTTTGCGGTCAAGCGCTCTGCTACTGCATCCCGTTTGCAGCTTGGATACACCTCACTCTTCTTCTCGTTAGTTGACTACTTTTTCAGGCAGCTGAATAAAAAACGGATATTCAAGAGGGGCGTTAACAAAAGCAGGTCTATTGTTCTTGTAACGGGAAAAGACTATGTTGAAGATGCCATGAAAAAGCTGACCGATCCGAGAATCTATCAGGACTATACTATTTCTGGAATTGTCCTGTTTGATACAGATGAATCGGTTTCTTATGAGGGTATAGATATTCCGGTACTTCCACTGGGAGACGAAGCGATGAATCGCCTCACTCATTCATGGGTAGATGAAGTCTTCATTCTTCAACCGGACCATTTGCCATTCCCGACTAAGTTGATGGATGAGTTGATGATCATGGGTATTACGGTGGATCACACTGTAACATCAATTAGTGATGACCGTTGGCCTGTAACAGACATTCGCAAGATCGGTAAATACAAAGTACTGACAAACAGTGTTCGCTTTGTGACAGTCGGACAACTTGCTCTCAAACGAGCAATGGATATCGCTGGAGGCATTGTTGGTTGTATACTTACAGGAATCATATTTATCTTTGTTGCACCAGCAATATATATTAAGTCCCCCGGGCCTATCTTCTTCACACAGGAGCGCGTGGGTAGGAATGGAAGGACCTTCAAGATTCATAACGTCTTTGAGGAAGTTTTCCAATCTGCGCTTTGTAATAAACCAACAAATATTGCAGTTTAGAAACCCCGAATTTCGCCTCTGTTTTGTGCAGGGCAAACAAAGGGGTTTATGTCGTTTCTGAAAATGTACAAAACATACTGAAAATGAGCCGAACATAGCGGGGGCTGCGGAGCCGGATTATGGACCGATCATTGGCTCGGAAAACAGACCGAAAGAGACGGTATGTACAAAATACTATGTAAAAGTACATACAAGAGACGATAGGTATCGAAAGCTATGTAAAAGTTCATAAGAGCGGGTATTTGGCAAGAATGGTAAATGATTTCATTCCTACTGAGGTTTATTAGACAGAAAGGGCTTTCTCTTCCGATTCGAGCTGACGGGTAGATTGATCGGGACATTGACCGGGACACGGCCAGTTGGAATGGGCAGAGAAAACTGAATATTATGCTCCGCCGGTCTGAAAAACCGTGTGGGGGGGTAAAACACAGTGTACAAAAGAAACAATCAAGGGTGGATAAAGCATATTGATTTTATCCTTTGGGATGCGCTTGCACTACAGTTGGCATTTGTAATTGCATACCTGATTAGACAAGGTGGCTCACTACCCTACGCATCAGGCATTTATAGAACCCTCGCTGTCATGTTGGTTGTGGTTGACATTCTGATTGCAGCCATTTTCAACACCATGCATAACGTCATGAAGCGGGGCTATTACCAGGAGGCTATCCAGACATTCAAGCAAACTGTAATGGTTCTGCTGGTAATCGTTCTATACATGTTCGCAATGCAGATGGGTGATGCGTATAGCCGCCTTACTATTTTCTATACGGCGGTACTGCATTTCATCCTTGGATATGCAATCCGCATGGCCTGGAAACCTGTGGTGCGCCGGATTTGGAAGAACGGTAAGAAGGCCGCCATGATCATGGTTGCCGACGAAAAGCAGGTGCCGGAGATCCTCGAACGGGTCAGTGCCACAGATGATGTAGAGTATAGAGGCATTGTTTTAAGCAACAGAGACGGGACCGGGGAATGGATTGGTGGAGTACCCGTCGTGGCAAGTCTCGCTACAGCCTCTGACTATATCTGCCGGGAATGGGTGGATGAGGTCTTTGTATATCCTGCTCATTTGACTGATATTGAAGTTCACCGCTCCGACATCTATAAGAGTGTTGAAAGGCTCATCTACGATACATACCGCGAGTTTTCCAGGAAGAACTATGTTGTGGGATCTGCGGGGAGCGGCGGAAGTGCAGGTACAGCCACAGCAGTTGCGGAGCGTGAGGAGGCTACCGTTGCTTCTCTGATTGAGGATTGTCGGCAGATGGCGGTTCCGGTTCATATCCGGCTCCCTCTCTCCAACATCGGAAGCAAGAGTTTTATAGAGAAGGTCGGGGGCTATACGGTTCTTACCTCTGCGATCAACTATGCAAGCCCTCTGCAGCTTGCCATGAAACGGGCTTTGGATATTGTAGGTGGACTGGTAGGCAGTCTCATAGCCATCGTAGTGATAGCGGTTGTCGGTTCTCAGATTAAAAAAGAAAGCCCAGGCCCGATTCTCTTTAAACAAACTCGCATAGGGCTTAACGGCAAAAGGTTCAAAATGCTAAAGATACGAAGTATGTATGTAAATGCGGACGAACGCAAGGCTGAACTGATGAAAGACAACCGCGTATCAGATGGCATGATGTTCAAGCTGGATTGGGATCCGCGCATTATCGGAAACAAGATCGTTGATGGAAAACAGGTCACAGGCATCGGTCAGCGGATCCGTGACGGGAGTTGGGACGAGTGGCCCCAATTTTTCAATATTCTGAAGGGAGACATGAGCCTGGTCGGAACAAGGCCGCCGACGGTGGATGAATGGGAGAAGTACAAGTACCATCATAGAGCGCGTCTGGCGACAAGACCCGGTCTGACTGGCATGTGGCAGGTCAGCGGACGGAGTAAGATCACAGACTTTGAAGAAGTGGTCAAGCTGGATACGGAGTACATCAATCACTGGAGCATTGGTCTGGATATAAGAATACTGCTGAAAACAGTGAAGGCTGTGTTCACCAAGGATGGGGCGATGTGAGATTGGCAGATTGAACCCTGTATAGGGGATATCTGCTAAACAAAACCGAAGAGTCCCATTTAATGGTCTCGTACTTCTAATGTGCAAAAGCCTGTATTTAGTGACAAATATGAGGTTGATACACAATATATAGTGCTCAGAAGCTAATAAACCGTCAAAAATGCACTCATAATACAGTCGAAAAGCCATTTTTCCGTCTTTTGCGTTCATTTAATGTGCAATTACTTCTTATTTGCAAATAGAGATGATGAACACAAGATGTAGCGGTCAAAGCGAGCGATTTATGCAAGATATATGGAAAAGGAGCTAAACAGGTGTGTCAAACAAGAAAACAGCACTCTTCTTCCTGATCCTTGCAATCCTCATGGTCCTGTTCTTTACGTTTCAGAATCCAGAACAGAGCAGAGACCTGAGTGAAGCGGTTAGATCATGGCTGGGGAGTATAGGGATAGATGTTGAGTATAAGACGCTGCGGAGCAATGTCCACATCCTGGAATACTTCATCGTTGGATTAGCGGTGTGTGGATTCTGCAGGAGTAGAGGGTGGAAGAATTGGGTTGGGCTGATGGCCGGATGCGGCATCGGTGTGGTTGACGAATGCATGAAGACGCTGCTTCCAGGGAGAGAGTTTGAAGCTGTTGATCTGGTCAAAGACTGGATTGGTGTGGCGGTAGCAGGGCTGATTATGCTTTTGATAAGAAAACGAACGGAGGCCAAATGAAGAATGGCTAATAACACTGAACAGAATATGGCCTCAGGCAAACACGCTGTGCAGCATGTGTTCATCATCGGCTCTAAGAGTATCGGACAGTATGGCGGTTACGAGACGTTTGTTGATAGACTGATCGGTGAGCATGAGCACGAGGACAGCATCAAGTACCATGTGGCCTGCAAAGCCAATGGCGATGGGCACATGGACGAGAGCAAGCTGGATGGGATAAGGATACTGAAGAAGAACGACGATGGATCGGTAACTGAATTTGAATACAAGAACGCTCATGTGTTCAAGATCCCCTGTCCGAACATCGGTCCGGCTGTAGCAATCTATTATGATCGGGCGGCGGTGAAGTATAGCATTCAGTATTGCAAGGAGAATCATATCAGTCACCCAATCTTCTACATCCTCACATGCCGGATCGGATTGTTCATCGATGGACTGGTAAAGCAGATCAAAAGCATCGGAGGTATGTACTATCTGAATCCGGACGGACATGAGTTTCTTCGAGCCAAGTGGCCCAAACCTGTTCGCAAATATTGGAAGTGGTCCGAGAAGAAGATGGTCAAGGATGCCGATCTGGTTATCTGCGACTCTGTGAATATCGAGAAGTACATCAAAGAGGAATATCAACATCCGCATACAACCTATATCGCTTATGGCGCTGATGTTGAGAAGAGCAGTATGCCGGATGATGATCCGAAGTTCGTGAATTGGCTGCAAGAGAAAGGACTGAAGGCTGGAGAATACTACCTGGTTGTCGGCCGTTTCGTTCCAGAAAACAACTATGAGACGATGATTCGGGAGTTTATGAAGAGCCACAGTAAGAAAGATTTCGCGATAATCACAAACATGAACGATCGGCTCAGATCGTATCTGGAAGAGACGTTGCACTTCAGCACTGATCCTCGCATCAAATTCGTTGGCACTGTGTATGACAGGGAGTTGTTGAAGAAGATCCGTGAGAATGCTTACGGTTACTTCCATGGTCATGAGGTTGGCGGGACGAATCCGAGCCTGCTGGAAGCACTGGGAAGTACGGAGCTGAACCTGCTACTCGACGTTGGCTTCAATAAAGAAGTTGGACAAGAGGCTGCTCTGTACTGGAGCAAGAAGGATGGCGATCTGGCTGGGCTGATTGATAGGGCAGATGAGATGGATGCTGAGTGGCGAGGAAAATTCGGCGCAGCGGCAAAAGAGAGGATCAGGACTGCGTATAGCTGGGAGTTTATCGGAAGCGAGTATAAGAGAGTGTGGGCTGAATAATCTCCTTTTACTTCGGAGGTAGAAATGATATTTGATAGATTATATGGCGGAATGGGAAATCAAATGTTCCAATACGCTTTTGGTAGAAAACTACAAAAAAAGTATGGCGGAAAACTTTATTTAGATGTTTCAGATGGAACAGAGTTTGCTGCAACAGAAGCGGATAAACATAGAGCCACTGTTTTAGGTGAATTTTCGATTCCAAATGAAGGTGTAGTTTTTATTGACAACAGAGCTGAGTTTGAGAGAAAAGCAGGAAAGGGCATAAAGCTGGCTGACTTCCTGGATAAACTTCCCAGAGCAGCCCGGAAAATCACAAAAAGCAATCAGCTCTATCGGAAATTGGTAAAACTGATTCAAAACAGATTCAACTCTCGCGGTTATTTCACGGCATATGATTGCTTTGTAGAACCGGCATATCCCCCGATGCTTGAAAAGATATATATTAATGGCCTTTTTACATCAAGAAGGTACTTCGAAGATATTTATGAAAATCTCAAATGTGAGTTTGAGCCAAAGCATATGCCTGACGAGCGTAACCAGTTTTTTTTGACAAGTATTAAGTCCTGCATATCTGTTTGTGTCCACGTAAGAAAAGGCAATAGCTATTTAAGTAATCCGTACCTAAATGTATGCGATGGCAGATATTTTGAAGAAGCAATGGATAGAATTGAAAAAGTATATCCGAGTTCTGTTTTCTTCATTTTCTCTAATGATTTTAACTGGTGCAAGGATAATATAGATTTTAATAAACACAGATGTGTTATTGTTGATGCAAACGATGGACAACATGCTGTAGATGAATTGAGATTAATGAAAGCCTGCCAACATTTTATTCTTTCAAATAGTACTATGGGATGGTGGGCTCAGTATTTGAGCGACAATAAGAAACGAATGGTCGTGTCTCCCAGTACATGGGCAAAGGGAAAGATAAGTCTTTTAAGTGACTTGATTGAAAAGAACTGGGAATTGATTGAGGTTTGAAATAATGCTGAATAATCAATCTGGAAGCAATATAAAATATGATGCGATCTTACTTGTCACAGAGAAAAGTTTGCATGTTTTGGAAATTAGCCTGCCGTATATAAAGAAAAATCTTGGAGCACAGAAAATCTATGCAATTGCTCCTTCAAGAATACAGGACAAATTAAAAACAATGAGTGTGGGCTATATTGATGAGGACAGTCTTATTCCGGGACTCACGTTTAGGAGGATAAAGAAATTAATTGAGAACCGAGGATTGGATACAAACAGAACTGGTTGGTATTATCAACAATTTTTGAAATATGGTTTTTCATATGTGACTAAGAATGAATATTATTTGACGTGGGATGCTGACACAATACCATTAAATTCCATTACATATTTCAAGGATGGGAAGCCTTCGTTTGTTGAAAAAAAGGAAATGCATCAAGGGTATTTTAATACTTTGAATACTCTTTTCAGGGGTGAGATCCATAGATATGATTCAAGCGTTTCCTTTGTAGCGGAGAATATGTTGTTCAATACTACTATCGTGAGGGAAATAATCGAAAGAATTGAAAGCAATGAAAGCCTTGATGGTAACATCTTTTATGAGAAAATCATTAATGCTGTAGAACCAGAGGATTTTCAATCAGGTTTCAGTGAGTTTGAGACCTATGGCAACTATGTAAGAATCAAACATCCAGACTTATATGGGAGTTTGAATCTGCGAACGCTCCGAAATGGATCATTCTTTGTTGGAAGAGAACCAACTCAAGATCAAGTCGAATGGGCGCAAAGAGACTTTGATATTATGTCCATTGAAGGAAGAGAAACATTTGTAGTGAAACTATCAACGCACAAATGGTTTAGAAAGGTATTCCGACTTAAAACTATTTCAAAGTTAGTACTCAAAATGAGGAGTATGCGCCGCACTATATTAGGATTAGAGAAACTTGATTACGATTGAGTATTTGGGATGGAAAGAAACAAAATGAATAAAACTAAAGTATTTGCTGCTTATCTTCCTCAGTACCATATAACGGAGGATAATAACAAATTTTGGGGAGAAGGCTATACGGATTGGGAAGGTGTAAAAAAAGCTAGGCCATTATTTGAAGGCCACAATCAGCCTAGGATTCCCCTTAACAATAATTACTATGATTTATCAAACTACAAAGCAATAGAATGGCAGGCAGAGACTGCATCTCAGTATGGAATAGACGGGTTTAATATTTACCACTATTGGTTTAAGGATGGAAAGCAGGAATTAGAGAAGCCAGCGGAATTGTTGCTTGCTCATCCTGAAATAGATATAGAGTATTACTTTACTTGGGATAATTGTGCTTGGCGGAGAACATGGAGCAATGTTCAAGGTAATGATTGGGCTCCACTGTTTGAAGGTGAAAAAAAAGTTGATGTTAATGGGATGTCTGTATTAGTAGATTTTGATTACGGCGACGAAGACCAATGGACAGAGCACTTTGATTATTTGCTACAGTTTTTCAGAGATTGTAGATATCTGAAGATCGACAATAAACCTGTTTTTGCTTTCATGACGACAGTAGATCATGAAAGGCTAACAAAGATGGCCATCTATTGGGATGAATTGGCCAAGCAAAGTGGTTTTTCTGGAATGTATCTTATTTCACAGAAAAGCTTCTATAAAGAAAAGGTTCATTTGAATAATACTTTTATATATGAACCGATAACATCAGCTTGGGGTAAGAAAAAGTCCTGGAATGAGAAAATCAAAAAGTATTTTCATATTGAATTCAAAAACCAAGGCCCGGCAAAGTTTATTTACGATTATGAAAGAGTATGGAGAAGAATTATTCGTAATACAAGGAAAACTTCATGCATCCATAGTTGCTTCGTGAGGTATGATGATACACCTCGAAGGGGAAAGAATGCAGGAGTGATAGTCCACGATACGTCCGAATTGTTTGAAAAGTATTTTAGACAGTTCCATCAGATATGTTCAAAAAAGGGTGAGCCATTTGTTCTTATCACTGCTTGGAATGAATGGGGAGAGGGCGCATACCTTGAGCCTGATGCTAGTGGTGGATATTCTTATCTTGAAGCACTAAAAAGGGCGCTCGAATAGTCAAGTGCTCACGAAACTGTGCAAAGGGATGAAGGGATGAATTCAAAGATAAGTATTAAACGAAAAAATCTAGCTGTCTATCTCTTGATTTTGATAAGTGTTTTTCCAGCATATTATCATATTATGGGAAGAATGGTTAGCAGCGTTATTCTGGTGCCAGTATTGTTTTTCATTGCAGTATTAGGGAGAGCCTCAATAAAGAGCTCTGACTTGAAAGCGATGGGATTATTCTTTATATGGATTCTAATTAAGTCATTTATATATGTTTATCATGGAGAAGCATTCCGGGCGGTATCATTTTCAGTACTCATTATATCAATTGCATTAGTTGTTCCAACATATATAACGTCTAAAGAAAAATTTATTTCCCTGATAGATTTAATGCTAGCTGTTTCTGTATTTCTTTGTATATTGGGTATTGTTGAAGGAGTTACAGGCTTTAATCCGTTCGTCATGCTTGACACGGAAGGAAATGTTGTTAGAAATCTAGAACGCCTTGGAATCGTTAGGATAATCAGTTTCACGGCACAAGCAACTCATTATGCCATCTATGATTCCATGATGGCAATTTTGGCAATCTATAGGGTGAGTATTGAGAAGACAAAACGAGAGAAGAACAAGTTCTATATAATAATGGGGCTCAATATCATCAACCTGTTATTAACGTTAACACGATCTACAATCGTTTGTTTTATTGCATGTGTTTTCATCATCATACTCAAAATGGGCGTTGGTCGGTTTTTACGAATTATTCTTATTGTTCTCATTGGGGTAATTGTTACCGGGGTGTTCTATGAAGAAAGCTTTTTGGGTCAAATTATTTACATGATGCTAGCTCTTGTGTTCCCTTCATTTGCAGATAGATTGTCGACAGGGGCGTTGTCGGAATATGCAAATGGCATTGCTGATAGAGTAAATCTTTATAAGTGGGTTTACGAAAGCGTGGCGGGTCATATGATTCTTGGAATGGGAGAAAGAACTCAGTTCGCTTATGTACACAAAATTGATATGGTACTGTTTTCTTATTATGAAACAAAAAGAAGTATAGAGGTGTACGTCCTCTATTTGCTATATCATTTTGGCTTTGTCGGTGTTATTTCCGAAATGATAGTGTACATTCAACTAACTTTCCGAGCTTTCAGAAACAGCCTCAAGAAAAAAATGCAGTTCGAAACCAGATTCAACTTCGATTTTATCATCTTTGTTATTCTCATCATGAATATAATTAACTGGTTTGCTGTGGCTCAAGGTGAAGAGTCAACGACAATATATATATTGCTGTTCGCATGGATTTCATACACGGGATTAAAGAGAAAAGAATCAGTAACATCAGCTATGGGAGGAGACAAATGATAATCGGGCTATTTGGCTTTTCATTTGAAGATAGAAATAAAGGTTGTGAGGCACTAACATATTCTTTCATTAGTTTGCTCGAAAAGATAGTAGAAGATGATCTAACTGTTATCAACCTTAGCGGAATAGGACAGGTAGATAAAATAGCCGAAAGGTTTCCTGGTATTAAGTTTGATGCTGTTGGCTTCCAAAGAAACAATATCTCTATTAAGTCTTTTAGGAGACTGATGCAATGTGACTATGTCTTCGATTGCACATTTGGAGATAATTTCTCTGATATTTATTCCTTGCCATTTGTGAGCAGGACAACAAATTACAAAGAAATGACGTTGCTTCTTGGGAAGAAACTTATTATTGCACCGCAAACTATAGGGCCTTTTAAAGATGAAAAGCTAAAGAAAAGAGTGGGGAAAGTCCTCAAAAAAAGTGCACTCGTTTTCACAAGAGATGAGATGTCGAGTCAGTGTGTTCGAGAACTTTCTGGCCGGGAGCCTATTACAGTAACAGACCTAGCTTTTATTTTGCCATATCAAAAAAGAGAATCGGATGGAAAACTAAGAGCTGGAATTAACGTGTCTGGTTTGCTATGGAGAGGTGGCTTTGACCAAAAAAATCAATTTGGACTCACCTTAGACTATCATAATTATGTTGATTCTGTGGTTTCTCAGCTTAAACAAAGAGGCTATGAGATTCACTTTATCTCTCATGTTCTTTCACATGATGAGAATGAGATTGATGAGGATTATAAGGTATCCATAGAACTTTCTGGCAGGTATGGAGAAGAACACGCACCGTTCTTTCAGGATCCTATCGAGGCGAAAAATTATATTTCCGGCATGGATGTTTTTATTGGGTCTAGAATGCATTCGACAATTGCTGCATTCTCGTCCGGAGTGATTACGATACCCGTATCTTATAGCAGGAAATTTGAGGGACTCTTTAATAGCATTGGATATGATTATACTATCAATGCAAGGAAACTTGTGACGGATGAGGCAATCCAAAAAACAATTTACTATATAGATAATCGTAATGAACTTAAAAGAGCACAAGAGATAGGAATGCAAAGAATAGGAGCATTGAATCAAGTACTTGAAACCTCAATCCGGGACTTTTTTTCAGAGCGTTCACAGTAGGAGAGAATTGTTCACGTGCAAAGAAAAGATGAATTAAAAAAAGCGGGTATCTTATACTTAATAGGAAATCTGTTTAATAAAGGAATTGCCTTTCTCACAGTTCCGATTTTTACCAGAATTCTAAGTACATATGATTATGGCGTAGTTAATACTTACAATTCCTGGGTTGCCATTCTTAATATGGTTCTCGGGTGTGCTTTGACAATGGGGGTACGAGCGTCGTTTATAGATTACGAGAAAGAGGCGGATGGTTTCATCGCTTCAATTCTAAAGTTTACCTTCTTAGTGACAATAGGGGTTTCTTTGTTTGCGGGCCTGATCACTCTTTTTCTCCCGATTAATCGAGTTTATGTTGTTCTTGTAATACTGTGCTGTCTTCATGGGGGATTCTGGGCAATAATCGATGATTATCTTCAGTACCTGATGATGAAGTACAGATATAGAGAGAGAACAATTTTGATGATTCTTCCTAACCTGATTGCTCTAAGCGGATCTATAGCAATAATCATGCTGTTGCTCAACAGCGAGAAGTATTTAGGAAGAATTGTAACAACTTCAATAGTTTACATACTATTCGGGATATATATTTTATGTATCAATAATAAAAAGAGGGTACCAAAGGAAAAAAGAAATGAATATGTCAAATATGGCCTAAGCGTTTCCGCCCCACTTATTCTGCATGGCATTGCTTTAAATTTGCTCTCCCAGTCGGATCGTACAATGATTACCTGGCTCGCAGATGCCTCACAAACAGGTATTTATAGCTTGATATATAATTTCAGTATGATAGCGACTGTGATTACAACATCGTTAGATGGATTATGGGTTCCTCATTTTATCGATAGCCTAAAAAAACGTGAGATAGATGATATTAATGACAAGGCAACTTGGTACATTGCTCTTATGACATGTTCAATGGTGTGCCTAGTACTTGTAGGACCAGAAATAGTCAAGATACTTGCACCAAGCTCGTATTGGGAAGGAATATCAATTATTCCGCCGATTGTCTTGGCAAACTATTTGATTTTTTGTTATTCACTATATGTTAATACTGAACACTTTTATAAAAAAACAAAGTCGATTGCAGCATATACTGTGGCTGCCGCTATATTCAATCTAATAACAAATTTCATTCTTATACCTAAATATGGATATGTTGCAGCGGCATATACCACATTGGCATCTTATATAGTCGCATTAGTTCTTCATGCACGCAAAGCTATTAAGCTGGAACCAGAAGTGTTACCTGTTAAAAAATTTGCATCATCCTTTGCTTTCGTTTGTATTGGAACAGTTCTATTTTATGTTTTTAAAGAGAACTGGATTGTAAGATGGTGTTTTGCGATTGGGTTCCTTGTCTTTAGTATCATACAATATAAAGAAATACTCATATCGCTGTTTTTACGGAAAAATTAGTAGTGGTGATTATTGAATTATGAAAACTGATTATAAAAAGTATTGCACTGGATGTGGGCTTTGCCAGTCAAAAGAATACACGTTGTTCTCCGAAAATGAAAAAGGTTTTTTGTTCCCAGATGTGGTAAACGAGGATATGGTCTCGTTCTGCAATCAGTACTGCCCTATGGGGGAAAATGGGATTAAAGAGCACTCTGGAGATAGCATATGGGGGGATTATACCGGTTTTTGGACAGCCTATTCTTCTGACTGCAATATAAGGAAGCATTCATCCAGTGGTGGAATAGTGACAACTATATGTTGTTGGCTATTAGCACACAAAATCGTTGATGGTGTTATTCAGATCAGAGGAAAGGCTGATAATCCAACCGACACGGAGACTGTTATTAGTAGATCTTTGGATGAAGTGAAAACTTGTTCAGGATCTCGTTACACAAGGTCTTCGCCTTTACTTAATATTGATAGCTATATTGATGAATCCTCTAAGTACGCATTCGTTGGAAAACCATGCGACTGCATTGCATTGCGTAATTATATGGAAATAAATCCCAAAATAAAGGAATCCATTTTATATCTGTTGTCATTCTTTTGTGCGGGGACTCCAAGTCAAGAAGCAAATGCTAAGCTATTGGATAGACTGGAAATTCCTCTAAATGAATGTGCATCACTTGTATATCGAGGTGATGGATGGCCGGGATATACGAAAGCAATAAGTAGCGATGGAAGAGAATCTTTAATAGATTATCAGTCCGCATGGATGGATATTCTGGGGAGAGATATTCGTTACTGCTGCAAATTTTGCTTTGATAGTATTGGCGAAATGGCAGATATATCAGCTGGTGATTACTGGTTTTTAAATTCACAACTCGAACCTGATTTTACAGAACGTGATGGGCGTAATTGTGTGTTTGCTTGGACAGAGCGCGGCAAAGAGCTGTTTAGTAAGCTTATAGATGACGGGAGTGTTTCTGTTGAAGATGAAACAATTGATAATTTGAATCGTGCACAGCCAAACCACTATAATCGTCGGTCTACGTTATATACAAAACTATCCATAATGAAAATATGCGGAAAACCGGTGCCAGCATATCCAAACAAGGAGTTAAGAAAATTTTTGCATTTTAATACATTTCTGAATCATATGCGCGCTGCAAAGGGAACCATTGAAAGGATTGCAAATGGAAAAATCTAAAATGGCTAATAAAGTCTATGAAAAATTGTTTAGATTGAAGTTTCTGGGCCATTATGTATTTCGCAATAAAATCATAGAGTCCGAAGGTGGAGAACGGCTCTCAACGACATTGCGCAATGTGACAAAGAGTGATTATTCAGTAAATGTTGGACTATATACATATGGCTGCTGCTTTAGCTCATATTTCAACTTGGGCGGGACAGTAAATATTGGAAACTATTGCTCATTTGCAACTGATATCCACTACTTTGGTGCAAATCATCCAATGCATTATGCATCAATGTCCCCATACTTTTATAATCCGGTTCTAGGACTTGATGTTAAAGATGTGCCAAGAGAGACACTAAACATTGGAAATGACGTCTGGTGCGGTTATGGCGTGATAATTACTAACAAGTGTCATAGCATCGGAAATGGTGCAGTAATCGGAGCTGGCTCTATTGTTACTTCAGATATTCCTCCATATGCAATTGTAATAGGAAGCCCGGCAGAAATAAAGAAATATCGCTTCGATGAGACAACTATTTCACTATTAGAGGAATCAAAATGGTTCGAACTTCCACCTGAGAAGATAATGAAATATTACGAACATATAGATGAACCTAAAGAGTTCGCACAGAGAATAATCAATGATCGGAAAAACCATAGCATATGATGCAAATTGATGTTGTTGACTGTATGAAGCAGGAAGATTACCACGGAGGAATTATCTAAATGAAGAAAGCATTGATTACAGGCGTGACCGGACAAGACGGAAGTTATCTGTCTGAGTTTCTAATTGAAAAAGGGTATGATGTTCATGGAATTATTCGCCGTAGTTCCGTAGATTACAGAGAGCGCATCGCCCATCTGGAAGGACATCGTCAGTTTCATCTGCACTATGGGGATCTGAGCGATACCAGCTCTCTTGTGAAGGTCATTGGAACAGTAAGGCCTGATGAAATCTACAATCTTGCTGCGCAAAGCCATGTACAGGTTTCTTTCGATTCTCCGGAGTTCACAGCCGATATCGATGCGACAGGTGTCCTTCGTGTTCTGGAGGCTGTACGAATCACGGGCTTAGCAGGTACCTGTCGTATCTATCAGGCTTCCACATCCGAGCTCTACGGCAAGGTCGAGGAGGTTCCCCAGAACGAGAAGACTCCCTTCCATCCCTACAGCCCCTATGCTGTCGCTAAGCAGTATGGCTTTTGGATCACGAAAGAATACCGTGAGGCCTACAACATGTTCTGCTGCAGCGGTATTCTGTTCAACCATGAGTCCGAGAGACGCGGAGAGACCTTCGTCACTCGTAAAATCACCCTGGCTGCGGCTCGCATCGCCCAGGGCAAGCAGGATAAGCTGTACTTAGGGAACCTCTCCTCTCTCCGCGACTGGGGCTATGCCAAAGATTATGTTGAATGCATGTGGCTGATCCTGCAGCACGAGACCCCTGAAGACTTCGTAATTGCTACAGGCGTACAGCACAGTGTCCGTGAGTTTGCCACACTGGCTTTCCATCATGTCGGGATCGAACTTGAATGGGTCGGCGAAGGTATGGATGAGAAGGGAGTAGACCGCGCTACTGGCCGCGTGCTGGTCGAAGTATCCCCGGACTTCTATCGTCCCACTGATGTTGTCAACCTTTGGGGCGATCCGACAAAGGCAAAGATGGAGCTCGGCTGGAATCCAACTAAGACCAGCTTTGAAGAACTGGTAAGGCTCATGGTTGCTCACGATATGGAAAAGGTCGCGGTCGAACGGGCCGAGGAGCATATCAAAACCAATCTGGCAGAATACCTTGAGAAAGGTGTTGTGAAGTAATACCGGTTTCCCGGTTTCAAGCCATCCACAGATACGGACGATAAAATACGGGCCAATGATCGGCCAGAAAGAAGAATAACACTATGATGGAAAAGAACGCAAAAATATATGTCGCAGGCCATAGAGGCATGGTCGGTTCCGCCATTAAACGTGAACTGGAGCGTCAGGGCTATACCAACATCATCACCAGGACGCACAAGGAACTGGATCTTCTCAACCAGGATGCCGTTGAGACCTTCTTCGCAGAAGAAAAGCCAGAGTACGTATTTCTTGCCGCAGCCAAGGTCGGCGGCATTGTGGCCAATGAGTCCGCCCTTGCAGATTTCATGTATGACAACATGATGCTGGAGATGAATGTCATCCACAGCGCCTGGAAAAATGGCTGCAAAAAGCTCGAGTTCTTGGGCTCCTCCTGCATCTATCCCCGTATGGCTCCTCAGCCCATGACTGAGTCCTGCCTTCTGACCGGCGAGCTGGAAAAGACCAACGAGGCCTATGCGTTGGCGAAAATCTCTGGTCTGAAATACTGCGAGTTCCTGAACCGGCAGTACGGCACAGATTTCATCTCCGTTATGCCCACGAACCTCTATGGTCCTAATGACAACTATCATCCGACCCACAGCCATGTCCTCCCCGCCCTGATCCGTCGCTTCCATGAGGCGAAGGAGTCCGGAGCTGAGTCCGTCACCTGCTGGGGTGATGGCAGCCCGCTGCGTGAGTTTCTCTATGTGGATGACCTCGCTAACCTCTGCGTGTTCCTGATGAACAATTACAGCGGCAACGAGACTGTGAACGCGGGAACCGGTAAAGAGCTGACGATCAAAGAGCTCACAGAGCTGGTAGCGAAGGTCATCGGGTATACCGGTAAGATTGAATGGGATACGACAAAGCCCAATGGCACTCCTCGCAAGCTGCTGGATGTGAGCAAGGCAACGAAACTGGGCTGGACCTACAAGACCGAGCTGGAAGACGGCATCCGTCTGTCCTATCAGGACTTCCTTACAAATCCCATGAGGGTGGAGCGATAAGATTCTTAGTTATTATGGGAAAGATGTGAAAATTCTATATAGTAAAAACAAATAGCATAATACTATATAAGGGAAATAGGTTTTCAACTTTCCCTACTTTCCCATTGGATTCCCCATGTGGCTATACCGGTGTTGGAAAGAGAAGGGACAACGCATGAACATCATTTTATTATCTGGCGGATCAGGTAAGCGCCTGTGGCCGCTGTCCAACGACATCCGCTCCAAACAGTTTATAAAGATATTTAAGAGACCGGAGCACTCTGTTCCGATGGGAACTGAAGATGGCAACGGTTATGAGTCTATGGTGCAGCGAATCTATCGGCAGATCAAGACTGTCGATCCGGATGCTACTGTGACGATTGCGACCTCAAAGTCTCAGGTCTCGGCCATCCACAACCAGCTTGGCGCTGATGTGGGTATAAGCGTGGAACCCTGCCGCCGTGACACTTTCGCCGCTATAGCACTCGCTACTGCTTACCTTCATGATGTGCAGGGAGTAGACGAGAATGAAGCAGTGGTCGTCTGCCCGGTCGACCCTTATGTGGAAGAGGGTTACTTTCAAACTCTCCACGCTATGTGCGATGCAGCCCAGCGTGGGCCAGAGAACCTCGTCCTCATGGGCATTGAGCCGACCTATCCGTCTGAGAAGTACGGCTACATTAAGCCCATGGAAAGAGACGGCAAATGGAGTTGGGGTTTCACAGAGAAACCTGATCAAAAGAAGGCTGCGGAATATATAGCCGCTGGCGCTCTGTGGAACGGCGGTGTGTTTGCATATAAACTGAGCTATGTGCTCGGCAAAGCACGCGAGCTGCTGGGAACCGATGACTACTCCATTCTATTCAGCGCATACGATACACTGAAGAAGATCTCCTTCGACTATGCAGTGGTTGAGCAGGAGACTTCTCTGGAAGTCCTCCGCTATAGCGGTACATGGAAAGATCTCGGAACCTGGAACACGCTGACGGAGGCAATGGAAGAAACCACCGTCGGTGATGCCCGTCTGAATGATACCTGCTCCAACGTCCATGTGATCAACGAACTGGGGGTTCCGATCCTTGTCATGGGCGGGAAAGATATGGTCGTAGCAGCTTCTCCTGAAGGCATCCTGGTCTCTGATAAAGAACAGAGTTCCTATATCAAGCCTTTCGTAGACGCCATCGACCAGCAGATCATGTTCGCAGAAAAGAGTTGGGGCTCTTACCGCGTTCTGGATGTTGAAGAGGACAGCATGACCGTGAAGGTCACACTGAACCCCGGACATCATATGAACTACCACAGTCACGAGAAACGTGATGAAGTCTGGACAGTCATCAGCGGAACCGGTAAAACCATCGTAGATGGCATGGAGCAGCCCGTGAAGGCTGGTGATGTGGTTACTATGGCTGCCGGATGCAAACACACCGTTATCGCTGGCGACGCAGGCCTTCAGCTGATGGAAGTACAGCTCGGAGAAGCTATCACTGTAACCGACAAAAAGAAATATGAGTGGCCGTTATGAACCGTCCATTTCTCTTAGATCCTGCCGCCAAAGATTATCTCTGGGGCGGGAGTCGGCTAAATGATGATTTTAATCTGAACCTACACTGCTCTCCTCTTGCAGAAGCATGGGTGTGTTCGACTCACCCAGATGGCCCCTCCACCGTTCCTGCCTTTTCCTGCACGTTGTCTGAAGTTTTAGCTGCTCACCCTGAGTACCTAGGGACGCACCCCCTGCAGATAATGAGTGGGAAGCCGGAGCTGCCGATCCTGATTAAACTGATCGACGCAAAGAAGGATCTGAGCGTGCAGGTCCATCCGGATGATGATTATGCTCGTATTCATGAGGGCAGCTTGGGCAAAACCGAGATGTGGTATGTGCTGGATAGCAAACCCGGCGCGGAACTGATCTATGGATTTAAGCAGGATGTGGAGGCATCTACAATCAGGTCGGCGTTAGAAACCGGTACCGTCACTTCACTGCTCAACCATGTACCCGTTTATAAGGATGACCTATTCTATATCGAATCCGGAACTGTCCATGCCATTGGCGCAGGAATACTCCTGGCTGAGATACAGCAGTCCTCCAATCTAACCTACCGTCTCTACGACTATGACCGGGTTAACAAGAATGGACACAAGCGTCCGCTACATGTAGACAAGGCATTGGAAGTCGCAAGACTCTCTTCTTCTGCCACACCTCGCCAGCCGATGCGAGTGCTAAAGTACAGGAACGGAACGGCAAGTGAATTATTAACTCGTTGCAAATACTTCCAGGTGGAGCGGATGATACTGAATACAGAGGTCAACCGACAGATGGCTGATTTCCGCACAGACTCCAACAGCTTCCACGCTCTGCTGACCGTCGACGGATGCGGAGTCATGCTCGGTGACGGTGTAGATCTCCCCTTCTTCAAAGGCGACTGCATCTTTGTTCCAGCTGAGAGTGAACCATTGAAACTACATGGAAAGGCGCAGATATTGAATGTCAGCTGTTGAAGTACATGTGTGCCCAATCCTGATGCGGACCGTGCTGTGGAATGATGAGCACTGCACCGAGAAAACCTGCACCGAGATGACCTGCACGGAGGATTGCCCTATACATGAGTTGGAAAACGATAAAGACTGAGGAGATGTTTACAGCTCCGTATGTAACGGTTCGAAAGGACAAGGTTCAACTCCCGGACGGAGCAGTGATTGATGATTTCTATACGGTGAAGATTCAGGATGCCGCGCTGATCATGGCGTTGACAGAGGATAGCCATATCCTCTTGAAATCTGAATATCGCTATGCGTGTGGCTGCGATGTCATAGAATGTCCAGCCGGGATGGTTGAAAAGGGTGAAGATCCGATGGTCACCGCTGAGAGGGAACTGTATGAAGAAACCGGGTACAAGAGCGATGACTGGATCTATCTCGGTCCGACATGGGAGAGCACAAGCAAGCTGACGAACACAATGCATCTTTATCTGGCCCGGAATTGCGTGAAGGTTTCTATTCAGCACCTGGATATCAATGAACATATGACGGTTATTGCTGTCCCGCTGGAAGAGGCAGTAAACATGGTTATGTCCGGTGCTATCAACGCCAACAGTTCAGCTCACGCGATCCTTAAGGTGGCAAGAATGATGGGGGAATGAGAATGGATTATAAGTCTGAATATATCAGATGGCTTGAGAAAGCTGATGAAGAACTGAAGATTGAACTTAAGACCATGGATGATGCAGCGATAGAGGACGCCTTCTATCGCAACTTGGCGTTTGGTACAGGTGGACTTCGTGGAACAATTGGCGCTGGCACCAACCGCATGAATGTTCACGTAGTGGCGAAGGCAAGCCAAGGCCTGGCCAACTATCTGCTGTCCTCCTTCTCCTCCCCCTCTGTGGTCATCGGCTATGACAGCAGGATTAAGTCTGATGCTTTTGCCAAGGTCGCTGCTGGTGTGTTCGCAGCAAACGGCGTAAAGGTCCACATCTGGCCGGAACTGCTGCCGGTTCCCACAGTGAGCTATGCGGTTCGTTATCTGCATGCCTCTGCTGGCGTGATGGTCACTGCTTCTCATAATCCGAGCAAGTATAACGGCTATAAAGTGTATGGTCCTGACGGCTGCCAGATCACTACAGAAGCTGCGGCGGCAATCCTCTCTCAAATCGATGCGCTAGACATCTTTGTGGATGTCCGTACTTCCTCTTTTGAGGATGGACTGAAGGCTGGGACGATCGATTACATCGACTCCAATGTGCTTGATGCCTTCATTGCGGAAGTGAAGGGACAATCGGTCCTCTTCGGAGACGAAGTGGATAAGAACGTCTCCATCGTTTACAGTCCGCTCAACGGTACCGGCCTGAAACCAGTGACCAGAGCATTAAGCGAATCCGGTTTTACCAACATCACTGTTGTGGAAGAGCAAAGGCTCCCAGATGGAAACTTTCCGACTTGTCCTTATCCGAATCCGGAGATCAGGGAAGCGATGGAACGTGGCCTTCAATACTGTGAGAAGACTGGTGCTGACCTTCTTCTGGCTACTGATCCCGACTGCGACCGCTGCGGGATCGCGGTAAAGAGTGATGATGGCTATCAACTGCTGACGGGAAATGAGGTCGGTCTTCTTCTCCTAGACTACATTTGCTCACAGCGGCAGAAGCACGGACTGATGCCAGCTCACCCAGTTTTCATCAAGACCATTGTCACGATGGACCTGGCTGAGAAGATTGCGGAGCACTATGGTGTGGAGACCGTGAACGTCCTGACTGGCTTCAAGTTTATTGGTGAAGTGATCGGGCGGCTTGAGAAGGATGGCCGAGCATCAGACTACATCGGCGGTTTTGAGGAATCATACGGCTATCTAACTGGCTCTTATGTTCGTGATAAGGATGCAGTAAACGCCGCTTTCATGATCTGTGAGATGTTCGCGTTCTATAAGACGAGAGGTGTGAGTCTGTTAGATAAGCTGAACGAACTCTACACCACCTATGGCTACTGCCTGAATACGCTCCACAGCTATGAGTTTAATGGTTCCGCCGGGATGCAGAAGATGGCTGAGATTATGGCAGAGTTCCATAAAGGAATCGAAAGCATCGCGGGGCAGAAGGTTGAAAGGACCGAGGATTATAGTGTGGGTCTTAACGGACTGCCAAAGTCAGACGTGCTGAAGTTTTTCACATCATCCGGATCTGTGGTTATCAGACCTTCAGGTACAGAACCGAAGTTAAAGACATATATCAGTGTGACTGCTGAGAACAAAGCTGTTGCAGAATGCATCGAGAGAAAAATTGACTCTGAGCTTTCAGCTCGCATGAAATAAGGTAATTCGGAAGGAGAACCAACCACAATGACCACTTACTTAGTAACCGGCTGCGCTGGCTTCATCGGGGCGACCTTCGTCCACTATATGCTAAAGAAGTACACTGACATCAAGATCATCAACCTTGATGCACTGACCTATGCCGGTAACTTGGAAAACCTGAAGGATCTGGAGGACGACGCCAGACACATCTTCGTACACGGGAATATCTGTGATGAAGACCTCGTCGCAAAGCTTATTGCGGACTATGATCCCGATTACATCATCAATTTCGCTGCCGAGTCCCACGTGGACCGCAGCATCGCCAACCCGGAGATCTTCGTGACCACCAATGTGATGGGCACCGTGAATCTGCTCCAGAGGGCGAAAGAAGCCTGGTATGACGCAGGGCAGAAGACCTGGAAAAGCGGGAAGAAGTACGTGCAGGTGAGCACGGATGAGGTCTATGGTGCTCTGGGCGCGGAAGGATATTTCACTGAAGACACTCCAATCAATCCGCACAGTCCTTATAGTTCTTCTAAGGCTTCAGCAGACCATTTCGTTAAAGCTTTCCACGATACCTACGGGATGCCTGTGAACATCACGAGATGCTCGAACAACTATGGCCAGTATCAGTTCCCAGAAAAACTCATCCCGCTGATGATCAACAACGCCAAGAACCATAAGCAACTCCCGGTCTACGGTGATGGCATGCAGATCCGTGACTGGCTCTATGTGGAAGACCACTGCAAGGCAATTGATATGGTCGCCACTGGCGGCAAGGTCGGTGAGGTCTACAACATCGGTGGTCACAATGAGCGGCCCAACATTTTCATTGTGAAGACGATCATCGCTCAGCTCTCTGAGCGGCTCAACGATCCGGAGATTAACGAAGGATTGATCAAGCATGTGGAGGATCGTCTCGGCCATGATCGGCGCTATGGCATCGATCCTTCTAAGATCAAGGCAGATCTGGGCTGGTATCCGGAGACGACCTTTGAGGTTGGTATTGTGAAGACCATCGACTGGTATCTTGCAAATCAGGAATGGATGGAGAGAGTGACGAGCGGTGCATATCAGCAGTACTATGCTGAGATGTACAAGAATCGTTGAAACTCCACTGTGTGGATATACACAGAGATAATGGGAGCCAATAACGGCATGAGGGTTTGAAAGTCTTTGTAACTGGTGTGAATGGACAATTAGGGCATGATGTTGTCAAGGAGCTATTGAAGCGTGGACATGCCGCTATTTGCAGCGGTAGTGGTCAGAGTTATAAAGGAGCAAATGATTTGAAGGTATTTGTAACAGGAGTTGGAGGACAGCTCGGGCACGATGTGGTCAATAATTTAGCCGCTCGCGGACATGAAGCTGTAGGGTCTGATATACAGGCCACTTATGCGGGAATTCAGGATAGTAGCGCAGTTGTGAGTGCACCGTATGTTCAACTGGATATTACGGATAAAGAAGCGGTTGCCTGCACTATAGAAGAAATCAAACCAGACGCGATCATTCATTGTGCTGCATGGACAAACGTGGATGGCGCGGAAGATCCTGCTAACCGGGAGAAGGTCCATGCCATCAATGCGCTGGGAACACAGTATATAGCTGAAGCAGCTCGTTCAATTGACGCCAAGATGCTGTACCTTTCCACAGACTATGTTTTCGATGGACAGGGCGAGCGGCCTTGGGAGGCAGACGATAAGTGCTACGCTCCGCTGAATGTCTACGGTCAGAGCAAACTGGATGGTGAGCTGGCGGTAGCCAATACATTGGAGAAGTTCTTCATCGTCCGTATTGCCTGGGTCTTCGGCCTCAACGGGAAGAACTTTATCAAGACGATGATCAATGTTGGAAAGACCCACGACACCGTGCGAGTAGTCAATGATCAGATCGGTACTCCGACATATACGCTTGACCTGGCGCGGCTTCTGGTCGATATGATCGAGACGGAGAAGTACGGTTATTACCACGCAACCAACGAAGGCGGCTATATCTCCTGGTACGATTTCTGCTGTGAGTTTTATAAGCAATACGGGCTCACCACTACTGTGGTTCCCGTTTCAACCGCCGAATACGGACTCTCTGTGGCAGCGCGTCCGTTTAACTCTCGTCTTGATAAATCCAAGCTGGTGGAAGCGGGTTTCAATCCGCTCCCGGATTGGAAAGACGCTGTGCGCCGTTATCTGGCGGAAGCAGAATTATAATCACAGGCCGCATGGCCGGACATAAAGGGTAAAAGCAATGTTTAAGTTTGAAGAGCAGGCAATCAAAGGTGTGTTTGTGATCACGCCACAGGTATTTGGAGACAGCAGGGGTTACTTCGCAGAAACATTCAAAGCTCCGGATTTTGAAGCTGTCGGCATTCCGACTGTGTTTGTCCAGGACAATGAGAGTTGTAGCAGCAAAGGAGTGTTGAGAGGCCTCCATTTCCAGAAGGAGCACACACAGGGGAAGTTGGTAAGAGTGACGAGCGGATGTGTTTATGATGTTGCTGTAGATGTCAGGCCAGGGAGTGAGACTTTTGGAAAATACGTTGGTGTGACACTGGACTCCGAGAAGAAGCAGATGTTCTGGATTCCTGCTGGATTCGCACATGGTTTCTTAGTTCTCTCTGACTCTGCTACCTTCACCTATAAGTGCACAGATGTGTACGATCCGACATCCGAAGGCGGGATCCCTTGGAACGATCCGGACTTGGCCGTGGAATGGCCGAAGCTGGATTGTGAATATAAGACCAGCGAGAAAGACGGCAAGCACCCTGGATTTAAAGAGCAAAGTTTCGACTGGGCAGAAAGGTGGCTGTGATGAAAGGTATAGTATTGGCTGGTGGATCTGGAACGAGACTCTACCCATTAACTAAAGTAACGTCCAAGCAACTCCTCCCGATATATGATAAACCCATGATCTATTACCCGCTGAGCACGCTTATGCTGGCAGGAATCAAGGATATCCTGATCATCAGTACTCCGGATGACACACCTCGGTTTGAGGCTTTGCTGGGCGATGGCAGCCAGTTTGGAATCAGTCTCAGCTACAAGGTACAGCCTTCCCCGGATGGTCTTGCGCAAGCCTTTATTCTTGGTGAAGAGTTTCTTGGCGGAGAAGCCGGAGCGATGGTGCTTGGCGACAACATCTTCTATGGAAATGGCTTCAGGACGCTGTTGAAAGCGGCGGTGAAGGATGCCGAAGAGAACGGACGAGCGACTGTGTTCGGGTACTATGTTCCAGATCCGGAGCGGTTCGGAGTCGTCGAGTTCGATGAAAACGGCAAAGCCCTGAGTATCGAGGAGAAGCCAAAGGAGCCGAAGAGTAATTATGCTGTAACCGGGCTTTACTTCTATCCGGCAGGTGTGAGCGAAAGAGCAAATCAGGTGAAGCCGAGTGCTAGAGGAGAATTGGAAATCACTACACTGAACGAGATGTATCTTAACGATGGCCTGCTGGATGTCCAGCTGCTTGGACGCGGTTTCGCCTGGCTGGACACGGGCACGATGAGTAGCTTGTTACAAGCGGCGAACTTCGTGGAGATGATTCAGTCCCGTCAGGGGATTACCATTTCTGCACCAGAAGAAATCGCATACATCAACGGTTTCATTGATAATGAAAAACTGATGGAAAGTGCGAAAGCTTACGGAAAGAGTCCTTACGGGGAACATTTGAAAGCTGTTTCAGAGGGTAAGGTGCGGTACTAATCCGCACTTTTCTCTCGACTTCACATGTTGCTTTGTGACGGTTATGACTTTGCTAATCGAGTTAAAATTAATTCAGGGAGGCCAGAATCAATGCCCAGAACCCCCAAATACATCAACCCCGTTCAAACTATCGAGGAATTCTTTGCTTCCGTATCCGACTCCTATCACCATCCAGCGGCTGGGGAGGAGACTGGAAGTCCGGCGCGTAAAAAGCAGGAGCTGGTTGCGGAGGAGTTCAGTATCAGCCGGATATCGAGAATTGCCCTCAATCCGGATGATTCAAGTGTTCGTAAAACATACTACATGACATTGGGAGCCCCGATCCCTGGCTTGAGCTGGAGTTGACAGTTACCTTTCATGCTCGTGTCTTCTTGGCTTGCGGTTTTGGGGATTATTGGTAATCTCTCTGCCTGCTTGCCGTTTTTCACGATCTCGCCGCTCTGCAAGATCGTCCTCACCCAGCAGCTTATCGGTGTCCTGAGCGCTGGCAATGAAATCCCAAAAGCGAATCTTCCCGCTGCTAACGGCACCCCGGATGCGCTCCTTTGCCTGATCCTCCATCTGCGGGCGGAGGGAGAGACGGGCGTCGGTCAGCTCGCCGGGGTCAAGATCGGATGCCTGTTCTTTCAGTTCGGAGAACTTCTCTTGT
>JAEEGL011137283.1_pt1 | contig 26001 bp, 17 predicted proteins | sample 9134231 | NCBI WGS metagenome assembly JAEEGL01 (sample SAMN16246548, study PRJNA631951) | gut metagenome | biome: gut microbiome; feature: rumen; material: fiber-attached | host: Bos | place: Iran: Karaj | collected 2018-10 | reverse complement strand
GATGAGCGACGGGATGAGCAGCACTGCCGCGACCGCGGCGGCCACGGCCGCCCGGCGCCACGCCGGGCGCGGGGTCCGTGCGGCGGAAGCGGACCAGTCCATGGCCTCGGCTATATACTCCTCGTCGATGTCACCGACGGCGCCGGCGAACTCTGCTCCGGCGCGTCCGGCCTCGTCCCCGGTCTTTTCTTTGTTTTCGTTCCGTTTCATGATCGAACCTCACCCCTCTCGACAGTAAAGACGGAAAACACTCGCCGGATGTTACAACTTTGACGTTTTTTTCGGTTACAACTTTGACGTTTTTTTCGATCTGCGCGCACGCGTGCGCGTGCGATGCGCGCGTGGACGTATTTTATATGAATAAAAAAAGGTTTTTTTCAAAATTTTTCTTGACATTTCGCCGCGGTGCGGTTATAATATCACCATCCATATTTTTTAGGAGGAAAGATTCCAACATGAAGAAATTCGCAAAAGTTGCGGCATATCTTCTGGTTCTGGTGATGGTCGTCGCCGCCTTCGCGGCCTGCCAGCCCAAGGAGCCCGACAAATATGCCGACCTGGCCGTTTCCAGCAGGGAAGTGGTCGGGATTAACCCCGGCGCCAGCGGAACCGGCAAGATCTCGGTCTCCATGCCCACCTCGCTCGTGAAGGACTCCGATTTCGCGGATTACGCGGACTGGGAGACCTACAAGAGCATCCTCGGAGATTATTACACCTACCTGCTCGCCTCCGAGGTCCAGACAGACACCTCCGCGCAGTACGCCGTCCAGGCTATTGCCGAGGCCAAGCTCCTTGAGGCCGCCGTCATGCTCCCCACCACCACCGAGGGCGGCAGATACGCCATCACCCGCGTTGCCTACGGGACCGGCAACGACTCCCTCTGGGGTCTCGACAACTCCAGGTTTGAGAACCTTCTCATAGCCACCAACTTCATCAAGGCCTCCGACCGCGAGGAGATGAAGAAGGTCTATCTTGAGCTCAAGGGCACGGGCAAATACGTCTCCTGGGCCAAGCAGTTCCTCACCGAGAAGGGCTACACCCTGAAGGATTCCTATTCCATCGGCTACTCCAGCGATCCCAGGACCTGGGACATCCTGAAGACCTACAGAGCAGCGGACTCCGAGGCGATCATCAACACCATCGAAGGCCTGCTCTCCTATGACTGCGAAGGCAGACTCTGCTACGCCCTTGCCAAGGACGTCACCGTCAACGACGACTGCTCCGTCTACACCTTCACCCTCCGCGACGGCCTCAAGTGGGTCAACCAGGACGGCGAGGAATACGCCGACCTGACCGCTCAGGACTTCGTCGACGGCATGAAGTACATGCTCGACTCCAACCAGGGCCTCAACGGCCTGCTCATCGGCGTCGTCAAGAACGTCGACAAGTACCTCAACGGCGAATGCGACTTCTCCGAGGTCGGCGTCAAGGCTGAGGGCAACAAGGTCATCTACACGCTCGAGGGCACCAGGACCTACTTCCTCACCATGCTCGAGTACAACACCTTCATGCCTCTCTGCAAGTCCTATAAGGACGCCCAGGGCGAAGCCTACGGGACCGACGTCGAGCACATCCTCTACTGCGGTCCGTATCTCGTAGAGAACCACACCGCCGAGAACAAGATCGTCTTCAAGGCCAACGATTCCTACTGGAACAAGGACAACATCACCATCAAGACCATCAACTGGCTCTACAACGACGGCAAGGACGTCACCAAGGCTTACAACGACGCCAAGGCCGGCACCATCGACGGCTGCGGTCTCAACGAGACCACCATCTCGATGGCCAAGAAAGACCAGCTGTTCGACGAATACTCCTACATCTCCGGAACCAACGCCACCACCTTCAGCGCCTTCCTGAACATCAAGCGCGGTGCCTATGAGACCGCCGGCTACGGCCTGCAGTCCACCCACACCGAGGAACAGAAGGCCGCCACGGCCAAGGCCATGCTCAACCTGAACTTCCGCCGTGCCGTCACCCATGCCGTCGACAGGTCCGCTTACAACGCTCCCAGAAACGGCGAGGACACCAAGCTGTTCAGCCTGCGCAACTCCTACACCCCCGGCACCTTCGTGAAGCTGCTCCGCGACGTTGAGATCGAGATCAACGGCAAGAAGACCACCTTCAAGGCCGGCACCTACTACGGCGAGATCGTCCAGGCTCAGCTCACCGCCGACGGCTCCAAGCTCAAAGTCTGGGATCCTAAGGGCGGTTCTGCCGGCGACGGCTCCTCCGACGGATTCGACGGCTGGTACAACGTGGAAGCCGCCCGCGAGTATCTCGCCAAGGCCATCGAAGAGATGCCCGAACTGAACATCAGCAAGGACAACCCGATCCACCTCGACCTGCCCTACTTAGTCAACGACGTCTACACTCCTTCCGCCCAGGCTTTCAAGCAGAGCGTAGAGGCCGCCCTTGAGGGCAAGGTCATAATCGACCTCGTCTCCACCACCGAGATCTACGGCTGGTACTTCGCCGGCTACTACTGCGACTACGGCGCCGAGTGCAACTACGAGCTGTACGACTGCTCCGGCTGGGGACCCGACTACGGCAACCCCGCCACCTACCTCAACACCTTCAAGCCCAACGGCGGCGATATGATCCACGTGATCGGTATCGACTGATAAGGCCTGCTGTTAAGGTTTAACGCGTGACCCGAATCGGGAGGATGGTGCTCATCCATCCTCCCGATATACTATTGAATGAAGATGTAAGAAGATGGCTAAGTATCTGCTTAACAGAATAATCAGGGGGATCGTTTCCGTCGTGATCGTCGTGGCGGTCGTTATGGTACTGCTGTTCACCCTGATCGACAAGAACTACATTTTTATGAACGACCCGGTCTACTCCAAAAGGCAGCAGAACGACCGGGAAGCGTATAAATACCAGTGCTGGGAAAACTACGGTTATCTGGAATACATCCCTTACTCCGAATACCTTGAGGAACTTGAGCGCGAGGGCGGGATATCCCGCGAGGACCGCTTTGCGGCCGCCGCTTTCGGCTACACGGCCGAGGACGACACCGAGATCGTCGCCCGCTACGTGAAACAGTACCGGGAAAAGTACGAGGCTGAGGGCTTCACCTTCGTAAGGCTCGACGCCCTTGTCCAGAACAAGGCCCTGGGGACGCTCATGAACGGCGGTTCCCCCAAGATCTTCGTTTACAGGAACACGCCCGTGCTCGTAAGGCTGTGGAAGTACTTTTCACACCTCATAACTATCGACAACATCCACTATGTGGAGGATCCGATCGAGGACAGGGGGCTTACGTTCACCCTGTTCGATCCCCTTTACGGCGGAAAGAAGTTTTCTCCCGCCATAATGGGAAACGGGACCTACCACAAGTATCTATTATATTTCGACGGGACCTTCCCGTTCATTCATCAGAACCTGTTTACTATCAGCCTCGGCGAGTCGTACTCCATCAACACCGGTGTCGACGTCTTCACCACCATGGTCCAGACCCAGGGCTCCATCGTGAAATCCGAGATCACGTTCCCGGCCGGCTACGTCGGACAGGCGTCCGTCGACCTGCACACCGCCGCTTACAGCGCCGGCTCGTACTCGACCTGGGACGGCGAGAAATGGGTCGTCACCACCGAGAAATACTACGCCGACAGGTACGTCGACAACTACACCCTCGTCGAGAAGACCAAGGCGAGCCTTTCCAAGACGGGCTTCTCCTTCACCATAGGCATCATCTCCACCTTCATCGCCTACGTCATAGGCATCCCGCTCGGCATGGCCATGGCTGTTAACAAAGACAGGTTCATAGACAAGCTCGGGACCGTCTACATCATCTTCATCATTGCGGTGCCGTCGCTGGCCTACATCTTCATGTTCCGGGCCATAGGAAAGAGCATAGGTCTTCCCACGACCTTCGACGTCGACAATCTTACGGCGGCAATGTACGTGCTTCCGATCGCGTCTCTGGCGCTGCCGTCGATCGGCGGCTTCATGAAGTGGGTGCGCAGGTACATGATCGACCAGATGAACTCCGATTACGTCAAGTTCGCAAGATCCGGCGGTCTTACCGAGCGCGAGGTCTTCAGCAAGCACATACTCAAGAACGCCATAATCCCGATAACTCACGGCATACCCGGAGCCATCCTGGGGGCCGTCGTCGGAGGCATCATCACCGAGAGCGTCTACTCGGTCCCCGGCACCGGCGGCATGCTGGTCAAGGCCATCAACTTCTACGACAACGGATCGGTCATAGGACTCACGCTGTTCTACACGATGCTCTCGGTCATCTCCCTGATCCTCGGCGACATAGTCATGGCCCTCGTGGATCCGCGCATCAGTTATACCTCGAAAGGAAGGTGATCCGGTATGGCAGAGAACGACAAGCTGGTCGACCTTAGCGAGTTCGGCCTTTCGGACGAGGAGCTCTTCGCCCACTACGACAACGACGAGATGGAGTCCGAGCGCATCACCGCTCCCAGGTATTCATACTGGAAGTCGGTCTTCAGGGTCTTCTTCCGCAAGAAGATCAACATATTCTTCATAGTTCTTATTTCGCTTATTATCGTTTTCGCCTACATCTATCCTCTCATAATAAGATACGATCCCGAGGTGGATCCCTGGAAGTTCGTCAGCGTGTCCGAAGCCAAGCATCTGAATCCCGCCCAGGCGGTAAGTTATCACGGCTTCAGCATACACTGGATCCTGGGAAGCGGCGCTCAGGGGCAGTCGACCTTCGACTCCATCTGGTACGGCTCCAGCATATCGATCTCGCTGGCGCTCATCTGCGCGGCCATCAACATGTTCATCGGCATACTGATAGGCGCCGTGTGGGGCTTCTCCAAGAAGGTCGACATCGTAATGACCGAGATCTTCAACGTCGTGGGCAACGTTCCCTACGTGCTCATCATCTCGGTGCTTGTCAGGATCCTCACGGGCTCCTTCTGGGCCCTCGTGTTCGCCCTTACGATTACGGGCTGGCTGGGAATCGCGTACTTCATACGCACGCAGGTCATTATAATCCGCGACCGTGAGTACAATCTCGCCTCGAAATGCCTCGGCACGTCCATATTCAGGATCGCCATGCGGAACATCCTTCCGTTCATGACGTCCATCATAATGACCCTGCTTGCCACCGAGATACCGTCCTACATCTCTTATGAAGTCTACCTGTCCTACATAGGCATAGGCATGAAGGAGATGTCCCTCGGTAAGATCATCGAGAGCACCCAGCCGTTCATGTTCGTCAAGGCCTGGGGCTTCGAGTACTGGAGCCCGGTCGTCATAGCCTCGGTCATCACGGTCGTGCTTTACGTCGTCGGACAGAACCTCGGCGACGCCTCCGACCCGAGGACCCACATGTGAGGTGCGAAATGGACGACAGAAAGGTACTTCTCTCGATAAACGACCTCGAGGTCAAGTTCCACGTCAGGGGACGCGAGCTTACCGCGATCCGGGGCATATCCCTCGACATCTACGAGAACGAATCCATAGCCATAGTCGGCGAGTCGGGCTCCGGCAAGTCCGTCTTCACCAAGACCTTTGCTGGCATGCTCGACTCCAACGGCTTCATCAGCCGCGGCGACATAATCTTCAACGACGACGAGCTCATTGAGACGGTCGTGTCCTACGACAAAAAGGGGCGCGATACCGTTGATAAACTTCACGCTGAGCTCGACGCCGGCGCCGGGCTGGAGGCCGGTTCGGACATCTGGAGACAGCTGACCGAACTCAAAGCGGCCCACAGGTCGCGCGAGACCCTCAGCGACGAGGAGAGCGAACAGTTCGAGAAGCAGCTGGACGATCTGAAGTTCGCCGGCACCGAGGCTTACAACTACAAGCTCACGCTCGACTCCTCGAAGCAGCGCCAGCTCATCAAGGAGACCGAGCAGAAGATTGCCGAATACAAAAAGATGATATCCGACGTCGAGGCCGAACGCAAGGCCCGAATCGCCGCCCGCAGGGCGGCGGCCGCCGCCGACACCGAGTACGAGGCCGCCTACACTAAGGAGACCTCGCGCCTCGAGGCTGAATACGCTCTCAAACTGCGCACCCCCGCGACGCCCGAACAGTCGGAGCGCAACCTTGTCATAGCCAAGGAGATACTGCTCTCGACCGGCCGCATAGGCGGGCTGCGCGGCTCCCGCATGCGCAAGGGCCTGCTCAAGGCCTGCCTTGACGCCATGAAGACCGGTGTCGACATCGGCGATCCCGAGGTCCGCAACAGGGTCTTCGACACCGTGATCTTCCGCGTGCGCTACATCGACGAGACCGGGGAGCGCCTGCACGGCCGCTGCGTGCTCAACCTCGCCAAGATCAAGGAGCAGACCGACTGGACCCAGATCCGCGGCTCAAAGATAGCCACCGTCTTCCAGGATCCCATGACATCGCTCAACCCGATCATCACCATCGGCAAGCAGATCATGTCGGTCATCCTCAAGCACCAGAAGTGCAGCGAGGTCGAGGCCCGCGAGCGCGCGCTGACCCTCATGAAGAAGGTCGGCATACCCAACGCCGAGCAGCGCTTCGACGACTACCCCTTCCAGTATTCCGGAGGAATGAGGCAGAGGATAGTCATAGCCATAGCGCTGTCCTGCCAGCCTAAGATCCTCATATGCGACGAGCCCACCACGGCCCTCGACGTCACCATCCAGGCCCAGATACTCAGACTCATAAAGAAGCTGCAGAAGGAATTCGGCTACACCATCGTGTTCATCACCCACGACCTCGGCGTCGTGGCGAACGTGGCGGACCGCATAGCCGTGCTGTACGCCGGCCAGGTGGTCGAGCTCGGCACCGCCGAGGAGGTCTTCTTCGATCCCAGGCACCCCTACACCTGGGCCCTGCTGTCGTCCATGCCTCAGCTCGCCCAGCGCAACACCCAGCTGTATTCGATCACGGGCACGCCTCCGTCCCTTTACAACAAGATAGTCGGAGATCCATTCGCGCCCCGCAATCCCTACTGCATCAAGCTCGACACGCTGAAGGAGCCGCCCATGTTCAGGGTCTCCGACACGCATTACGCCAAGACCTGGCTGCTTGATCCCCGCGCTCCTAAGGTGGAGAAGCCCGAGACCATCCATAACATCCACGAGAAGCTCATCAGGGCTTTCAATATCTGAAGGAGAACGTCATGTCCGATATTATGAACGACACCGTACAGACTGGCGCCCCCTCCTCGGGAGAGAGCGCGAAGCACATACCCGAACACGGCCCCGCGGGACCCGACGGCAAGGAGATACTGCTCTCGCTGAAGAACGTCGACATCACGTTCGGCAAGGGCGACAAGGCCGTCAGGGCGGTCACCAACGCCTCATTCGACGTCTACAAGGGCGAGACATTTTCCCTCGTCGGCGAGTCCGGCTCCGGCAAGACCACCATCGGCCGGGCCATCATACGCGTCAATCCCTGCGCCGCCGGCGAGATCGACTACAAGGGCGTCCGCATCTCAGGAAGGATCCCGCACTCTCTTGACCGCGAGGTCACCAGAAACATACAGATGGTGTTCCAGGATCCCGCCGCCTCGCTCAACGAGCGCGCGACGGTCGACTACATCATCTCCGAGGGCCTTTACAACTTCCACCTGTTCAAGGACGAGGCGGACCGCGTCGCCAAGGTCGAGAAGATCATAAAGGAGGTCGGACTGCTTCCCGAGCATCTGACCAGGTACCCGCATGAGTTCTCCGGCGGCCAGCGCCAGAGGATAGGCCTCGCCAGGGCCATGGTCATGGAGCCCCAGTTCGTCATCGCCGACGAGCCCATCTCGGCCCTGGACGTTTCCATACGCGCGCAGATCCTCAATCTTCTGAAGAAATTCCAGAAGGACCTCGACATAACCTATCTGTTCATCGCCCACGACCTGTCGATAGTCCGCTTCATCTCGGACCGCATAGGCGTCATCTACAAGGGCAACATCGTCGAGGTCGCGCCGGCCGAGGAACTGTTCGACTATCCGCTGCACCCGTACACGAAGTCCCTTATATCCGCGATCCCGATCCCGGATCCGCTCCTCGAGAAAAACAAGGTCCTGTTCACCTACGACCCGTCGGTGCACGACTACAGCGAGAGCAAGCCCGAGATGGTATGCATAGGCCACGGCCACTACATCTACGGGAACGAAAAGGAGATCGCAGAGTACAGGGAGATCCGAGAAAAGGGCGTGCCCATCAAGTCGGTCAGGATCCTTGCCCCGGGCGAGGAGGCTCCCGAAGACGACGAGATAGAGGAAAAGCTCGCCGCCGCCTCAATTCTTGACACCCCCATCCACGACACCGGAAGCATCTGGTACGGCATCCTGTCGTTCCTGCTCCCGATCCCCGGACTCATAGCCGGAGCCATATTCAGGAAGCACAATTACATGCGCAACTTCAGGATGTGCCGTAAGGGAGCTCTTATCGGGCTGGCCATTATCGCCGCCCTGATGCTCATCTTCGGCATCGGCCTGATCCTTGCGCTGATCTGAGTCCCGGGCATCATGCAGAGACCATTGGGGATCCCGCGCTCCGAGCAGCCCATCGTTCTCGAGGTCGACAGGCGGAACGCGAAGACCCGGCTGATATTCGTCATATCCTTCATCCTGCTGGCCGCGATATCGTTTGCCGTGGCCATGGGACTGATCAGCCACAGAAGCGCCGGCTGGGCCGAAGTCACGGCCGACGACGGACGCAACGGGATCTCATCGGGCTTCGTACTCTACTACCTTCTGGGCGACGCGGACATGTCCGCAACGAAGGAGTACAAGGCCGTGAGAAGGTGCTATACCGAGGCCTGTCTTGAAGCTTCGGCCGCCTTCGATCCCTCGTCGGAGCACGGCGGCAGGGGCGGGAACCTTGCTACGCTGAACGGCAATCCCAACACGAAGGTAAGCATCTCCCCGGGGCTGTATTCCGCCCTTGAGCTCATACGCGACTCGGGCAGCCGCGACTTATATCTCGGGCCGGTCTATTACGACTACTGGCTGCTTGTCAACAGCACCGCAGACGAAACGGCGGCCCTTTACGATCCGTCAAGGTCCGACGCCGCAGCCGATTTCTGTGCGCGCGCCGCCTCCTTTGCGGCGGACAGCGGAAAGATAGATATCGAGCTTTATCCCGACTGTCAGGCCGTGCTGAGAGTCTCCGAGGACTATCTTGCCTTCGCGCGTGACTGGGGAGTGAGCGAGTTCGTATCCCTTGGCTGGATGAGGAACGCCTTTGCCGCCGATCTCATCGCCGAGCGGCTCGTCTCCGAAGGCTTTACCAACGGCGTCCTGTCCTCGCTCGACGGCTCGTCGCGCTCGCTCGGCGTCGACGCAGTGCTGACCCGCCCGGTGACGGGGCTTGCCCCGGCCGGCGAGAGCGGCACCGAGCGGCCCGTGACGCTTGCCGAGCTTTCCTACGGCGGACTCACGCGCAAGGCGGCTGTCTCCGTGTCAACGCTGCCGTCCTCAGCCGCCGCCGCGGGGGGATCGAGGTCTTACGTATACTCAAACGGGGAGGCAGTCAATTCTTACGTCTGTTCCGGCACCGGGCGGTGCGCTTCCGACTTCGGGACGGTCCTGTGCTGTTCCGACACGGACGGCTGCGCGGTCCTGGCTCTGAAACTGTCGTCGGCTCTAGGCCGTCTGCCGGCAAGGGCCGCTCAGGAGCGCACGTCGCTGGCGGCCGAGCTCACGTATGCGGGCATTGGCAGTTTCGTTTATCCTTTCGGCCTTGAGGTCGTTTATTCGGATCCCGGCGCTACCTTCGTTTCGCTTTACTCGGACGGAAAAAGGACGGCGGAGCCGTCCCTGTTTTCCGATATTCCGGTCAGATAAGATCTTCTTTTTCCAGCCTCTCGGCCAGTCTGCCGCGCAGGCGGGACAGCAGGGTCCTTACGTTGCCCTCGCTGAGCCCCGTCCGCGCGGCTATTTCTTTTTCAGTGTCGAAAAAGAAGTAGCGCCGCACGAACACGACCCTGTGCAGGGGCTTCTGCGATGAGAGAAAGCTGTTTACTGCCGCCCTTATCGCGGCGGAGTCGGCCCAGGCAGACGGCCCGTCCGCGGTGTCCGGGAGGCAGTCTTCGAGCTCGTCGAAGACGAGCAGCCCTCCCGTCCGCTTTTGCGCGGTATTGCGCTCAAGGCGCGTCAGCGCGGCGTTGCGGGCGATCTTTGCGGCGTAGGCGCCGAGGCGGTCCGGCCGCTTCGGAGGGATGGTGTTCCACAGCGAGAGCATGGCGTCGCTGACGCATTCTTCCGCGTCCTCGCGCGAGCCGAGGACCGCCTCGCAAACGGAGCGAAGCAGTCTGCCATATCTGGCTTCAGTCTCGGCTATGGCCCGCTCGTCCCTCCGGACGAACAGACTTACGATCTCGCTGTCTTCCAAGTGATCCTCCTGTCCGAATGCCTGCGTGAGCGGCTGACTATAATGCCCTCAGAGCTTGGAAAGGGCGGCCTCTATGCCGGCCTCGGTCTGCTTCTGCCTGCGGAGCTTTTCGCGCTCGGCCTCGACTACGGCCGCGGGGGCCTTCGAGACGAAGCCCTGGTTCGAGAGCTTGGCCTCGAGACGGGCTATCTCGGCCCTTGCCTTGTTCAGCTCGGCGCCGAGGCGCGCCTTCTCCTTCTCGGTGTCGATAAGCTCCGAGAGCGGGAGATAGACCGTAGCTGAATCGGTGACGATCTGAGCTGCGTTGTCTGATGACACCTTTCCGTCAAACGAGGTGCTGACCTCGACGGCCGTGGCGGAGGCGAGCCTCATGAAGTACGGGAAGGTCTGCTCGCCGAAGTCCCCGGGCCTTGCGGTCTCGATGTAGAGCCTCGTCTTCCTGGAGGGCGGGACGTTCATCTCGGTGCGCCTTGCGCGGATGGCGCGTATGGTGGAGGTGAGCCTCGTGATGCTCTCGCTCTCGGCCGGGAACACGAGCTCGGGATCGTAGACGGGGAAGTCGGATATCATTATGCTGTCCGGCTGGCCGCCGTGAGGCAGCGACTGATAGATCTCCTCGGTGATGAAGGGCATGAACGGATGAAGCAGCCTCAGTATGCCGGTGAGTACGTAGGATATGACCTTTTGCGTCGTCAGGTTCTCGGCAGAGCCCCTGTCGGCCAGGGCGGACTTGGACAGCTCGATGTACCAGTCGCAGAAGACGTCCCATACGAAGTCGTAGAGAGCGGCCAGGGCGACGCCTACCTCGAACTTGTCGAGGTTCTGGTTGACCGTCCTGCAGAGCTCGTTGTACCGGTCGAGGATCCATTTGTCGGCGGCGGAGAGCTCACCGGTCTCCGGAAGCCCGATCCTGTCGACCGTCAGGTTCATCAGCACGAAGCGGGAGGCGTTCCAGAGCTTGTTCGCGAAGTTCCTTGCGGCCTCGAGCCTCTCGTCGGAGAATCTCATGTCGTTTCCGGGGCTGTTGCCGGTGGCAAGGGCGAACCTGAGCGCGTCGGCGCCGTAGTTCCGGATTATCTCGAGCGGGTCGATGCCGTTGCCGAGGGACTTGGACATCTTGCGCCCCTGGGCGTCCCTTACGAGGCCGTGGATGAAGGTGTACGAGAAGGGCTTCTCGCCCATGAACTCGAGCCCCATGAATATCATCTTGGAGACCCAGAAGGTTATGATGTCGTAGCCGGTGACCAGCACGGAGGTCGGGTAGTACTTCTTCAGGTCCTCGGTCTGGTCGGGCCAGCCGAGAACGGTGAAGGGCCACAGGGCCGAGGAGAACCAGGTGTCGAGGACGTCCTCGTCCTGCGACATGTTTCGGCTGCCGCAGTTCGGGCAGACGTCGACATCCCTGTCGGAGACGGTGATCTTTCCGCAGTCCGCGCAGTAGAAGGCGGGAATTCGGTGGCCCCACCACAGCTGGCGCGATATGCACCAGTCCTTTATGTTCTCCATCCAGTTGAAGTAGTTCTTGGAGAAGCGCTCGGGGACGAAGGAGGTGTCGCCGCGGCGCACGCACTCGATCGCGGGCTCGGCGAGGGGCTTCATCTTAACGAACCACTGGCGGGAGGCGACGGGCTCGAGCACCGTGCCGCAGCGGTAGCAGTGGCCGACGCTGTGAGTCATCTTCTCGATCTTGACGAGGTACCCGCCGGCCTCCAGGTCGGCGACGATGCGGCGCCTGGCCTCGAAGCGGTCTAGACCGGCGTAGACGCCGCCCTCTTCGGTGATCTTTCCGTCGTTGTCTATGACGATTATGTTCTCGAGCCCGTGGCGCAGTCCCGTCTCGTAGTCGTTGGGGTCGTGCGCGGGCGTGATCTTGACGCAGCCTGTGCCGAACGCGGGGTCGACGTTCTCGTCGGCCACGACGGGGATCTCGCGCCCCACGAGGGGCAGGATGAGAGTCTTCCCGACGAGACGGGCAAACCTCTCGTCGCCGGGAGCCACCGCGACCGCGGTGTCGCCGAGCATGGTCTCGGGCCTGGTCGTTGCGATGGTCACAAAGGAGCCGGGCTCGCCCTTGACCGGATAGCGGACGTACCAGAACGAGCCGTCGATCTCCTTGTAGTCGACCTCGGCGTCGGATATGACGGTCTTGCAGTGCGGGCAGACGTTTGTGATCCTGAGCCCGCGGTATATGAGCCCCTTGTCGTAGAGCGACACGAACACCTTTCTCACGGCCCTCGAGAGGTTCGGGCTCATGGTGAAGGCCTCGCGTGTGAAGTCGCAGGACGAGCCGAGCTTCTGCAGCTGAGTGATGATGGTGGAGCCGTATTTTTCCTTCCAGGCCCAGACGCGGCGGAGGAACTCCTCGCGCCCGAGGTCGTATCTGGTGACTCCCTCGGTCTTGCGCAGGTTCTCCTCGACCTTGATCTGGGTGGCGATGCCGGCGTGGTCGGTGCCGGGGACCCAGAGCGTGTTGAAGCCCGACATGCGCTTGTAGCGGACCAGGATGTCCTGAAGCGTCTCGTCGAGGGCGTGGCCCATATGAAGCTGCCCCGTTACGTTGGGGGGCGGGATGACGACGCAGAACGGCGGGCGGCGGTCGTCGGGATCGGGGGTGAAATAGCCCGAATCCAGCCACATCTTATAGATCCTGTCCTCGAACGAGGACGGATCGTATGTCTTCGGCAGTTCAGGGTATCTGTTTTCCATGATAGATATGCGCCTTTCGGAATGATATGAATATTTAGATTATTATACATCCTTTTCGGCGCTTTGTCCATATGGCGAAAAAAGATTTTGAAAAAAGCGCAAAAAGCCTTGACAACCGGTTGCTTCTTTGCTATAATTTAACGCGTGCCGCGAAACGCTGCTATGGCTCAGTCGGTAGAGCACATCCTTGGTAAGGATGAGGTCGTCAGTTCGATTCTGACTAGCAGCTCCGCAAAGACCGTTTCTTTCGTTGACTGGGGAAACGGTCTTTTTTTGCTTCTGTTACGTCCTCCGCTGCCGGCACGCTCCGCGATTGACATCGGATGCGGTTTATGATAAAATATAGACACGCGGCGCATACCGCCGCGGCCGGATGGACCGGAGGAACGGAGGTTTCAGGTGAGATGTCCAAACTGCGGCTGCCTTGAGAGCCGGGTCATTGATTCGCGACAGAACATCGAGGGCAACAGCATAAAGCGGCGCCGCGAATGCATGCAGTGCCAGAGGAGGTTCACGACGTTCGAAGTGATCGAATCGGTCCAGATCGTCGTGGTCAAAAAGAACGGCTCAAAGGAACTTTTCGACAAGTCGAAGCTCCTCGGGGGCATGCTCAAGGCCTGCGAGAAGCGCCCGGTCAACGCCGAGGCGCTCGCCAACGATATCGAGGCCGAGCTGCAGAACTCGCTCCGCCACGAGGTCACCTCGGGGGACATAGGCGAGATGGTTATGCGCAAGCTGAAAGACGCCGACGACGTGGCCTACGTGCGTTTCGCATCGGTCTACCGGGAATTCAAGGACATCGAGACCTTCATCCGCGAACTCAACGAGATGCGCGGCGAGGACGTCCGGGACACCGTCATCTACCCGGAGGATAAAGAATGAACGCCATCGGGGCACAGACGCCCGGGACCGTCGTCAAGGGAAGATACGGCGTCATTGCCGCCATGAAGATCGAGGCCGAGCGCCTCGTTACGGCAATGGAGGACGTCCGCACGGAGACAGTCGGAGGGATAGAATTCGTGACCGGCCGCGTCCGGAGGTCAAATCCTCAGGCCGGCGGACAGCAGGCCGAGGCCGAACTCGTCGTCGCGGTCTGCGGCATCGGAAAGGTCTTCGCCGCCATGTGCGCGCAGACTATGATAGTAAGATTCGCGCCCGGCCGGATCATAAACACGGGCATCGCGGGGACGCTGTCGCCCGACGTCGGGATCGGCGACGTAGTTATCGCCACAGACGTGGTCGAGCACGACGTGGACACCACGGCTCTGGGCGATCCGCCGGGCTTTATCAGCGGACTCGACACGGTCAGGATGCACTGCGGCGAGCGGCTTGCCCGGAGCGAGCTGCGCTGCGCCGCTTACGAGGTCGTCGGGACCGAAAGGGTCCGTTTCGGCGTCATTGCGACGGGCGATCAGTTCATAGCCGACCCGGAACGCAAAAGGCTGATCAACGGGCGCTTCGGTGCAGTCGCGTGCGAGATGGAAGGGGGCGCCGTCGGCCAGGTCTGCACCGCCAACGAAGTGCCTTTTGCCGTCGTTCGGACAATATCCGACGGCGCGGACGGGAAGGCACCGGCGGATTATCCCGCCTTTGCGGCGGAGGCTGCCCGCACTTCGGCCGAAATAGTTCTCAGGGCGGCCACGATGATATGGTAGAGGGACTGACAAGAGGACTGTTGTAATTGACGTAAAACAAACAACACCCGTAGAAGAGCGGGTGTTGTTTTTTTGGGAAATAGTTTTATGCGGAGGACCAGCTTCAGGACGGGAAAGGACCGTTTTCCGCGGCCGGTCCGGTCCCCGGACGGGCGCTCAGGAGTCTTTTCCTCCGGCAGCGGCATGCAGCCGCCGCTCAAGCCCGTCAAGCTCCCGGCAAAGCTCGTCCGGCACCGTGTTTCCTATGAAGGAGTAAAAGTCCCGCAGATCCGCGCAGTCGCGCAGCCACGCGGCGGTGTCGACGGAAAGCAGTTCCTTCATCGTCCCCGGCGCCAGATCCAGGCCGGAAGCGTCGATCCCGTCCTCGGGAGGCACAAGGCCTATCGGCGTGCTTACGGCGTCGCCTTTTCCTTCGCATCTGGCCAGTATCCATTCGAGCACCCGCATGTTCTCGCCGTAGCCCGGCCACATGAAGCGGCCCTCGGCGTCGGTGCGGAACCAGTTGACGTGGAAGATCTTGGGCGGGTTCGACAGCCGCCTGCCTATGTCGAGCCAGTGCTGCCAGTAGAGTCCCATGTCGTAGCCCACGAAGGGCCTCATGGCCATGGGATCGCGTCTGACCACTCCTACGGCGCCAGTCGTGGCGGCCGTGGTCTCGGAGGCTATAGCGGAGCCCGCGAAGGTCCCGTGCCTCCAGCCGTACGTCTGATACACCAGAGGGGCCGTGTGCGCCCTGCGTCCTCCGAAGATGATGGCCGAGATGGGAACGCCCTCGGGCTCGAAGTAGGCCGGCGACAGGGAGGGACAGTTCTCGATGGGCGCGGTGAAGCGGCTGTTCGGGTGCGCCGCCGAGGTCCCGGCCTTGTCCCGCTTGTCGTACATGTCGGGGGTCCAGGGCCTGCCCTTCCAGTCGACAGCGTGCACGGGAGGCGGGTCGTCGTGGCCCTCCCACCAGACTGTGCCTTTGTCGGCGTCAAGACAGACGTTCGTGAATATCGTTTCGCGGTCGACCGTGGCAAGTGCGTTGGGATTGGAGCGGCTGCCGGTGCCCGGGGCGACGCCGAAGAAGCCGTGCTCGGGGTTTATGGCCCAGAGCCTGCCGTCTCCGCCCACACGCAACCAGGAGATGTCGTCTCCGAGCGTGCGGACCTTGTAGCCGAGCTTGCGGTATTTCTCGGGCGGGATGAGCATGGCAAGGTTCGTCTTACCGCAGGAGGAGGGGAAGGCGGCGCAAACGTAGGTCTTGTGGCCGTCGGGCGCCTCGACCTCCAGGATGAGCATGTGTTCGGCCATCCAGCCCTCGGTCCTGCCGAGATACGAGGCCAGCCTCAGACCGAGGCACTTCTTGCTCAGCAGGACGTTGCCGCCGTAGCCGGAATTGACAGACCATATGGTGTTGGTCTCCGGGAAGTGAGCTATATACCGCTCGTTCTCGTCAAGGTCGGCCTTCGAGTGCAGGCCTTTCGTGAAGCCGTCGCCCTCGATGCAATCGAGCACCTGCGTGCCGACCCGCGTCATAATGAGCATCGAGAGGACCACGTAGATCGAGTCCGTCAGCTCGACGCCGTACTTGGCGAAGCGCGAGCCGGGAATGCCCATGGAGTAGGGGATGACGTACATGGTCCGGCCCTTCATAGAGCCCCTGAACAGGCGGGTCAGCCTGGCCCTGCATTCGTCGGGATCCATCCAGTTGTTTATTTTCCCGGCCTCGGCCTTCGTACGGGTGCATATGAAGGTGCGGTCCTCGACCCTTGCCACGTCGTTGACGGCGGAGCGGTGAAGATAGCAGCCGGGGAGCAGATCCTGATTCAGTTTCAGCAGTTCGCCCGTCGAGCAGGCCTCCGCCCTCAGGGCGTCGCGCTGCGCGTCGCTGCCGTCGATGAGCACGACGGAATCCGGGCAGGTGAGTTTTGCGCATTCGTCAATCCATTCGTTTATGCGGGCGTTTCGGGTGATCATGGGTCTTCCTCCGTTCAATTGTGATAATTATACACGAATCTGAATAAAATTGCAATACTAATCCGAAAAAAACACGGAGAGAAGGCGATAATTGTTAAAATACGATAAACAAGTGTTGATAGATGAGCCGTTGAATGATATAATATTAACATCAATAACCGGGAGCGGCCGATGGGTTACAGGAAACCATACTACAACGAGGACCACAAACTCGTGAGATACGGGATCGGAGACGCCGTCGCGGACGCGGCGACGTTCATCCGGCGCTTTTTCGCGTGGCGCAACATCAGACACGCCTTTGCCGGGGTCATAAAAGGCGCCAGGGGCTATGCCGTCTTCTATGCCGCGCTGATCCTCATCCAGTCGCTGTTCTGGACGGTCTGGCTCATATGCGACTCGCGCATCGCCGCCATGCGGGCCGAGGCGGATTCGGGCTGCGACTGGAACGTCACCGTCGAGGGCCTGACTCACGACGAGTGGGTGGAGTGCTACAACGGCTCGCTTATGTTCGCCGACGAGCAGAAGCCATCTGAGCGCGGCTACGTCTCCTACACCGTCTCGTCCTACTACAACGCGCAGAGCGAGGTCAGATACCGCGTCCGCGCAAGGCTCATCTCCGACTCGCCGGCCGAGGCCTCGAAATTCACTGCCAGATACGGCTTCGAGGGCGAGGCCGTAACGGTAACCGTCAGCGAGCGAACGGAGGTCTATTATCGCGTCGCCGCCTGCCGCAAGAACGCGGTGCTGACGACGGTCGGCCTCGGCGTGCTGTCCGCGGTGATCCTGCTGCTTCTGTTCCTTATCAGGACCAACCAGTTCAAATTCACTTACGGCATATACATGGCCTTCGGGGCGGGCTTCGAAAAACTGCTCGAGACGGCCGCCTGGGAGATGTTTGCCGTGTCCGTGCTGACCTTTGTCCCTGCGGCGCTCTTCAGCGTTCTTCTGTTCCTGCTCGTCCTCCGGGGCGGCGGAGGCTCGCTTGCCGCCGGTTCGCTGCTCTCGCTGCCGCGCATAGCCGGCGCGCTCTGCTGGACCCTATCCATAGTCTTCGTGTCCGTGATACCGGCCGTCCGGATCCTCTCGGCATCGACGCCCGTAAAGCTGCTCAGCGCCGCCGACAACTCAAACTACGTCTCCTCGCCGAGGGTCTCGTTCCGTATCTTCGGCAAGAGCTTTCCGTTTCATTACGAGTGCTTCTCGTTCCTGCGCCTGAGGAAGTACTACATTGCCGTCCTGTCGGCGGCCGTGCTGTTCACGACGCTGTTCTCCTCGGGCCTGCTCATAGCCGACATGCGGCGCACGGAACAGGAATTCGAGCTGCCGCAGTTCACAGTGACGGCGACGGAGGGCATCGACGTTTCAGATATCGAGGTGCTTGACGACATCGAGGGCCTGAAATACGTCAGGTGGAGCACTCCCGTATCGGCCACGGCCTGCGCCTCTCACGCCGTTCTTACGAGGTCCCAGGCAAGATCGATATCCGGCGACACCGTAAACGCCCAGCAGGACGGCATGGTCGCCTCCAACGGCTTCCGTTACATTGAGCTGTCCGAGGAACTGCTATACGAAGTGAACGTCAGAGGGGCCTGGGACGTCGCCGAGGGCGATCTTTCCTCCGTCCTCTCGGACGCCGACACGGCGGCCGTGAGTCTTTACGTGAACAACAGACAGAGGCTCAACATTCACGCGGGCGACACCCTCATCCTTGCCGCCCTTCGCGCCCAGGGCGCTCCTATCGACTATACGAGGGCGGACAAGAGGTGGATCCTCAGCCGCCAGATAGCCGACTGCTACTTTGTGTTTTACGAGGTGACCGTGGGGGCTGTGGTCGATACAGGCTCCACCGGAGACGAGTTTTCCGTCGTCGTCTCCCCCGAGCTGTTTTCAAAACTCACTGGGCGCAGCGGCGAGATAACCTCGCTCGAGCTTGTCTTCGAGCCCGGCGCCACGCACGCGCAGATCGATGAGGCCAGGGACACCGTCAGCGCTCAGCTCGGCGGCTACGAGGGCTTTGCCCTCGGGAACACCGGCAGGGATTTCGAGCTCGCCGCCGATTCCAGCCAGTCGCCGGTCGCCGGCATCATCTACGGCTCGGTCGCGGTGATGCTCGTTTCGCCTCTCGTGTGGATGTTCGCTCAGATCCACTTCGGCTACAAACGCCGCAAGGAGATGTACATTCTCTCCGCAATGGGCGCGGCGGACAGGGACCTCTCGAGCCTGTTCTTGTGGTCCGGCGCGCTGCTGTCAGCCCTTGCCTGCGTCTTCACCCTGGTGTTCACCTCGCTGCTCAGGCGCCTGATATTCTTCTTCATAAACGAATACCTCCCGTCGCTCGGCTTCGGCCGGGGCATACGCTACGACTACGTCTTCCCCTGGTGGGGACTGCTCGTCTGCGTCGCTGTGTCGTCGGCGGCCGCGGTGATATCGACCTATCTGCCGTTCCGGTCGTGGGTCCGCGACAGGGACCTGCGCAGGCGCGCCGAGGCGGGCGCGGACGGGGAATAGAACCTTTGGAATCGGAGGCTGATCCATGGATCCCAACAAGAGAGTCATACTTAGCTGTAAGGACGTGATAAAGCAGTACAGGCAGTACGACGTCACCGTCACCGCCGTCGACCGCGCCACGTTCGAGATATACGACGGCGAGTTCGTCGCCATAATGGGGCCGTCCGGCTCCGGAAAGAGCACGCTTCTGCACATCTGCGCGGGCCTCGACCGCCCAAATTCCGGCAGCATTACGGTCAGGGGCAGCGACATCTGCTCGATGGGCCCGGACGACCTTGCCGAGTTCCGCGGCAACTATCTCGGCATGATCTTCCAGAACCACAACCTTATCCCGCAGTTCACGGCCATGGAGAACATCCTGATACCGACGCTCATGTGCAACAGGCCCGACTTCAGCTACGAGGAGCATTTCCGCAAGCTCGTGGCGACGCTCAACATCGCCGACCGCCTGCACCATCTCCCGAGCGAGCTCTCCGGCGGTCAGCAGCAGAGGGTGGCCATCGCCCGGGCGCTGATAAACCGTCCGCAGGTCGTATTCGCCGACGAGCCTACCGGGAACCTCGACCGGGCCAACGCCGACGAGGTCATGGAACTGCTCCTTCGCACCAAGGAGGTCATGAACCAGACCCTCATAATGGTGACCCACGACATGAAACTCGCCGAGCGGGCCGACAGGATACTGGTCATGGAGAACGGAAGGATCGAAGCGAAGAGAAAATGACGGGGGAGGAAACGTCGGATCAGCTTGTTTGAGTCTTGTCACGTTTGATCGCCGTTGCTCTGATCCGGTCATCAACAGGATCGCCCCGGCATGCTGTGGAAAGCACGCCGGGGCGTATTGTCGATCATGTCTTACTTGACCTGTTCTCAGCCGCCCACGTTGGTGATGACGGCTCCGTCGGACATGACGGTGGGGAGCTTGCCGTCCCAGGCCTCGTAGAACTGGGACTTGAGGACTTCGTCGGTCAGCGACTCGGCGAGCTGGCGGTTTGCCTCCGCCTGGGCCGCGGCCTTTTTCTTTATCACGTCAGCCTCGGCGTCGGCCGTGATCCTGGCGACGTCTGCCTGGGCGTTGGCCTGGATCTTGGCAACGCTCGCCTCTGCCTCGGCGCGGATCTTGTCGGACTCGGCCTGCGCCTCGGCGTTGGCAACGGCGACCTTCTTGTCCGATTCGGCCTTGGCGACGGCGGTCGCGTTCTCGATGGCCTGCTTCTCCTGCTGCTGGCGGGCAATGGACTTCTGAGCGATGGCGTTGTTGTAGCTGTCCTCGAAATCCATCTGGTCTATGACGATCTTTACGATCTCTACGACGTCCTCGCCGTATTTGTCGATAACAGCCGAGCGGAGCGCCTCGAGCACCAGGGGCTCGATGGACGACCTTACGGTGACGTGGTCGGCGTCGAGCTGGACCATTGCGGACTTGATGCTGCTGGCCACGAGGGACGAGGTGAGCAGGGAGTCTGCGTCGTTGCCGACGTTCGCGCACAGCCAGGCGGCCTTGGAGCCGTTGATGCGGTAGGTTATGATGGTCCCGGAAGCGTAGACGGGGGTCTTCTCGGAGGACTCGCCCCATACCTGGGCGTTGACCTGGACGTCGTTCTGCTTCGTGTCGACAAGGATCACGGACTGAACAACGGGGAGCTTGAAGTAGAAGCCGGGCTCGATGACGGTGTCGGAGATCTGCCCGAAGGTGGTCTTCACGCCGACGTAGCCGGTGGGAACGATCTTGAACATGCCGCCGATGATAAGCAGTGCGGCTGCGACTATGACGACCGTGAGAACGATCTTTCTTGCTTTTGTCATTGAAATGCTCCTTTGCAAAAAAGTGACTGCAGGGCCGGGACGGAGGAGAGCCGTGGTTTTCCGGTACCCGGCCGGTTTTTCATAAGAGATTATATCACAACGAGTGAGAAAAAACAATAATCGGCTTGTGCCGTGCACTGGAATTTCGCCTTCGGCGAATATTCGCGCGCCCTCCGCCTGGAAAGCAAGCTTTCCGATCTCCGGGCGGCGAATGCGAACCAGGTCCCTTGCGCTGCGCGCTCGGGACCTGGTTGCGCAGCTCCACCGAAAAACAGTGCACGGCTTGTGCCGTGCACTGTTTTTCGGTGGAGACAACTGGAATCGAACCAGTGACCTCTACGATGTCAACGTAGCGCTCTAACCAGCTGGGCTATGCCTCCGAGCGACGGAGGATATTATAGCATAACTCGGCGTGGATTGCAAGAGCTTTTTTGTATTTTTTCTTACTTTTTGACGTATTCGGAGACGGTCGGTGAGGTCATGACTCCGGCCGGCTTGAGTCTGTACTCGTAGCACCAGTGGTTGCCCGAGGTGCGGTAGGTGTTCGGACCGGGGTAGTTGGCCCTCTCGTTCGCGCAGTGTATCGGGCCGAAGGCGTTGCCGCGGGAGAGATAGACAGTCAGATCCACGTCGTGCTCGCCGGGCGCGAGTCCGTCGAAGACCGTTGCGTAAGGCGCGAAGGCGCCGCTCACGGGATCGCCGCCGTCGACGGATATCTCGTAGCAGGTCGCCCTGTAGTTGGGCACCGCTATCTCGAGCCTGCCTCCGGTCGTCGTGACTTTGAAGCGGTAGGTGAAGCTGCCGCCGTAGAACGGGAAGCCCTGGGGGACCAGGCTCCCGAAGCCGACCTTCCCGGGCTTCTCCGTGATGTATGCGAGGGAGCCTCTGACCTCCACGCCGAAGTCGCCGAGGATGTAGCACCTCTCGGTGGCCGTGCGCTCTCCGAACGGGGCTGTGAGCTCGAGGACCGATCTGCCGGCCGGCAGGTCGGGCAGCCGCACAGTCTTTATGGAGCGGTCGGTGTACCAGCCCGTAACTACCGGGGGCACCTCTTTGCCGTTGAGGACGATCCTGGTCTTCTCGGCGGCCTCGAGGGCCAGCAGGGGGGCCTTTACGGTAATGCGGCTGTCTATGGCGAACCTGAGGCGCACACAGTGCTGAACGGGCTTCTCGGGTATGCACCAGGGCTGGGCGGCATTGCCATTCAACACGCCGTAGCCGAAGCGCTGGCGCAGGGCGGTGTCGATCCGCAGCACCTCCTCGGGCCCGGCGTAGGGCTCGGCGTCGGCGGCGTACTCGCATATGTCGAGCGTCAGGACGTTTGGCTCGTCGGTCGAGTATCCGACCTCGCGCGTCTCGAGCTGAGAACGAGTGACCTTCACCGTGTCCCGGGCGGCGGCCGCCGGCTCCGGCTTCTGCCCGGAGGCGCAGCACGACGGGATGAGTTTCAGAAGCAGGCTGTCCTGGCTCCATATGGTAGCGGGGATGCAGGTGCAGCCGTCCCTGCAGAAGGCGGAGGCTTCGCGGATATCGCCCGAGACGGTGTCCCAGACCTCTGCCCTGAAGCAGCCTCTGACACGAACGGTGACATCCTCCGGCTGGGGAGTGTCGGGATTGTACGGGCGCTCGGCCTTGGCGATGAAGAGCCAGGAACAGTCGCCGTCCCTGCGGAGCTGATGGATGAGGTCGGTCGTGCGTGTGCCGTCCGGGCGGACGATGTCGACGTCGCGGACGCCTGACAGCGCCTCGAGCAGGCCGGAGGAGGAGAAGTCGCAGCGGACGGCCTCGGCGCAAAGGCCGGCGGGATCGGAGGAGGGGACGGCGTCCATGAGGGCGGGGGGCTCGGATGCAAAGATGAGCCGGCCGCCGGCCCTGGCGAAGGCGCGCAGACGCTCGACCGTGGTGGACCTGAGCGTGTCGCAGACGGGTACGACTACGGCGTCGTAGGACATCCCCCCGACCCTGAGCGGCGCTCCGCCTTCGCTGCAGAGCTCGGGCAGCAGGGCCTCGGAGATGTAGTCGAAGTCGATGAGGCCGCGCAGCAGCCAGTCGGTCACGCTGACGAAGGCCGAATCGAGCCTGTCGCGGGCCATGGCGGTCTGGGACGAGGGGCCCCAGTGGAGCCACATGGACTCGATGGGATGGATGACTCCTACGCGGATGCCGGGCCTGCCGCGCGTCATTGCGGTGTTGACCCTGGCAAAATGGTCTTCGACCAGAGGGTACTTGCGGTACCAGCTGGACTGGTAGTTGATGGAGGCGGGGTAGTCGCGCTTGGCCTCGCCCTCCATGGAGACCCAGGAGAGGTGGGGGACTCTCACGCTGACTCCGAGAGCGGCCTGCCAGTCGCCCTGTAGCTTGTGGCCGCGGAAGTCGAATTCCCAGCCCGTGACGCCGTAGAGCTCGCTCAGCACGCCCTCGCGGCCGTACTGGTGGGCTGCGGAGGCCGCCTGTTTGGCGGTGGTGAACTCGTAGTTGTCGCACAGCATGTCGATCCCCGGGAGCTGGAAGCGGGCCAGCGAGCGCATGGCCTCGCCCACCTGGGTGTTCTGGGAGGAGAGCAGGGGCTCCCTCATCATGTGGCCGGTGAGCTTTATGCCGTTCTTCTCGCACCACTCGCCAAGCGTGCCGGCAAAGGCGTCGGCAAATCTGTCGCATGTGTGGTCGTGATAGCGGTACCTGGCAAGCGATATCCCGTCGCGCGTCTCAAAGACAAGTTCCGGGATGTGCGGCACGAGGTCGTCGCCGTACTTTTCCCTGTATGTGAGCGGCAGGTCGTCGGTCCACGGCAGAACGACGTTCTTTTTCGAGAAGGGGTCCGGAAGCACGGTCTTCACCACGAACTGGGGCTCGTCGGTGAAGATGGCCGGGACTACCGTGCCGAAGCGGTCGCCGACGTTGCGGCGGTAGGCCTCGTGCGTCACCTCTATGAACTTTTCTACGGACTTTTTGTCCATGAGGTTCGCGTAGGTGTAGCCGTTGTATCTGACGGAGAGCTTGGGCGATTCGACGTACGCGTACCAGACGTCGCCCTTTGCCTCATCTGCTCCGTCAAGCGTTTCGTAAGACTCGAGTCTGCCGTCGGCGCCGAGAACGATGCCGAAGGCGGCCAGGAGAGAGCAGTCGGTCCCGGTGGGGGAGTCGACCTTGCCGTCAGGCCCCGTCGGATACTCAGAGGGGGTGAAGATGAGGTATCTCTGGCGGTACTCGGGGTACTTCGTTACAAGTCCGCCGGCAAAGCCGGAGGGCCAGCGGTCCTCGTCGTAGAGCCAGGCAAGCATCTTTTCCTTTTCGGCCTTGTCGACGCAGGCCCTGACGAGGGAGTTGAACTCGTCGCCGAGATACTCGGTGGCCATGCCGGCGCGGCAGTGCATATGAAAGCCGCCGAAGCCCATTTCTTTGAGCACGGAGATCTGGCGCAGAAGCTCGTCTTCCTCGAGCCTGCAGTTCCAGGCCCAGAACGGTGTGCCCCGGTATTCGGAAGTCGGGTCCCTGAAGAGCTCGGGGGAGAGCCCGGCGGATGCGTTCTTCTCGTAAAGCATGATGTCCTCCGGATCAGCAGCGTGCCGACAGCACTTTGCGTTCGTATTCTTTTACCTCGGGCAGCCAGTCGGCCGGGACGCCCGCCCTGCGGCAGAACTCCTCCCAAACGGCTGCGAACGGGGCGGTCTTTATCTGTTCGGTGATGACCAGCATATCGGTGAATTCGGCTCCGTCCTGGAAGGCCGCGGCCTTTTCGTGAGGCCAGCAGAGCGCGTAGAGCAGGGCCATCCTGAAGGCCCTCATGCCCGCGACCCACGCGGCAATGCGGTTGACGGACGCGTCGAAGTAGTCAAGCGCCAGGTAGGCGCGGTCGAGCCCTCCGCATCTTACGGTCTCCAGCGCGATGTCGCGGATCTCGTCGTTGAATCTGCAGACGTGGTCGCTGTCCCAGCGGACGCCGCGGGTGACGTGCAGGGCGATCCTGTCGTTGAAGAGGAGAGCCGTGGGGATCTTGTCGGCTACGGACTCGGTCGGGTGATAGTGGCCGTTGTCGAAGAGCGGCACGAGGCCGTGACGGGCGGCGTATTCGGTGCAGAATTCGGCGGAGACGACCGTGTACGACTCGACGCCTATGCCGAAGACCTTGGACTCGAGCGATACCGCAACGAGGTCGGGGTCGTAGCCGGCCGCCAGTATGGCGTCCAGCGATTCGGCCATCCTCCTGCGCGGACCGATCCTGTCCGCCGGGGTCTCCTTATACCCGTCGGGCATCCAGAAGTTGACGAGGCTCTTTTTGCCGAGCTTTCTGGCAAAGTGCTCGGCTATCCTTATGCAGCATATCCCGTGGCGGATCCAGAAGTCGCGGACCTCTTTGTCGGGCGATGACAGCGTCAGCCCGTTCTTCAGCATGGGGTGGGAGAAGTAGGTGGGGTTGAAGTCGAGGGCAAGGTCGCGCTCCGCGGCAAAGCGCACCCAGGCGTCGAAATGCTCGGGCCGGAGGGCGTCGCGGTCGGCGCGGGGACCGTCGCCGAAGATGGCGTAACAGGCGTGAAGATTCAGGCGGGTCTTTCCCGGCATGAGCTTTACGGCCTCGTCGATGTCGGCCATGAGCTCACCGGGCGTGCGTGCGGCGCCGGGGTAGTTGCCCGTGGTCTGGATGCCGCCGTCAAGAGCTCCGTCGGAATCGAAGCCCCGGACGTCGTCGCCCTGCCAGCAGTGGAGGGAAACGGGGACTCCGAGCAGCCTGTTAATTGCGCTCTCGGTGTCGACGCCGTATTCCAGGTATCTGGATCTGGCGTATTCGTAGTATTCTCTCTGGTCCACCTTGGTCTCCTTAGAGTATCCGGCCGCCGGCAGGGGATAGTCCCGGCCCGTCGGCCGCGCATCGATTTAAGTATACATGTTTTTTTTGATGTTTGCAACAGAAAATAAAGCAAAGCGTAAATATATGGCTATTTGACGTCTGCTATTGATTACCGTAGCGATTTATGGTATAATACATTATTAATTATGATGGGGGTGGTCTTGTGTCGGCATATGCGATCGCCGGGCGCCGCTTTGGCGCCGCTCACGGCTCGCGCCCG